>OMEJ01000150.1_pt1 | contig 80451 bp, 95 predicted proteins | sample 1645361 | NCBI WGS metagenome assembly OMEJ01 (sample SAMEA103958156, study PRJEB25191) | human gut metagenome
TCGGTCTGTCCGGCACCGGCAAGACCACCCTGTCCACCGATCCCAAGCGTCTGCTCATCGGCGATGACGAGCACGGCTGGGACGACAACGGCATCTTCAACTTCGAGGGCGGCTGCTACGCCAAGGTCATCAACCTGGACAAGGACGCTGAGCCCGACATCTACAACGCCATCAAGCGCAACGCTCTGCTGGAGAACGTCACCGTGGACGAGAACGGCCACTGCGACTTCGCTGACAGCTCCGTCACCGAGAACACCCGTGTCTCCTACCCCATCGACCACATCGAGAAGATCGTGCGTCCCGTGTCCGCCGGCCCCGACGCCAAGAACGTGATCTTCCTGTCTGCCGACGCCTTCGGCGTGCTGCCCCCCGTGTCCATCCTGACTCCGGAGCAGACCCAGTATTACTTCCTGTCCGGCTTCACCTCCAAGCTGGCCGGCACCGAGCGCGGCATCACCGAGCCCACCCCCACCTTCTCCGCCTGCTTCGGCCAGGCCTTCCTGGAGCTGCACCCCACCAAGTACGGTGAGGAGCTGGTGAAGAAGATGCAGAAGAGCGGCGCTAAGGCCTACCTGGTCAACACCGGCTGGAACGGCACTGGCAAGCGTATCTCCATCAAGGACACCCGCGGCATCATCGACGCCATCCTGGACGGTTCCATCCTGAAGGCGGAGACCAAGACCATCCCCTACTTCAACCTGGCCGTTCCCACCGAGCTGCCCGGCGTGGACACCAACATCCTGGATCCCCGCAACACCTACGCCGATCCCACCGAGTGGGACACCAAGGCCAAGGATCTGGCCGCCCGCTTCGTAAAGAACTTCGCCAAGTACACCACCAACGACGCCGGCAAGGCTCTGGTCGCCGCTGGCCCCAAGGCGGAGTAATCCCGTTTCCCATACATAGGTTATTCGGGGCGCCGCAGCTGCGGCGCCCCGAATTTTGTGAGGTAACCCCATGAAAAAGCGCTATCAAACTTCAGAGACTCTGCCGGTCGGCCTTCTGCTGGCCCTGGCAGGAGGTTTTCTGGACGCATACAGCTATTTGAACCGGGGACAGGTCTTCGCCACGGCGGAGACGGGCAACCTGGTGCTGCTGGGCATCAATTTCTCCATGGGCAATTGGTCCCAGGCCCTGCACTATCTGCTGCCCGTACTGGCCTATACCGCCGGTGTGCTGGTCACAGAGCTGCTGCGCCGCCGACTGGGCGAGGAAGGCGGATGGCTGCACTGGCGGCAATACCTGCTGCTGATGGAGTGCGTAGTCATCGGAGCCGTGGCTTTTCTTCCACACTCCCTGGATCCCCTGGCCAACATTATGATCTCCTTTGCCAGCGCGGTACAGGTAGACTCCTTCCGGAAATTCAACGGCTGCGGCTGTGCCACTACCATGTGTACCGGCAACCTGAGAAGCGGTACGGAACACCTGTTTTTCTGGCTGTCTCACCGGGAGCATGACGCCCTGGCCAAGATGGGTGTGTATTACGGACTCATCCTCACCTTTGTGGTGGGTGCGGTGGCCAGCGGCCTGCTCAGTCGTTGGCTGCACAGCCAGACCGCTCTGATTGCCATCCTTCCCCTGCTCATCGCCTTCATCCTCATGTTCCGGGAACGGGCTCAGGATAAATAAATGAAAAACCGGCGCGCGTCCCTGACTGGGACGCGCGCCGATTTGATTCAGGCAAGAAACAGTGAAACCGCGCAGTAGACCAGCAGCAAAGCCATCACCGTATTTACTACGCGGGTGTGGCGGGAGAACAAAAACCGAAATGCGGAGCCAAAGGCGGACCAGCACAGGGTAAAGACAAAGCCGATAAACGCCAGCAGCAGGGCAAACGCAGTCAGAGGGAGCAGTTGTCCATGATAAAAGGGCAGGATGTAGGCCTCCATGGAAAGAATACAGTAGAGATAGATCTTGGGATTGATAAATTGCAGGGCCAGCCCCGACCAAAATCCATCCTGGGAATGGTCCTCACGGATTTCTCCCGAACTGCGAAAGGTCTCCCAAGCCAAATAGAGCATATAGAGCGCCCCGGCTGCCAGCATGGGCAGCTTGATTTTGGGGATCAGGGCAGAGAGTCCATCACAGAACGCGGTACACAGCAGCATGACCATAGAAAATCCTACCCAGATCCCCAGATTAAAGGGCAGCGCCCCCCGAAATCCCTTCCGACTGCCGTTGGACATGGACATGATATTGTTGGGGCCTGGGGTAACTGCGGTGACCACCGCATAGGTCAAAAAGGAAAACCAGGGAAACATGTTTGACTTCCTCCCTCCCAAATGATAAAATACCGGATGATAAGTACAGTATTTTGGATTTACTATATTGTATGATTCATCCAATATCTTGTCAAGAGGGGATTTCTATGGACGTGACCAGTCTTGTGGCAAAAAATGCCCGGCAGGCCCGGGAGGCCAAAAAGCTTACCTTGGATGGGGCCGCCGCTGCGACCGGAGTATCCCGGAGCATGCTGGCTCAGATTGAAAAGGGAGAGGTCAACCCCACCATCTCGGTACTGTGGAAAATTGCAAATGGCTATAAAGTCTCCTTCACCTCCCTGGTTGAGGACCGGCAGCCTGGGGTAGAGGTGCTCCACCGGGGAGAACCTCTGGCGGAAGATGAGGGTCGGTATCTCAACTACCCTCTCTTCCCTTTTCAGGAGCAGACCCGCTTTGAGACCTACCGCATCGTCATCCAGCCCGGCGGTTCCCTGGATACGCAGCCCCACTTAAAGGGCTCGGTGGAATACATCACCGTTTTTGCCGGACAGGTGGAGATCACGGTGGACAAGGAGCCCTTTACCTTGTTACAGGGAGATTCCATCCGCTTTCCCTGCGACGTGCCCCACCGCTACCGCAACCCAGGAGCACCCCAGACGGAACTGAGTATGCTGATCTACTACGGAGACTGAACAAACGTAGGGCCTGCTGGCTAAGCCAGCAGGCCCCTCATTTTTATAATTTCTCTTGCAGGATCTTTTGGTAATTGGCCCGGTCCGTATCCCCCTCGGTGCTGATGCACAGTACCCGGGATCGTTCTCCCAGTCCCAGTGTCCAGCACAGGTCGTGAAGTTCCTCCTCATGGAGAATTCCCGCCAGAGCTCCCACGCCCACTGCACCGGATTCCCCGGAAACGATCACCGGATCGCTCCCCCGGGGCTGCCCCAGCAGCCGCATTCCCAGGGCGGCATAGTCATCGGAGCAGGACAAAAAGGCGTCGGCACAGGCTCCCAGGATGTCCCAGGCCAGGGTGCAGGGCTCTCCGCAGCACAGCCCCGCCATCATGCTGTTCATATCCCCGGTCACTGGGTGGAGCTGCCCATCCGCAGCCTTGGCGGTGCGGTACAGACAGTCGGCCTGGTCGGGCTCCACGATGCAGGTGACGGGACAGTTCTTCCCCCACCGGTTTCGGACACTGCCCAGTACCGCTCCGGCAAAGCTGCCCACGCCGGCCTGCAAAAACAGGTGGGTAGGAGGCTCCTCCCCCGCCTGGGCCAGCTGATCAAAGATCTCCCCGGCCAGGGTGGTATACCCCTCCATGATCCAGGCGGGGATCTGCTCATAGCCCGGCCAGGCGGTGTCCTGGATCAGCACCCAGCCGTTTTCTTCGCTCTTGCGGGTGGCCAGGCGCACCGCGTCGTCGTAGTTGAGGTCGGTGATCTCTGCCTGGGCCCCCAGGGCCAGAATATTGTCCAGCCGTTCCTGGGCGCTCCCCTTGGGGAGATAGACCACCGCCCGGCAGCCCAGTTCCCGGGCCGCCCAGGCCACGCCCCTGCCGTGGTTTCCGTCCGTGGCAGTGACGAAGGTAACCTCTCCCAGTTTCTCCCGGGCTTTGGGCTCGGTGAGGGCGGGGAACGTGAGCTCGTCCCCCTCCAGTCCCAGCTTCTCTCCCATCCACCGGGCAATGGCCCAGCTGCCTCCCAGAGCCTTAAAAGCATTGAGTCCAAACCGCTTGGACTCGTCCTTCACCCACAGCTTGGCTACTCCCAGTTCCCGGGCCAGGGCTGGCAGAGAGACCAGCGGGGTGGGCTCATAGCCTGGGATGGTGCGGTGAAAGTTCATGGCCCGCTGCACCGATTGGGCATCCGTATGAGACAGGGCGGCGGGCTTGGGCTGGGACTTATGATTGATATAATAGTTCATAGGCGCTCCTCCACCACCCGGCCCGGAATCTCCGGCGGGCGTTTTTGATTTATTATATCATATCCCCGCCGCCTGTGTCAGCCGCTTCTTCTCCACAAAAGATACCGGCCGCCCCAAAGGGCGGCCGGCGCGCATTGCTATGTGTCTCAGCAGCAGCCGCAGCCACTGTTTCCGCCGCAGCTGTTGTTGTTATAGCTGCTCCCATTGCCGCAGCAGCAGCACAGGATGAGGATGAGTACGATGATCCACAGGCAGCCACCGCCGCCAAAGCCGTTATTGCAGCACCCCATAATGAGTACCTCCTGAAAATGAAGTTTTGAGATGGCTGTGAGCCGCTCTCAGTTCCATACTATGTACCTCAGGCAAAAGGGTGCAGAAAAAATCCGCCCGGGAAAAACCCGGGCGGATGACAGGTTGGATTTAACCGAGGAAACGGTTGCTGAAGTTCATCAGGATCCCGGCCACCTCGGCACGGCTGGCCGTGTCGGCGGGACGGAGGGTATTCTCTGCCGAGGGGGTGATAAGGCCGTTGGCTACCGCCCAAGACACTGCCTCCTTGGCCCAGTCGGCCACTTGGTCATAGTCAGCGTACTGGGTAAGATCGGTCTGGCCGGTGAGCTCCATCCCCAGCTGAGAGGATGCAAAACCCCGTAGCATCACCAGCACCTGCTGGCGGGTAACGCTCTGCTCCGGAGCAAACAGTCCGTCGCCCATGCCCGCGGTCACGCCTTGAGAGGCGCCCCAGCGGACAAAGGGTTCATACCAGCTGCCCACAGGCACATCGTCAAAGGTGGCTGTAGCGCTGTCCATCTGATCCTGAGGGGAACCCGCCAGGCGGTAGAGCACGGTGACCAGCATAGCCCGGTCCATGGTGACGCCCGGTCCAAAGGTGTCCTCGCTCATGCCGGAGAACAGCCCATTTTCATAGACAAATTTCACCGACGCCTGGTACCAGTCCCAGGAAGCCACGTCCACAAAGGGCAGATGGCTGGCTGTGCTGTCGGTAAAGGTATAGCTGCCCTGGAGTCCCAGATACATGATCCCTGAGGTCACCGTCACCTGGGCGTTGGTGTTCTCCCCCACCAGGTAGCGGTGTCCCGCCGTCAGGCGGGCGCCGGAAGCCACCTCACGGCCATCCGTGACATCCACCACAACGCCGTTGTGGCTCACCTGGGCAGAACCGGAGATGGAGAGGAATCCCGAGCCGGTGGGCAGCCCGATCACATCTCCCTGGGTGAAGGTGCGGCTGCTCAGATTGTCACTGTACAGGCCGCTGCCACCTTCGCCGCCCTGGAGCTCGGCCACCGCCTCGTCGTAGGCCTCCTGAAGGGGCTGGGTAGCTGTCTGCTCCAGCTGGGTCTGGGCGGAGGGAAGGAAGGTATTTTTCAAATAGCTGAGAGAGACCAGGCTGTCTCCCCCGCTCAGAGCCAGGGCGCCCCCGGCCAGCGCCGCAGTCAGGGCCAGAGCGCCCGCCACGACAAGGATCTTTTTGTGCTTCATGTCTCGTCCTTTCCATCCTCCTGCTCCTGACCGTCCTCCCGCTGGGAGATCATATAGCTCAGGGCAAGCAGGCTGTCGGAAAAATGTACGCTCTCCACCACCACGTCCTCGCCGGGGAAGGCGATCTCGCAGTTGGTGAAGTTCCAGATGCCGTGGACTCCCGCCGCCACCAGTCGCTCCCCCATCACTTGGGCAGCGGACTTGGGCACCGTAAGCAGGCCCACGCTCACCGGGTTCTTCTGCAAAAACTCCTCCAGAGTGTCGGCGTGGTAGACGGGCACCCCGGCGATCTGTGTGCCTACCGTCCGCTCCTGCACATCGAAGGCGGCCAGCAGCTGAAAGCCGTTGTTGGAGAATTTAAAGTTTTCAATCAGGGCGCGGCCCAGGTTGCCCGCTCCCAATACTACAATGGTATGACCCCGGTTGATACCCAGGATCTCCCCGATCTGTTCCTTCAGGCTGTCCACCTTATAGCCATAGCCCTGCTGACCAAAGCCGCCGAAACAGAACAGATCCTGGCGGATCTGGGAGGCGGTCAGCCCCATGGACTTTCCCAATGCGCTGGACGAGATCCGGATCACACCCTTGCGCTGCAGCTCGGAGAGCTGGCGGTAATACCGGGGCAGACGCCGGATCACCGCGGTGGAAACTCTGGTGTTGCGTTTCATAGTCCCGCTCCAATACTCGAAAATATCGTTTACAGTTTACCCCATCCCTCTTTTTCTGTCAAACCATTTTCCCTGTCCCACTCTGGAAATTCCTGCGCCACCCCTTACATCAGGCGCAGCATCTCCTTCTTCAGCCGCTGAATGATCCGCTTCTCCAGCCGGGAGATGTAGGACTGAGAGATGCCCATCCGGTCGGCCACCTCCTTCTGGGTCTGCTCCTCCCCTCCTCCCAGACCAAAGCGCAGGGAAATGATAGTCCTCTCCCGCTCGTCCAGCTTCTCCAAGGCCTGACGGAGAAGCTGGCGGTCCACATCGGCCTCGATGGGCCGCATGACAAGGTCTCCATCGGTGCCCAAAATGTCGGAGAGGAGCAGTTCATTGCCGTCCCAGTCGGTGTTCAGCGGCTCATCAAAGGAGAGCTCTGTCTTCTGGCTGGAGGTCTTGCGCAGATACATGAGGATCTCATTTTCGATGCACCGGGAGGCATAGGTGGCCAGTTTGATGCTCCGGGCGGGCTGGTAGGTGCCCACCGCCTTGATGAGGCCAATGGTTCCGATGGAAATCAAATCCTCAATGTTGATGCCCGTATTTTCAAACCGCCTGGCGATGTAGACCACCAGACGTAGGTTATGTTCAATGAGAGTCTGCCGCGCCCGCTGGTCCCCCTGCTGGAGCCGCTCCATCAGCTCCCCCTCCTCCTCCCGGCTCAGCGGGGTGGGCAGGGTGTCGCTGCCCCCAATGTACATCACCTTTCCCGGCGACCAAAGCCCCAACCGCTCCAGCAGGGCCAGAACCCGCGCTTTCCATCCGTTTTTCATATCCATCCATCCTTTCAGCATTCCCCCAGCAGGGCTCCATAGCCGCCTCCGTCGGACACAGGGGTGGGAGACAGGGCAACCACCATGGCTCCCCGGTCCTCTCCGTCCACCACGGCCCGGTCCACCCGCACCGCCAGCAGCAGCCCTCGGTCCACCCCCACGGCGCGGTAGGGCAGCAGGCGGAAGTGGCCTCCTGCTCCGGTCAACCGCTCCAGCGCTCCTGCCGGGTCCCGCAGTTCCTGAACGCTGGGGCGCTGTGAGACAGCAAACAGGGGCAGCAGCCGCTCTCCCTCCGCCACCATAACTCCTTGGCCGGTCACCGGGTCAGTGAGAGTATTGCCTGTGTCGGTCAGGGCAGTGAGCTCCACCGTCCGCTCTCCCAGTTCCAGGCGCACCGCCTTCAATTCTCCCGTAAAGCTAGTATGCCTTACAGCATTTTGGAGCAGCAGCGACAGTGCCGCGTAGCACCCCGCTGCCGACAGCAGCACGATCTTCAGGTCCATCCCCGAGTAGATGACCCCCCGGTTCAGGCTCAGCCCACGGCCGCCCAGCATGGAGATGGCCAGCACCCCTCCGGCAAAGGCGCAGGACAGGGCAAAAAAAATCAGCACCTGCCGCCCCAGCCGCCGGCTGCCCCAAAAGGCGGCCAGCACCATCAGTACCGCCGCTGCCAACCGGCAGGCTGGCCGCTCCAGAAAGCCCAGCCCCGGCAGGAAGATGGCCACCGCATAGCCTCCCCCCAGCACCGCTCCCAGGGCAAAGCGCAGACGCTTCAAGGGTTCCCCTGCCAGCCGGGCAGCACACAGCAGCAGCAGATAGTCCACCAGGGCGTTGAGCAGAAACAGGGTGTCTACATAAATAACGGTCATGACCTCTCCCTCCTCCCCCTGCCTGTCAACACCGTCCATTATAGTGTCTCTCCCCAACGAAAGCCGTCACAACCCGGTGTCGCCCAGGGGAGAATTTTCGGCGCCCGTTGACAATATCGAGGGGCGATATTATAATATCATTAAATGATATCGAGACGCGATATTAGGAGGTGACGCCATGGGAGTCAAGAGCCGCGGCCCGCTCACCGAGCCTATGTTTTACGTGCTTATGGCCTTTCTCCACGGGGAGATGTGCGGCATCGACGTGGCCGCCTTTGTGGAAAAAAAGACCCGGGGACGAGTAAAGCTGGGACCGGGAACCTTGTACACCCTGCTGAATAAATTTCAGGATGAAGCGCTGATTGAAGAGATCGAAGTGGAGGGCCGCAAACGCACCTACCGCCTCACCGCCAAGGGCCGGGAGGCCTATGAGGAGGAGCTGGAACGGCTGCGGGCCTGCCTGAGGGATGCGGAGGAGGAATTATTATGAACCTGGTGCTCCGAGTAACGCCCTTTGGAGAATTTGATATTCCCGGCCTGGAAGGGTGGCTAAGTTCTATGGCGGCCAGGGGGCTTCGCTTTTCCATGACAGCCGGACCGTTGGTTTTCTTTGAGCGGATGCCGTCTGAGTCTGTACAAATCCACCTGGAGCCTATCCTTGGCCGAACCGCCGAGGATGCGGAAGTAAACGCCATCTATGAGGATGCAGGCTGGCAGTATTGGGGCATGTTCCGGGGAAGCTATTTCGTCTATGCCTCTGCTGATCTGGAGGCCCGCGCCCATACCGATCCAGATGCTCTGGATTATGCACTGAAAAAGTTCTTCCGCCAGAAGCTGGTTGGCGGAGTGTTGCTCCTGGCTGCCAATCTTCTGTTGCTGGGGCTCTATTGGAAGGGCGCACCTTGGGAGATCGATCTATGGCAGCTTTGGTACTACCCCGTGGAAACTCTGTCCAACGGCACCACCATCCCCTTCCTGCTGGCAATGTTAGGTTTTCTGCTCATAGATCTCTCTTATCTGTTGGGATTGTTCCACCTGATGCGCTACCGCCGGATGGTACAACGCGGCGGTAAGGTTCATGGATACCGGGGCGTAGGCTGGCTGCTGGCAGTGGGGTGGCTGATCCTGCTGCCGGTGCTGATCAATACCATTCAGCTCTTTTCCGGAACAAACTACCGCCCCTATGATCTGGAGGGCTCCGGCTTTGTCACTCTCACCGATATTGAGGGGGAAGACTTCCGCCTCTCCGGAAACTTCATGTATAATCCGGATTATATCTCCCACGGAGGTACCCTGCTAGACCCAGAGTATTGGTCCTTCCTGCAGTATGGTTCCTTTGGTCCGAACCAGAGCCCAAATGATGTTCCCCGTCTGGAAATTTCCATCGTCCGCTATCCACTGGAAGTGCTGGCAGAGCTGAGGGCCGAGGAGTGGAGCCGCCAAAAAAGCAACGGCTCTGAGGATTATGAGGTCCTGGCCTCTGACTACGGGCTGGATGAAATACGCTACGCCCCCCGGGAGAAATGGACCCACACCAACGAACTCACTGGGGAAACCCGTGTTTTCTTACCCGGCGGGATGTTTATCCTGCGCCGTGGAAACACGGTACTGTTCGCCGACTACTATGGGGAGCAAAATTTGACCGAACATCTGGAACAGTTCGCCAACATGCTGGAACGCCTTTAAAGCGCAGGATTGACTCTCTGCGAAACGGAGGAATTCTTATGAAATACGTCCGCAAGCTGACTCCTGTACACTCCTACGACATCCCCGGCCTGGAGAGCTGGCTGGAGGAGCAGGCCGCCAATGGACTATATCTCAAGCAATATGGCGCTCAGATCTGCACCTTTACCCGCGATACCCCACACACGGTCCGCTACCGTCTGGACTACTGCAATACCGACCGGGATCCTGACCCCGTCCCCGGTCTGCTCACCCTCTACCGCGAGATGGGGTGGGACTATGTGTGCCGCAGTGGGCCTCTGTTTCTTTTCTGTACCCGAGACCCCTACGCTCCGGAACCTCACACCGACCCCCAGACCCACGCCCAACTTCTAAGACAGCTGGAGAGCCAAATCAAGCGCGGGTGCTCCTTTTTGGCTTGGATGCTGGTACTTTTCCTTTTCTTCTTTCTTTTGGGAATTCTGAATTATGGTTCTCCTCTTGTTGCTCTGGCCCAGGGCACGCTTGCCAACATCGGTCTTTTCCTTGGCCTCATCCAACTGATAAAGATGATTCCTGCCCTGTTGGATTGGCGGCGGGTACACCGCATGATCACCCATCTGGAGGCAGGCATTCCTCTTACCCCCATCCCCTCCGCCTCCCGCTGCCGCAGGGCAGTCAATGGGCTCGCTTTGGTTGCCACGCCTCTGATTTTGTGCGCTCTTCTGGCCTATTGGCTGCTTCCACACCCGCAAACCCGCTGGTCCCTGGGGACAGAAGGCCGTCCCGGAGACTTTGAGCCGGTCCTTCTTACCCAGTGGGAGGGAGAAACCTACCGCCCCGATCTTTTGGAAAGCGACGGTGTTACCATTCTCAATTCCTGTCAATGGGATATGACCCTCCTGTGCCCCACCCGGTGGGAGGTACGACAGAGTGGCAGCATCGTCAAAGACCAGATCTCGGTGCATATGACGCTCTACTGGTACCGCCCCCTCTTCCCAGCCCTGGACCGGCCTCTGGCTCGGGACCTGGTGAACTACCTGACCACCCACGAGGAAAACACCCGGCGGGTGGGTGAGGCGTCTCTTGGTCCGTGGACGGTGACGGAGCATCAAGTGGAGGGAACAGACTATCTGGCTACTGCTTATAACCCCAACAGTGTCTATCAGTACGCTGTGGCTGCCGGAAATGGACGGACTGTATCTCTGAGCTACCGGGGTCCTCAGGACCTGGAGAATCACCTGCCCGAGATCGCTGCTATGTTATCCTGACTGCTCCTTTCCCAATATAAAAAATGGCCGCAAAAGCGGCCATTTTTTATATCATACATTCTCTTACACTTTAAACAAATCATCCCATTTTGTTCCCATATATCATTATTTTTCTAAATTATAAAACAAAATAGTTGACTTATCATTGCATATAATATATACTCTCCAAAGGTTAGCTAATGCTAACTAGGTTTTTACTGGAGGAATGGTATGTATCTCTATATTCTGGTCTCCTTGGTATTGGCACTCATCTTTGCTTTTTCCTGTCATACCGCGATCCGACGGCATCCTGGTATATTTTATGGGATTGCCTTTTTCATCATACTGTCTGAGGTAATCTATTATCAATTCGGCATCCACGATATAGCGCCTCAATGGTTTACTGCCTACATCGTAAACCCCTTTAAACGCGGCGCCTTCTCAACTGCGCTGTTTATTATCGTCATGTACCTTGGTGCATTGGACAGCAAGCATCTCTTTGTCAGAAAACTGATGGGTATCCGTGGCCAGCTATCCATCCTTGCCTGCATCCTGGCCCTGGGACACAACATCATCTATGGGAAAAAGCATTTTGTCAATCTGTTTACAAATCCCTGGGCGATGAAGCCTCAAACTCTGCTCGCCGCTGTTCTCTCAATTCTAATGATCTGCATCATGCTTCCCTTGATGATGACGTCTTTCCCATCTGTTCGCCGCAAAATGTCTGCCGGCAGTTGGAAAAGATTGCAGCGGCTTGCCTACCTATTCTTTGCTCTGACGTATATTCATGTTATGGTACTGTTCATCCCCAATTGGGAGAAAAAAATCCCAGATATCATTGCCTACACTGTGATCTTTGGCACCTACCTAATCCTGCGTGTAGCAAAAGCAACCAAAAAGTCTTCTCGCACACTGGGATATACTGGTTGTAACCCCACCTTCTAATCCAGCCCGATTCCCATATGCACAAGAAGGGCGCCCGCAGCAAAGCGGGCGCCCTTCTTCTCTTTTTCCCGTTGTACAAAACGGATTTCAGCTCCGGTTACTTCTCAGCAGTGCAACCCCCATGGTGGCCATTTCCTGCCGGGTGGGATTTGACTTGGGTCTGGCGATGGTGATTCCGCCCTGTCCATCCTCTACACCGTCTAAGATACCGGCCTGGATCGCCGTTTCGATGTAGGGCTTGGCCCAGTCGTCCGCCGGCTCCGCCGCCCGTCTTGCCTCCTGGGCGGCCAGTTCCTCCCGGACAATGGCCCGCACCTGCTCCTCTGTCATCGCTTTCTCTCCCTTCATCGCCTGGACCACATCGGCCCGGAAAGTATCCATATTCTTGCCGAACTTAGGAAACCAGTGCATCACATCGGCGTGGTTGCTGGCCACTCCCCGCGCGTACCCCTCGCTGTGGCAGATCACCACTCCATCTGCCGCCGGGTCCAGACCGTATTGTCTGCACAGGTCTGCCGTCAGCTCCACCGACGCCTGGTACACCCCGTCAAAGTAGTTGGCGTCCTCCAGGCCGTCTTCGCAGAGTTCAAAGGAGATATGTGTGTCATTGGCGCTGCCCCTGCTTCCCCTGCCGCAGTGCCACCCCCGCATGTTCCAGGGCAGAGTTTGCACCACCCCAACACTGCCGTCAGCCAGTTTGCCGAGAAAGGCATGGACACAGGCCCCGGTGCCTGACCTATCCCAGTGATTACTGCCGGTGTTCCAACCGATCTCCTCATTGCCGGGAACATACCGGCTCAGGCGGGGATTATTTGCTCCGGTGGAGTGTACCATTACTCCAACCGGAACAATAGTCTGTCCGGCTCGGTAGCAGTCATTTCGGGTCAAGATCTGTTGATACCACTTCATTTCTTCTCCCCACTTTTCAACCACCCAGCCTGCTCCACCATCTGCACCAATTTGTCATAGCCGTACATGGCCGCAAAGGCCACCAGGAAGCACAAGCCAATCAAACCGGCGATCATCCACCCCGTGATGGAAAACCCATAGTAGGACCACAGGGCAAAGCCGGTGCCCGCCGTAACCACTGCCGCAGTGAGAAACGCCAGCAAATTCGTGGGAATACGATCATACAGCAGGCCCTTGAGCACCTGCACAATGACATTGGTCATCAAAGTCAAACCCAGTACCGCCGTGAGCAGTACAGGCAGATAATCCATCAGTTCAGACATTTCGCTCCTCCCCTCCCTCCGGCCTGTCCGGCCGCTTTTTATATTTACGCCACGGTTTGAACCGATCTCTCAGCACATCCCTCACCCTTTCACTCCCTTGAGGTCCCGGATGTCGTGCTGCACCTCGGTCATCTGGCCTTCCAGCTTGTAGGTGCGCTCCACTACATTGTTGTGCTCGGCCACCTTCTTTTCCAGCTGCTCAATGCGGTAGTTGGTCAGCCGGTTGGACACCAGGATACCCCCAAAGGTACCTGCCAATGTGCCCACCAGAGACATACCCGCTACCGCAAGGCTGGTCAGGTCCATTAGAGGGCCACCTCCTGCACGTCCTCCGTGCTCCCCAGATCTTCCCAGGAGTCAGGCAGCTGAGAGGGAGGATAGACGGTGCTGTCCTTTTTGCAGCGCCACACATGGTCCTGCTCCACGCAGCACTCCCCCTCCTGCCACATCCCCCGGGACCCCTGAGGTGCGGTGTAAGGTTTGGCCTTGGCGGGATCGGTGGTGTGGCACACATCCCACAGGCTCACCGCCTGGTCAGGAGACCAGTCAGGCTGCTCTGTGGCGTCGTGCTGCTGCCACAGTTTGTACACCTGTCCCTGCCACTTGTAGGGAGTCCCCACAGAGACGGAAGAATAGTCCCGCTGCCGCCAGGTGGGCACCATTTCCTCATGGTCGATCAGCTCCGTGCCGTCGGCGCTCCCCTCCACAGCCTTGGCCGCCAGGGCGGCCGCCTCAGCCGCGCCCCTCGCTTTCAGTTCCTCCTGGGCCATGGTCACGATATCAGCCATTGCTTTCCACTCCTTCCTCATACGCTGCCTCCAGCTTCTCCTCCACCTGCTTGGCAGTACCTGCCGCCTCCAGCGCCTGGATGGTCTCCTGCTGGCTCTGGATGGTGGCCTCTTTGCTCTCCAGCTCCTGGGCCTGCTGGGAAATGGTGGCCTCCTTCTCAGCCACAGCGCTCTCCAGCTCGCTCACCTGGGCCTCGTAGCCTGCCACGTCTCCCAGGTACTGCTGGGCCACCTGGAGCTCCACCGTGTAGCTGCGGGTGGCTGCGCTGTAGCGAATGTCCGCTACCTCAAAGCCATAGCCCACAGGCAGGATACACTCCCCCTGGATTTCAGGCTTGTCCCAGGAGATGGCCTCGATGTCCTCCAGGGAGGCAAACTCCCGCTCGAATACTGCCAGGTACTTGCCGTTGCCGCTCCCCCGCATGACGATGCCGCAGGTTACACCGCCGATTTGAAGTTTGGTGCCATAAAGACTCATCGTATTTGCTCCTTTCTGCACATAGGTTCAACCTGGGCGGGCAGAGCTGCTTTGGTGTACCTTTCCGTGCCCCTTGTTTGCAAAATTTTTGTTTATCTCTCTTCTTTATTCCTTCTGCACGGAAATCGTGCATCAGTGCTTTCCATCGCTTTTTACCTCAATTTGGGCATAAAAAAGACACGACCGAAGTCGTGTCTTTTTTATGGGGCACAAGCTCAGCAGCAGCCCCGTACGTCCTGGTACTCCACCGATTTGGGAGCCGGACAGTGATTGGGCGGGAAGAACTCGCCCACAGGGAACTGGACCTTCCGGAACAGCTCGCAGGGGTCCTCCTGACGGCAGTCGCAGCCGCAGTCACAGTCCTTCTCGGGCATGCAGTAGTCGTAAGCGGGCATGAGCAGCTGGGTATCCCGCTCCAAACGGATGATGGAGAACTGACCCAGGGTGACAAACAGGCGGTGCACATCGCCGCCGGTGACCAGCTCCTCGGGGAAGCAGGCGCACACAGCAGGGGGAATCTCGCAGCAGTTGTCGTGATGATGGCACTGGCATACCTCCACCAGCTTCATTCCCAGGATGATGGGGTCCACCGATTCCACCACAGCGGTGGGAGCAGTGGTGGCGGGCAGGCCCTGGATATCGCTGCCGCAGTTCTTCCCGGTGGAGGTAAACACCTTGGCGCTTCCTTCGCTGCCAAAGAGAATCACCCGCTTGTCAAACACGGCCAGACCGGTGATCTCCACCGGCCGGGCGGCTCCCACAAAGGCGTCGGCGGTGATGCGGTAGAAGTACCGCACATCCACGGTGTAGAATCCCCGGTTGAAGGTGACCGGCTCCACATCGATGTACGCGTACAGCAGCTCGGCGCAGCCAGCCTTTACCGACACTGCCCGGTCGATGACCTCCTGGCAGCCCCGGGTGGGGTAGACCCGCAGGTCCTCGATACAGTCCTTATCGGAAGATATAGCGCCTTTAATACATCTATTTTCATATCTTTATGTATTGCTCCACACCGTTTGATAACCAAAGGCCCCGCTCCGTTGACTTTTCTTGTATCTCTGCGGTAGTATATGGTTACCACATCATGTCCGGGAAGGAGGTTCTGACTCCCAATGACAGATCGCTTAATTCTTGTGGGTGCAAAATATCAGCACTTCAAAGGGAAGCTGTACCAGGTGATTGCCCTGGCCAAGCATACGGAAACCGGAGAAGCCCTTGTTATTTACCAGGCTCTCTACGGGGACTTTGACATTTATGCCCGCCCGTATGACATGTTCGCCTCGGAGGTGGATAAGGCCAAGTATCCAGATTGCTCCCAGCATTACCGCTTTACCCGCATTCGCTTTCTGGATGACTCCAACTACCAACTGGAAGAAGAATAATCTATAAAAATATCCGGAGAATGCTCCCGGGTATTTTGATGATGTATCCCTCTTCGGACGACAGCACCGAGAGCGTCTAAAAGCCGCCCAGGCCGGTCGGCTTTTATCTTGGTTGGGACTATACATATCCGCAAGCAGGCTTATATTAATAAAATGGGCCGGAGTGCAGTTCCTTTGCACTCCGGCCCATAGTAATTTACTGAGGATTTTGAGACTCGATTGCCTTTTTAATTTCTCCCAGATTCTTGAGATATGTCTCGTTATCTGGGGCCAAATCTACCGCTTTTTGCGCTTCTTCCAGCGCCTCGTTATATCGCTGCATGTCATAAAGGGTTATACCTAGGCAATTGTAGTACTCTGCATTGTCGGGCTTTAGTCCCACTGCTTTCCTTATATTTCCCACTGCTTCGTCGTATCTCCCCATGGCATGAAGAGTTACGCCTAAGCTATTATAATACATTGCATTATTCGGTTCCAATTCTACTGCCTTATATTTTTCTACTAGTGCCTCATCATACCGCTGTATCTCATGGAGAGTTATGCCTAAACCGTTATAATATCGGGCATTGTCAGGCTCCAGGTCTATTGCCTTCTGCGTTTCTTCCAGTGCCTTATCATACTTCTTCATAGCATGAAGGATTGCACCTAGGCTATCATGATAATGTGCATTATCTGGTTCTAATGTCACAGCTTTTTGCACTTCTTGCAGCGCCTCATTATAATGTTTCATTTCATGAAGAGTCACTCCTAGACTATCGTAATACTCTGCATTGTCAGGTTCCAACTCTACTGCTTTCTGCTTTTCGTCTAACGCCTCGTCATACCTTTTTACCTCATGAAGAGTTTGACCTAGATTATAGTGGTATTGGGCATTGTTAGGTTCCAGTTCCACCGCCTTCTGGCTCTCTTTCAATGCCTCATCGTACCTTTTCATCTTATGAAGAGTTGTCCCTAGACTATCATGGTATTGCGCATTGTCAGGCTCCAGTTCTACTGCTTTCTGCTTTTCATCTAACGCCTCATTATATCGCTTTATAGCATGTAGAATTACACCTAAGCTGTTATGATATCGGGCATTACCTGGTTCTAAATCTACAGCTTGTTTTACTTCTAGTAATGCTTTTTTATATTCGCCATTGGAAAAAGCCATTACTGCATTTATGTATGCTGCACTTGGACTATTAGGACTAAAGCCATTTTCTATACTTGCATCTGGCACCACAGGATTGGCTCCGAACACAACGGAATCTTTGTCTGATGCTGAAAATCTATATTCATTTAGAATTTTTTCAATGCTGTCCTGTATTACACTATATTGTTTTTTCGCCTTCTTCAGAAACATTTCTTCGTCAGGTGGCATCAGATTCAAAGCTCTGCACAGCAATACAAAAACTTGGTCAAACCCCTTATGCCGAATTAAATATCCATTGGTTCCAGTCAAAAACTGCCGCACCTTTCCCTCTGGTCTCTGACCCCCATAAATCATCCAGTAGGGATAAGCCCATTCATCCGAGTTAAATTTATCTACATGCTGATTAAGAAAATCCATCACGCTGTTATCATTTCCAGCATAACCGATGAATACCGGATGATATTGACTAAAAATAAAATCTAACACATCTTCCCACGCAGGATGCAGTTTGTCCAACTCCCCTGGACGATTGATAGGATCCAGCAAGAGGTCTCTATGAATCTTGACCACAGTAGGTCTGGATATATGATGCGACGCATAGGCCGCCAGTTTTTCGTGTCCAATCACCATAGGCATAGTCTGTGCGTACTGTACCAGGGAATCCTCCAACAGATGATCGAAATTCGTCGTGATTACAGCATTGTGCGGTTTTTGAGACATTAAAAGAGACAGAAGGACATAGCCGCTGCTTGGATGGGCGTTCTCCATCATGTTTTCTAGAAAATTATATCCATCTCGATACTGCTTTCCATTATCTCGCTCAAACCGTCTCTCATAATAGCGACTGTAAAAGTTATATTTGTTTTTCTCCGTTATTTTTTGCGATTTTTTCCATGCTGCGTGCTCTACTGGGTTGCGCACCTCCAATTCCCGATCCCAGATATCTACCAGTTCTTCCCCGGTTTTTATTCCTGATGTCTTAGATGCACCGGCACCCAACACAAAGCAAAATTTTCTTTGGTAGGGGCCTTCCGAAACGGATTTAAATTCCTGTACAAATCCGTCCAGAGTTAATTCTTTATATGCCATCCTACCTGCCTCTTTCTCTAGTATGTTTCACCTTTTAAGCTCACCCAATATCCGACAATTTCCTCCTAGCTATGGTAGCATATTTCCTTAGAAAATCAAGTCCGCTCCTACTAATAAACAACAAAACACGGGCTGGAGCGCAGTTTCTGTTGCGCTCCAGCCCGTGTTTTACTGGCCCATAGCCGCCGCCAGCATGGCCATCACCTCCACCCGTGTGGATATGGCCCGAGGGCGCTGGCCGTCAGAATATCCGGCATCCTGGGCCTTAGCAATAGCCGTCTGTTCCCAGGGCTGGTCGGCCTGCTCCTGAGCTTTCCTGGCCATCCAGTTTTCCAGCATGGCGTCAAACTGTTCCTGCGTCATCTCTTCCTCTCCTTCCATCACCCGGGCCACATCAGCCCGGAACGTATCCATACTCTTTCCATGAATGGGGAACCAGTGCATCACGTCGGCATGGTTGCTGGCAATTCCCTGGACATAGCCCTCGCTGTGGCAGATTACTACACCGTCCACCTCCGGGTCCAGGCCGTACTGTTTGCACAGGTCGGCGGTCAGCTCCACAGCCGCCTGGTACACCGCTGAAAAATAGCCGGCGTCCTGCAGGCCGTCCTCGCAGATCTCAAAGGAGATGTGGGTGTCATTGGCGCTACCACAGCTTCCCTTCCCGGCGTGCCACCCCCGGCGGTTCCAGGGCAGGGTCTGTACCACTCCCACGCTACCGTCGGCCAGCTTGCCCACAAAGGCGTGAACGCAGGCTGTGGTGCCAGACATATCCCAGTGATTGCCGCCAGTGTTCCGGCCAATCTCATCATTTCCAGGCACATACCGGCTCAGATGGGGGTTATTGGCCCCGGTGGAGTGAATCATCACCCCACGAGGGATGAAGGTCTTTCCGGCCTTGTAGCAGTCGTTGTTCTTCAGGATCTGCGTGAAAAATTTCATTCTTTTTTCTCCTCGCTTTTAATCCACCCGGCCTGCTCCACCAGCTGCACCAGCTTGTCATACCCAAACATTGCACTAAACGCCACCAAAAAACACAGCGCCACCAGCGCGGCAATCATCCAGCCGGTAATGGCAAATCTATAATAAGACCACACACCGAATCCAGTACCAACCGTTACAACCACCGCCACAAGGAACGCCAGCAGGTTGGTGGGAATCCAGTCATACAGCAGGCCCTTGAGGACCTGAACGATGATATTAGTCACTAAGGTCAGAGCCAGCACCAGGGCCAGCAGCACCGGGATATAAGTAGTAAAATCAGACATTGTCTTCCTCCTTATTGGCCGGCTTGTCCGGCCATTTATTATACTTTGACAGTTGCTCCACAAGGGCTTTCCCCGCATAGGTCAGCACCACAACCACGATATCAGTAAGGGCAATCTTGGACAGGCTTTCTGCAATCTCCGTGCGGCCCAGGTAGGCCAACATGTAGCTGCACCACACCCAGCCGCAGCCGTTGCACAAGCAGAACCAGACCACTGCCTTCATTGTCTCCATCCGTTTTTCTCTGGCTCCTTTCCTGTTGAGCCACAGGAGACCCGCCAGAAAGATGGCCGCCAGCACGCCCAAAGCGATCAGAGCATTTTTCACGACCTCACTCCTTTGAGATCCCGGATATCGTGCTGCACCTCGGTCATCTGACCCTCCAGCTTGTAGGTGCGCTCCACCACACTGTTGTGCTCTGCCACCTTCTTTTCCAGCTGTTCAATCCGGTAGTTAGTCAAGCGATTGGAGACCAGGATGCCGCCAAATGTCCCAGCCAGAGTGCCCACAAGGGACATGGCGGCCACCGCAAGGCTTGTCATATCCACTACTCCACCACCTCCTCCCAGCCGTCCGGGTAGGCGTCAGGGGCCCAGGTGTTTCCATCGATCGTGGACCGGTAGATCTTGCCGTTGTACCGCACCAGGTCGCCCTTCTTGTAGGCGTCATGGCTTCCGGTGGGCTGAACCCACTCCGGAATATCCCCGCCTGGTTCACCTCCTCCGCCATCCTGAATCTTCTTCCAGGCCGCCGCATACACTTCCGGACTCCACACGTTGCCGTCCACCAGGGACTCATACAAAGTGCCCTTGTAGTTGACCACGTCTCCCTTGTTGTAGGCGTCGTGGGCACCGCTGGGCTGGGCCCAGACTGGATGGCCGGAATCATCCAGCCCAATGGCGGTATACAGACTCTCTGTCCCCTCGCCGGGCTGGTAGATGGCCTGACTCATGTGGTCCTGGACCACCTTGTAGAGCTGGGGGTCTCCCACGGGGTTGGTCCCGTGGGAGATGATACTCCCCGTTTTGTAGTAGGTCTGGGCAGTCCAGGCAGGGTACACGCTGGCGATCTCCAGGGTCTGGTCCTCACTCAGCGTCGACGCAAACACCTGAAGAGCTCGGCGGAGCTGCTCCGCCGCCAAAAGTCTGTTCATCCCGTCACCCCCAGCAATGTGTTCAGCACTTCCGTATCTGTAATTTCAGGCTCAGGCTCGGTCTGGCTCTCTTTCCACGCCTCCCAGGCTTCCAGGTTCGGCTCCATGGTCATAGACACCGCACCGGCCTCATCAGTTCCCGTCTTGACCGACACAAAGCCGTTATACTGTACCACCATGTCCCGCTGCGCCTCGCTGATCGGGATGGTGTCGGGACCAGGGTGGGCCTGAGGAGCCGGGTAGGCCCCCGAGGCATTGGGCTTGTCCATCAGGTAATAGATCATGTCTGCACCGCCTTTCCGACCGCCCAATAGGAATACTGCTCTCCCTGGACGTTCAACTGCTTGGCCGCGCTGGTGGAGTACCAGGTGGCCTTTTGGCTTTGGATGTAGCCGTCCGACTGGCCCCCGCTGGGCTCCTTGTTGGAAATGGTAATGCTCCCGGATGCGCCGGACACAATCACGATCTCCGGGTCAAAGGTAAAGGTCAGCTCATTGGGGTTGTCCTGGCCAAAGGTCCCGGTTCCGGTGTAAGAGCCGGTGGCCATCACCGCCGTGTTGAGCAGCGGAAGCAGCAGCTCCAGGCTCTTGTCCAGGCTCCCGCCCCAGTTGACGGGTACCTTGATACACTCAGCCAGGGTGATAGGAAGGACCTTCTTGCCCTCCTGCTGAAGCACCGCCGGTCCTCCCTCCTCCGGGAACTGAACCACCGTCTTGGTGTATCCCCAGATCCGGGTCGCCGTCACCGGGCCGCCGGAGGATGGCGTCACGCTGCACACCAGCTTGATGGTGCCCGCGCCGGTAGGAAGCTCCATAACCGGAATCGAGTAAGCAAAGCCGCTTTCCACGGTCACTCTGGCCACCAGAGATCCGTTCACAAACCGCTCCACCGTGATGGGATTACCGGTGTCGCTGCTCACCGTGTAAGGCACATCATTTGTCAGTGTACCCAAGTCTCCGTCCTGACCAGAGATCACCAGGGCAGATGCGGAAATCACGGGGATCTCCTGGCTGGTGGTGTACCCGCCAAAGGTCCCATCCTTGCCCGCTTTTACCCGGTACTGTACGCTTGTCCAGCGTCCCTCTGGGGTGTCGGTAAACTGTGTGTCCGCTCCGGAATAGATCTGAGCCCAGTCTGCTGCGCTGCTCTTACGCTCCAGCACATAAGTATTGGCCGCTGCCACGGATGACCAGGAGACCGGAACCTGCTGTCCCTCCATCACCTGGCTTGGTGCAGTGATCTTATCCACTGTGTAGGGCAGGATCTGCACCTCTTTGCTTTCCGTGTATCCGCTGGTGATACCGCTCTTGACGCTGGCCACCCGGTACTTTACCTTGTTCCAAATCCCAGCCGTGTCGCTGTAGCTGTTGTTTCCGCCGGTGTAGACGTCTGCCCAGCTTCCCCCGTCCACGCTCCGCTGGAGCTTGTAAGTAGATCCAGTGACAGCCGCCCAGGTGATGGAGATGGTGCTGCCAGTTGGGATTGCCTCGGTGGGCACCGTGATGGACGTGGGGGGATCCGGGTAGGTGTTGGCGGTGATGTTGCCGTTGTCGTCCACAATAAGGTCGGTGGGCATGACCATGGCAGGTCTAACGCCATATTGATAAGAGACGTTTCTACTTAATTCAGTACCAACAGTACTAACAGCCCAAGAAAAGTCATTCTGAGTTGTGTCAGGAGAACGTAACCACCAAATAGCAGAATTACCATTATATGAAGCTTGTCTTTTTCTATTTGCGGATGAACTAGCACCAGAAGTAAAATATGATAACTTTGCGCCATCGATAGGCAAACCAGTAAAACCAGACCATCCGATTTCATAACCGCTTAGTAAGAACAGCTTGCAGGAGTAACCGTTTGCACCACTTTTAATGGTAGAGCTTCCGTTACCGTAGCAGTATGGGATTTTTATTGTTTTAATGACAGCCTGGATTTCCGGCTCATACAAAGGCAAAAGAGTGTTTGGCAGGAAATTCGACATAATATAGGGGGGAAAAAAGTTATTTCCTGTTCTCCATTCCTCTTGAGACAAAATATTTTGTCTTAGCAGCCACGTACCACTACACGAATTATCATAAAGAGAAGATGGTTTCCCTTGATGAACAACAATGTAAGGAACCGGTTCAGCCTCTTGTGTTTCAACAAGATAAAGAACAGTGCCAACCGCCACATTGCCCAATCTCTGTGCCATCAGCCTTCACCTCCATTGTAGTAGACCTGAAAGGCCCCGGCCGCCAGGATGCCGTCAGGAAGCTGACTCTTGGGCACCTTTCCGTTCTCGTCCAGGGTGGCCACACCCATGGGCTGGGCCTTCTCCTGCCGGGGGATAAACACCAGAGAGGTGTCCACCACGGCGCTCACGCTGGCCGTCCCGGAGAAGATCAGCACCGTGCCGAAGATAAACTCCCGCAGCTGCTCTGTCCCCGCCTGAATCCGCTCCCCGTCTCCATAGGCGTTTCCGTAGCACATCAGGATCTCACCCTCGTCCGGGTCAGTGGCGAAAAGCCCCAGCTCCTCCCAGTCAAATGCAGGCCGGCCCACGTTGGTGAACTGGCCCAGTACCGTGGCCCGGTTCCTCTGCTCTGTGATCTCGCTTACCGTGATATAGTCGTATGGCATGACCAGTGCCTCCCGATCCAGGCTCTCACCCGAGGACAGCGCCCCCGTACCGATCTGCCACCGGGCCACCGGCACGGCCTCCCCCGCCGGCACCTTGGCCAGCAAGGCTGCGCCCTTGCTTGTTAACTGCACTTTGGGAATCATGTGCAATCCACCTCCCAAACAATTCTCTGGTCTCCCTGCCGGGGAAACGCCCCCACAAAGAGATTGCTGTCCTGCTCCTGCCGGTATTTGATTTCCCATTGGAGGTGCGCCGGCTTCAGTTCGTTGATGATGTCAATGAGATCCTGCTTGTGCTCCACTTCTCCGATGGTGCCAAGGTACCACACTACAAATTTGTACAGGGCCGACTCCTCCGTCACCTCCGCCGGATAGGAAGAGAAACTCTGGGCAATGGCCCGAATCACTTCCAGGGTAGAGGTGCCCGTACCCTTGACCTTAGCGAGAATCCGATCCCGCCGCCTCTGGTCGCTCAGCGTCCGGTCAACCGGGATGCCCCAGGCCCGCTCCCACAGTTCCAGGCCCCACCCGCTGGTGGTGCTGGGGAAGAGCTGCTCCAGGGTAAAGTCCTTGTCCCGTTCGGCCTGCTCCAGCATCAGGGTCAAAACCCGCTGCAGCTCCGTGTCCTCCGAGGTCTGGCGATACAGCGCCGGGAGCAGCTGCTCAATGGGCGTCATGTCACCACCACCTCTTCAAGAACCGGGATACTGTCCGCCGGGATGGAGATATCCTTCTCCCCTCCGTTCACCGTCAGGGCGGAGAAGTTTTCCACCTCCTTGATGTTCAACAGAATAGCCAGAACCCGGTTATAGACCAGCGTATACGGGAGGTCTTCGTCCGGCCCGTAGTAGATCCGCCCATACTTGGTCTCAATCAGAGTCTTCAGATATTCGGTCAGCCCGGTCTCCAGCTCCCGCTTTACCTCATCCAGCGAGATGCCCTGTACCGTCACCGTGGCCGCTATCGTGATCTCTAACGATGCGGCAGCCTCCACGGTGGGCGTGGCTCCAATGGGCTTCTTGGCCATTACATTGGCCAGCACTTCCTCTACCATCTCCGGAGAAGCAGGTGCGTAGGTGCTGTCCACCAGCACCAGGCCCACTGTCCCAGGACCGTCTATCAGCTCCACCACCTTGGCCTCTCCGATGCCGGACACCTCCAGGGCCCATCCCCGGAAGTCCCAGCCGTTTCCGCTGGTGCGGGGAAACTTTCTGGCCTCATCGATCCGATCGTAGAGCTGCTGTCCGCTTTCCCGGTCTGTGCCGCCCGCCGCCTGGGTGTTGTAGTAGCTGGACAGACCGGAGATATTGACCCACATCCCGGTGATGGTGCCGGCCTGGATGTTGTAGGCCGCACCCACCTCCAGGGCTTCCAGCTGGCACACTGCCCGGCCGTCGGCTCCGATGGCCACCGTGGACAGGGTGGCAAACCGAAGCCCAGTAGCGGTCAAAAAGGTGGTTCCGGCGGGCACCACTGTCCCCGCCGTGCCGAACAGATCCATGGAGCATTTGGCCTTCGTCCCCTCCCGCCGGGTGAGGTTGTGGTAGTCCTGCCCTACCAGGTCCAGGAAGCGGCCGCTGGTAGGATCCACAAACAGCATAGACAGCACCGCCGGCAGGGCCTTGTACAGTTCACTCACACGCCGGGCCGCCGGGCCGATCACCGAGTCGGCAAAGCTGCCGGCCATAGACGAAAGACCCGTAGCAGGATTGATCTCCGCCAAGGCCTCTTTTTTGATCTGTTCCGTGGTGCGATCTTCAAACATAGAACCGCTCCTTTCCGTAAACGCTGGTAAACTCCACGGTCAAGTGGAGTGTGGAGCCCTCAAAGGATACCTCCCGCACCGTTACCTCCGTAATGTACGGAGAGACAAGCAAGGCCTCCCGCACGTATCTGGATGCCTCGCTGCGCTTGGTCTCCGCCAGATAGGGCTGGCCTACCAGAGTCAGCAGCTCACACCCGTAGCTCCAGGTGTAGATGGGCCAGCGGTAACGCTCCGTGGCAATGGTCCGCCAGGCCCAGCTTTTTACGGCCTCCAGGCCGGTCACCACTACCGGGTTTCCGCTCTCCCACCTGGGCTCCCCCCGGCCGTAGTCCATGGCTACGTCGGTGTACAGAGGCAGCGCTGCCCCGGCATTTTCCTGTGGCAGTGAATACATGGGGAAAAGCTGCGTCATAAGCCCACCACCTTACAAAGGATGTAATAGGTCTGCCCGTCCGGTGACATGACCACCACCTGGTCGCCCTTCTCAAGGGCGAATGTTCCCCGCACCAGCTGATCCTCAGTCACCGGTGTGCTGGTGGCTCCATCTGGGCAAGTGCCTGGCAGTGGGTCCGGGGCAATCAGTTTGGGGCTGTACCCCTTTTTCATGCTCTCATTTACAAGGATGGAGTCCTGCTCAATGGTCAGTCCGTTGGCCTGGAGCCGCAGCGGCTCGGCCTGTATGATTTCCCCCAGCATGATGGGGGCGCTGGGCGCCACACTCCGGGCGGCCGCCCCCATAGCCTGGGCAATGCGCCCGGCGCTCTGTTCAAATGCCTCCATCATTTCACCTCACTTCCTGCCGTGCTCTCGTCCATCAGATTGCGGAAATTCAGCTTGACCTTGGTAAAATAGTTTTTGTTTTTCCAGGTGTGCGTATCGGTCTCGATCCAAAACAAACCGCTCACACCGCTCCCGGTGTCTCGGAGCTTTACGGCGTTTCCAGAGATCAGCCGGGTGTCTCCCAGTGTCTCCACGGTCAGGTTTTGCTGCAATCCGTGGTCTTCCAGCCAGGCCTGAGCCTCTGGGCCTGCGTCCTCGTCTTTTCTCTGGGTAATTACGTGCTCCAAGCGCCCATTGAGGTCGATGGACCCCTGGTCCTGCACCCGGCGCACCAACGCCCCTGTGTCCGTGTAGATGGCCACACTGTTCTGCAGCTTGGAGATGTCCCAGGTATTGGTCACGCTCATAGTGGACTGGATCTCCACCGTGGCGCTGCTTGGCTTCTCCACCACCTCCAGGGCCCCAGCTCCGGTAAAGCGAAGCACAAACCGCTTGCCGCTCTTGTCGGCAGCTAGGGCATACATGGTCTTGATAATCTTGTCCAGGGATACCCCAGGGAATTTTCGGCTTGCAGTGGCTCCGCCCGGAGCCAAAGCGGCCACTGGGATACCAAAGTCCCCGCACACGGCGGCCGCTGCCTGCTCCGGGCTGGTGTCGTTAAACTGGTACCATCCCTCGTTGCCCACCAGGAAGCGCCCGTTGTCCAGGGCGCTGAGATCTACCACAGCCGACTGGGACGTGGTAGTGGCTGACAGAAGCGGCCCGGTAAACAAAGGTTCACCCTTTACCCGGAAGGTCAGGGCCGAGCCCTCCACCAGCTGCGGCGGCTCCACACTCCCATCCCGTGGCACCGCAAGGGAGAGAGACAGGGCTCGGGCTGCTTCTGTGTCTGACCCGCTCCAGGTAATGCTCTGTACCAGCTGAGCCAGGTCTCGCGGTACGCCCCCTCCAGGCGGCGTCAGCAAAAGCTCATAGGCTAGCTCCATGTCTCTCTCCTCTCATCACAGGGTCAGATTCCATGTCCCCGTCGCGGGGTCCCAGGTGCTTTTTGTCTTGTCCGCCAGGGCTACGCTTGGACTGTCTGCCCCAGCCTGTGGCAGGTTGTCTCCTGCCGGAATGACGATAGTCTGCCCTGGATATATGAGATTTGGGTTTGGGATCTGGTCGCGGTTGGCCTCTGCCAGCCGTTTGTACTCGGTCCCGCTCCCGTAGTATTTTTTTGCGATCCCCCATAATGTGTCTCCTGACTGGATGGTGTAGGTCCGCTCTTGAGCGGCCCCGGTCCCGTCGTCCCGGCTGGTCTTGGCTCCTCCGCCTGACACCGCAAGCACCGGAACCTCCGGCTTGCGGTACTGCTTCATCCGGATGGTGATATAAAGGTCGTTGGTACCATCCCGCTCCCCCTGGTCGATGCTCTCAATGATGACTGGAGCATTTACCGGGGTGCCGGATACCATCCACCGCACCACCGTCCCGTTATCGCTCCAGATTTCCAGCTGCTCCAAGTAGACATAGGGATTGGCCACCGCCCCCGGGTTGCAAAAGGAATAAAGCCTGGTAGGCAGCAGCACGTTGTCCAGCGTGCAGCTGCCCATCATAGCCCCTCCTGGTAGGTTGATCTCTCCGATCTGGTCCAGCTGGATGCTCTCCACCCGGTTTGGATGAGCCCATGTGTAACCAGACGGTGTCACCGGGAGCACAAGCTCCTTTCCGGTCTTCTCATCCAGAAAACTCATGATCCGCCTCATGGAAACACCTCCCGCTCATTCCCTAAAAAAGTCATGCCAAAAGTCATTTCTTTTTTCATGACAGCGCCCCTGCAGCCAAGTGCATCTCAATTTGATCCGCCAGCCGCTGGGCGATCTCCTCGGCGCTCGCCCCGGCTCCAAAGTTATTGTCATGGATATCAAAGTAGTTGGAAGACTTCCGGCCCCGGTCCTGCTCTCTGACCTCCCGTGCAGTGCTTACCCGCTCGTCTTCGTGGAGATAATAGAGGCCATTTTTGGGCACTCGGTCAAGGCCAAATGCATTCCCAGTAAAGGCCCTTGCCGGGTCATAATCTGAGGAGTTTGGATCCATCCAAGATTTGTACTCCACATTGGGGTTCCCGCTTACTCCGGTACCCATACCCTTGGTCCGTTCTTGGCTTAATCCATACGCAGCGGCCGCTGCCCGTACAGCAGACGTATTTTCCCGTAGAGCTTCCAGGCTGTCTGCCTGGGCATCCAAGTCCGACCTGTACAGGTCACTGGCTTCATACTGTTGCTGAGCCAGGCCCTCGGCAGACGCGATAATGTCGTCGATCTTAACCCCTGCCTCTTCATTCCCGGCCTTGTAGTCCGCCATAGCGGCCTGGTATTCCTCGCTAAGCGATTCTAGCTGCTTTGCCGTGGATGCGTCCCACTCCTGAGTCAACGGAGCTCCCTCTAAAACAGCAGAAAGAGCGTCTCTTGTGTAGGCCTCCCCTAAGTTTTCCATAGCCGCCTTGCCAGCTCCAATGGCCTCATAGGCTTCTTTCATGGCATCCCCAAGAGCACCACCATAGGCCTCGATCTCCTGGGCCATGGCCTCACTGCGGGACTGGTTATAGCTCGCGCCGCCTGCATTGTATATCTCATCCATGGTGTCGCTCAGAGTGGAGGAGCGCCCCTCAAAGGTCTTGGACATCTCGTCCATGGCCCCAGCAAACCGTCCAAGACCTTCCTCAATGATGCTCACCGCCTGGGTGCCTGAGATGTCTCCCTTGGAAATCATGTCGTAAATTTGGCCCTGGTTTTTCCCCAGGGCTTCGCCCAGCATCCCGATCACGTCAATGCCCCGCTCCTGGAACATATTGAGGTACTCCAGGCTAGCCTTGTCGCTGGTCTGCATCCGGCTCATAGCCTGGGACATAGCCGCCATACCGGCGGCATCTGTCCCAACTGCGCTGCCCGCATTACCAATCCCGGTCATCAGGGAAAGCATCCGGGAGGGATCACTGCCAAATCCCGTGGCCAGAGCTCGGGACATAGTAGTCAGATCTCCGTACTGCATAGGCGTGTTGGCTGCCATCCGCTGCAGGTCCTGCAGATATTGGGTACCAACGCCGTCACCAAGGAGCCGGTTGAATGCAATGGCATCCAGCTGCCGTTGAGCAGCTGTCTGGCTGCCAGAGGCCTGGTTCTCCTGCACGGCCTGATATTGAGTATCAAACACCCCGCCATAATAGGACTTAAAGGCATCATCTCTGGCCTCAAAAGCTTGAGTGCCACCGGTCAGCAGGCCGATACCACCTCCAACGGCTACACCCACTGCGGTACCTACCGGACCGGCCAGGCTTCCCATAGCCGCCCCCTGCACTGCGCCGCCAAGGGCCCCACCGAACAGTCCTCCAACCTCGCTTCCGAAGGACGAGCTGACCAACGTATTCGCCCACTGACCAGCCGCGTCACCTGCCATGTTGAGGATCCCGGCTTTGCCCAGGGCGGCCAGCACGCCTGTGCTGCCAGTCCCTGCCCGGTTCTCCATTCTGCTGGCCATACCTGATGCAGCTTCAAAATCCCTTGTGGTTTGCCGTACCTGACGGCTCACCAGGTCGTATTGCTGGCGGATGTTCTCCAAGTTCTGCTCTGCCTGCCGCCAGTCTGCCTCAGCCGCTTTTCGCTCGGCCTCAGTGGCCTCGTCCCCAAGCTCTCGGAATGCTTTTTTTGCATTTTTCAGCTGGACCATTGCGGCATCCATATCGACCCGGATATTGGTTTTTGAGTTGTTGAGGAAGTAGAGTTCCTTTTCCAGCTCTTTTACGTCGTTGCGAAACGCTGTCATGCTGTTTTTCATCGTTACAACAGCCGCAGACAAATTGTCCTGGACGCTCATAGCGATGCTGGCGTCAATTCCCACTTACTCCCCCTCCTCTCTCCGCCGGTCATAATCCAATAGCATGGCACAGACCACAGCGCGCTCCCCGGGGCTCCGGCGGAGATAGTCCCCGGGGAAAACGCCGTATTTGACCAGCAGCCGCTGGGCTATGGCCAGGTCTATGTCACAGGTCAGTTTTTTTCAAGATCCTCCAACGCCGCGCCAATGGCCCGGCCCTGCAGTTCATCCTCGGGGATAGACTCATCATCCGGGCTCAGGGGAACAACGGCCCCGTAGCCGTAGCCGTTGAGCTCGTCGCACTTGCGCAGGATGGCCCGGACCTCTCCCTCCCGCAGCAGCTTCTTCATGGCCTCGATGGGGGTTGGACAGCCCATCTTCTCCTTGTACCAGGCCTTGTCCCGGAACTTGGGCTCCACCGTGCTCTCCATCAGGTACTGGAGATCAGAGTCCTCCATTCCCCTCAGCTTGTTCAGTCGGTCATAGGGCAGCTCTCGCACGGTCAAAATCAGGCCCAAGCGGGCCACCTTCACCCGTGCGGTCTCAGGGGCTCCCACCTCAATATCCAGCAGGGAACGCACCGCGCTCTTTTTCTTTTCCATCTCAGTCACTCCTTACTGCACCTCGATCAAATCGAGGGGCTCCCATCTGGTAAAGGTAAATGGAGCCGTCACTTTTCCAGTTGTGGCCCGCTGCCAGTCGGCAATGGTCAAGTCAGTAAACATGACTCCGTACAGAGCCGCACGTTCCGATCCGGCAGCGTCCGGATCTGCCAGCTTGGTGATGATCGTACACTCAGGCACAACACCATTCTGGATGCTCCGCAACTTGCTCAGCATCCCGCTGTCCACCTTGTAAAGGGTGAGAGAGCCAGACCCCTTGCCGCCGGTAGCCTTGTAGTTCTCCATGAACTCCCCGTCCAGGTAAACAGTCTCCGTGTTGAGCTGGACCTTGGCCTGGCAGGCGTGACACTCTGCCAGGCGCGCATCGTCCAGCCACACGCTGCCATAAGTGCCGTTGACCACACGGCGGGCCGAAAAATTCGATCTTGCCATACTCTATTCCTCCTTACACCGTGCCATAGCCCAGGGCGTCAAAGCTAACCTCAAAGTCCTCCATGGCGTCCGTCAGCCGGCCACGGCACTTGATGAACACCCAGCTGGCCGTCTGATACTCCAGAATCTGCTGCCGGGTCAGGCTGGCCACCTCCACGCCCTGGCTCTTCAGCCACTGGAGCTGCCGGTCATAATCCACCTCGACCGAGCTCTCACCGGGGGACAGCACACCTTCCTGCTCCAGGTACTTGAAATACTCGCTGATGGCAGTCACCAGAAGCTGCTTGTTGTCGTAGGTGTTGGGGAACTTGCCAAGGTAGCTGTTCTCAATGGTGGTGCGCAGGAAATAGGTAATGAGGTCCATGCCCTCCACGATCTTGATCTTGCACCAGTCCTGGTTTCCGTTGGTAGGGATAGTGGTCAGGGAGTTCACGCCCCGGGCAATTTTGGCCTGCAGACCGTCGTGGATCAGGATCAGCTTGCCGTTATTGATGGCCTCGATCTGTTCCTCCGTGGTCCTGGCAGTCACCTCAGCGAGCTCAGGAAGGGCAGCATTGGTGCAGCTCATACCCATAGGGATTCCGGCCAAAATACCGGCCATTCTGGCGCAGTACGCCGCCGCTGTCACCGCACCGGCCGCGTCCTTCATGCCGCTTTCGTCCAGCTCAATAATACCCATATCGTCGCTTCCGGCGGTCTTCCAGGGCTTAACCAGCTTTACCGGGCGATACAGGGCACGCTGGGCCTTGACCCACTCCACCAGCTTGGTCATCTCGTCATCTGTCACATCCTTGGGACCGGCCAGATAGTCGATGCTGTACTTCTCAATGGCCTTCAGGCCTCCTTCCAGGGCAGTGGTATCCTCAGTCCCAGGGGCGATAACTACAAGAATCACCAAGCTGGGTTCGCCCCGGTCGCTGCCCTCAAAGGCGGTGAGGATGTGCTTCTTGTTGTCCTCCCCCAGGCCCGTGGGGATGAGGGCCGTACTGTTGAGCAGATACACACCCTGTGCGTTAGAGTCACGCACAAACATGGCCACATAGCCCTTTTTGCTCCGGTTAGCCACCTCTGCCGCCGCCTTCTCAAATGAGATTTTCAGCGTGGGAAGGCCGATCGTTGTTGCCATATATATCACCTCTTGCACTAACTTGTCCGCTCAGCCGTGGGGAGAGCGGAGAATCCGTTGTTAAACTCAAAGTCTTCCATTTTGGGCACATCCGCACTCACCGGATCGTTCATGTCCTCCGGGTCGTGGTATCCAGGCCTCTGGTCAAACCAACTGGCCGTGAACTTCACAAACGCACTGCCCAGCTCTGCTCCGTCCCCCAGTGCCTGGAGGGTCACATACCGGTCGCCCACCTTCAAAGAGGGCTCACCGAAGGCCAGCAGCACATCCTCCTGGTTCTGCCGCAGCTCCTCTGTGGAGCTGATGTCATACTCATTCGTGGCGCAGAACAACTCCAGCTCTGCTTCCATAGTCCACTCCACCAAGGAAATATTGGCCGGCTCCATGGAGCTTTTGATTACATACAAAAAGATGCTGGGCCGTTCGTGCTTTGCGGAACAGAAATCCCGGTAGATCGTCCGGTCCGGCCAAAGCTTGGCTACCACGTCGGCAATGGCATTGCACACGTCAATACTGGTCGTCATCCGGCCCCCTCCAATCTCCTGGCGATCTCAGCAGCCAAAGTCTGATTCTCCCGCTGGCCCACATTGTCCAGTGTGCCCCGCACCGCCGCGTAGAAGTGCTTGCCCGGTACCGCCGGCACATTGATCCTGGGACGGTACCGGTATCCATCCCGCCTCTGGGCACTGGGTCTGCGGTGTTTGTGACCTCCCTCGATGGCATTGGTCACATAGCCCACCGCGTACTGTTTGCCCCCGGCCGTGACCTTATAGGTCTTTGCCTTGGCCCGGATGGCCGTGTACCCGTTCTTGGAGCCGATATACCGCTCCTGCCAGCCCTGGACGGTTCCGCTTCCGCCGATCTCTCCTCGCACATCGTCCAGCAGCTGTTTGCCCAGCTCCTCCAGCAGCTCGCGCTTCATCCCGGGGTAGTCTCGCAGAAGAGCTTCCCAGCTCTCGATCAGCCGGTCCAGGTCGCTCATTTCAATGCTCTGCATAGCTGCCTCCATATACGAGGTCCGGCCGCCCTGCCGGGTGCGCGGGAGAAGAAAGCAAGAATCCCCGCGCCCCGGTCCGTAGGAGGACCGGGTGGCTGATGCCCCACCACCCGGCAGGACGGCCGGACTGTGTTTGCAGCCGGTCAGATATCCCGGCTGTACATGATCTCGTACTCGTTTTTGTATTCGTCCAGCACATGACAGGTCTGGACGTTGTAGACCGCCGCCGCAGGCCCCTCGGTCACTGTCACCAGGTCACCCTCCAGCAGTTCCACCGCTTTCGGCGTCACCAGCACCAGCAGCCGCTTGGCCTTGGCGTAGCTGTCCTCGGTCTCATACCGCACGTATTTTTCCGTCAGCACTCCGGGGAAGGTCCGCTCAGGCCCCGGCTGCTTGACCGGCCGGTTTCCGGGCCCCACGGTCGTGGTGTAGCCCTGGCCCACACAGCGCACCACGCTCACCAGTGCTGCCTGAAGGTCCAGGTGCATCCGGTCCCGCTTGGTAATACTGGTCAGGAAAATATGCTGTCCGTTCCAGCGCAGGGCCTCATGCAGCGTGATGGACTGCCGCCGGATCACAACGGCGGCATCCCTGGCCCCCACCCCCACTTTAGAGAACAAGTTCGTCTTTGTGGTCTGCTCCACCTTGGCCCAAATCCGCCGGATGGGGACCCATTCCCAGGTCTGCTCCGCCGTCTGCTGGAACTCCAGAAGCTCCAGGCGCTCGCTGAGGCTGCCGGCATCCACATAGGTATCCGCCATACTGCCTCCCCCCTTACTCTTCGGTGTCCAAGTTGGACACTTCTGTAAGCTTGAGCTGGTTGAGCATTCGGCGGAAGACTACATTCTCACTCACCTGGCTTGCGGGCTCCTTCAGATCCCGGTGCTCCCAGCTGTCCAGCACCATAGCGTTGACGCACAGGTCATACTGAGCCCGCCGGGCAGTGCCCTCCTTGGGCTCGGTTACTCCAGCCCCGTCCATGTAGCCCACAGCGGCCTCATAAAAGGCGGGGATCAGGGCCTCCACCTCTGGGTCATCTGCCAGCTCGGTCAGTTTGCAGTAGGCCAACAGCGCCGCCTTGCGCTCCTCGGTCAGAGCCATGGTCACACCTCAACCGGTGACAGGTACTGACCATTGACAAAACCGTTTACCCCATCAACCGCAACAGGGAACCACACGCCAGTGCCGTCAGCCACCCACTCCAGGGGATCAATTAGGAGCTCCGTCCCTGCCGGGAGAACCTGGAGAATTGGCGCATGCATGCCTGGGCCCTTACGCAGGTTCAAGCCACTGCAAAACTCCACCCGGCACATCTGGCCAGTACAAAGGGGTGCTTGCTCCAGTTTGGGCTCTGCTGTCTTTTCCTCGTTGGCTTCGGCCTTATGTTCCGTCTGCTCAGCTTTTTCTGCAGGCAGATCGGGCTGCACAACTTCCTCCGAAACCGGATTGACGGTCTCCTCTGCCGCTTCACTGGCCACTTTCTTCTTGGCACTCATGACAACCCCTCCTTAACCGGCCGCAGCGGCGGTGTCGATGTACCCGTTTACCCAGGCCTCGTCGTCCCAGGAGGTACAGTCGTCCCGCAGGCTGCCGCGCCAGATGGTCAGATCCTGCTCAAAGGCGTTGAGCTCACCCACCGTAGCCACGTCGCTGACCTTGATGGTAAACTGGCGGCGGTCCCAGTAGGCGACACCCTCCATCAGGTCGCCCAGGATCATAGGGATCTTGGTGCCAGTGCTGGGAATGGTATCGTTGTCGTAGGTCTTCACCGGCAGGACGTGGGGACCGACGCACAGCTGGAGCTGTTTGGGGTCGGCGGGGTTGGGAGAGAGCAGATACCGGCCATTGGTGTCCTTCAGGGTACCCAGCCAGGTCAGGCCGTCGTCGTTGGTGAGCAGCTTGCTGGTGGCCCGGAAGGTGGAGCCCAGGCCGATCCACGCTTTCAGGATGCCGTCCAGGTCCTTCAGATCGGTGGAATCATTGGTGGCCACGATGGTCATGATCTCCTTGTTGGCCGTGACCCGGGCCTCGTCGCCCAGCCACTCCTCGGCCACGGCGGCGATGTTGCTGTCGCTGTCCTCCAGCAGCTCGTTGGTGACGGGCAGGTAGCCGCCCCGCTTCTCAATATCGTAGCTGACGGTGGTGAACTGAGGGGTGGCCGCCTTGCCGTACTTGGCCGCCTCGGCCACGGTGGCAAAGCCAGTGTGCTGGCCCCGCTTCTTGAGGGTGCGGCGGCCGGACTTGGTGGTCACAGGGATCACCCGCACCTCACTGAGCAGGCTCTCCTTGCTGTCACGCAGGCTGATGATCCGGGTCACAATGTCCTGGGGCACGGCGTAGCCGCCGTCGGCCTCCACCCCCTCCTGCATCATGTCGCCGGCGGCCTTGCTCACCCGGAAGCCGCTGCGGGCGGCATCGGCAAAGCTCTTGACCGCCTTGACGTAGCCGTCCTCCTTCTCCTTCTTCTCCAAACCGGGGCCGCCGGGGGCACCGGGCTCCTGCCCGGCAAAGCGCTCCTGCTCCTGGAGCAGCTTCTCAACCCCCTCGATCTGGGCGTTGAACCCCTTTACCTCCTCCAGCTTGGCGTTGTACTCCTCCATGTTTCCGGCGTCCAGGGCCGCGTCCGCCGCCTCCAGGACCTGGTTCCGGGCGTCCTTCAGGGTGTACAGCTTCTGCTTGTCGATCTTCATATCATGTCCCTCCATATCCTCAAAATCGCAATTTTTCCAGCTCCAGCCGGGCCTTGGCCCTCTGGATCCATTGGTCTTGGACAAATTCCTGGGGCAGGCGCAGGGTCTTGACCACCCCAGCCTTCCGCTGGGCAGGCACCGCCACAAAGGACCACTCATAGGCGTCGGCCGGCTCCTCCAGGTTGAAGAAGCACAGGCGGCCCTCGTAGGTCTGCCCACGGCGGTGGCCGCAGCTGCCCGCCACGCTCTCGCAGATGGAGCAGGTGGAACAGTTCACCGCGCAGCCCACGCTGATCTCCTTCTTGATCCCGCCCTCGATCTCCGCAATGAGATCCTGGTTGGCCTCGGTGCGCACCATGTAGGCGTAGCCCTTCAGCCAGCATGCGGGATCTCCCGCGCTTGTGGTCTGCCCCGGCTCCTCCACCACCTCGGTCTTGTAGAGCCGGGCGGCCTGGCCCTGGGCCGACCACACATGGTCAAAGATTCCGCTCTTGCCCACAAAGAGCTTGGCCAGGGCCTCCAGGCTCTTTCTGGGGAACCGCTCAAAGTCCCGGTCCACCTCGTTGTCGCACAGCCGCACCGCGAAGGTGTAGATCTGCTCCTGGGTCAGCTCAGCCCTGGCCAGGGCGTTGATGGCGGCCAGATCTTCTTCGGTCAGCGGAGTTTTCATCGTCGTTTCCATCTCATTCTCCTTCCGGGGCCTTTCCGCCCAAGGCCCGAATGATGCTCAGTTCGTCCCACCTGGCGAGGGGGCCATAATTCCAGCTTGCGTACCGTCCATCCCCGCCAGGCACATCGGGCAGGTCCTCCAGGGCGCAGATGTCATTGACGCTATAAACACCTACCTCCCGCAGGGCCTTGTACCATGCGGCCTGGGCAGCTGTATCGCCCCGTAGCAAGCCCTTCAGCTCCCGCCGTATCCGCAGCCCATCCGCCCGCTCCCGGGGGAGCAGCAGCTTATCGCTGTCCTCCTGCTCCCGCTGGATGACCAGAGGCTGGAGGGTAAAGCGGGAAAACTCAATGGCGTTCTGCTCATTGGAGGAATAGGCCTGTTTGCCGGCGTACACCATGTGCAACGGAGTGCCAAAGAACCTACACACATCGGCCACCCGGATGTCCTCGCTCTCTACAAATTGGGCATCCGAGTTGCTCACCGAGAGAGGCTGGTATTTAATCCCGTTATCCATGACTGCCACCCGGAACCCGTTGCCCGGTCCGGCGTGGATCTTCTCCCATTCCCGGCGGATGAACTCCTTCTTGCTGATTTTCTCTGTGGAGCCGTCGCTGTTTGTAACAGTGACATCTCCGCCAATGTCGGTGTCAGTGGTCAACACGCCGGAGGGCCGTCCCCCGTTTTGGTACATGGCCCACTGATACTCCTGAGCCGCCAGGCCCGTCTGGATAGTTAGCGCCGCCCGGTGCAGGATGGACACGCCCTCAATGCCGTCCTCGGAATAGGCCTTGTAGTGGAGCACATCGGCGGGCGATAGGCGGAACATCTCCCCCGTCCTGGGGTTGGTGTAGATGTACCAGAGGGAGCTGTCCAGGGCCACGTATGGCGTCACATGGTCAGGCTGTAAAGGGATGAGCTCCACCGGGTACCCAGTCCTTGGGTCTCGATTGATCCAGGCGTAGGCATTGCCCCGCAGGTCCAGATTGACCTGCATGAGCCGCTCATAGTCAAAGCGAGTCATGGCCTCATTAGGCCGTCCCCACAGCACCTTGGCCAGCCGGTGGTCCCGCAGGCGCTCCTTGGTAGACTCCCGCATCAGATAGACCGGAAGGGCCGCCACGGTGCAGCTGCGCACCTCCACGCACCGGTTCACGGTAGACAGCTTCATGGCCCGGTCCCGGCTCAGGCTAATGTTCTCCACGTCCAAAAAGCCGTCTGGTCCATACACCGAGGCCGAAGTGAGCACTCCGCCCAGGGCAGCCCCGGGGCCGCCGGCGGCCTTACGGATACCGCGCACAATACTCACTTCGCCTCACCCCCTCCCACGGCGCTCAGAATGCCGCCTAAAATAGCCAGGACGCCCCCGGTGATCCACCCGGCAGGGGGATAGATAAGCGACGCCCCCACGGTAAGAGCCATCGCCCCTCCGCTGAGCAGCATCCCGGCGCCCCATTTCTCCCAGACCCCGGCTACCAGCGCCAGGATGCCGGGGCGGTCTCGCTGCTTGACTTCATTTGGTTGCATGGTTCCTCCTCCGGCGCACTGTGCGCCTGTCAGAATGTAAAATCACCCCGCTCCAGAGCGGTGTTCAAATCCGGTTTACCCGCCCCCTTCACCATGGCCGTGGCCATGGCAATGATCCAGGCAACCGTGATGTCAATGCGGCCCACGCTGCGGTTCTTCATGGGCTTGAGGTTCTCGTTGCCGTCGGTGGCGCAGCGCACATTGCCAAAGCACCACCGGGCGGCGGTATTGTGCTCGTGGCGCATCTCGTGCTTTCGCAGCAGCAGCTCCACCTGCTTGGTAGCAGGACTCATGCCCATCATGGTCTGGGAGACCTCAATGACCTCCAGCCCCTCCTGCTCCTCTGTCCCCTGCATCAGCCGCTGGGACAGTGTCCAGGACAGGGCGGGGTCCAACCCCAGGGTCACCAGGTCAAAGTCCCTGGCCGCTTCCCAGATGGTCTGCTCCACGGCGTCATAGTCGATGATGTCGCCTGGACAACCCTGGAGAAACTCTGCCCGAATCCAGTCCCCGTAGGGCACCCCGTCCCGGGTCTCCCGTGCCTGAAGGTCTTCCAAAGGCACCCAAGCCCAGAACAGAACCACCCAGGTCTCCAGCCCCTCCTGGGGCGGGAACAGCAGCACAAAGGCGGTGAGGTCAGTGCTCTTGGACAGATCCAACCCGCCATAGCACCGCTTTTCTCTCAAATATGCACGCACAGCCTTCCGGCGGGCAATCACGTTTAGGCCCTCCCATTCGGGACGGTTCCACTGGGTCTTGTCATAAATGGTGAGGGGCACCCAGCCCACCGACTTGACGGCGATCCACTGGTTGAGGCGCAGCCAGCGGAACAGCCGCTCTGCCGCCTCGCTCTGCCGGGCCGCCCGGGCCTCCTTCCGGAAGTCCTTGATCTTCAGGTTGTGGCCAAGGCCTGGATTGCAGGCGTACCACAGGGCCTCGTCGTAGATATCCAGAGCATCGATCTTGTCCGGGTCGTCCCCGGTGAGCACACCGATGCCGAACATGATTGGACACCACTCGGGCAGATCGGCGTCCATCTCCCGCTCCGGCTCCCCCCTCCGCCATGCCAGGATCCTCCGGCACTTCTCATGGACCTCCCAGCCAATGCTCTTCCGGTCGGGGTCATCCCCTGCCGTGGTCAGCACGATCACCGCCTGCTGCCGCCGGGCGGCGTCGGAACCGGCGGTGAGCACATCCCACAGCCGCCGGTTGGGCTGAGCGTGGAGCTCGTCGATGATGATGGCGGAGAAAGAAAAGCCGTGCTTGGAGGCAGCATCCGAGGAATAGACCTTCATCAGGCCGCCGCCTCTCGTGCGGATCTCCCGCACGCTATCCCGGCACCAGACCAGGGGGTCGTGCTCGGGCTGAGAGAGGGCGGTATTCTCCACCATGAACTTGGCGCACTGATAGATAATGTCCGCGTTGGTCTTGTCAGCGGCAAAGATCCCCACCTGGGGCCGGGGCTCCCCATCTGCAATCAGGTGGTAGAGACCCAGGCCGGCAGCAAACTCGCTCTTGCCATTCTTCTTAGGGATCTCCTCATAGAGGAAGCGCCGGTACCGGCTCCAGCTCCCGTCCTCGTCCTGGGCCTGGACACCGTAGAACTGCCGGATGGCTTCCTCCTCCCAGGCGGACAGTTCAAAGGGCTTGCCCGCCCACTCGTTCTGTCCGAATACCAGCATGGAGAAGAAGGTGCGTACCATGTCCACCTCGTCTTGGCTGTATCGCAGCACGGTGCTGTCATCCGGGGCGCAGACCTCCACAGGTCCAAGCTGGATCACATCAGGCACGGCGTCTTTCCTCCATCATCTTGAGGAAGGGGTTTTCCTCTTTGTCCTTGCGCTCTGGGAGTACCAAGCGGCACCGGCTGGTGATGGTCATGCCCATGTCATTGGCGCAGGCCCTGGCCTGCTCAAAGTAGGACTTCTGGGCCTTGGTCCACTTGTTCACCAGGTCCGGATCCTGTTGGTCTAGGGCGTCCTGAACCAGGCGGCAGGCCGCCGTGAATTGGTGCTGCGCCACGATATAGCGCCCAACCGTATCCCGATCCAGCTGGGCCGCCCCCATGTCGGCGGCCAGGAGTTCCTTGGCCAGGGCGCGGAAGTCAGCCTTCAAATACTCTGGCAACCACTTTGGCACCCGCATCTTGGCGGGCTTTGGAAGCTCCACTTCTCTGGCCGCCCTCTGAGCCTTCTCGGCCTTGCTCAAATGCTTTCGGCCGTTGGCCTCCAGCACGCTCAATTTTTGTCTGGGCCCTGGCATGTTCTCAGCTCCTTTCCCGCCTTTCGCCCCCGTGGGGAAAAAATCTCACACGGAGGGGGGCCTGCGGTCTTACACCCCCAAAGCCAAAACAATTTTGACCTGGGGGGATGGTTCAGAAAGCCGCAGGCTTTTCCTGGGTGCGCATAGGCGCAGCGCATCCGCGCCTGGGCGCCCAAGCGCTCTGCCGTCTCGTGGTTATCTGCTTCGATTTTTCTTGCGTTCTTCAGCCATTTCCCTGGCCGTTTTCCGGTTGTGGCAGCGCTCGCACAGGCTCTGGTGGTTAGCCGGATCTATGAACAACTGCCAGTCTCCACGGTGAGGTTCCACGTGGTCCACCACGGTAGCCCAGGCACGGACGCCCCGCCGGGCGCACTCGCGGCAGAACGGCTCCCGCAAGAGCTGCGCGGGACGGAGGTCGTCCGTCCAGAGGGTCAGGCTGTACCAGCTGTGGTACTCCGCCGATGTACGCCTGGGCGCTTTTTTCGGCTTGTGTCTTGGGCAGTACCCATCCCTGGTCAGTTCCCGGCATCCTGGATGTCGGCAGGGACGGAGCGGCTTCATGGCCACGGGCTATCACCTCCGGGCAAAACAAAAAGCCAGCGCCCGACCCTGACTCTCATCAGGTTATCGGGCACTGGCTATCATCGAGCACTGGCCATCTTGGATATTGACTTTGATTTCTGACTTGCACTTATGGCACCAGAGGACTAGGTTCTTAGCCTGGGTGTCTTCGCTGGCCTTTTGGTGCATCGTCGTGTTGCAGAAAGGGCAGACATACCGTCCTTTCCTCACAACAAGTTTACCACATCGTACATCTGTTTGCAAACCTTTTCGCCGCCTTTCTGTGTGATATGTAAGAGAATATACTTAACCCCGAGACCGAAAAGAATAGAAAAGCTATTCTTTCTTCCGTCTCCGCCTGTGACTCCTGGGCCGCTTTTTCCTGTCTGTTTTTGGCAGCATGTACTTGATCCAGGCAAATTCTCCGTACCCATTGACCACCGGTCCCTCCCGGGCCAAGATCTCCGCCTCGGGCGGTGCTGCCAGGGTCACGCAGTCTGGCACTATCTCGGTCTCGGCCTCCGGCCGCCTGAGTCCCAAGGATGGCGTCCAGGTGCGCTCCCCCACCTGTGGGTGGCCCCACTCCCGTGGCTCCTTTGTCAGGTAGCTGGCCAAATCTTCATAGGTGTAGTCCCGATGAAAGGCCAGCCGACGCAGCTCCACGTTGTCGCCGTAAATCCACAGCCGCCGGATCTCCTCCAGATCGTCCCCGGTGGAATTGAGCACCAGGTGGTGGTGCAGCCGTCCACCAGGACAGGCTCCCTCGGTGACATAGATGTAATGGAGTTCCTCTCCCCTCTCAGCTCTGGCCTTGCGCAGTTTCGAGAGGAATGAGCGTATCTTGCGCACCGCCTTGTCCCGACTGTCTGGCAGATGCTTGTCATCATAGGTGAGAGTGACATAAAGATCACCGTCGTCAAAATTGGCGGCCAGGGTGCGCTCTAGCTTTTGAAAGGAGGTCCTGGCGTTGAGTTTCTCCCGGGCGGCCGTGCTGGCCTTCTGCTTCTGGGCCCGTGCCCTGGGGCTGTCCCCCGCTGTGCAGGGCGTGTACACCACCGCAAAGACTACCCGGCCCGCTCGGATCTTCCGGAGGATCTTACTCATGGCCGCCCTCCTGCTCCAGTGCGTCCAGGGCCCGGCCCACCTGCTGCCACTGGGCCGCCGGGAGCTGCCCTCCGCCGGTCAACACCTCCAATAGGAGTTCTTCCGTCACCGGCGTTCCGGCCCGAGCCGCCACCTCTGCCAGGCATCCCCGGCCGTGGGCCTTCCGGTAGGCGGTGAGCCGGACCAGGTTGCGGTCCCGCCGCCCAGCTTCCCTCTCAGTATGATTTTTCATTTTCGTGGACTCACGAAAATGGTTCCCATGCAAAGTCACCATCTTCTCCCGGGTCAGCTTGTCCACCACCCGGCCCAAACTCTTTAACTCCCCCATCTTTCTCAGCCGCTCCAGGTTGTAAAGGGTCTGAGCGGTCACCCGCAGGGAAACGCGGCGCATGTTTGTTTTCATGTAAATTCCTCCATGCATCATCTTTTTCTCCGGTGAAATGCTACTTCTGAGGTGATTTTATGTCGAAGCAAGGCATGGCGCGTCCGGAATGGACCCACACACGCCCTCACAACTCCCAGTCCCCCGTCCCTGAGATCCAGGGCAAGGCCAAGCATGGCAAGCAGAAGGCCAATCCCATCATCCCCGGCACGTCGGGCGCCGACCTGAAGGTGTTCCACTCCAAGCCCTTCCCCTACACCACCTCCCTGCTGGACACCGACCTGGGCCGGGATAATCTGACCAACGACCTGCCCGCCGCCGACCTGGAGGACTGGGAGGAGCTGTAACGGACGCGATCCCGCCCCAAATGGGGCGGGATTTCTTTACGCCATCTCACGGCCCCAGCAACACTCTGCACACTCCACAGGTGGCTTTTCGTTAGGGTTGTCACAGGGGCGGGGTTCGATCTCCCATTCCGGGTATCCGCATTGGTATTTGCTCATAATTCTGGCTCCTTTTGACAAAACTGATACTATGATGTAAGCTTTACCGTGCCAGCCCAATCTGGCAACACCATCAATGGAGGGGGTGGTTTCAGTGAGCGATATGGCAACCATATTCTCGCTGATGCAACTGGGCAAGGAGATCGCCTTACTTGTTTAAACAGTGCCGTATCGCAATGCAGAGCAGCGTTCTTTGAGCTTCTATTGATGGCAGCAGCCCGAAAAGGGCTGCTTTTTTATTGCCATTCAAGTAAAAATCTTATAGCAGTCAAGCAGTTTGGGTGGCCGGTTTATGGCTTCTCTTTTTCAACTTACCAGATTTTGTCTGGGTCGCCTTGGCCTTCTGATCCGCAAACCAAGGAGTCAAAATCTCCCGTTCCCAACGGTCGCAGAAGTCCCGCACCTTTTGGGGGATTTTGTGACGGTACTGCTTTCGATCTCCATGGTGTTCATTTCCGTAGCCGTGCAGCTGGATCTCCACCGGGATTGCCTTGGTCATGTTAATCTGCAAGGTGTAATAGCTGCGCTCCGGCCGGCGGTAACGCCGGACAAAGAAGATAGGCTTTCCGGAACAATGCTCACTTCCATAGGTCCCGACACAGTGCCGCAGGGTCTTTCCCTCGGCCACAAGATCCTCCTCTGTCCTCGGCAGCACCACGCACAGTTCGCCGTCTGTCCACTCCAATTCCCGGTACTTGATAAAGGTGCTGGTAAAGCCCAACTGGTAGGAGGCTTTTGCACGGCCTGTCCAAAACTGAGCGATCCGATCATGGGCAGCCAGCAGATCCCGGGGCCAGAGGGTCTCCTCGGTCTCCGCCAATTCCGCGTCCCGCATCATTTTGCGGTAGTCGATCAGCAGCTGCACACCGTCTTGAAGGACATCATGCTTTTCCAGATACCGCACCACCCGGGCCGGGACCAGATCTGTCCATCCGGCGGCAACCATTCCCAGCAGGTGCCCCACAGCCTTGCTGCCGATGCGCTCCCGGCAATGCTCAAACTCCAAAGCGTCAGCTTCCGGGAATTGACGATGGTATCTGTCCCAACATGCCGCATCCTCAGACCCCCAATTCTTTTTACGGATCTCACGGAATGCTGTTTTGCTCATGTGCAGCATTCTGTGCGGCTTGACCTCCATCCAGTCCACCCATGGAATAGGCGGTGCATCGCACAGGTCCGCCTTGGTTGCCGCACAGTCAAGCTGCCTGTCGATGGCTGCGGCAACAGCTCCAGCAAGGCCCTGCCGCATCAGGTTTTCCACCTGCGGGTGTCTCTCCCACACATGAAGATATGCCCCAGGCCAGCAGCCTTCCGCGCCAATGTACTCGTCCAGGGCAGTTTTTTCTCCCGTATGTCCATCCAGGTCCGGCCCATAGTTAAAGGTCCAACCGCCCACCTTTCGGTGGTTCTCAGCCTCCCAGGAATAATACAGAAGCTGCATCGGGTCTCTGGAATAGGTACATGGGACCCATACCGCCTCCTTCACATCCCCGCTGCGCATCTCAGCCCGGAACCGGCGCACCTTTCCATCCAAATCCACGACCAGGGCCGCATAGGGCACAAAGTTCGTTGTATCGCTCCCAATGTCATCCTGCCAGCGGCGGACCAACCAGTACATCACCGCTGTGTAGCGGTCGACGTTTACCACCTCGGCCTGGAGGACCTGAAAGGTCCGTCCGTGTCGGAGCTCCGAGCGGTGCGTGACCTCCGCAGTGGTCCAGCAGCGTGGGCAGGTGATGGTTTCGCTATTGAAATACACACTTGCGTCTAGGCCAGGCTCTGCATACCCTTCATATGTCTGCCCATCCGGCCCCTCTGTCAGGACAATGCCGCCCTGGTAATAGCCGGCGATAAAATCCTCCCCGCAGTTGCTGCAAGTGCAGCGGGCACCCCAGCGGCGCATTCTTGACCGTTCCCAGTGCGCCCATTCCTCCGGACCCATAGTCTGCTGAATCTCATCTGCCAGCTCCACAGACTCCCGGTGGTACAGAACCAAGGGATAGCCAAGCGCATTGCTGTCGTAAACATCCATCAAGGTTTCCGTCTTAAGCGCACCGCTGGGCTGGACCGGAAGTTTTGCGGCAAGTCCTTTCCAGTTCTTGTCCATTGCCGCCACCTCACAGGAAGTCTGCAAGATTGAGGACCTTGGTGGCATCCACGCCAGCGAAACCGGACGGCGTACCAAGGCCATAAAACTCCCGCAGAATCTCCTCCGCTTCTGCCGGACTGACACAGGAAAAGCCGCCGCTTTTGTGACTGTCTGCAAAGGCCTTGATTTTCTTCTCTGCCTGGACGATTCCCATGCTGAGATTCTCCAGATCCTTTGCCAGCAGTTCCGCGCTCTCCGGCTCCCGCCGGCAAATATCCTTCAGCTGCTCCGCCACCATCCAGGGTGCGGAACGCTCCTTGACCTGGCGCTGCTGCTCATTCAGCAGTTCAATAGCCCGCTCAATCATTCCGCACACCTCCCGATCACCTCTGCCAGGGCCCGCAGGGCCTTTTCCACGCCCTGGGCGGCGGTTTGGTCGGCCCGCCCCCGCAGCTTGAGGAGGATACCCCGCATTTTGTTGGCCTGGTCCTGGGCTTGCTGGAATAACACCTGGAAGGTGGCCATGTCTTCGTCGGAGGCCAGCACCGCGTTTTTTCGAGCCCGCTCCGAGTCCTGAAGCTGGGCCTGGGTCCGTTCCAGAGCGGCCTGGGCCTCCTTTGCCTGAGCCTCGGCCTTTTTCTGCCGCTCCTTGGCACGGTCCAGCTTGGCCTGCATCTCGGCTACAGCTTCTGCCCGAGCTTTCTCCAGAGCTTCCGGATCTGTCACAGTCTCCACGGCCACATCCACCGGCCGGTTTTTCAGCTTGGCCAGCTCCTCTTCCAGTTTGGCAGCATCGTGTAAAGCCCGCTCCCGATCTTCCCGCGCACCGGCCAAACGAGCGTTGAGCAAAGTCATATCCTCGGCCATCTTAGCCCGGGCCTGCTCGGCGGTATTGGCTTCTGCCTTGGCTTTCTCCGCAGCTTTGCGAGCCTCATCACGTTCCCGGATGGCCTTCTCCAGCTGGCGGGCACTCATGTCAATGACGTCGTGATCTTCCATGAACTGCTCCCGTTCTTCTGCCGGCAAAGCCAACAACGTCAAGGCTTTAGAGGCCCCCAAATCGGCAAGCGTCTGCCGATTTGTCCACTCCCGTGCAAGGCGCATAAAGTTCCGAGCGGTTCGCTCAGAAAACTCCACCCGTTCATTCAGCCAAGGTAGCCACTCTCCATGGGGCAGCATGTCCTTTGCCTCGATGAGGCACCGGCCAATGGTAAGGATTGCCTCTCCCCCGGCCCGCTTGGCGTCCAGGATTTCCCCAGTGATGGCCTCAATCGTGCGGTCTTCGGCGGGCTTAGCCATAGTCTGGGCGATGATCCGCCCCAAATCCGGCTTACTCATGGCCCATGCCCTCCTTCTCCAGCAGTTCAGCCACCCACGCCCGGTAGTCCCGAGCGGCGGAGCACCAGGGGCTCCATTGCTGGACAGCCATCCCGGCCCAGGAGCTCTCCGGCACCTTGTCGGTGCGCCGGATCACGGTATCGTAGACGGGCACTCGTCCGTCCTCACGGAGATAGGCAGCTGCATCCTCTACCACCGGAGAACGGTGCCACTGGTTTACCAGCACCCCGGCCACGCGAATCTCAGGACGGATATATCGCAGGCTGTCAATCTGGACCATCAGGTCACCCACGCCGGTGGCCGAGCAGGCATCAGACAAAACTGGTATAATCACAGCATCACTGGCCAGGATGGCGGAAATACAGGCCACAGACAAGTTTGGAGGGCAGTCCACGATTATCACATCGTAGGCATCGTCCTCAGCAATAGCATCGCGCATACTCATCATTGCGCTGTATCTCAGAGCTGCCTCATCCTTCTCCAGTTCTATTGCCCACAGATCCTCCGAGGCGGGCAGCACGTCCAGCCCGGCCACGTCGGTATGTACCACAAGTTCTTCATAGCTGCTGTAATAACCACGGAGCAGCGCCCCCAGGCCCGCATATTCTCCCTTGGGCAGGAGGATGCCGGTGGCATTTGCCTGCCCGTCGGCATCGATGAGCAGCACCCGCATGCGGCAGCTGGTGGCCAACACATAGGCCAGATTCACGGCGGTGGTGGTCTTCCCTACCCCGCCTTTCCGATTAACAATGGCAAATGTTCTCACGATGATAACTCCTCTCAATTTTTTGGGATAATCTGAAATGCCTCCCGGATGGTGCGGCCTCCCACTTGGCCTTCGGCCACAAAGTAGCGCCGGCGCGGGTGGATGTAAACGACATGTCCCTTCACAGCTCCGGTCCGCTCCAGGATACTTTCAGAGCCCTGACCATGGACCCAGCAGTCCGGGAGGAACGTAATCGGGTCTCCCACTCTCACGGCACGTCACCCCCTTCCTCAAATGGGATCGGTTCACTGTCCGCTAAAGAGGTGAACGTCATCTGCTTGTATTCCAGCTCCCGCCGCACCGGCTTGTCCACCACGCTGGGCTTAAAGCTCTGGTGCGCGCCGTCAAAGACCAGGTATACGATGCCGCCCGCCTCGCCGTCTTTGTTCTTGGCAATCTTGAGACAGCGGCGGCTGCGGGGGTTGTTGGGCTCTTCTTTGTACAGCAGCAACACGCCGTCGGCGTCCTGCTCTATCTGGCCGGACTGGCGCAGGGAGTGGAGCCCCGGGGCCTTCTCGTTCTCTCCGCCCTTCTGGGGCCGGGAGAGCTGGGACAGGGCGCACACGGTGATGCCGGTAGTCTGGGCCATCACGTGCAGATCCTTGGAAATCTGGGTGACCTGCTCCACGTCGCTGCGCCGCCGGTCATCTGGGGCAATGAGCTGCAAATAGTCGATGTAGATGATCTCGTACCGCCTCGCCAGGGCCAGGGCCTGAATATCCACCACGGAGAGGCCGCCCGCCTGGACAATCTCCAGCTTCCGGCCTACCATGGCACTGCTGCGGTACTCGATTTCCCTCCAGTCCGCGTCCTGGAGGGTGTGCTCTTTGATCCGGCCGAAGTCCACCCCACACACAGCGGTGACGGTACGGTCCATGATCTTGTCCGGGTGGGTCTCCAGGGAGAAGTAGCCCACCCGCTTGTCCTTGGCCTGGGTCCAGGCCAGTTGGAGAGACAGGGCTGTCTTGCCCGCGCTGGGATAGCCGCCCAGCACCACAAAGTCGCCGTACTCGCACCGGAAGGTGCCATCCACCTTCTCCATTCCCCAGGGAATCAAGTTGGCGGGTTGGCGCTGGCGCTCGTAGAAGTTTAGAAGGCCCTGCTCCATGCCCACGATCTTCACCCCGGGCCGGTCACCCAGGAGTCTCTGCTGCTGCTGAGCAATAACCTGGGCATCCTCCAGAGATACGCAGCTCACCATGCTGGAAGCCAGGCTCTTGAGCCTCAGAAGTTTGGATTGCTCCACCAGGATATCCAGGTAGATATCCACGTTGGCGGCGGTTGGCGTCTCCTCCATCAGCTCGTGGAGGAACAGGGCGTAGCTCCTCCCCACCTTATCGGCTACCGTGACCGCGTCCACCGGCTTGCCTGCCTGGAACAGCTCCCGGCAAGCACGAAAGAGGGTCTTGTACTCGCCAGTGTAGTCCTCCTCCCGGCTGCGGTGCATCACCAGCCCGGCCACATGCTCCCCGTCGAAGAGCATGGAGCCGATGACGGAGCGCTGGGCCTCAAAGTATTCGCCTTTGCTCATAGCAGGTAGGTCCCCTCCTCCTCCACAACCCTCTCCGGGGCGCTGGGCCGCTGGCCTTGGGTGGGCAAGGGCTTGTCCTCATCCTCCCAGCGGCGGTTATTGAGCCAGGTGGAGGCATAGGGAATCCCAATGCCACGCTGCCACTCCTCGCTTGCCATCTGACGCTTGAGGGCACGGGCCATTACCACCAGCAGCGCGTCGTCCGGCTTCAGCTTGTCCCAGGCTTTGATGGCCGCCTGTTTGGACCGGCCGCATGGATACGCAGCCCAGAAGTCCGCAAACCGCTCCGGCTTCCAGTCCGGAGCCTCTTTCGGGGCATTGGACCGCTTGCCGCGCTTTTTCGCTGGCTCGTCCCCCTTGGGGGGATTATAGGGGGGATATTCTACTGTACTATTACTTGTATTATTCTCTCCGCCATTTTTACGGGGAGGTCCCCCTAATTTTGCGGGGACCCTCCCCGCATTTTTAAGGGGAGGGGGTACAGTGGAGCCAGGTGGCCCGCAGATCCAGATCTTCCGGCATAAGACCTCCTGGTTCTCTGGATCCCGCTCCACCTCCATACGGATGTGGCCCCGGTCTCTCAGCTGCTTAAGCAGCCCCTCCACGGTCCGCTTGGAAATGCCCAGGGTCTCGGCCAGCCGGGCATTCCAGGCCCAGCAGTAGCCCTCAGCCTGGGCCAAGGCGGACAGTTCTCCATATAGTAGCTTGGCATTGGGCCTCAGGGTGTGGTCATCCCGCACCCGGGCCGGGATCACGGAGTATAAACTCCGGTATGTCTCCCCCATCTCAAATCACCTCTTGTGTTTCTCACGGTGGTGTGCTATCATACAAGTGTTCTCACGGTGGGCTCCGCCCATCGGCCCGGGGGTCGGCAAAGCCCTCGGGCATTTTTTATGCCATGACGGCCGCCCAGTAGGTCAAACTGGCCAGCACTGCCGCTACTAGGGACAACCCGCAAACAAACCACTCCAGCGCCTCGTACAATACGGGGTGCTTTTTTCTTATCCTCTCCCACATGCATCAGTCCTCCAGGATGTCCAGCAGCTGATTCATCTGGTAGATCACCTCGACCGGAGCTCCCTCCTGGATAGCCTCCTCCCGCAGGCGGCGCACCCGCTCAGACAGCGTCAGTTCTTGCTGCTTTCTGAGATAAATTGCATCATCGCTCCCCATAATCTCAATGGGGTCGCCCTCCTTCCAGTCCAGCTGCTCCCGCATACTCTTGGGGATCACTACTCGCCCCAGCGGGTCCATTCTGCGAATAATCGCGGTCATAAAAATCCTCCTGTTCCATGCCCCGCATCTGCGGGGCAGTTTTCTTATGTACAAATGTCCGGCTACCAGATCCCGGCCCGGATCATCAGCTGGGTAGCCACTTCGATGACCCGCTTGCGCCCCTCTGCCTTCTCCTCCTCGGTGAAGGGCACCTCCCGGTGCAGTTCTTTCCCGACCGCGATTCCTATCTTTGGGCCCATATCCCCGAGCACAGACTTATCCACGTCCATCTTTTTGTCCCCAATGACCAACCAGTGACGCCCTACCCATTGTCGGACCTCTTTTTTACACGGCTTTCCGTTGTAGGTACACATTTTGGTTTTCACGGTAATCTCCAGGGGTTCTCCTTCCATCTCCTGCCGGTAGCACTGCATGTACTGATGCTCAAAGTGCTCGATCCTAAGCATGACGTCACCTCCTCTCCGAACCTATTAGTCGTGGCTCGTCCGATATGTCAGTCCCCGTGCTCACAGAAACGCAGCTCCATGCCGCACTGGATCAGCTCCTTCAGGTCTTCTACGATGGCGTCATATTCTGCCCGCTCTTCCTCGTCAATCTGGCCGTCCTCAGCGATTTCCAACAGACGCTCCACCGAGTGGTTCTTGGAAAAACGGGTAAGTCGATTGCACAGCCGCACCACAGACTCCATCAAGGTACGGGGCTGGATCACGGGGATGATGCTGGACGCTAGCTCGTCATGCATGTTGACGTGCTGCACCGCCAGCCGCTGGGCGTCGTAACAGATCACCATCCGTGAGACTACATGATTGGGCGGGATGCGCTGGCCGGTTTCATAGGCACGTACACTCTCCACGCTGATACCAAGCTGTTCGGCGGCCGCTTCCTGGGTGATACCGGCATTCCGTCGAGCTATTTTATAGATATTCCGGTATTCCTCCGACATGGGAACTCCCTCCTTTTTGGGGTAGAATTATTAAGCAGAGGTGCGGCCAGGGGGCTCCCGGCCATACAGCGCGTCGATGGAGCAGCCGAAGAGGTCGGCCAGCAAGGGAAGCTTGGCTGCTCTGGGTAAGATACGGCCACTTTCCCACGCCGAAACCGTGGTGGAGTCCACACCCATCTTTTCCGCCAGTTCTTTGCTGGAAAGCCCCAGCTTCTCGCGGTACTCTTTGATCTTCATCCGTCCGCCTCCTCTCTATGGCATTTCTTGATTTTAAATCATGGCTGTGATACTATGAATTCACTCACAGTCATATTCAATTTTAGTTTCAAATAACTTTCCACTCTTGAACTGACGCAAGCGCTTACCCCTCAGTATGGCAGCCTCTTTGTAGGCTCGATCCAGTTCCCCATCGGTAGGCGGTGGAAGCTTTCGCTCTTTCCAGCACCAAATCAGCATGACTACCTCTCTCCGCGTAACCCACCACCCAACTCCACACACCAGCGTAGTGATTCCAAAAAATATTGTCAGCATCCCTCTCCCCCCTCACGCTCATATTATCTTTGGCAAACAAAGACCTATTAGGAGGAAAGAATATGCCCGCAACAGGAATCAATCATCAAAGTCAGCCATCCGAAAAAGCAATCGGATTTTCTGAAATACTAAGCAGGCCAGCCCCCGAAGATCTGGTATATGCCAAGACACAATTTAAAATCATCAAAAAGTACATTCTTGATTTTCAGGCTTCTCTTGATCCCGAACATGATGTTGGTATTTTGCTTACCAGTTTCGGGCAGTCCATTCTGATGGAAGTTACAGAGATTGGCTATGAAAATCCTGTGCTTATGATCTTCCGTGGATACGTAAACGGAAGAATGTCAACACTGATACAGCATGTAAATCAGTTGAATTTCCTGCTTACATCTGTTTCTAAAGCCCCTAGCCAGCCAAAACGTGCGATTGGCTTTACCGCGAACTGGGCGGAGCAATGACCCATAGATCGGACACCTTCTTCCCCTCCAGTTGTGCGGCGCGGTACTCTTCAATCATTTGCAGCAATACCGCACCTTGCAGCTCTGGAAGCTGTTGAAGCAATGCTCGGATAGCGGATATCTCTTTTAAGATTGCTTCCATCTGGTCCACCCATCTCCCCCCTCTCATTTGACTTTAAATCACTTGCTGTGAGTAAATCATAATGCGTATATTTACGCCTGTCAATTATTTAAGCGTATATTTTCGTTTTTTGTGTTTCTATCTATATTCTTTATTTAATAGGAGTGATGCCCGTTGAATGTCAAATTAGTTGTTGAAAACATACAAAGAATTTGCAAAGAACGGGGTACAAACCCAACAGTCGCCGGAAGAGAAAGTGGAGCCGGCAGAGACTTAGTCAGCAACATGAAGCGTAAAGGTACTCAGCCATCAATCGAAAAAATACGTCTGTTGGCTGATTATCTTGGCGTCACCACCAGTGAACTCTTAGGAGAAGCAAAAAAGCCCACCGTCCAAGACGATGGGCTTACGGAAGCCGAGCAGGCACTTATGGATTTGTTTCGTCAGCTGACACCGGATCAGCAGGACATGGTGATCCGCATGGTGCAGGCGGCTGCTGACAAGCAATAATAGCCTGGGCGGCTATGACAAGCAGCGCAGCAGGATCCTTGCTGCCACGGATGATAGATAACAGTCTCTCCTCCCTGCTGGTCATATTGCCGCCCCCCTTTTATGTTGTCGTATTGCAATTATAGAACATATGTACTATAATTTCAATGGGATATAAAAAATTTGTGTGTTGATTACGTAAAGGAAGAAGGAAAAAACATGGGATTTCGGTTTCGTAAAAGCGTAAACTTGGGCCCGCTGCGTGTGAATTTCAGCAAATCGGGAGTCGGGTACAGTGTAGGCGGGAAGGGCTTCCGGGCCACGAAAAAAGCAGGTGGAGGATTCCGCACTACCGCCTCCATTCCAGGCACCGGAATTAGTTATGTACGGGATTACCCCACCTCCGGAAAGAAAAAGGCATCCGCTTCAACCGCTTCCCCTTCCCCCTCTGGGAACTCTAATCAGACTACGCCTCCTTCGGGCGGGAAAAAACGTCGGAAATGGCCTTATGTTGTGGCGGCTGTTTTGGTTGCTGGGATGATCGGCTCCTGTGTGCAGACCGATGATACCGATCAGGCCTCCGGCGGTGGATTTACGTCCCAAGTGACTTCCTCCATCTCCACCTCTGAACCTGAGGTCCCCGCTATCACTTCCCTCTCTCTGGACTGTGACCAGGCCATCGAGCTGGACGTGAAGGATACCAAGTCCATTCCCGTTCTGGTCCTGGAGGAGGGCGCTGATGCTACGGATGTAGAGTTCACCAGCTCTGCCCCCGACGTCCTTACCTTCACCCCGCAGGACGACAACGGCACTCTGGTGGGCGTAGCCACTCCCAAGGCTGAGGGTACCGCAGAGATCTCCGTGTCTACCGGCGACGTCAAGAGCCAGGTCGTCACCATCACCGTAATCGACTCAGAGCGCATCGCTGCCGAGGAGGCAGCCAAGAAGGCCGCGGAAGAGGAAGCAGCGCAGCAGGCTGCCCAGCAGCCTCAGGAAGAGATGGTCTGGATTCCCCAAAGTGGAAGCAAGTACCACAGCAAGCCTACCTGCAGCGGCATGAATAACCCTACTCAGGTTCCCATTTCTACGGCTAAAGCCCAGGGATATGAGGCGTGTAAACGGTGCTACTAAAGTGGAGACGGGGCATGAAAAAGACTTTTCTAACAATTTTTATTACCTGCATTCTTATGCTCGTTCTTTCATTTTCAGCGTCCGCCACAGGATCTGTTTCTGCAAGTGCGGCTTCTGACACTTCTAGTTTTCATGTGCAATTTGATCTCTCGACCATTGACTGGACCGCAATCTCCAGCATTCTTACCGCAGCCGCTATTGGTATTTCCATTTGGTCAAATCGTACTGCCCAAAAAGCGATCAAAACCACCATTGATATTCAAAGGCAGGCAGCTGGATTATCTATGATGCAAAAAAGAGTATTAGTTATTAGCGCTGTTAAGGCTGACAATCTTTCAGCGATTCAAGAAAATGATGTTCTACACTATTTTAACAAGGATTGTCTTGCTTTATATAAACAATATAAGTCTGACTACAAAAAAAGAAAATTTGCATCACGAAACGTAGAGAATTATTTTAAAGATCTGGCTCATCAGTATATTAACGAACTAGATGACAACTCTGACATTCAAAAAGCTATTGTTGATATTGATCAATACCAAGTTTTAGCCATGAGTGATTCAGACAGTGAAGAACTCAACTTACTTTCTCAAAAATATCAATTACATAATGATTATATTAACTCCTACGGAAACTTAACCCATCAATTTTTTACATATGATGACATTTGTAACAATTGGCAAAGTTCTGAAAAGACTTTAAAACAATCAAAGAATGATTTAATTACTGCCCTAGAAAAGATACTCTCTCAATCATTAGAACTTCCGGACAATTAGTAGACTAGAAAGCCGCCCTCTCCGGGCGGCTTCTCTAAAACGCAACATTCGAACATTCGTTTTCTTTCGACAGGAGGCCGCCATGGATCACAACCGAAGTGCCGACCTTACCGGCCTGGACGCCGCCGTCTACCTGCGCAAATCCCGCATGGAGGAGGGCCTGGCCACGGACGAGGTTCTGGCCAAGCACCAGAAGACCCTCTATGACTACGCTGCCGCCCACGGCATCCACATCCTGGCCGAGTACCCCGAGGTGGTCAGCGGCGAGTCCCTCTACACCCGGCCTCAGATGCTCCGGCTCCTCCAGGACGTGGAGGATGGACACTACGACGCAGTGCTGTGCATGGATCTGGACCGGCTCTCCCGCGGCCGAATGAAGGATCAGGGCATCATCCTGGACGCCTTCCGGGAGTCGGGCACTCTCATCATCACCCCGGAAAAGGTCTACAACCTCTCCGACGAGATCGATGAGGAATACGCCGAGCTGAAAACTTTTATCTCCCGCCGGGAGTACAAGATCATCACCAAGCGCCTGCGCCGTGGACTCCAAATGTCTATCCAGGAGGGCTGCTACGTGGCCAACGCCCCATACGGCTATCACAAGACTGTAGTGGACCGCAAGCCCACCCTGGAGATCTACGAGCCGGAGGCAAAGTTTGTGCGCATGATGTTCCAGCTCTACGCCCAGGGGTATGGCTGCGTCGCCGTGGCCCGGCACGTCAACGCCTTGGGCGCCCGCCCCCACCGCTCCCCGGAATTCTCCCGCAACAGCGTGGCCAAGATTCTTCGCAATCCCACCTATGTGGGCAAGATCGTCTGGAACCAAAAGAAGCACATCCGGAAGGGTGCCAAGGGGAACCCCAAGCACATCACTATCTATCAGCCCCGGGATCAGTGGACCATCACCGACGGCCTCCACCCTGCTATCGTGGACCGGGAGCTCTTTGACCAGGTGCAGGCCATCATGGACGGCCGCTACCAGCCGGCCAAGAACGACGGCACGGTGCGCAGCCCCCTGGCTGGGCTGGTGAAGTGCGTCAACTGCGGGCAGAACATGCAGCGCATGGTGATGAAACAGAAAGCCTACTTGCTGTGTATGCGTCCCGGCTGCTGCTCTTCAACCCAGTTTGATTTGGTCGAGGGCCAGATCCTTGACTACCTGGAGGACACCCTGGCCAAGCTGACTATGAACCAGCCCCAGCACATCCCCGGCCGGAACACCGACGTGCTGGAGACCACCCTGGCGGCGGTAAAAAACGAGCTGGCCGGCACCGACCGTCAAAAGAATCGGCTGTATGAGCTGCTGGAGTTGGGCGAGTATGACCTCCCCCTCTTCCGGGAGCGTATGGCTGCGGTGAAGGAGAAGCGAGCCGCCCTGGAAAAGAAAGAGGCGGAGCTGGAGCGCTCCCTGCGAGAAGTCCAATGCTCCAACCCCGCCCTGCTGGCTGAGCGGATTCGTGCAGTGCTGGACGCCTACGGCACCGCCGATCCCGCCGGCAAGAATTCCCTTTTGAAATCCGTGCTGGACACGGTCTGGTACCAGAAGGAGAAGAAAACTAAGCCCTCCGACTTCCAACTGACCTTCACCCTCCGCGCCCTGTGAGCCTGGCTTTTCTTTTTCCCTCAAAGTATTAAAGACGCTATATCTTTCTCTTTGCAGGAATCAAAAATTTTCTTCGTGTGTATGCACACGGCCTCCCGAATGCGGCGCTCGTCGCTCACGGGACCGGGCACGACCTTTTCAGGCATATGGAATCCCTCCTAAGCTCTGGATGGCCCCGGCAAGGCCCTGGCAGGCCGCGCCGGGTACACCTCATACTATGACCGGAAAATTTTTTGGTGCGGCCCAAACCACCGGAAAAGAGCCCTTGTCCTTGACTCCGTTTTTGGGTATAATACTTTTGTATGAGCCTTTGGAAGGAGGAGGACCCCATGTCCCGGACCGGATTTATTCAAAATGAAATGGATTTGAAGCTATTGGTGCTGTACATTATGGACCGCGCCGTGGCTCCCATCACCTTTTTGCAGCTGCTGGATCTGGCCCTGTGCGATGCGGGGGTAGACTACTTCTCCCTCACAGAGGCAGTCAATCACCTCACGGAGACGGAACATCTCTCTCTGAACGGAGAGCTCTACTCCATCACGGAAAAGGGCCGGCGCAACATCGAGATCTGCCAGAGCAGTCTACCCTACTCCGTGCGTCTGCGGTGCGATGAAAATCTGGTCAAGCTCAACGACGCCCTCATGCGCCAGGCCCAGGTGCAGACCGGTCTGCAGCCCAACGAGGACGGGACCTGTACCGTCCGGCTCTATCTGGCCGACGAGGCTGGTCCTCTCATGGAGCTCAAGCTCATCTCCCCCTCTCTGGCCCAGGGGCAGACGCTCACCAGTAAGTTCCAGCAGTCCCCCGAGGCCATCTACCACGAGATCATGGCTCTGCTGGTACGCCATTCCCAGGAAGAATCTGATTCATCTTCGGAACAAGAAGCGTAAAAACAGCCGCAAGCAGCTTGCTTGCGGCTGTTTTTGTTTCAAATCATAGAGCGCTTTTCAACAGAGCTATGTCATTTCAGTGCAGAGACATAATCTGTCATCCTTCCTTGGTCTTGAAGCTGCAATTCCAGACGATAGACCGGCTGATAGAAGCCCTTTGTATCCGCTTTCCACTCCAACACGCAGGAAAGGACCGTGACTTGAGGTACCTGGTAATACTCCAGTATTTCCCCGTAGAAGCTATGGCCGTCGTACAGCTCCTGTACGGCTTGCGCAGGGCTTAAAATGGATTCCTCCCTGCACGGCAAAAGCGTGACAATACGGTAATCGATTTGGTCCAGCTCTGTTTTTCCGTCTTGGTAGTGCAGATCACACTGCAATGTACCGTACCATTGCTTTTCTGCTCCGGGAACCAATTTCACCTCCGCACTCGCTGTAAAAAACTCATTTTTGTCTGGAGATTGGATGGTAAATTGTATATCCTCGGGAACTTCTATCCCCAACTGATGCAGAGCGTCCAATATATCCTCTGACCGGATTTCTTCCGGGTGTACGTCAAATACTGGGGTGGTCTCTCTGCCAAGGTTATACTCCCAGGTCCCGTCCAATCGATTCACAAAAAGGAAATCTCCGCTGGAGTGGTTGCCAAACCAGATGGTATCATCATAGTAATAGATATCTTCGACGGAAAATCCTACTTTTTGGGCAAACTGAGTTCCAAATTGCTCACATGTCGCCTGGTTCAACCGTCCCACCTCATATACCAAGGCTGTGACCGGCTCCTCCTGCGGGGTAAATTCCAGTTCCCATCGCACATTCTTCAGGTTTGCCGTAACCACAGGCGCATCCTGCAAATTACCATACGGTTTTACTGCATAGCCCACAAAAATCCCCGCAAGCACCAGGATCAAGGCCATTGGTATGGATAGATAGGCAAGGGTTTGGACTTTCCATCCATTTTTCCGTTCCAGCGCGCTCAAGACCAGCATGACAATGCTCCATCCCACCATCGTCCCCAGGGTATTGGTAAACAAATCGTCTACATCAAACATTCCCCTTGCTGTGGCCAGCTGCACCAACTCAATGGCAAGGGAGGATCCAAATCCCGCCAGCAGTACGGCATACCATTTTCGAAACACGCGGGCCAGCAGCGGAAGCAAAATCCCCAAAGGAACAAACAGCGCGATATTCAGCAGCACATTGAGCCACGCGCGCAGGGCAAACTGGTTCCAGGCCTCTCTCCATGCCAGAAACAAATGAAAATTCCACTGCCGAGCCCCAGGCTCACCTCGAAACAACGTAACAAACAAGGTCAGTCCAAACCAGCTGATCAGCAGCAACAGGGCAATCGCCCGCCGCCACGGAAAGCGGCATCCCTTTTTCCTCGAAATCCCCCACCCAGCCGCTAAAACCAGCACACAAAGTAAGACTGTCGGTACAACAAAGCAGATCCCTCGCTGAAGTAAGTAGAGAATGTACTGAATGAAATCGTTCATGGCGGACCTCCTCTCTCTGCGTCCTCAATGATGTCCCCGGATGTTACCATCATAGCATGAAATAGTCCTCTTTTTTCTTAACTTCTTCTTAATTCCGTATGTCGCCTTCTTATTCATGCATATTTAAATGAAACGGTCCCCGGCCGATAAAGCCGGGGACCGTTTTTTACAGCAAAACCGCCAGACGTTCCAGCGCCTGGGGCAGACGCTCCAAATCGGCACCGGGGTAGTTGACCACCAACCAGTGCTCCTCTCCTCCTCCGTAGTCGGTAAGGAAGGACAGGCGGATGCCCGCCTCCTGAGCCAGCCGGGCCAGTTCCCGGTCGCTGCGCCGGGTATCCAGCCCCACCAGGAAGTGAAGCCCCGCGTCCTCTCCCCGCACCGCATAGCGGCCCTTCAAGGGACTTTCTTCCAAGGCGGAGAGCACCTGATCCCGCCGTCCCCGGTAAAAGACCCGCATGCGGTTGACATGGGTCTCAAACCCGCCGCCGGACAGAAACCGGGCTAAGGTGTACTGCTCCATGGCGGGGACGGTACAGGAATAGAAACCCAGCCTGCGGTGGTAGTCCTCCAGCAGGGCAGGGGGCAGCACCATGTAACTGATACGCAGCGAGGGGGCCAGGGTGCGGGAAAAGGTGTTCATATAGATGACCCGCCCGCTCCGGTCGATGCTCTGAAGGGTGGGGATGGGCCGTCCGGTAAAGCGGAACTCACTGTCGTAGTCGTCCTCGATGATGTACCGCCCCTCCCCCTTTTGTGCCCAGCGCAGCAGGCTCTGCCGCCGGGCGATGGGGGTGACCACTCCGCTGGGGAACTGGTGGGAGGGGGACAGGTGGATTACCTGGGCTCCGCTGTCCTCCACACTCTCCACCCGCACCCCCTGCTCATCCATGGTCAGAGGGACACACTTGGCCCCATTGAGGGCATATACCTTGCCCGCCTTGGGATAGCCGGGCTGCTCCAGGCCAAAGACCTTGTCCCGTCCCAGGAGCTGCACAATCAGGTTGTAGAGATACTCAGTACCAGCTCCTACTACCACCTGCTCCGGGGACACGTCAATGCCCCGGAACTGACGCAGATAGCCCACAATGGCCTGGCGCAGCTCGGGCACTCCGCTGTGGGGGGATACCTTCAGCAGCCGCTCTCCCTCATCCGAGATGACCCGGCGGAGAAGACGTGCCCATACCGCAAAGGGAAACCCCTCGGTACCCGACCCGCCGCTGCGCAGATCCAGCAGCCACTCTCCCTCCGGCTCCTCCGGCAAGGGCATGGTCCGGGCAGGGGCCGGACGTGCCCCTGTCTCCAGCGCACTGACAAAGTAGCCGCTCTTCTCCCGGGTGTATAGGTAGCCCTCCGCCACCAGCTGGGCATAGGCGTTTTCTACTGTAACTACCGACACCTCCAGATTCCGGGCCAGAGCCCGCTTGGAGGGCAGCTTCTCCCCCGGCTTGAGCACCCCCGCCCAGATATCCTCCTTGATGCGACGGCTGAGATAATCGTACAGAGGCAGATCTCCCCGCTCCTCCAGGGAATAGGTCAGCATACTTCTCTCTCCTTCCGCGCCGTCATAGGACGACCTCGTCATATTCTGCCTGGTCTCCAGGCAAGCGGCTCCCGGTCTGCTCCCGCACCCAGGCAATAAATTCCCGCACCAACCGGGAGGAGGGTCCCTCCCGGTTCCACACCAGCACATATTCCACCCGCCGGGCAGGCTGGGTGATCACCTTCACCCGCACCAGGGAGCTGGGGGTCTGGGCGGTCTGGGGAAAGATGCTGATGCCCACCCCCTGCTCGGTCAGGGCCACCGCGTCCACATAGTTGGACATGGTACACAGAAGATCGGGTTCCGCACCGATCTCCTGAAACCACCGGCGGATGGCCTGCACCCGGGACCCTCGGGAGGGAACAATCAGAGGCTGTCCTACCAGACGCTCCAGGGGGATGGTGTCCCCCGGCTCCTGGGCCAGGGCGCTCTCCAATGGCAGAATCGCGGCCCACGGCTCTTCTCCCACCTGAAAGCCCTCCAGACGCTCCGTGTCGTAGGGGGCGGCCACAATGGCCAGATCGGCCAGACCCTGGCGCAGACGGTCCAGCACGTCGTCGCTGCTGCCGTTCCACAGGTTATAGTGTACCAGAGGGCAGCGTTTCCGAAAGCCGGCAATCCAACCGGCGGCCAGATAGGGGGCCTGTCCCTCCACCATTCCCAGATACAACGTGCCCGACACCTGGTTCCTCCGCTCCCGCAGCTCCTGGGCGGTTTTTTCCGTCAGCTCCAGAATCTGCTTGGCCCGGCGCAGCAGCAGAGCGCCGTCATCGGTGAGCTCCAGGCGGCGCTTGCCCCGCACAAACAACTGTACACCCAGTTCCTCCTCCAGACAGCGGATCTGGTGGCTGAGAGGCGGCTGACTCATATTCAGTTTTTCCGCCGCCCGGGTGATATTCCGTTCCTGGGCAACCACGGTAAAATACCGCAGCGTACGAAGATCCATAGTCTCTCCCCCTTTGGGAGTTATCATATCAAAAAAATATGGTAAGCACAATATGATATGTATTTTATTTTTATTTCGGGATGTGGTATTCTTAGCTTGTCTCCGGGAGTACCCCGGATGTTTTGTGCGTTTCCCCACACCCCTTCCAACGCGGGGCAGTTCCATCCATCCCTGTCCGGCGTTCGTGTGGTTTCTTTCCCTCAATGGGTCTTATGGCTATCACGCCAACTCCTCTCAAGTAAACTGGGAGCAGGTTTTACCTGCTCCCAGTTTGCTTTTATTGTCCCGCTTTGTCCTGAATTCCTTTCGGAGTGACCATGATACGCAGGTGGGAGCCCTCTCCGCACTTGCCTTTCTCATCAAAGACCTCCAGGTCGAACCACATTTTCCGCCGCTCGATGCTCCGCAGCCGGGCGGTGGCGCTTACCTTCATCCCCACAGGGGTAGGAGCCAGATGGCGGCAGTGGATCTCCGCCCCCACGGTGGTCATTCCCTCGTCCAGATAGGCCTTGGCCAGCTCCAGCGCTGCCCCCTCCATCAGGGCCACCATATTGGGGGTGGACAGGATCTTGGACCCGGCGCTGCCGATGCGCTTGGCGGTCATCTCGTCGGTGACCTCCCAGGTCAGGGTGTATTCGGTGGGCTTTTCCATATTATACTTCCTCCTTTGTCGCTTCGCTCTCCCCGGCACTCCCGGCCCGCAGGGCCTTCAGGGAGTCCCACTGAGAGAGGACCAAGCCTGCCAGGGTCAGGGCCGTGCCCACCCCGGACAGGACGTTTACCGTCTCATGCAAGATCAGCACCGAGCAGATCACGGTGATCACCGGCACCAGATAGATATATACCATGGTCTTCACCGGCCCCAGCGTCTTGATGGCGTAGTTCCAAGTGACAAAGCACATGGCGCAGGCCCCCAGCCCCAGATAGAGGAGCATAGCGGCATAGCTTCCGTTGGCCAGCCGCCCCAGGTCCCATCGGAAGGGCAGGAAGGCAGAGGCCGGGATCATAAATAAAATTCCATAAAAGAAAATGCGCCGGGTCGTCAGAATCACATTCCAGCCAAAGCTGCCGATCTTCTTGGTGAGCAGGGAGTACACCGCCCACACCATGGCGGCGATCACCGCCAGCAGGTCGCCCCGCAGGTCCAGGGACATCTGGCTGCCGTTGAAGCTGATGAGGCAGATACCGCCCATAGACAGCAGAAAACCGCCCAGGAAATTCCACTTGGGCCGGTCCGCTCCCCGGCTCAGAACCAGGGAGAACAGGGCCGCAAACAGAGGCGAGGCGGACACGATCACTCCTACGTTGGAAGCGGTGCTGAAAGTCAGGGCAATGTTCTCCAGCAGGTAGTACAGGCACACGCCCGTCAGTCCCGCCGCGGCAAACAGCCCCTCCTTCTTCCAGTCCCCCACCTTAAGCCGCCGGGGACAGGCCACCGCCAGGGCCACATAGCCCAGCACAAAGCGGAAAATCAAGATCTCCAGCGGGGTAAACGCCTCCAGCAGCACCTTGGTGGCAATAAACGTCGTCCCCCAGTTGACCACCGTAAACAGGGCCGCCAGATGGCCAAAGGAAAGCTTTGATTCCATGTCCCTTCTCCTCTCTCAGCGCGCTTTCCCTGTCAGTGTACCATGCCGGACCGTCTATGTAAAGGCGGCCCGGCCTTTTCTTTTGTTATGGACGTGTATTTTTTCTTTTCTCTTCCGCTTATTTTTGTAATATGGTACAATATGCCCGGATACTCCCCCATTCCCTTAAACCATTTCTTTCTGGAGAGGATGTTTCTTATGCGCACGCAGGTAAAGGCCGACCTGATGCTGGTCCTGGTGACCTTTTTCTGGGGAATTTCCTATCTGCTCACTGACCTGGCGCTGGGAGAACTGGGGCCGTTCACCCTCAACGCCCTGCGCTTTCTCATCGCCTTTGCCGCCGCCGGGCTTTTGTTTTTCCAACGGCTGCGCGCACCCAGCCGCGCCACCTTGAAGCTGAGCCTGTGTACCGGGGTTGCTCTGCTGAGCATCTACTCTTTTAACACCTTCGGGGTAAAGTACACTAGCCTGACAAACGCCGGGTTTCTCTGCGCCATGACGGTTGTCTTTACCCCGCTTCTGGACTACCTCTTCTTCCGCACCCGCCCGTCCCGGAAGCTGTTTGTGGTATTGATCATGTCGGTGACAGGCATCGCTCTGCTCACCCTGTCCAGCGCTTTGCGCCCCGCCCTGGGCGATATCCTGTGTATTTTATGCGCCGTCTCCAACGCCGCCTACCTGCTGATTACCGAGCGGGGCGTGGCAGGACAGGAGATCAACGCCTTCCAACTGGGCATTTACCAGCAGCTCTTTGCCGGTCTGGGCATGCTGATCCTGTCTCTGATCTTTGAGATCCCCACCCTGCCCCGCAGCCCGGCGGTGTGGGGCAGCGTGCTGATCCTCGCCCTCTTCTGTACCGGAGCGGCCTTTCTCATCCAGGCTGTCGCCCTCCAGTATACCACTGCCTCCCACGTGGGGGTCATCTTCTGTCTGGAGCCGGTGTTCAACTCCATTCTGGCCTTCTTTGTCGCCCACGAGGTACTGACGCCCCAGGCCTATTTCGGCGGCCTGCTGCTGCTTGCCAGCCTGTTGGTCATGGAGACAGACCTCACACTTCTTTTCCGCCGCAGGCAAAAATAAGCAAAAGAGGCACAGGCAAAACGCCTGTGCCTCTTTTTTCGAAGGGATTAACCCTTGCTCTTGATGTACTCGTCGATGGACTTGGCAGCATGCTTGCCAGCGCCCATGGCCAGGATGACGGTGGCCGCGCCGGTAGCAGCGTCGCCGCCGGCGTATACGCCCTCCAGGCTGGTCTTGCCGCTCTCGTCGGCAGCCACACAGCCCTTCTTGGTCTTCTCCAGGCCCTCGGTGCCCTTGGTGCTCATGGGGTTGGGGCTGGTGCCCAGAGCCATGATGACCGCGTCGGCCTCTACCTTAAACTCGCTGCCCTCTACGGGAACGGGACGGCGGCGGCCGGAGGCGTCAGGCTCGCCCAGCTCCATGCGGATGCAGGTCAGAGACTGGACATGGCCCTTCTCATCGCCCTCGATGGACACGGGGTTGGTGAGCAGATCGAAGATGATGCCCTCCTCCTTGGCGTGATGGACCTCCTCGGCACGGGCGGGGAGCTCCGCCTCAGAACGGCGGTAGATGATGTGGACCTCGGCGCCCAGGCGCTTGGCGCACCGGGCGGCGTCCATGGCCACGTTGCCGCCGCCTACCACGGCCACCTTCTGGTTGTGGAGGATGGGGGTGGGGCTGCCCTCCTTGTAGGCCTTCATCAGGTTAATGCGGGTGAGGTACTCGTTGGCGGAGTACACGCCCACCAGGCCCTCGCCGGGGATCTTCATAAACATGGGCAGGCCGGCACCGGAGGCGATGAACACCGCCTCATAGCCCCGCTCAAAGATCTCGGGGATGGTGAGAATCTTGCCGATGACCATGTTCAGCTCAATGTCCACGCCCATCTTCACCAGGTTGTCCACCTCACGGGCCACGATGGCCTTGGGCAGACGGAACTCGGGGATGCCGTAGGTCAGCACGCCGCCGGCGGTGTGGAAGGCCTCGAACACGGTGACGGAGTAACCCATACGGGCCAGCTCACCGGCGCAGGTCAGACCGGCAGGGCCGGAACCGATGACGGCCACCTTGTGACCGTTCTTGGGCGCGGTAGCCACATTGGCGATGCCCTGCTCAGCGGCCCAGTCAGCCACAAAGCGCTCCACGCGGCCGATGGCCACGGGCTCTCCCTTCACGCCGCGGACGCACTTGCCCTCGCACTGGTTCTCCTGGGGGCAGACGCGGCCGGAGATGGCGGGCAGAGCGTTGGCGTTGGAAAGGATCTCATAGGCAGCAGCGAAGTCCTCCTCCGCCACCTTAGCCAGGAAGTCAGGGATGGGGATGCCCACGGGGCAGCCGGAGACACAGGCGGGGTTCTTGCAGTGGATGCACCGCTTGGCCTCGTTGACGGCCTGCTCGGCGGTGTAGCCCTGAGCCACCTCCAGGAAGTTGTGGTTACGTACCTGGGGCTCCTGCTCAGGCATGGGGGTCTTGTTCATCTGCATATTAGCCATTGAGGGCACCTCCTCCCAGACGGCAGAGGTGGGCCTCTTTCGCCTTGGACTCAAAATCACGATAGGTGGCGTTGCGGGCGATAACCTCGTCAAAGTCCACCTGATGGCCGTCGAAGTCGGGGCCGTCCACGCAGGCAAACTTCACCTCGCCGCCCACGGTCAGCCGGCAGCCGCCGCACATGCCGGTGCCGTCGATCATGATGGGGTTCATGCTGACGGTGGTGGGGATGTTGTACTTCTCGGTGAGCTTGCAGGCAAACTTCATCATCATCAGAGGACCGATGGCGAACACGTGGTCAAACTTCACGCCGCTGTTGATGAGCTCCTCCAGCTTCCCGGTAACAAAACCGTGGTAGCCGTAGGTGCCGTCGTCGGTGCAGATGTGCAGGTCGGTGCAGGCCTTGCCCATCTCCTCCTCCAGGATGACGATATCCTTGGTCTTGAAGCCGCCGATCAGGTCCACCTGATTGCCGGCCTCGTGCAGGGCCTTGGCCACCGGCAGCGCAATGGCACAACCCAGGCCGCCGCCCAGGACCGCCACGCGGCCGTATCCTTCCACATGGGTCGGCTCACCCAGAGGGCCCACGAAGTCGTGGAGACAATCGCCCTCATTGAGTTGATCCAGAGCCAACGTAGTGGCGCCTACCTTCTGGTAGATCACGGTGACCAGGTCATCCGCCGCGCTGGAGATGGTCAGAGGGATACGCTCCCCCTCCCCATCCACACGGAGGATGATGAACTGACCGGCCTTTGCCTTGGCAGCGATCAGCGGTGCGTAGACGGAGATCTGGCTGATCTCCGGCGTGAGCACCTTCTTCTTTGCGATCTCATACTGTTTCACTGTTTTTCCTCCTCGAACCGCACTTCGGTCCTCCGGCTTGCGTCAGAGCGCCTCCCTGCGTTTCTTATATGTATACGCGGCCCAGCCGCGCAGGGACAACAACATCAGGAAAGGGATCTTCCCTTACAGGAATCGCCGGCGGCGGTAACCTCCGCCACGTCTTCTCCGGCCCCGGCGAATGAGGGTGCGCACCAGGAAGACAACCAAAACCACCAGCAGGATGAAAACCAGCACCAGCCCGACGGAAAACAGGCTGGGGTTCTTCACCAGCTCGATGGGGTTCCAGCTGGTGCTGATAGTCTTGCAGCTGCCCGCCTCATAGTGGGAGGGGACCCCGTCGGTGCCAAAGTTCTGGAGATAGGCCGCCAGGGCGTACCACTCTTTGATCTCATTACCGTTTTTATCCCGGAGGATCCGGGTGGAGAAGTCAGTAATAGGCTGTCCGTTCTCATCCTTGGGGACGATGGACAGGATACCGAAGGATTTATCCTTCACGGTGCCCAGCATCTGGGCGGAGTACATCCCGGAGACCACTCGATAGAGCTTGTCGTTTTCCAGCTTGGACAGGCTCTGGGACCCGAAATTGACGGCATAAGCCGGCTCCTCCAGCTGAGCGCCGGTCACCCGGTTGAAAATCAGCCGGTGGGTATTAAAGGAATACTGAGCGCCGGACATGTAGAGCTGAGTGCCCGTCATGATGGGGGACACGGAGGCGTCCACCTCCATCACCGCTTTCAGCTCCTTGCCGGTGAGGTAACAGGACACCAGGGGATAGCCGGACTTTCCGTCCTCTCCCACACCCATGGACAGTACGTCAAAGGCCTGGGAGGTGGTGATATTCCCCTTGTAGAGAGAGGCCCGCAGCACCCCGTCGGCCACCACCGCCACCGTCTCCACATCGGGGGCGTCTTCCACCAGTGTGGTGGAGGCCCAGTGGTAGGCATCGGCCACCAGGTTTCCAAGGGCATTGTCCACCCGGTCCTTGTTCTGGGGCTTGGGCAGGTCGTAGTCGCTGGTGGTAAGCACCTGGTCGTAGCTCAGGCCATAAGAGGCAAGATAGCTGGAGCTGACCTGATTTTTCCAGCTCTCCACCAGGGTGGCGATGGTCTGGTCCTCCGCTACCGTCTCATCAATGGATGTCAAGTGATAATCCTTTAGGGTCTTCTCTCCATCCTCAGTCCACTCCAGAGTGATGGAGCCCAGATTCTCACAGTAAGGCCCGGCAGAGACGATATAGGTATCCCCTTCTACAATGGGCTCGGTGAGGGTGGTGTGGGTGTGGCCGGAGATAATGAGGTCGATGCCGTCCACCTTTTTGGCCAGCTGCTGATCCTCCGACTTGCTCTCCTTGACATTGGTGCCGCCGTGGGACAGACAGATAATGAACTGGGCGCCCTGCTCTTCCAGAGCCTTCACACACCGCTTGGCGGCCTCAATGGGGTCCTCCAGGGTAAAACCGGAGGTGGGGGCGCAGTCATCGGAGTCGGTGCCCATCAGGCCGAAAATGCCGTAGGTGATACCGCCCCGTTCCAGGAGCATATAGTCCTTCACCCCGTAGGCCGACATCGCCCGCTGGATATCCAGCTGGTCGGGGTTATCGTTGGAGGGCTTATAGTTTGCCATGAGCAAAGCAGGCACCGTATCCCCGCTGGTGCGGGCGGCGGTGAGCATCCGGGCAAAGCCCAGTCCCTCGTGGTCAAACTCGTGGTTTCCAGCGGTGGTGGCGTCATAGCCCAGGGCTCCCATGGTACGCAGCTCCGGCGCTTTTGAGGTGTACAGAGTCTGGATCAGGGAACCAATGGAGAAGTCACCACCATCCAGCGTCAAAGCATCGGGATGCTGGGCGCGCTCCTGCCGGAGCACGGTAGCCAGCCGGGCATAGCCCCCCGACTCTCCGCCGTCGGCAGCCGTTTGGGGCAGAAAATGGGAGTGAAGGTCGTGGGTAAAGAGCACTGTGGTCTCATGGCTCTCCCCCTCCCCCGCAGCCAGGACGGCGCAGGGCAGGGCGGCACACAAGAGCAGCAGCACCAGTATTATGACCGCAGCAGCCCGTAATCTCTTCACAGCAGCGCCTCCTTTACACTTCCATATGAGCTTCATCGCTCCCTATTCTGCCACAAAATCCCCAAATAAGCAAGAGCGGAATCCATTGATTCCCTCTCTGGATTCCGCTCGTTTCTGTTTATTTTTATTTTTTAAGGTAATTTCAACGGATCAGGTCAAATTGTACCGGCTGTTCAAACAATTGCCGCACCTGTCCGCTCTCCCGGGTCTGTCCCAACGCCCACATCAGTTTGGCGGTGGCCGCCTCCAGGGTCATGTTATAGGCCTCCATCAGCTGATACTTCTCTTTTACCTGGTAGCCCACCTGATAGACCTCCATATCGCTGCCCTCGTAGGGCACCTGGGTCATCATGACGATGGTCTTGCCCGCCTCCAGCCAGGACTCCATGGCCTGGGCCAGAGGACCCGACGCGCCGCCGGGCAGGCCGCCCACACCGAAGCTCTGCAAAATCACCGCCTCATACCGGTCCCGCAGGGCCTCCAGCGCGTCGGCCCCCATGCCGGGGATCAGGGTCAGCAGCAGCACCCGCTCCTCCATCTCATGATAGAAGACCGGCCTGGGCCGGTACTCCAACTCCGCCAGATAGCGGATGAGCTTTCCGTCCCGGATAACAGCCAGCTCGGGATAGTCCACGCTGGAAAACGCGTTAAAGCTCTTGGTGCGTTCCTTCCGGGCACGGGTGCCCAAAATCACTTTGCCGTCAAAGACCAGACTCACCCCGTGGGAACCATCCGCCGCGGCGTAGAGGAAGCTGTTGTACAGGTTGAGCCGGGCGTCGGTGTTCTCCAGGCAGATGGACTTCTGAGAACCGGTAATGACGATGGGTTTTTCCGAATACTGGATGAGGTAGGACAGGGCGGCGGCGGTGTATGCCATGGTATCGGTACCGTGGGTGATCACAAAGCCGTCGTACTGGTCATAGTGCTCCTCCACTGCTCGGGCCATCTCCTGCCAGTGACGGGGAGTGATATTGGTGCTGTCCAGGTTCATCAGCTGGATGGCCTCCACCTGACACAGCTGGCCGATGGCAGGCACATAGTTCAAAATTTCCTGGGAAGTAATGGCAGGGGTCAGTCCCTGCCCGCTGTCCTTGGAGGCAATGGTGCCTCCGGTGGCCAGCATAAGGATCTTCTTCATGGACAGTTAACCCTCCAGGAAGGTCTCCACCTCCCGGCGGGCAGAGAAATTAGCGGTGAGCTTCTGGGCCAGAAGAGAGCTGTTAAAGCCCAACGCTCCGGTGGGACAGGCGGAGACACAGGACATGCAGCTGATGCACTTATCATCCGCCCACATGAGGGTCTTCAGGTCCATGGCCTCGGTGGGGCAGGCCTTGGCGCAGATGGCGCAGCCCAGGCAGGTGTCCCAGTCCCGGTCCTTCTTCACCGGCACAGCGGGCTTGGGGGGCGGATTGGGGTTGCCGGGCACGGCAGCTTCCGTCCAGTTCTCTCCCGCCAGCTTCTCCTTCACGCCCTGGACAAACTGCTCCAGAACGGTGGTGTCCTTCTCGTCCGGGCGGCCCTCCCCCAAGGTGGGAGCAAAAATGTGGGGGGTGATGACCGCCGCAGCTCCGGCGCACCGGAAGCCCTGCTCCCCCAGGATGCGCTTGACCTGGGCCAGCGTCTCGTCATAGTGGCGGTTGCCGTAGGTGGCCAGAATGACGCAAGGGGTGTTCTCCCCCTTTAGGCCGTCCAGCAGTCCGGGCACCGCAGGCATCTGTCCGGCGTACACCGGCACCGCCAGCACCAGCAACTCGTCCTTGCTGAAGTTCCGCTGCGCCCGGGTCCGGCCTCCCAGATTCACATACTCTTTTGCATCAAACAGGCCGCCTACCAGCTCACAGGCCCGCTTTGTTCCTCCCGAAGGACTGAAATAAGCACCAATCGCGTTCATATGTTCTTCCCCTTTCGTTTAAAAAGAGGGCCACGCGGCCCTCTTGATGGTTTATAGACACTGGAGGTATTTCCCGTACAGGGTCATGCTCAGCTCGTCGCCGATGGCGTGGACGTGATCCTGGTTGATCCACCCCTCCTGGAGTCCCAGCTCTTCCAGACAGCCCACATACCGGCCCGTCTCGTCCTGGATCTCCTTGATGGTCCGCCCGGCATCCAGCAGACTGTCCGCGGTGCCCGCGTCCAGCCAGGTGAAATCCTTCTCCAGAGGCACCACCTGGAGCTGCCCCCGGTGGAGGTACTCCAGATTCACATCGGTGATCTCCAGCTCACCCCGGGCAGAGGGCTTCAGATTCCCGGCGATCTCCATGACCTGGTTGTCATAGAAGTACAAACCGGGAATGACATAATTGGACTTGGGATGGCGGGGCTTCTCCTCAATGGAAATGGCCTTGCCGTCCTTGTCAAACTCCACCACACCGAAAGGATGGGGGTCTTCCACCCAGTAGCCGAACACAGTGGCTCCCTTCTCATTGGCGGCAGCCTGCTTCAGGGTGTCGCCCAGGTTGGGCGCGTAGAAGATATTGTCTCCCAGCACCAGACACACCCGGTCCTCCCCCACAAATTCCCGACCGATCAGCAGGGCGTCGGCAATGCCCCGGGCCACCGGCTGCTCGGCGTAGGTGATCTTCAGGCCATACTGCTCGCCGTCTCCCAGCAGAGCCCGGAAGGTATCCGTCTCATCCGGGGGAACGATGACCATAATGTCTGAAATTCCCGCCTGCATCAAAATGGCAATGGGATAGTAGATCAGGGGCTTGTCATACACAGGCAGCAGCGGCTTGCACACCGGCTTGGTCATAGGGTAGAGTCGGGTGCCCTTTCCGGCAGCCAATACGATTCCTTTCACAGCATCCTCCTGTTAACCGTCAGACCCGAACCGGGTCCATCACTTGTTCTATTCCAAGCCAGTGTACCATGTTTCCAGGGGCTTTTCAAGTAGAGCGCTCTTAAATCTTGTTTAAAATGACGCAAGGTTCTTCTTAAGGGTCGGGATCCCTGGTCAGTTTGCCCCATAAGGCAAAAAGGGCAGCGGGAAGTTCTCCCGCCGCCCCTGACCGTGATTTATTTCTGATTTTCCTGCCACCGGGTATACCACAGCTCCCGGACCTGCTCCTGGCCCCGAGTAAACCACTCCACATTGTTCTGCTCCCCCGGCGAAATGTCGGTACAGCTGCTCAGTATGCCGCTTCCCCCTCCGGAGCCGTCCGGGACGGTGACGCCTTCGTACCAACCGTAGTCCTCCGGGGTCCCGCCCACGATCACATAATAGAGGTTCCCCTCCCCGTCCCACCAGGTGTCCACATAGGGAGTTTTCTCATCCACCTGATCGGTGACGTCCACCCGTTGGCCACGGGCCACCACCCACAGGCGGTTCTCTTCCAAGGAGACCACCAAAGGCTTTCCATTCTCATCATAGCCGTCTGAAGGATGGGCCTCCACATAGTGCTCTTCTCCGCTGTCGCCGATGGTGATCTGGCCGCCGCCTACCAGCTGAAAGATCCGCTCTCCGTATACCTCTGCGCAGCTCCAGCCCACCAGCCCCAGGCACACAGTCAGCGCCGCTGCTACCAACAGCACCCGCCGCTTCTGCACACGTCTCCGGCCCACCCGGGCGCGCACCAGTTCTTTGACCCGCTCCCGGTCTACAAGCCCTTCTCTGGGCTGCAATTTCTCGTCCACATACCCGTTCATCAGTTCGGAAATCTTAATCTTCTTCAAAGATATATCCCTCCCGTTCCAGCTGCCGTTTCAGCTTTTCCCGGCCCCGGCGCAGCCGGGTCTTGGCGGTGGAGCAGTTCATTCCCATCTCCTCCGCCGCCTTTTCTACGGTCTGACCATAGTAGTAGTGGCGGACAAACAGCTCCCGGTCCGATGGCTCCAACGTCTCCAAGGCTGCCCGCACCAGCTGCGCCGCCTCCCGGGTCTCCAGCTCCCGCTGAGGGCTGTCCTGGGCCAATACCAGAATGTCCTCCTCCAGAGGCAACAGCTCCCGCCGGTTCCGCAGCCGATTCAGCGCCCGGTTCCGGACTACTGTTGCCAGCCAGCTCTTTACCTTTCCCGGCTGCAGCTTCTTCCGTTCCCGCCAGGCGCATAGAAAAACGTCCGCCGTCAGTTCCTCCCACTCCTGGGGACAGCCCGGCATCATCCGGGCGGCGATGGCGGCGACATAAGGGGTGTAACGCTCAATCAGAACCTCCAGTCCCGCCGGGTCGCCCCGGTGCAGCCTCTTTAATACTTCCTGTTCGTCGATGTTCTCCGCCTCCCTTCTGTTTTGACGCGTCTACCCTATAAACACAGCTTCCCGCCTCTTGGTTTCAAATTTGGGCAGAAAAAATCCGCCCCCTCACTTGGAGGGGGCGGAAAAGATCGTGATGTATTGCCAGACTAGGCTCAGCCCAGGGTGACCAGCAGGTCGTCAGTGTTGACGGCGGTGCCCACCACAGCGGACACGGACTTGACAGTGCCGTCCACGGGAGCGGAGACCTCGATCTCCATCTTCATGGCTTCCAGCACCACCAGCACATCGCCGGCCTTCACGGCCTGGCCGGGCTTGCACTCCACCTTAAAGATGTTGCCGGGCATGGGGCTGTTGACGGCAGTCTCGCCGGCAGCCACAGCGGCGGGGGCGGCGGCAGGAGCCGCAGCAGGTGCGGGAGCAGCCGCAGGAGCAGGAGCCGCGGCGGGAGCGGGAGCAGCCACAGGGGCAGCGGGAGCAGCAGCCACAGGAGCGGCGGCTACGGGAGCGGCGGCAGCGGCGGGAGCGTCAGCGCGCTCCACGGAGACCTGGAAGGGCTTGCCGTCAATGGTAATGGTAAAGGTACCGGTACAATCGCCCTGGCTGCCCATCTTCAGGTGAGGAGGCTGATAGGAAGCGGCAAAGGCGGGGATGGGACGGCTGGTGTAGCCGGGCACCGCAGGAGCGGGAACCTCAGCATAGTACACAGGACCCTGCCAGGCGGGAGTGGGCGCAGGAGCGGGGGCCGCCTTGGGGGCGGGAGCCGCCTTCTTGGGCTCCTCCTTGGCGGGGAAGCCGGCCTCGCGGTCCTTGAAGAAGGCCATGGCCACCTGGGGGAAGGCGATGTAGCTCAGCACGTCCTCGTCGCTCTTGGCGGTGGCGCCCAGTTCCTTCTTGGTCTTCTCGAACTCGGGCTCCAGGCTGTCGGCGAAGCGGCCCTTCACCAGGGGGGTGTCGCCCAGGATCTTCTTCTGGATGGCGGGATCAATGGGAGCGGGAGTACGGCCGTACTCGCCGCGGCAGTAAGCCTTGATCTCCTTGCCGACCACCTTGTAGCGCTCGCCGGCCAGCACGTTCTGCACAGCCTGAGAACCAACCATCTGGCTGGTGGGGGTGACCAGAGGAGGATAGCCCATATCCTTGCGGACCTTGGGGGTCTCTTCCAGCACCTGGTCCAGCTTGTCGATGGCGTTCATCATCTTCAGCTGGGAGATGAGGTTGGACAGCATGCCGCCGGGGATCTGGTAGTTGAGGCACTGGGTATCAGTGGACATGGAGATGGGATCCAGAGTGCCGCTCTTGAGGAAGTCGGCCCGGACGCCCTTGAAGAAGTCGGCCATCTCGGTCAGGGCCTTGTCGTTCAGGTCAACCTGATAGCCCATCTGACGGATGGAGTAGGCCACGGACTCGGTGGCGGGCTGAGAGGTGCCGCCGGAGAAGGGAGAAATGGCAGTATCCAGCACGTCGGCGCCAGCCTCCACAGCCTTGAGCTGGGTCATGTAGGCCAGACCGGTGGTGCAGTGGGTGTGGATGACCAGGGGCAGCTCAGGCACGGCGTCCTTGATGGCGGAAACCAGGTCGTAGGCCTCCTTGGGGCCCATCAGGCCGGCCATGTCCTTGATGCAGATGGACTTTACGCCCATGCTCTTCAGGTCCTTGACCATCTTCACGTAGTTCTCCAGGGTGTGCACGGGGCTGGTGGTGTAGGAGATGGTACCGGAGGCGTGAGCGCCCTGCTTGACGGTCTCATCAATGGCCACTTCCAGGTTGCGCACGTCGTTGAGGGCGTCGAAAATACGGATGATATCGATACCGTTCTTCACGGAGTACTCGACAAACTTACGTACCACATCATCGGGATAGTGCTTATAGCCCAGGATGTTCTGGCCGCGCAGCAGCATCTGCAGCTTGGTGTTGGGCATCTTGGCACGGATCTTGCGCAGACGCTCCCAGGGATCTTCCCGCAGGTAACGCAGACACACGTCAAAGGTGGCGCCGCCCCAGACCTCGGCGGAGTAGAAGCCAGCCTTATCCATGGTCTCCAGGATGGGCTCAAACTTGCTGTAGGGAAGCCGGGTGGCGATCAGCGACTGATTCGCGTCACGCAGCACAGTTTCCGTAAACTGGACCTTTCTCATTCTGAATCAACCTCCATGTTGCTTGTCTCGCAATTTGCAGGTCTGCTTGCATTCAAACCTGACAAGTGACGCCGGCTAGGGCGCCGGAAGACTCACTTATTAGTATTTTAGTATATCTCGCTCCGCAACGCAACCCCCTGAGTCCAAATAATTGACAAATTCTTGGGTTTACCGTTCCCGGGCTTCCTGCATTTTGGAGCAAATAAAAAAGCCGCCGGCAGTTGGGAAGGAAAACCGCCGCGGCTTTTAAAGATCGGTATTATCCATATTGTCCATGCCTCTCACCGGTCGCTGCACGGCTGAGACATCTCCCGGCCGTTGAGAGTCTCACCGGCGAAGATCAGATCATCGATATCCCGGTCTTCCCGTACCAGGCTCCAAATGCTGTTGGAGTCCCGCTTCACCATCGTCATGCTGTTCACCTCCTTCTTTCTTCTTTTCCGGCGGCATAGCCTCCTGCAAAATGCAGGGAAAATATCCATCGCCGCCGCGCCCTGCAAGTTTCCCAAACAAAGAAAACACCGCGAAAACCATCCGGCCCGGAGCGATCCAACGGCGATCCACCGGTTATTTCCGCGGGTAAAATCTATGAAATTGGTCATTTCTCAAAGATCAATTCATCTATTTGGGGACCCTGCTCGGAAACACCCGCCAGGCGAGCCTTTTCTTTTTTCGCCTAGCTGAAGTTATTTTAGAGCAGTTATGAAAAAATGTCAAGTGTCCCCGTATTAAAATGCAGTTAAGATTTTCTTTTCTTGCATTTTTATTTTCTGGCAAAAGAAAAAAGCCCGCAGGGACTCTCCCCCACGGGCTTTTCATCCAAAGGCTCAATCCACGTCCGCAGCCGCGTCATACACCGGCCGGGAACTGCCGGAACTGGCGGCAGCAGCGGCTCCCGCAGCAGCGCGGAAGCGGGCACGGGACTTCTTGATCTCGTCGTAGGCCTCAGCCACTGCCTCTTCGGTACGGCGCAGAGCGTCTTCGCAGTACTCGTTGGCCGAGCGCTTCAGCTCCCGGCTGCGCTCCTCGGCCTGCTGCATCATCTCGTTGGCCCGCTGCTTGGCTTGGAGGGTGATGACATCCTCCGACACCATCTGCCGGGCCTTATCCTCGGCCGCCTTCCGGATGGCCTCCGCCTCCCGCTTGGCCGAAGAGAGCATGTCTGCCCGGGTGGCCATGACCTTCTTGGCCTCGGTCAGCTCCACAGGGAACTGGGCACGGATATCGTCAATAAGATCCAACGCACGGTCCCGCTCAATCATACATTTATCGCTGGACAGGGGCACATTTTTGGCCTCGTCCACCATGTCGAACAACATGTCCAGCAGTTCTTCCACACCGCTCGCCATCTGTCAACCCTTCCTTTCCTGCAATTCCTTCATGCGCTGATTCACATCAGCCACGATTTCCCGGGGAATAAACTCCTCCAGGTTGGCTCCATACCGGGCCATCTCCTTGACCACGGTGGAGCTTAAGTAGGTGTATTTCTCACTGGAGGCCAGGAACATGGTCTCCAGACCTGGGTTCAGCTTGCGGTTGATGACCGCCATCTGTACCTCCTGCTCAAAGTCGGACACGGCACGCAGACCCTTGACCACCACATGGGCCTTCCGCCGTTTGGCGTAGGCGGCCAGCAGGCCCTCGGCAAAGTCCACTTCCACATTGGGAAAACGGGCGGTAGAGCGCCGCAGCAGCTCCACCCGCTCCTCGGGGGTAAACATACCGTGCTTGTTGGAGTTGATCATCACGCACACGATGAGCTTGTCAAAGCACAGGGCGGCGCGCTTGATAATATTCAAATGCCCCAGCGTCACCGGGTCAAAGCTGCCGGGGTAGATTGCGATTTTCATCCGTGGAGTTCCCTCCCAGTTTTCCGGTAGATGGTCAGCTTGATCTTGCCGTACCGGTACTCCTTTCCCCTCTCATAGGGGGCATTCAGTGTGGGCAAAACCTTGTCCAGCGCACTTTCGCACACCATTATACCATGTTCCCGAAGAATGTCAAATGCAGCGATGGCCTCCACCGCCCGCTCCAGCAGGTCGGCGCGGTAGGGCGGATCCAGGAAAATCACGTCGAACTGTTCCCCGCAGGTCTGGAGAAAACCCAAGGAATCTCCCTGGACAACCCGGCCTTTTCCGGCCAAATCCGTCACTTTTAAGTTGTTTTTGATGAGAGTCACCGCATCGCTGCGCTGATCCACAAAGGTGCAGTGCTCCGCACCTCGTGACAGGGCCTCGATTCCCAGCTGGCCGGTGCCTCCAAACAGATCCAGGATTTTCCTTCCCGGCACTTCAAACTGTACGATATTGAACAAGGCTTCTTTTACCCGGTCGGTGGTAGGGCGGGTCTCCATTCCCTCCAGTTCTCCCAGCCGACGGCCTCGGGCGGTTCCTGAAATCACGCGCATATCGGTCACCTCACATCCAAAGTATTCATTCTTAATCCTTCATCTCTTCCCTGCGGAAGAACTGATATACCGCCTGTGCCGTGTTTTTCGGCACCACCTTTTCCAACTCCTCCAAAGGAGCCTGGCGGATGGCTTTGACGCTCTTGAATGCTTTCAGCAGCTGGGCGCGCCGCTTCTCCCCCACTCCGGGGATCTGGTCCAGCACGGAGCCCTGGACCCGGCCTTTCCGCTGTTGGCGGTTAAACTCAATGGCAAAGCGGTGGGTCTCCTCCTGGATCTGGCCGATGAGGGCAAACACCGCCGGGATGGCCTGGATGCCGATCTCCCGTCCATCCGGAGCCACCAGAGCCCGGGTACGGTGGCGGTCGTCCTTCACCATGCCGAAAGCGGGGATATTCAGGCCAAACTCGTCCAACACCCGCCGGGCAATCTTTACATGGTTCTCGCCGCCGTCAATGAGCATCAGGTCAGGCAGGGTCCCAAACTTCTCGTCCCCGTCCAGATAGCGCTGAAAGCGCCGGGTGAGCACCTGCTCCATGGAGGCATAGTCGTCGGGCCCGGTCAGGTCCTTGATTTTAAAGCGGCGGTAGTCCCGTTTCAGGGGCCGCCCGTTCTCAAAGACCACCATGGAGGCCACCATGTCGTCCGCGCCGGTATTGGAGATGTCGTAGGACTCGGTGCGCCGGGGCGCCTGCTCCAGGCCCAGCATCTTTCCCAAGGCCTCCAGCAGTTTATTTTGCCGCTCCTCCCGGGTGGTGGCCCGGGTGACCTCCTCCACGGCGTTCTGGTTGGCCAGCTTGATGAGATCCATTTTGGCTCCCCGCTGGGGAGTGATGAGCTCCACCCGCCGCCCAGCCTGCTCGCTGAGCATCCGGGTAAGCGGCACCTGGTCATCCAGTTCGCAGGGGAGCAAAATCTGCCGGGGCAGGCGGCTGCGCCCGGCGTAATACTGACGCAGCAAGGCGGAGAGGATCTCCCCCGTCTCCTCCTCCATGGGCCGCTCCATCAGGTCCATGTCCTTGGCGGCCAGTTCCCCGTCCAGATAGTGGAGCACCACAAAGCAGCTTTTGGCCTCGCCTCGGAAAAAGCCGGTGACGTCGGTGTCGGCCAGGGAGCCTGCCACCACCTTCTGCCGCTCTCCCAGCAGCTGGATGGCCTTGATGCGGTCCCGGATCTGAGCGGCCTTTTCAAAGCGCAGCTCCTCGGCGGCCTGCTCCATCTGGGCGGTGAGGTCCGCCTTGACCTCCTTAAATTTCCCCTCCAGCAGGGACACTGCCTGGGCGATGGCCTGGTCGTAGCGCTCTTTTGTCATCTCCCGGCGGCAGTAGCCGTCGCACTTGCCCATGTGAAAATTGAGGCAGGGGCGCTCCTTGCCGATGTCCCGAGGGAACTGCCTGCGGCAGGTGGGCAGACGCAGAGCCGTACGCAGGGCATCCACGATCTGCTGGGTACTGTGGCGGCTGGCGTAGGGACCGAAGTACCGCGCCCCGTCCTCCGCCACCCGGTTGGCCAGAGAAAAGCGGGGGTACTCCTCTTTTGACAGACGAATATAAGGATACCCCTTGTCGTCCTTCAAAAGAATGTTGTACCGGGGCTGGTGGCGCTTGATGAGGGAGTTTTCCAGCACCAGGGCTTCAAACTCACTGTCGGCGATGATCACGTCGAAGTGGTCGATCTGAGAGACCATAGCCCGGGTCTTTTCCGTGTGGGAGGCGGAGTCCTGGAAATACTGGCTGACCCGGTTTTTCAGGGCCTTGGCCTTGCCCACATAGATAACGGTACTGTGTACATCCTGCATGATATACACGCCGGGTTTCAGCGGCAAAGCATGGGCTTTTTCTTTGAGTTCATCGAAAGTCAATTTCCAGCTCCTCCTCTCTGCCTGAGAAGAAAAAAGGCACCGCCGCAGCGGTGCCTTTTCCGTTGAAATACTTGATTACTCGGAGAAATCAGAGGAAATCATCTTAAACAGGGCCTCTACCGCTTCCTTCTCGTCGGGGCCATCCGCGATCAGTTTGATCGGAGTGCCCTTCACGATACCAAGGGACAGAACGCCCAGCAGGCTCTTGGCATTCACCTTCCGCTCGTCCTTCTCAACCCAAATGGCGCTCTTGAACTCGTTAGCCTTCTGGATGAAGAAAGTAGCAGGTCTGGCGTGCAGGCCAACCTGGTTGTTTACGACCGCTTCCTGACTATACATACAACCGTACCTCCGCACTCGTCATATTGTGTCCTTAGCATAGCAGATTTATGCCGTTCCCGTCAATGACATTTTTCACAAATCTACGCAAAACTGTCCCAAAAAATTCCGGACGCACATCTCTTTCGTCCGAATGACGATTTTTTATTTTTTTTAAAAAAATTTTTTGTATATTTTGACCGCAAGTCGAAATCTAGTATTTTAACTTACCATTTATTTCAGCGTCACCACGGTCACGCCATCCTCACCCTCGCCATAACGGCCGGGACGGAAGGCTTTCACATAGCGGCTGCGCTTGAGGTAGCTGCGTACGGCATTGCGCACCGCACCGGTTCCCTTGCCGTGAATGATGGTCACCGTCTCCAGCTTGCCCATCATGGCGGTGTCCAGGAACCGCTCCACCGCCATCACCGCCTCGTCGGTCATCATGCCCCGCAGGTCGATCTCACTTGGCACCGCGGCGGTGCGGATGGTGCGCTCGGCTCTGGCAATGATCTTCCGGGTGGCCTTCTGGGTCTCGGTCTCCCCTTCCACGACCCGCACTTCGCTCTGCTTAGCAGAGATCTTCAAAATACCCGCCTGAAGCTGAAGGGTGCCGTCCTTGTTCACCGAGAGGACCGTAGCCTTGGTGCCCATTTTCAGCAGCTCCACTGTGTCGCCCACAGCCGCGTCTCGGGTGGGCGGGGGTGCTTCGGGCTCCTGGGCAGGACCGCCGATGTTCCGCTCCGCCTCGTTCAGGAGGCGGCGGGCCTCGGCCCGGCTGTCGTTCACCTGCTGCCAGTCCAGCTTATCCTGGCGTTTTTTGATCTCTTTCAGCTCAGCCAGAGCCAGGTCGCTGGCCGCCCGGGCCTCCTCGATAATAGCACGGGCCTCGGCCTGGGCCTTCTCCACCACCTTGGCACGTTCAGCTTCCAGTTTCTCCCGGTACTCCCGGGCCTTGCTGGCCGACTGCTCCATCTCCAGCTTCAGGCGTTTGGCCTCAGCCCGTTCGGCCTCCATCTCCTGGCGCTGCTGATCCAGCCGGGTGAGCACGTCCTCAAAGCGGACGTTCTCCGCATCCAGCCGGGCAGCGGCCTTTTCGATGATATACTCCGGCAGTCCCAGCCGCCGGGAAATGGCAAAGGCGTTGGACTTGCCGGGAATGCCCAGAATCAGCCGGTAGGTGGGCGCCAGGGTCTCCACGTTGAACTCACAGGAGGCGTTTTCCACCCCAGGGGTGGTCATGGCGTACACCTTCAGCTCGGCGTAGTGGGTAGTGGCGGCCACGGCGGCCCCCATGCCCCGGGCGCTTTCGATGATGGCGGCAGCCAGAGCCGCGCCCTCCACCGGGTCGGTGCCTGCGCCCAGCTCGTCCAGCAGAATGAGGGTGCGGTCATCCGCCTCCTCCAGAATGCCCACAATGTTGGTCATGTGGGAGGAGAAGGTGGAGAGGGACTGGGCAATGGACTGCTCGTCACCGATATCGGAGAGCACCCGGTCAAAAATCCGCACCGTGGAGTCGGCCCCGGCGGGGATGTGCAAGCCGCACTGGGCCATGAGGGTAATGAGGCCAATGGTCTTCAGGGTGACCGTCTTACCGCCGGTGTTGGGACCGGTGATCATCAGGGTGTCGAAGGTGTCGCCCAGCTCCAGGTCGTTGGGCACTGCTTTTTTCTTATCCAGCAGCGGGTGCCTAGCCTTACGCAAGCGTAAATACTTGTCAGACAGTTTGGGCTGGGAGCCCTCCATTTTCAAAGACAGCTGGCCCCGGGCAAAGATACCGTCCAGCCACACCAGCAGCTGGTAGTCCTCCAGAATGTCCTCTTTGTGGGCAGCACACTGGGCGGATAGTTCGGCCAGGATACGCTCAATCTCCTTTTTCTCCTTGGCCAGCAGCTCCCGCAGCTCGTTGTTGGCCTTTACCACTCCCATGGGCTCAATAAAAAAAGTGGAGCCGGAGGCCGACACATCGTGGACCAGGCCGGGAATGGCGTTTTTGTGCTCCGACTTCACCGGCACCACATACCGGTCGGAGCGAATGGTGATGATGGACTCCTGGAGATATTTGGACTGGTTGGAGGAGATCAGCTTTTGCAGGATATCCCGCACCTTGGCCTCGGTGGCACGCATGTGGCGGCGGATCGAGGCCAGCTCGCTGCTGGCCGAGTCGGCCAATTCGTCCTCTCCCACGATGGAGTTGGTGATGGTGTCTTCCAAAAAGCGGTTGGGGGTGAGGGCGTGGAAGAGGTGGGAGATGGGGGTCTTCTCCTCGCTGTCTCCGTACTCTTTGGCAGTACGGGCGCAGCGGAGCACCGCTGCCACCTCCAGCAGCTCCCGGGTGTTGAGGGCGCCCCCCATATTGGCCCGCTGT
>OMEJ01000151.1_pt1 | contig 80252 bp, 73 predicted proteins | sample 1645361 | NCBI WGS metagenome assembly OMEJ01 (sample SAMEA103958156, study PRJEB25191) | human gut metagenome
CCGTGGTGGTGGGCGCCACCCACGAGCGCATTACCATTTACTCCTTTACCTCCGGCGTGGTGCTGTCCCTGGCGGTTCCCCTTCTGGTGCCCGCCATCGTGACCCTGCCCTTCTGAGGAGGCCTTCTGCATGGAAATTGAACGCCGCTGGCTGGTGGAGGGCTGGCCCGCCCTGACCCCCTCCGCCGTCCTTCAAATGGATCAGGGCTACTTTGCCGTCCGCCCCGCCATCCGCATCCGCCGGGAGGCCGTCCTGGGCGGGGAGACCCGTTACGTCCTCTGCTTCAAGGGGGGCGCGGGCCTGGCCCGGGAGGAGGTGGAGGTGGACGTGGACGAGGGGCGCTACCTCCGCCTCATGGCCATGCTGTCCGGCCCCATGATCGAAAAGGAGCAGCGCCGCTATCCTCTCCCCGGCGGCCTCACGCTGGAGGTCAACCAAGTCGATCCCGCCCTGGAGAGCGGCTTCTACTACGCCGAGGTGGAGTTTGACACCGAGGCCGCCGCCCTGGCCTGGACGCCGCCGGAGGCACTGACAGCCTACCTCTCCCACGAGGTCACCGGCCAGCCCGGCGAGAGCATGGCGGCCTACTGGTCTCGTACCCGGAGGACGTAATGGAATTTTATGAAAAGCTTCAGCGCCTTCGGACGGAGCGGCATCTAACCCAGGAGCAGTTGGCCACGCAGCTCTATGTCTCGCGGACGGCTGTCTCAAAGTGGGAGAGCGGCAGGGGCCTGCCCAATCTGGAGTCCCTAAAGGCCATCTCCCGGCTCTTTTCCGTCCCCATCGATACCCTGCTCTCCGATGAGGCCCTTCCCGCCCCGGCAGTCCCGGCCCGCAGCCGCCGCCTGCTATCCGGTGCCTTGGCCTGCATTCCCCTTCTGATCCCCTTCCTTCCCCTGTTTTCCCGGCGGGAGGGCCCTCTTGTCCGGGCTGTTTCTCTTGTCTCCGGTCCGACTCTCTCCCCTGCCCTGTGCGGCCTTCTCACTGCAGCGCTCCTGGCTCTGGCTCTGTGCGGGATACTACCGCTACTCCTCCGCCGCAGCGGCGCCTGGCTCCGTCCCCCAATCTTGACGCTCCACGCCGGGATTGTGCTCCTTTGCGCCCTTACCCGCCAGCCCTACGCCACCGTACTGCTGTTTCTGCTCCTGCTGGTCAGGCTGTCTCTGGTACTCCATCCTGCCTCTGATAAGGCTGAAAAAGGCCCGTGACACGGATCGTGTCACGGGCCTTTTTCGATTGTGACAGCGCGTTTCTTGCCTTTTTGTTCCCCCCTCCCTAGGATGGTAGGTGCAGGGCCTGCACCCAAATCCATTTCATGAGGAGAGAATTCTATGAAACAAAAAAGCACTTTCTTCCTTGCCATGAGCGGACTGTCCTTTCTGCTTTTTGGCCTCCTAACTACCCTGGTACTTCTGGTGGATGTCCGTCCGGTGGGCCCTGGCGGCTCCGCAGTGGGATTGGCTAGCCTAAATCTGTTCGTCCTTCAGTGCCTGGGCGGTTCTCCCTTCTGGTACAGGCTCACCGAAGCTTTGGGTCTCACAGCCATCCTGTGCGCCGCCGGTTTCGCCCTACTCGGCCTACTCCAGCTCCTTCAACGCCGCTCCTTTCGGCAGGTGGACCGCCGTCTACGGTACATGGGCGGGTTCTACGCTCTCGTTCTGGCCGTCTACCTCCTATTCGAGGCTCTGCCTGTCAGTTTCCGTCCTATCCTGGTAAACGGAAAGCTGGAGGCCTCCTATCCGTCATCCCACACCGTGCTGGTACTGTGCGTTATGGGTACGGCTCTGCTGTACCTCCATTCAATGGAGGGGAGATGCCCCACCCGCCTTCTGTTAGGCGGCGCCTGCCTCCTGGCAATGGTTCTCACAGTCTTGGGGCGGCTACTGTCTGGGGTGCACTGGTGCACCGATGTGATTGGGGGTGTCCTAGTGTCCTCCGGGCTTGTGCTGCTGTATGCGGCTGCTGTTGCCCGGCTGGACATCTCCGGGCATCCGTCTTAGTTCTCCCCCTCCCCCGGGAGCACCTCCACCCGGATCTCCAGCACCCGGCGGTGGTCCACCATGGTCACAGTGACGTCCAGGCCCTCCGCCTGGAAGTGGTCCCCCACCAGGGGCAGGCGGCCCAGCTGGTCGATCACCCAGCCGGAGACGGTGCTGGCGTCGCAGTCCCCCTTGATGGAGAACAGATCGTACAAGTCGGAGAGGTCGGCGCCGGCGGCCACCAGGAAGCTGCCGTCGCTCTGCTTGCGGAAGGACTCCACCACTTCATCGTGCTCGTCCCAGATCTCGCCCACCAGCTCCTCCAGGATGTCCTCCATGGTCAGCAGGCCCTCGGTGCCGCCGTACTCATCCACCACGATGGCCATGTGGGTCTTTTTTTTCTGCAGCGTCCGCAGCAGCAGGCCCAGGTCCGCATTGGCGGTGGTATAGTGGACCGGCGTGATGCAGCCGGAGATGTTGCCCTGGCCCCGGTAGCGGGCGGCGTTGAAGTCCTTCTCATGGATCACGCCCACGATGTCATCCACGTCCTTGTGGTACACCGGCAGGCGGGAGTAGCCGCTCTCAGCGAACACGGCGGCGATCTCCTCCATGGAGGCAGAGTCCTCCACTGCCACGATGTCCACTCGGGGCGTCAGGATGTCCCCGGCCTCCAGGTCACCGAACTCGATGGCGGAGCGGATCAGCTGGCTCTCGTGCTGGTCCAGACCTCCCTCGTTCTCCGCCTCGGATACCATGGTGATTAGTTCCTCTTCCGTGATGCCCTGGTCCTCGGAGGGGTGGAAGATCATGTTCAGCAGCCGCTTCCACTGGGAGAACAGGAAGTTCAGTGGCCGCAGGACCAGCAGAAACACCCGCAGGATGGGCGCGGAGAACATGGCGAAGCTCTCCGCGTGCTCCTTGGCCAGGCTCTTGGGGGAAATCTCGCCGAAGATCAGCACCACCAGCGTCAACACCACCGTAGAGACGGTGGGGCCGTAAGCCGCATACAGCTTGGTGAACAGCACTGTGCCCACAGTGGAGGCGGTGATGTTCACGATGTTGTTGCCGATGAGGATGGTGGAGATCAGCCGGTCATAGTCCTCCACCAGGTCCATGGCAAGAGCAGCCCGGTGGTCGCCGGACTCCGCCCGGCTCTTCATCCGGATCTTGTTCAGGCAGGAGAAGGCGGTCTCCGTGGCGGAGAAATAGGCCGACATCATCACCAGCAGGACGATGGCCACGGTCATTGATATAGTGGAACTGTCCATGGGAAAAATCATCACTCCTCAAAAAAATCAGCGGATCCCTGAGGCCCAAAACGCGAAAAGGGCAGTCTCACCCCTTGGGGCAGACTGTCCTTCTGAAAGACACCTCGGTATGTATGGGTGGGCAACGGAGGTTCGTCCACGCGGGTTCACAGATCCTTCCTGGCCGGCAGGCCAACTTACTTATCTGCTAATATACCATAACAACGGAAGGGATGCAACACTGATTTTTCAGGTTCTTGCACCCAGGGCGGAGATGCGGGAGATCAGCGGCAGTCTCCGGTTATAGAGGTTCACGAACCGGCCAACCGCCAGTGCGGAAAAAATGGTGCCGATCCCCAGGCCCTGGAGCTGATGGAAGAAGAGCAGGGAGAGGAGCAGGGCTGTGGACACCAGCGTGGCGTCGAAAGCCGTCTTTACATTGCCGAACTGTCGGCCGGTGACGACTGCGATGGCCTGGACGATCCCCTCGCCGGGGACCATCAGCACCCGGGGCGCCACCTCGACGCTGATGCCGAAGCCCAGCACGGCGCAGCCCACGCCCAGCGCCAGCAGCCGCATGGGCAGCACACCGACCTCCATCCAGGAGAGGAGTCCCATGCTCACATCAATGAACAGGCTGAACACCACATTCACAGCAACCTGCAGGAGCTGAACGGGACGGAAGTCCTTCCGCAGCAGCAGGACCTGCGCCAGAATGAACAGCATATTCATCAAAAAAGTGAACTGTCCCAGCGTGACGGGAAAGCGGAGGCTCAGCACATAGGGCAGGCTGGAGATGGGGGAGGTCCCCAGCGCGGCCTTGGTAATCAGGGCCACGCCGAAGGCGTTCAGCAGGACCCCGGCAGTGAACCAGCCATAGCGGGAGAGAGCGATTTTTATGGAGTGCATCTTGTTGGATCCGTCCTTTTTCGCAGAATACAGGGGGTACCGGTCAACGTGTCAGCCGGCGTCCAGAATGGCCTTTACAGCCTCCTGGGTGGAGCGGGCGGGAAACAGCTCATAGCCCACCAGCCCTGTGTAGCCGGCGGCCTCCAGCGCCTTGTAGACCCGGGGGAAGGCGATCTCCCCGGTACCGGGCTCACGGCGGCCGGGGGCGTCTGCCGCGTGGACATGGCCGAAGGTATCGGCGTACTGCCGGATGGTGTCGCAGAGGCGGCCCTCGTTCAGCTGCATGTGGTAGATGTCGTACAGGACCTTCAGGCGGGGAGAGCCGATCAGGCGTACCAGCTCCGCCGCCGTCTGCGTGTCCCGCAGAAAATTGCCGGGGTGGTCTGTGGAGATGTTCAGCGGCTCCAGATAGAGGGTGACGCCTGCCTCCTCCGCCAGGCGGGCGCTGGCGGCAAGGCCCGCGTACAGGGAGCAGAGCTTCACCGTGTGGGAGAGGTCCTCCCGGGGCGCCAGCACCACGCCCCCCAGCCCCAGACCGTTGGAGTGGACGGTGACGCCGGAGGCGCCCAGGAACCGGGCCGCCTCCAGAGAGCGGTGCAGAAAGGCCAGATACGCCTCCCGCTGGGCAGGGTCGATCAGAGAGAGGTCCGCGTCCCCGTTGAAGCCGCAGACAGGGATCCCGGCCCGATCTGATGCCGATTTGACGGCAGAGAGGTCCCGGTCCGCCCAGCTCCAGAACTCCACGGCGTCAAAGCCGTCCTCCTTTGCCGCCTGGAACCGGTCCAGGAAGGGCAGCTCCAGGTACAGCGTGTCAATGCAGGCGGAACGTCTCAGCTTCATGGGGGGCCTCCTCGCAAAGAGACATCCTGTCCGCGGACAGGATGTGGAATATGATTACTTTACACCCTGGGGCAGGAGCTGTCAACAGGCACCGTTTCCATCTTCCGGCTTCACCGGACAGCCCTGGCCGCCTGAATAGAGGCCGACCGGGAAGGGCTGTGCCCGGCGGCATTTGCCTGGACGGGCCCCGGGGGAGACCCTTTCCTGAAATCACAGGGGATTGGAGTCGATAGCGCTTTGCAGCACCCGGCAGATTCCGAAAAGACGCTCTCCATAAGGAGAGGCCGGCGCGGATGCGCCGGCCTCTGAAAGGCGAAACTCACATCAGGTTGTAGAGGATCTTGGCCATCTGACCCCGGGTGATGTTGGCTCCGGGCTGGAACGTGCCGTCCGCATAGCCGCTGATGACGCCCTGGGCCGCCATGGTCTGGATGTAGTAGGTGGCGTAGGCAGGGATGGAGGCGGTGTCGGAGAAGGTCAGATCGACAATGGCGTAGCCCTTCTCCTGGGTACGGCCGATCATGGCGGCGGCCTGGGCCCGGGTCAGGGACCCGCCGGGATTGAAGTACAGCCGTCCGTCGCTGCCGGTGGAGCCGTTGATGATGCCCTCGGTGTACAGGGCCTTCACCGCCGTCAGGGCGTAATCCCCGATGGAGGCGTTGTCCGCGAAGGGCAGCGTCACGCTCTCATACTGGGTGCCGTCCAGCCCCAGGTAGCGATACAGCATCACCGCGAACTGCTGGCGGGAGATGTTGTCGTTGGGCCGGAAGGTGCCGTCGGCGTAGCCGGTGGTGATATTGGCGTTGTACAGGAAGTCCACATAGGTGGCCGCCCAGTAGTCGTTGATGTCCGTGAACTTGTGGTCCACGCCGTAGGGCTCCACATCCACGGAGGCCCGGCCGATGTTGCCGGAGAGGTCCCGGGCGGTGATGGTGATCCGCATGGCCTCGTGGCTCTCCCCGGGGCCGGGCAGGGCCACGGTCACAAGACCGGTGGCGGGATCATAGCTGCCGTAGGGGGCGCCGTTGTAGGTGACGGTGACGCTGCCCGCTGGCAGGATGCCATCCACCGCGTCGGCGACCGAGGCGGTCACCTGCCAGAGGGAATTGTCGAGGGAGGCGGAGACCACAGGCGCCGCGTTGTCCGGCGTGCCGGAGGCGGTGGCGGTGATGTGGTCGATATAGATGGTGCCGGAGAGCTTGTCGCCGACAGAAACCGTACCGTCTGCGGCGGTGGTGGCGCTGACCTGCAGACCCTGAATCTCGAAGTGTGCGCCGGGGAGGGTGACGGTGACCTGTTTCCAGCCGGTGAAGTCCAGCGGGGTTACCTGGAGGGACTGATAGCCTGCGGCGCCATCGTTGTACAGCAGGGACAGGATGTTGCCGGAGCCGTCGCCGTAGACCCACAGGTGCAGGGCAGTATAGGTGCTGCAGTCGATGCCCGTGGACTTGGAGGCCCGCCACTCGGCGGTGTAGGCGCCTTGGGATGCGCCGGTTTCGGTAAGAGTGTAATCCACCTTGGCGGAGCCGCTGCCCATCCGCACGGTGTCGGCGCTGTGGTTCAGACTGAAGTCCATGTTGCTGCCGCTGCCCCGGAAGATGGTGGTGCTGCCCTCAAAGGACTCCACCTCCATGACGCCGCCGGCGGAGACCGTGCCGGAGCTGGAGACGGTGACGGGGATGGAGACTCTGGCCCGGCCGGCGGAGACCGTGATGGTGCCGGTGCCGGGCGCGGCGGCAGTAAAGAGGCCGTGCTCATCCACCGTGCCGATGTCGCCGGTGACCTCCCAGGTGAAGGCTTCTGGATCCGCCTTCAGGGAGATGTGGTTGTAGGCGGCGGTGGCGGCCAGCTGGGTGGTGGTGCCGGTGGCGGCATTCAGCGTGGTGAGCGCGGTGCCGCTGCTGTCCCGGATCACCACGTCCGTGGGATCCTCGATGGCGTAGACGGTGGTAGAGCCTTCTCTGCGGCCGCTGGAGGCGGTGACGGTGATCTCACCGCCCCGTTTCGGGGTGGTGAGGATATTGCCGTCCAGCTCCCCGTCGGAGGCCTCCAGGTCGTAGTCATAGTCCTCGTCCATGGGGATGTAGTTGGTGTCTACGGCGGCGGCGGAGATCTCCACCTTGCTGCCCGCCAGAACGTAGGCGTTGTCCGCCTGGACGTAGAAGTGGCCCAGTTCGCCGGTGGGCTCATTGGTGGCCACCAGGAACAGGTGGTTGGCCACCGCCCGCTCACTGCCGTCGGAGGGGCGGTTGATGGTAGCGGCGGTGGTGTCGTCGGGCTGCGTCACGGTGATGGTGGTGGAGCCGCCGCCGTCCAGGCCGATGGCGGCCACGCAGCCCAGCTCGATCATCCGCTGGGCCACCTGGCTCAGGCTGGCGCCGATGGAGTGGCCGGACCGGCGGCCGTCGATGGTATAGAACACCACGGTGCCGTCAGCTGTCACACCTACCGCCGTGCGGGGGTTCACCCCGGAGGGCAGACCGGAGACCACGGCGCCGTCCTGCACCAGGGAGTATAAGGCACCCACGGCGTACTGCACATCGTTCCACGCCTCATTGGCGGCGGAGACGGTGACGGTCACCGTGGCGCCCACAGGGATGTTCCGCAGGGCGTCGGTGTAGTAGGTGTTGGAGAGGGCGTTGGCGGAGAGGACAATCTGGTCCGGCCCGATGGCCGTTGCGGAGGTGGCCTCGATCACCTGGTCCACCACCAGCGTCATGGTGCCGCCGATGGAGAGGGAGCCGTCCACGATGGTGCACAGCACGTCCACGCCGGCCTCGGTATTGCCGGTGGTGTGCCGGTTGTTGAAGTCGTATGTATAGAGGTAGATGCCGCCGGTGGAGACCCGGGCCTTGTTGATGCCGGCCACCGTGCGGATGATGTCCGTGAGGTACCCGCTGCTGTCCGAACCCTGATAGCCCAGGTTGGCGGAGATGGAGAGTCCGGGCTTGCCGATGACAGCAGAGCCATCCTCCCGGAAACCCATGGCGTAGTAGCCGCCGTCGCTGCTGAGGACCTCTCCCTCCGACACCAGGATGCCGATGGGCAGGCCGTTGGAGGTGTTGAAGAAGTCGCCGTTGATGCCCGCCACCACCCGGTAGCCCTGGCTCTCCAGTGCCTGGGCCGCAGAGGTGACCGTGGTGCGGGTGGTCAGGGAGTCTCCGAAGGTGACGATGGGCGTCACATCTGCATTGGGCTCGTATGTGACGACGTTCTCCGTCCGCAGGTCGGAGTACGCAGTACTCCAAAACACATTGGTAGAGAGCTGGGTCTTCTGGTTCAAAAGAGTGCCCTTGGAGGTCAGGTCCTCGCCCATGGCCTCGGACGCGGCGGCGGTGAGGCCCAGGGAGCAAAGAAGCGTGAACGCCAAAAACAGGGACAGGGTTTTGCGCAGGGTGTTTTTCATGTCATACCTCCATAAGCTGCAGCTGAGATGGTCTACATAATCCTCTTCAGAATAGCATAAACAGGCGGAAAAGTAAATGGGAATGGGGCAACAAAATCCACCAGATTGCACAGAGTCTCCCAAATACAAGACGGCGTCTGCGGGAAAAAAGTTCCGCCCGCCGCAGAAAAGACTTGGAGAAACCGGCGCGGTGTATTACAATAAAAGGGAACAGCGGGCGCAGCCCGCGGAAAAGGAGGAAGCGCATGACAGTCAATGTGGACGCCTCCCGGTGTATCGGCTGCGGGATGTGCGCGGCGGCGGTGCCGGCCGTGTTTCAGATCCAGGGGCGGGTGTCCGTGGTGCAGGCCCAGCCCCGGACCCCGGCGGAGGAGGCGGGGGCCTTCGACGCGGCCAACGGCTGCCCGGTCAATGCCATCCGGGCCCGGAAGGCATGAGAAAGAACCGCCCGCCGGAGCATTCCAGCGGGCGGCTTTTTTCATTCAATCCAGGTTCACCCGGAAATCTCCCCGGGCGGCGGCATCGGCCCGCCGCTGTTTGTCCGCGGCCAGGGCATCCAGCATCCCACCGATGATCTGGTTGGACACCAGAAAGCCCCGGGGCGTCAGGTGCCAGCGGCCGTCCTCCTCCACCGCATAGCCGGCCCTGGCGCACTGGTCCAGGAAGGGCAGAAAGCAGGTGAACCGGCGGCGGAAGCGGCGCTCAAATGCCTTGGGGTCCAAACCCGCCGTGGTCCGCAGGCCCAGCATTACCCATTCGGTGTCCCGGTCCAGGGGTGGGATGCGGTCACTCTCCGACAGCATGGGGGCGTGGTCCCGCACGCCCCGGATATAGCCCTCCAGATCCTTTGTGTAGGCGTACCGCACGCCGCCGAAGTCCGAGTGGGCGCCGGGGCCGAAGCCGGCGTACTCCCCCAGGGTCCAGTATTTCAGATTGTGCCGGGAGGCGCAGCCCGGCTTTGCGAAGTTGGAGATCTCATACTGCTCATAGCCCTGGGCCTTCAGGAACTCCACCGTGTAGAGATACATGTCCGCCTGGGCGTCGTCCCCCGGCAGACCCGCGGTCCCCCGCCGGGCAAAAAGGGGCGTACCCTCCTCTACCTTCAACCCATAGCAGGAGAGATGCTCCGGCGTCAGGTCCAAGGCAGCGGAAAGGTTTTTCTGCCACCCCTCCAGCGTCTGATGGGGCAGGCCGTAAATCAAATCCAGGGAGAGATTCTGGAACTTGGCCTTCCGGGCGGCCTCCACGGCGGCTTCCGTCTGAGCCATGGTGTGCACCCGGCCGATCTCCGAGAGCTCTTCGTCATCGGCGGACTGCATTCCCAGGGAGAGGCGGTTGAACCCGCACCGGCGCAGGGTGCGCAGCTCTTTCCAGTCCCCGGCGGAGTCGGGATTGGCCTCCAGGGTGATCTCCGCCTGCTTGTCCACCTTGTATTTTTTCAGAATGGTCTTCAGGATCTTCACCAGCCGCTTGGTCCCCAGATAGCTGGGGGTGCCGCCGCCGAAGTACACGGTGTCGACCAGATGGCCCGCCGCGAAGGGGGCGGTCTCCGCCAGATGGGCGCACAGGGCATCTGTGTAGTCGTCCATCCGGCTCTCGGACCGGGGCAGGGAGTAGAAGTCGCAGTAGACGCACTTGCTCTTGCAGAAGGGAATGTGGATATACAGGCCCAGCGGGGCGGGCATGGGTCTCATGGGGATTCCTCCAAACACACAAATCTTCGGGCAACAGTGTACTCCCTTCCGCGCAGGTTTGCAAGTGCGTATAGTTTCCGAACAAGCAGGAGACCCTATGGGAAAATGGCCTGGAGGGGATTTTCAATGAATATGACGCCGCAGGAATACCAGCAGTATGTGAAGCAGAAGGCCCCCAAGTCGCCGCTGCTGAAGGATACGGTCCTGGCCTTTGTAGTGGGCGGGGCCATCTGCGTGGTGGGCCAGCTGATCCTGAACGGCTGGACTGCCGCCGGCCTGGAGGAAAAGACGGCGGGCACCGCCACCTCCTGCACGCTGGTGTTTCTCTCCGCCCTGCTGACGGGGCTGAACCTGTACAACAAGCTGGCCCGCTTTGGCGGCGCCGGGACGCTGGTGCCCATCACCGGCTTTGCCAACGCGGTGGTCTCACCGGCCATCGACTTCCGCAGCGAGGGATTCGTCACCGGCATGGCGGCCAAGATGTTCCTGATCGCCGGGCCGGTGATCGTGTTCGGCACCCTGGCCTCGGTGATTTACGGCGTGGTCCTGGTGCTGCTCGGCTGAAGCGGGAATGCCATGCCGTCCCGCTTTGGGGATGCTGCACCCACAGAGGCTTCCTATATCCTAAATATATCCGATCTCAAAAGTCAGAAGACCGCCCCGGCGCTGTGCAGCGCCGGGGCGGTCTGGTGTCTCGCAGCTTACAGGTCCTTCTTCCAAAGACCGTGGAGGTTGCAGTAGGCATAAACGGCCTTGGCAGTCTGGCCCTCCGCCAGGGTGAACACGGCCTCCGGCGCCTCCTCCGGGTGGAACCAGTGGATCAGGGCGTCGCGCTCAGTCTCCACCACCACCCACTGGATAAAGTGCTCGGCGGTCATGGGATGGGTGACAGAGCCCACGTCCACCTTCACCAGACTGCCCTCCACCGTGACGGCAGGCACGTGCTTCTCCTGGGCGGCGTCGGTGACACCGGCCTCCAGCACATGCATCTCCTCGCCGCAGCACTTCACGGGCACCTGGGCGGAGGTGAGCTTGGTGATGACATTGCCGCAATGTTTGCAGATATAGAACTTCATATAGAATTCTCCTTTTTCCGTTTTTTGAAATACTTTCAAGGGGAGAGGGATTTCTTCTGGCAATATATTAGCATATCCAAATGTGCGCATATATTGCATTTGCAACCACAAAAAAATTTCGGGCATCCGGCTGGCTGAAAAGGCGCTCTGTAAAAGCATCTGATCCGAAAAACGGAGCGTCCGGCCGGGGTGTGCGCGGCGCGGTATTTTTTTCATATTTCAAAAGTTGACATAACGGTGTGGAAAACTCTGTGGAGAATGTGCAAAACCCCGATGAAAAGGGCATTGAGCTGGGTGACGGCCAGGTTATGAGAAATTTTACGCAATAACATTTTTGTAAAATTTGTGTGAAGCGTCGGGAAGCGGGCGGGATCACGGCGTCTTTTGGGGGAGCACTTGAAGGACAGCGCCGGGTGTGCTACAATAAATTTATGAATTTTACGGCAGACACTGCCTTTGGAGGAACTTAATGGCAACCAAGAAGCAGGACTATGGCAACGACAGCATTTCGGCATTAAAGGGCGCAGACCGGGTCCGGAAGCGGCCCGGCGTCATTTTCGGCTCTGACGGACTGGAGGGCTGCGAGCACGCGGTGTTCGAGATTCTCTCCAACTCCATCGATGAGGCCCGGGAGGGCCACGGCCGGACCATCACTGTCACCCGGTTTGCAGACCGGTCCATCCAGGTGGAGGACGCGGGCCGGGGCTGCCCGGTGGACTGGAATGAGAAGGAGCAGCGGTACAACTGGGAGCTGGTGTACTGCGAGCTGTACGCCGGCGGCAAGTACGACAACGTCTCCGGCGACAACTACGAATATTCCTTAGGGCTCAACGGATTGGGTGCCTGCGCCACCCAGTACGCCTCCCGGTACATGGACGTCACCGTCTGGCGGGACGGCTTTGAATACACCCTGCACTTTCAGCGGGGCGAGATCGTGGGGGAGCTGGGGAAGACGCCCCTGCCCAAGAGCCAGGCCAGAAAAACCGGCACCCGCACCCGCTGGCTTCCCGACTTGGACGTGTTCACGGACATCGCCATCCCGGCGGAGTACTTCACCGACGTGATGAAGCGCCAGGCGGTGGTGAACGCCGGGGTCACCTTCCGGTTCCGGAACGAGACAGAGCCGGGTCGGTTCGAAGAGGCGGAGTTCCTCTACGAAAACGGCATCATGGACTATGTGACGGAGCTTGCGGGAGAGGGGAGCCTGACGGCGCCGGTGTTCTGGCAGACGGAGAAGAAGGGCCGGGACCGGGCGGACAAGCCGGAATACAAGGTGAAGCTCAGTGTGGCCTGCTGCTTCTCCAACAAGGTGAACGTCATCGAGCACTACCACAACTCCTCCTGGCTGGAGCACGGCGGCTCCCCGGAGAAGGCGGCCAAGTCCGCCTTTGTCTCCGCCATCGACAAGTACCTGCGGGACCAGGGGAAGTATCAGAAGAGCGAGAGCAAGATCACCTGGGCGGACATCGAGGACTGCCTGGTGCTGGTGTCCAACAACTTCTCCACCCAGACCAGCTACGAGAACCAGACCAAGAAGGCCATCACCAACAAATTCGTCCAGGAGGCCATGACGGAGTTCTTGCGGAGCAACCTGGAGATCTACTTTATTGAAAACCCCTTTGACGCGGAGAAGATCGGCGAACAGGTGCTGCTGAACAAGCGCAGCCGGGAGAAGGCGGAGGAGACCCGCCTGAACGTGAAGAAGAAGCTCTCCGGCTCGGTGGACATCGCCAACCGGGTCCAGAAGTTCGTGGACTGCCGCACCAAGGACGTGGACAAGCGGGAGATCTACATCGTGGAGGGCGACAGCGCCCTGGGCAGCGTGAAGCTGGCCCGGGACTCCGAGTATCAGGGCATCATGCCGGTGCGGGGCAAGATCCTGAACTGCCTGAAGGCGGACTATGCCCGGATTTTCAAGAGCGAGATCATCACGGACCTCATCAAGGTCCTGGGCTGCGGCGTGGAGGTCCAGAACAAGCACGTGAAGAACGTGGCGCCCTTTGACTTGAGCAACCTGCGGTGGAGCAAGGTGGTCATCTGCACCGACGGCGACGTGGACGGCTTCCAGATCCGGACGCTGATCCTCACCATGCTGTATCGGCTGACCCCCACCCTGATCCGGGAGGGGTACGTGTATATCGCGGAGACGCCCCTGTTTGAGATCAACAGCGGCGACAAGACGTGGTTCGCCTACTCCGACAAGGAGAAGAACGACATCGTGAAATCCCTGGAGGGGAAGAAGTACAAGATCGACCGGTCCAAGGGCCTGGGCGAGAACGACCCGGACATGATGTGGCTGACCACCATGAACCCGGAGACCCGGCGGCTGATCCGGGTGATGCCGGAGGACGTGGAGCAGACGGCGGCGGTGTTCGACCTGCTGCTGGGGGACAACCTCCAGGGCCGGAAGGACCATATTGCGGAGAACGGGTACAAGTACCTGGAGATGGCGGATATTTCGTGAGAGTTTTATGAGATCAGCAGCCCGTCCGCCCGCTGGCCCGCCATGAGCCGCAGGCCCAGTTGGAGCCCGATGGCAAAGGACTCCGTGCCCCACAGCAGGCACAGGTCTTCCAGCCGGTCCCACAGGAACAGCGCGTCCGCAGGGCTGCCGTGGGAGACGATCCGCTCTTTGAGCGCATCCGCCTGTTTGCCGACTTTCATCAACGGCAGGGCGTAGTAGTCATACAGCCATTTATAGGTCTCATTCATGGAGCAGCCTCCTTTGAATTTTATGAATACAGCATACTAGAGTTTCGGAAAATGCGCAATACGTGAATTATTTCAAGTATTTTGGCTGTTTGGGTTAATAAATGCGTAGCCGTTGGGACAGAAAGCACCCTCTGTTTCGACAACGGAAAATACACTCCCAATCAACGGATAGCGGAGAGGATGCCATGGAACGCCCCCAGCGGAAGCGCCTGCGGCTGGAGTCCTATGATTACAGCCAGCCGGGATCTTATTTCATCACCATCTGCACCAGGGAGCGGAATCAGGAGGTCCTGTGTTCCATCGAACCCGCCGTAGGGGCGATTATCAATCGCCCGCCTCGAATCTCCCTGACACCTCTGGGGCGGATCGTGGATGAAACCATCCGAGCGATCCCGGATCACTACCCCGGCATATCGGTAGATCAATATATCATCATGCCGGACCATGTGCATTTGATTTTGGCACTCCGGCACATCGGGCCGGACGAGCGGCAGATTGCCGCCCCTACGCCGCTGTCGAACGTCATCCAGCAGATGAAGCGGATCACCAGCAAGCAAGCGGGCATTTCTCTTTGGCAGAAGGGCTTTTATGACCATGTGATCCGCAATGACGAGGACCTAGCCAATGTTCGCCAGTACATCCGCAACAACCCCTTGAAATGGATACAAGATAAGGACTGATTACACTTGCCCAAAAAGAAAAAAACCGACGACAACAAGCATAAGGTAGACGCGTCCAACGTCATCGGCCTTCACGCGGCGGTGGTGGAACAGCCCATCACCGACACGCTGGAGACCAACTACATGCCCTACGCCATGAGCGTCATTGTCTCCCGGGCCATTCCGGAGATCGACGGGTTCAAGCCCTCCCACCGCAAGCTGCTGTACACCATGTACAAGATGGGTCTGCTGACGGGAGCCCGGACCAAGTCCGCCAACATCGTGGGCCAGACCATGCGCCTCAACCCCCACGGCGACGCCGCCATCTACGACACCATGGTGCGCCTCTCCCGGGGCTACGGCGCCCTGCTGACGCCTTTTGTGGATTCCAAAGGCAACTTCGGCAAGGTCTACTCCCGGGACATGGCCTGGGCCGCCCCCCGGTACACAGAGGCCAAGCTGACGCCCATCTGCGCCGAGCTGTTCCGGGATATCGACAGCGACACCGTGGACTTTGTGGACAACTACGACAACACCATGAAGGAGCCGGCCCTGCTGCCCACCACCTTCCCCAACATTCTGGTGTCCGCCAACAGCGGCATCGCCGTGGGCATGGCCTCCCAGTTCTGTGGGTTCAATCTGAAGGAGGTCTGCGACACCACCATCGCCTATCTGAAGAACCCGGACTGCGACCTGATGGAGACCCTGCTGGCGCCGGATTTCCCCACCGGCGGAGAGCTGATCTTCGACCGGAACACCATCCGGGAGATCTATGAGACCGGCCGGGGCAGCGTCCGGGTCCGGGCCAAGTACCGCTACGTCAAAGAGGAGAATCTCATCGAGATCTACGAGATCCCCTACTCCACCACCGTGGAGGCCATCCTGGACAAGGTGGCGGAGCTCATCAAGGCGGGCCGGGCGAAAGAGATCGCCGACATGCGGGACGAGACGGACCTCTCCGGCCTGAAACTGGCCATCGACCTGAAGCGGGGCGTGGACCCGGACAAGCTGATGACCAAGCTCTACAAGCTGACACCCCTGGAGGACGCCTTTGCCTGCAACTTCAACGTGCTGATCGCCGGTACTCCCAAGGTGCTGGGGGTGCGGCAGATCCTGGAGGAGTGGACTGCCTGGCGGACCGGGTCCGTCCGGCGGCGGGTCTACTTCGTGATGAAGAAGAAACAGGACAAGCTGCACCTCTTAAAGGGCCTCAAGCGGATCCTGCTGGACATCGATAAGGCCATCCAAATCATCCGGGAGACAGAGGAGGAGGCCGAGGTCATCCCCAACCTGATGATCGGCTTCGGCATCGACCAGATCCAGGCGGAGTACGTGGCGGAGATCAAGCTCCGCAACATCAACAAGGAGTATATCCTCAAGCGTGTCAACGAGACCGCCGCCCTCCAGGACGAGATCGCCGACCTGGAGGACACCCTGAACTCCCCCCGGCGGCTGAAGCAGATCCTGGTGGACGAGCTGACGGAGGCGGCCAGGAAATACGGCGAGCCCCGCCGGACCTCCATCGTGTACAGCCACGAGATCGAGACCTATGTGGAGGAGGCTCAGGTGGAGGACTACTCCGTCCATGTGTTCCTCTCCAGGGAGGGGTACTTCAAGAAGATCACCCCCGCCTCTTTGCGAATGGCGGCGGACCAGAAGTACAAGGACGGGGACGGATTGTCCCAGACCTTTGAGACCACCAACGGCGCGGAGATCATGTTCTTCACGGACCGGTGCCAGGTGTACAAGACCCGCCTCAGCGAGTTTGAAGACACCAAGGCCAGCGCCTTGGGGGATTATCTGCCCGCGAAACTCTCCATGGACAGCGGCGAGAATGTGATCTACGCCGTCCTGCCGGGACCGGACTACGCCGGGGCCCTGCTGGTCTTCTTTGCAAACGGCAAGGCGGCCCGGGTGGACCTGACCGCCTACAAGACCACCTCCAACCGCCGCAAGCTGACGGGGGCCTACTCCGACAAGGCGCCCCTGGCCTGTATCCGCAGGCTGGATACAGACTGCGAGCTGGCGGTGTACTCCACGGAGCCCCGGGCGCTGATTTTCCACACCGCTCTGCTGGCTCCCAAGACCACCCGCACCACCCAGGGGGTGGCGGTGATGACCCTGAAGCCAAAGTACCAGCTGGAGACGGTGAAGGCGCTGGAGGACACGCCCATCACCAACCAGAGCCGCTACCGGGTGCGCAGTCTCCCGGCGGCGGGCGCCCTGCTGCGGGAGGAGGACTCCGAGGAGCGGCAGATGGATCTGCTGGACTGAATCAGATAGAAAAGGAGTAGATCTATGGCGCAGAAGGTGAGGAGCTGCGGTATCATCACGCTGGGGGCGGTGATCTACGCCCTGGCATTTGACTGGTTCGTAGCCCCCAACCAGATCGCCATGGGCGGCGTGACGGGTCTGGCCCAGATTGTGAACGCCCTGGTGCCGGTCCTGCCGGTGGGAGTGCTGTCCATCCTTGTCAATGTGCCGCTGTTTCTGGCGGGCTGGCGGCTGCTGGGAGGCCGCCTGCTGGTGAGCAGCCTGTACGCCATGGCAGTCAGTTCCTTGGCCATTGACGTGATTGCATGGATGCATACCTTCCCCCCGATGGACCCGATCCTGGCGACCCTGTACGGCGGCGCCGGGATGGGGGTAGGGCTGGGATTGGTATTCTCCCAGGGGGCCACGACGGGCGGCACGGATATCATCGGCAAGCTGCTGAAGCTGAAATTCCCCTGGCTGCCCATCGGTAAGCTGGTGATGATCCCGGACATGGTGGTGGTGATCCTGGCTGCAGTGGTGTTCGGCACCGTCAACGCGGCACTTTATGGCTTGATTCAGATGTATCTGCTGTCCAAGGTCATGGATATGATCCTGTACGGGTGGGATACCTCTCGTGTGGCCTACATCATCACCGACCGGTGGGAGGAGACGGTCCAGGGACTGCTGGATATGAACCGGGGCGTGACGCTGCTTCAGGGAAAAGGCGCATACACCGGCGCGGAGAAGCAGGTACTGCTGGTGGCCTTCAGGCAGCGGGAGATCGTGCCCATCAAGCGGATGCTGCGGGAGATCGACCCGAAGGCTTTTTTCATCGTGTGCGACGCCCATGAGATCCTGGGCGAGGGATTTGGGGATTATCAGAAGGAGGAAATTTGACATGACAGATTTCACGAAGGTTCAGCAGGCCCTGGAGCGCCGGGGCTACACCGTACGCACCTTTGCGGCGGCGGCGGAGGCCGCGGCCTACCTGGACGGCGCCATCGACGGCAAGACCGTGGGCTTCGGCGGCTCCGCCACCCTGGACGCTCTGGGGGTGTACGACAAGCTGGCGGCCCACAACACCGTCATCTGGCACTGGAAGCAGGAGGCGGACGCTGCCCGGAAGGCGGCCATGCAGACCCAGGTGTACCTGTCCTCTGCCAATGGCCTGGCGGAGTCGGGGGAGATCGTCAACATCGACGGCACCGGCAACCGGGTGTCCGCTACGCTGTTCGGCCATGAGAAGGTGTACTTTGTCATCGGCCGGAACAAGCTGGCCCCCACCTACGAGGCGGCGGTGTACCGGGCCCGGAACGTGGCTGCACCCCAGCGCGCCCGGCAGCTGGGGAAGAAGACGCCCTGCGCCGTGAAGGCGGACCGCTGCTACGACTGCCGGAGTCCTGAGCGGGTCTGCCGCGCCTTGGTGACTCTCTGGGGGCCCATGCTGGGCATGGAGACGGAGGTCCTGCTGGTGGACGAGGACCTGGGGCTGTAAGCGCGCCCCTGCCCGTCCCTGGGCCATTCTGACCGGAAAGGAGGCGCCGAGCCGTGAAGCTGCGCCATCTCACCCTGCTCCTGTGCGTCAGCCTGTCCCTGACGGGGTGCAGCGCCCTGCTGGAGCGGAACTATGCCACCGTGGAGCCCCACAGCAGCAAGTTCTGGGAGAGCGAGGCCGCCGGGACTCTCCGGGCGGAGAACTACCAGGACATCGTGAACGACCTGCTGATCCTCATCGGCCAGCACACGGAGAGCGCCACGGTCCGCCTCTACAACTACGAGGACGATCTGACGGTGGCGGACACACTGGAGCAGGCCACTACGGAGGTCCAGCAGGAGACGCCTATGGGCGCCTATGCCGTGGAGTATATCACCGCCTCCAGCCGGTCCCAGCGGGGGTACTATGAGATCAGCATCCAGGTCAGCTACCGCCGGACGGCGGAGCAGATCCAGGCGGTGGTGAACGCCACCAGTACGGAGGCGCTGTCCGCCCTGCTGGAGGCGGCGCTGGACGAGGGCCGCACGGAGCTGGCGGTCCGGGTCGGCTATTGGGGAGAGGACGGCCAGGCCCGGGTGGAGGAGACGGTGGCACAGCTCCGGGAGGCGCGAGGTCTGGCAGAGACGCCGCCCTGGACGATCTCCTATTATCCGGCACAGGGTCCGGTGGGGCTGATCGAGTTTGTGATGGGCGGAGACGCCGCGGCTGCTGCGGAAGAAAATTCGGAAAATCTTGCAGAAGAGTCTTGACAAGCGGGTGTTTCTCTGGTAAAATACCCCTTGTTCCGCGGGCATAGCTCATCTGGTAGAGCGCCACCTTGCCAAGGTGGAGGTAGCGAGTTCGAGCCTCGTTGCCCGCTCCACCGAGAATGCCCACACGATCTTGTGTGGGCATTCTCAGTGGAAAAGAAAATTTAAAAAAGCAGTGGACATTTCGGTTCAAACTGCATATAATAAAATAGAAGCAACGGTGACATAGCCAAGTGGTAAGGCAAGGGTCTGCAAAACCCTGATTCCCCGGTTCAAATCCGGGTGTCACCTCCAAAAAAACAACCACATCGAAAAGATGTGGTTGTTTTTTTGTCTAAATGCATTCATGGGCGCAGGGGATTGGATTCCGCCTGTGCCCGCTTTTCTTTTTCAGCGGAACCATCCGCACGGCGGAAAGGCTCTGCCCCGCAATCGGACCGCAAAGAATACGGCTCCGCTCGCCTATGCGATTCGATTGCGGGGACGTGTGCCTGCGGATGCTGCTTTGACGAAAATGGATGGGAAGATGGCGGACTTTTTTGGGGAAAAAGATAGCTAAAACGGCGAATTCTTTACGAAAAATATACAAGAGCCTGTGAGAAAAACGTGCTATAATGAGTTCGAATAAACAGAGATGTGGGAGACCAGCCCCTGATCCGCCGGCACGCCCTCCAGGCTGCCGTACGGGTCTGGGGCGTTTTCCCTAGAAGGAGTGTATATGGCACATATCAATTCGGATATTCTGCGCCTCGGCGTGGATGTGGGGTCCACCACCGTCAAAGCAGTGGCCCTGGACCCGGCTGACAACAGCGTACTGTTCACCCGCTATCAGCGGCATAACGCCCATCAGGCGGATACCGTCCGGCAGCTGCTGGAGGAGGTGGCCGGTCACTTTCCCGGCATGCGGTTCCGTATCGGCGTGTGCGGGTCCGGCGGACGGCCCATTGCCGCCGCCATGGGGGCCTGCTATGTCCAGGAGGTGGTGGCCAACGCGGCGGCAGTCCGGGCCTTGTATCCGGAGGTCCGCACCGCGGTGGAACTGGGCGGACAGGATGCCAAGGTGATCTTCTTCCGCTATGACGAGGCCAGCGGAAAGCTCCAGACCTCCGACATGCGGATGAACGGCAGCTGTGCCGGAGGCACCGGCGCGTTTATCGATGAGATCGCCGCGCTGCTGAACGTGCCGGCGGACGAGTTCGAGCAGCTGGCTGCCCGCGGGAAGACCGTTTACAGCATCTCCGGCCGCTGCGGCGTGTTTGCCAAGACAGACATCCAGCCCCTGCTGATCCAGGGGGCGGAGCGGGCGGATATCGCGCTCTCCACCTTCCACGCCATCGCCAAGCAGACCATCGGCGGCCTGTCCCAGGGACTGGAGCTGACGGCCCCCATCATCTTTGAGGGAGGTCCGCTGACCTTCAACCCCACGCTGGTGCGGGTGTTTGCGGAGCGGCTGAATCTGGAGGAAAGGGATATCGTTCGACCGGACCACCCGGAGACCATCGTGGCCCGGGGCACCGCCATCGCCATCGACGAGCTGTTCCCCGGACAGGAGGACGCCATGACCCTGGCAGAGGCCATGGAGCGGCTGGACAAGGCCCCGGCCCAGACCGAGGGGCCCTCCGGCACCGGCAGGCCCTTCTTTGCCAGCGACGAGGAGCGGGAGGTCTTTCTCCGCCGCCACCGGGCGGAGCTGCGCCGGCCGGTGGATGCCGCGGACCGGCAGATTCTGCGGGGGTACATCGGCATCGACTCCGGCTCCACCACCTCCAAGTTCGTCTTTATAGACGAGAACGAGCAGGTGACGGACACTTTCTACGCCAACAACCAGGGGGAGCCGCTGAAGGTGGTCCGGGAGGGCCTGCTGGCCCTGGCGGAGAAGTATGAGAAGCTGGGCATCCAGCTGGAGGTGCTGGGCCTGGGCACCACCGGCTACGGCGAGCAGATGCTCTCTGCTGCCTTTCACGCCGACTACCACACAGTAGAGACCGTGGCCCACGCCCGGGGCTGCCGCCGCTTCTTCCCGGACGCCACGTTTCTGCTGGACATCGGCGGCCAGGACATGAAGGCCATCTGGCTGAAGGACGGCGTGGTCACGAACATCATGCTGAACGAGGCATGCTCCTCCGGCTGCGGCTCCTTTTTGGAGAACTTCGCCGCCACCCTGGGGATGCCGGTGGACCAGGTGGCGGACGCCGCTTTCCGATCTCAGGCCCCTGCCGAGCTGGGCAGCCGGTGCACTGTGTTCATGAACAGCACCATCATCAACGAGCAGCGCAACGGCAAGCAGCCTGACGACCTGATGGCGGGGCTGTGCCGGTCCATCATCGAGAACGTGTTCACCAAGGTGGTCCGCATCGCCAACGTGGCGGAGCTGGGGGATCGGGTAGTGGTCCAGGGGGGCACCTTCCGAAACTTCGCCGTCCTGCGGGCCCTGGAGGAGTATCTGGGCCGGGACGTGACCCTGGCCCCCTATCCCGGCGAGATGGGCGCTCTGGGTGCGGCTCTCGCGGTGAAGCAGGAGGTGGAGGCCCACGGCTACGCCAACGGCCGCTGCTCCGCCTTCATCGGCTTTGACGCGGTGAAAAACTTCCAATACACCCGGGAGAGCGGTGTGCTCTGCCCCCACTGCGCCAACCACTGCAGCCGGATGATCCTGCATTTCCCGGACGGTGGCTGCTATGTCACCGGCAACCGGTGCGACCGGGGCGCCGTTGTGATGGAGGCGGCACCTGCCCATAAGGCCCAGGAAGTGCCGGACCTGTTCCGGCTGCGGCAGGAGTTGCTGTTCAAGACATATCCGGTATCCCCCGTGCGGGAGGAGCAGAGCCAGACCGTGGGCCTGCCTCGGGTGCTGGAGTTCTGGGACAGCATGCCCTTCTGGAGTACCTTCTTCCGGGCTCTGGGATATCGGGTGAAGTTCTCCCATCCCAGCAGCCGCAGACAGTATGAGAGCGGACTACAGTACGTGGCGTCGGACACCATCTGTTTTCCGGCCAAGCTGGTCCACGGCCATGTGCTGGACCTGTCCAAACAGGGCGTAGACCGGATCTTCCTGCCCTATATCCTCCACATGCCTACAGAGAACAAAGGGGAGAAGAGCCCCTACGTCTGCCCGGTCATCATGGGCTACTCCATGGTGGTGCGGAACTTCCAGTCCCCCGGGGAGCACTTCTCCGTGGGCTTTGAGACGCCGGTGTTCCACTGGTTCAGCAAGCAGGACCGGAAGCGGCAGATCTGCCGGTATGCCGTGGAACACTGTGGCGCCACAAAGCGGCAGGCGGAGGCCGCTTACCGTCAGGCGGAGACGGCCATCCTCTCTTTCCGCCATCAGCTGGTGGAGGAGGGAAAGCGGGTCATCGCGGACACCGGGAAGGCGGGCGGTTTCGCCGTGGTGCTGGCGGGACGGCCCTATCACACGGACCCCCTCATCAACCACGACCTGTCCGGGATGTTCACCCGCCGGGGCATCCCGGTGCTGACGGTGGATAGCCTGCCCGGACTGGAGAAGGCGGACCTGCGCCGGTCCCGTGTGGAGATCACCAATGACTTCCACGCCCGGATGCTCTCCGGCGCCATGGTGACAGCGGAGCAGCCCTGCCTGGAGTACGTGCAGATCGTCAGCTTTGGCTGCGGCCATGATGCCATTTTGTCCGATGAGATCATCCGCCTGCTGGGGGAGGGCAGCGGCAAGCCGCCCCTGATCCTGAAGGTGGACGAGAGCGAGGCCGCCGGGTCTCTCGGCATCCGGGTCCAGTCCTTTATTGAGACGGTACAGCTGCGCCGCTCTGCCCAGGCGGAGCAGGCGGCCTGCCGCCTGCCGGAGCCCTACGCGGTGAAGTACCGCAAGGAGGACCGGAAGCTGCGGACTGTGCTGGTGCCAAATATCTCCGCCCCGGTGTCCACTCTTCTCACGGCCTTGATGGACCGGGAGGGTATTCGGGCGGTGAGGCTGCCGGTGGGCGGCGTGGAGCAGATCCGGGTGGGGAAGAAGTACACCCACAATGACATCTGCTTCCCCTGTCAGATGGTCATCGGCGAGCTGATCGACGCCCTGCAGAAGGGAAACTATCCGGAGGACTCCGTGGCCGTGGGCATGGCCAAGCTCAGCTGCGACTGCCGGATGGCCAATTACACCGCGATTCTGCGCAAGGCGCTGGACAGCGCCGGATTTGAAAACGTCCCCATCCTCACCACAGACCCTGGCGACACCAAGGGTATCCACCCCGGCGTGTCCATGCTGGGGGCCCGGTCTGTGCTGCTGGCGGCGTGGGCCTTCTCCATGCTGGACATTCTGGAGGAGCTGTGCCGGAAGATCCGCCCCTATGAGACGGCGGCAGGCGAGACGAACCGCGTGTTCAGCGAATGTGTGGAGTGGATTGCCGCCGCATCCAAGCAGGGGCTGGGCAAGATGATCGGTGCCTTCCGGCGGGCCATCGAGGCATTCCGGGGGCTCCGCTATGACCGCTCCCGCCGCAAGCCCCGGGTGCTGGTCACCGGCGAGCTGCTGGTGAACTTTCATCCCGGCACCAACTTCCACGTGGAGGAGTACCTGGAACGCAACGACATGGAGGTCATCCTGCCCCGCATCACCTACCAGTTCCGCAAGGACTTCCAGGCGGCCATCAGCGAGATCCGGGACTTCGGTGCCCATCTGGCGCCCTATCCCTTCGCCCTGGACGGCGCCGTGGAGTTCATCCAGCGGTTTTTGGAGCGCATTGCCCGGTCCCATCCCCTGTATCACCCGGCGGCCCGGCCTCAGGACCTGTACAGTGACGTGGAGCACTTCATCCCCAAGACCCTCACCTGCGGCGAGGGCTGGCTGATGGCGGGCGAGATCGCCCACTACGCCCACCAGGGGGTCCGGTCCTTCATCATCCTCCAGCCCTTTGGGTGCCTGCCCAACCACGTGTGCGGCCGGGGCGTCACCAAGCGGCTCAAGGAGGAGTTCCCCGGCGTGCAGATCCTGCCCCTGGACCTGGATCCGGACACCAGCTACGCCAATGTGGAGAACCGGCTCCAGATGCTCATCATGAATCAGACCGCGGAGGCGGAGCATTCCGCAGCTAGTGTGGAACCGGCACCCCAAAAGACCCGGGGCGGTTCGCCCCGTCCGGCGCTGTCCTCTACATAAGCGCGGGCGTCGGCTGTATTTTCAGACTCCGGAGAGGAATGCCCGGTGCCGAGGTTCGACCTGGATACAAAGAAGGCAGCCGTTCATGCGAACGGCTGCCTTCTTGAATTTTCGGTTATCGGGAATCTCGGGCATTTCTGGAGGCGCGGACCGGTCGGCGGTCACTTCGCACGTGCAGGAGGCGTGCGGGCGCTTCTATGGACAGTGGAGAGCAGCTCCCGCACCTGCTCCCGGGAGAGGCGGGGCGGAAGCGTGCTGTACAAGCTCCGCTCCACATCGTCCACCAGAATGCTGTACCGAGCCTGCATGGGCGCATCCAACGCGTCCCGGAGGGGCCCCCCTGCCAGACGTTCCAGATACTCCCGGGGGGTCTCCTGGCTTTGACGGCGGCAGCGGCGGCGGGCGCCCCAGTGCTCCAGTTCCAGGAGGGCGGCACGGGGGGTTCCGGCGTACCGCAGCAGAAATGCCCTGACCCGCAGGCGCTGGCCCAGCCGGGAGAGCAGGCCACGGCGGCCCAGACGCTGCCTGACGAGCCCGTCGTCATCATCCTCCTCCGGCAATCTGATGCGGCTGCGGCTGCGCCAGAGCCAGCGCACCAGAGCAGCCACTCCGGCCAGGACCAGCGCGGCCAGGGACAGGAGCAGCAACGCCGTCACCAGCTGAGGGGCGATGGCGGGGCCGGAGGCGCTTTCCACAGGCAGAGCGGCCTCACTGCCGCCTCCGGCGGCGGAGGACATCCCTGCGGACCCGGCGGAGCGGCCCTGGAAGAGAGACGTCAGGAACCGGAATACAGCGGTCAGGGCGCCCTCCAGAAGGCTGCCGACGGCCTGAAAGATGGGGATCAGCTCCCCCCTGGCGGCCAGCAGCAGAGCGCAGGCGGCCACAGCCAGCACGGCCAGGACCGCTGGGACCAGCAGGGCCGGGAGCCGCCCGAAGGGAGAACCGGCCCGAATGGTGTTGCGTCCGGAGGTGCGCATCCCCACCACTGCCAGCAGATCCAGCGCCAGCAGCGCCAACAGAACCGGCACCCGGTCCAGCAGCTGAGGGGCGAAGGAGGCCACGATCAGATAGAACAGCCCATACAGGCCCATGTACTCCCCGGCCCCGTGGAGGTGGCGGACCGTGACAGGCGTGACGCCCCAGTGGTATCCCCGGCACAGGGGGAAGAGGTACAGGGGCACCTGAATCACCAGAAGAGGCGGATAGGTCAGGTCCAGCGTGCGGCTGAGCAGGGGGATCCAGACGGCGCAGAGAAGAACGTTCAGCAGCAGAATCTGCCAAAAGCGGCGGGGCTTTTGGAGAAAGAGGCTGTTGCCTGCGGTCATCAGCCCGCCAGAGAGCAGAAACCCCCACATGGAGAAGGGCGGCCGGCCACACAGGAGCTGCCACAGAATATCGGCCGTCAGGAAGACAATCAGCAGCTCGGTGGCCAGCGGCAGGCACTTGAGGGCGGTGGTCTTTCCATGTCTCATAGGCCGCCTCCTGCCCGAAAAGCATTCAGGTCCAGGACCCGCAGGAGGGGGTGAGACTGTTCCCCCCAGGCCAGCAGGGGGACGCGGTGCCGCTCCAGCAGCGCACAGGTACCGGCGTCCAGGCGGCGGACATCCCCGCAGATCAGAAAGGCGCCGGAGAGGGTGCGGAGGCGCGGCAGGATCTCGTCCGCCGTAATGGAGACAGCGGTGTCTGCGGCGGCCAGCAGCGTCAGGACTGCGGGAAGCTGCCGCCGGTCCCGGCAGGCGGCAAACTGCTCCAGCCGCCCGGCGGGGCGGGAGATGAGCAGAGACACGGCCACCTCCTCTTCCATCAGCTGCGCCGCCAGGGAGCCCAGGATCTCCAGGGCGGATTCGAAGTCCTCCGGCGGCAGGCCCGCGAAGGAGGCACCGTCCAGCAGGAACGCGGCCCGGCGGGGGGAGATTTTCTCGTAGATGTTCACCATGGCGCCCTGCCCCCGGGCCATCAGGCGGAAGTTCAGGGACCGGGCGTTGTCCCCCGGCTGGTAGGCGCGGACGTTCCGGATCACGGTCCGGTCATCCTGAAAGCCCCGGGCGCCGGTCTCCAGCTCCCAGCTGTTGCGCAGGAACCAGCGGGTGGACACGGGGACCAGCCGGGGAAACACCGCCAGCGTCACGGGCCTGGGCAGCGGGATTTCCTTCTCCCGGACGCAGAGGCACAGGCCGTCGCCGGAGAGCAGCCGGATCCGGTCAAAGGACAGCAGGCCCCGGTGCTCCGCCTGGAGGCGGCTGGTGTAGGACATCCGCTGATGCCCCAGCAGGAAGGAGACGTTCTTTTCATAATAGGGCTTCTGCACGCCCCCCTCCGGGAGTTCCACGGTCTCCCAGCGGTGCTCCGGCCGGAGGGCGCCGCCCGGCTCCAGGGGGAAGCGCACCGTCAGCCAGACCAGGGGCAGCCACTTGGGGTTGTCCAGCGTCACCCGCAGAGGACAGGGCTCCCCGGGGAAGACGCAGCTCCGCTCCGCCTGGAGGGCGGCGTTCACGCCGTCCAGCACATGGCGGGCCCAGAGGCGGGCCGCGGCGGCCACGGCGGCGGCCGCCAGAGAGAAGATGGCGGCGGGCAGCCGCCCGCTCAGGCCGAAGCCCACTCCGCAGGCTGCCAGGGCCAGGATGGAGAAGCGCCCCGTGAACAGGCTGGACTCGGCGAAGTCCACTGCAGCGGACTCAGGCGTTCTGGCCATGGGCAAGGACCTCCCCGGTCTCCCGGCAGGGCACCTGGGCCAGTACGGTCTCCACCACGCCGGCCGCCTCCAGGCCGGAGAGCGCCGCCTGATGGGACAGCAGTACCCGGTGGGGCAGGACGTAGCGGGCCAGATACTTCACATCGTCCGGGGTGACATAGTCCCGGCCGGAGAGGGCGGCATAGGCTTTGGAGGCCCGGAACAGGTCCCGGGACACCCGGGGGCTGGCGCCGCAGGCCAGCTCCGGCTGCTCCCGGGTGGCCTGGACCAGCTCCACGATGTACGCCACCACCGGATCGGACAGGCGGACCTGCCGGATCTCCCGGGTGAACCGATTGATTTCCTCCGGGGAGAGCAGGGGGCGGAGGTCCGCAAAGGCGGCTCCATCTCCCACGGTTCGGAGCATGGCGGCCTCCTCCCTGGGGGTAGGGTAGCCCATGGAGAGCTTGAAGAGGAAGCGGTCCAGCTGGGCAGCGGGCAGGGCGAAGGTGGTCTCCGTCTCCACGGGGTTCTGGGTGGCCAGGACCATGAAGGGTGGGGCCAGGGGATAGGTGACGCCGTCTACGGACACCTGCCGTTCCTCCATGGCCTCCAGCAGGGCGGACTGGGTGCGGGGGATGGCCCGGTTGATCTCGTCCGCCAGCAGGATGTTGGTCATGATGGGGCCGGGGGTGAAGACCATCTCCCCGGTTTTCTGGCTGTAAATGTTCATGCCCACGATGTCTGAGGGCAGCAGATCCGGGGTGAACTGCACCCGCACCATGCCGCAGCCCAGCACCGCGGAGAGGGCCTTCACCAGCGTGGTCTTGCCCACGCCGGGGATATCGTCAATCAGCACGTGCCCGCCGGCAAACAGGCTGGTGAGTACCAGGCGGATCTGCTCACCCTTGCCGATGATGGCCTTGCCGCACTCTGTCTCGATCTGCTCCGCCAAATGGCGGAGTTCCGTGAAGTCCATAGTCGTGCCTCCCAGGTTCCATGAAATACCCCTCTATTATATCTAACCCGAAAGCGGACCGCAAGAGCGGATGCCAGCTCCGGGAAGACCTGAAAAAATGCGTGAAAAGGAGGGAACCCTCTGGAAAAGCGGAAACGCCTGTGCTATGATACGAAACAGAAGGTCCCGCAACAGGACCGACGAGAATTTGGGAGGAATGCGTATGAAGAAGACATTGTCCCTGCTCCTGTCCCTGGTGCTGATGCTCAGCCTGGCGCTGCCCGCATCCGCTGCGGAGACGGAGTACCCCACCCTGGAGGGCGGCGTAACCGAGATCCAGAAGTATGGCAACATCGTCCTGGACATCGATCCGGCGGACCTGAAGGACGGCGGCTACACATACGGCGACCTGCTGACCGTCACCGTCAACGGCACTGGGTATGACATGCCCCTGTGCACCAACTACTCCGATGTGGACACCGGCGCGCTGGTGCTGCGGGACAGCGAGGGTGTGCTGATCGCCGCCATCAACATGGGGGACTTTGCGACCAGCAACGGCCTGGCCGCCAAGGTCACCGCAGAGGACGGCTCCTACACCTGGGAGTTCCCCGAGGGCCAGTCCCTGGAGAGCATCACCGTCTCCATCTCCATGAAGGAGCAGGGCGGCTACTATGACCAGTATCTCATCCACCAGCTGACCCGCACCGACGAGCGGGCGGACTACGCCTCCGACGCGGTGTTCGCCAACTTCCGCAACGTGGCTGTGGGCGATCTGGGGGAGAACGCCTTTTTCCGCAGCAGCAGCCCCGTGAACAACGAGCTGGGCCGCGCCTCCTATGCCGATGACCTGGCAGAGGCCGGCGGCATCCAGGCGGTCATGAACCTGGCGGATTCCAACGAGCTGATCGAGGGCTACATCGCCGCCGAGGGCTTCGACTCCCCCTACTACCAGTCTCTGTACGAGGCGGGGAAGGTGAAGGCCCTGAACCTGGGCGTGGACTTCACCGCTGCCGACTTCAAGTCCGGCCTGGCGGAGGGCCTGCGCTTCTTCGCGGAGAATGAGGGGCCCTATCTGGTCCACTGCACCGAGGGCAAGGACCGGGCCGGCTTTGTCTCCGCCCTGCTGGAGTGCCTGATGGGCGCCACCTATGACGAGGTTGTGGCGGACTACATGACCACCTATGTGAATTACTATCACCTGGAAGAAGGCAGCGAGCAGTATGAGGCGGTGAAGAACAGCAACATCGTCTCCATCCTCACCAACATCACCGGCGCTGCGGAGGGCACGGACCTGACCACTGTGGATCTGGCCGCTGCGGCAGAGGACTATATGCTGGACGCCGGCCTGACCGCAGACGAGGTGACCGCCCTGAAGGCGAACCTGGCTAAGGACTACACGGTAGAGACCGAGGCTCCCGCGGAGGAGACGCCGGAGGAGCCTGTTCCCCAGGCCCAGACCTACACCGTGGAGGCGGGAGACTGCCTGTGGAACATCGCCTATGAGGTGTACGGCACCGGCACTCGCTGGACTGTGATCTACGAGGCCAACCGGGATACCATCCGTGACCCCGGCATGATCCACATCGGGCAGGTGCTGACCATCCCCGCTGCCTGAAAATGCCTGATTCGTTTTTGAAAACAGCTCCCGGAGCAATCCGGGAGCTGTTTTTTTGCCTTTGTATGCGCTTGCAAGGATTTTACATAGACTTTACAGAGTCCTGGTGTCGGATTTTACTTCCGGCTGTTTATACTAAGACCGTCCCTTGAGCAACAGACATAGGAAAAGGAGTAATCTTCGATATGAAAAAAGTATTTTCGCTCTTGCTGTCCCTGACCATGGTCATGGCTCTGCTGGCCGGCTGCGGCGGTGACACCACGGCTGACGACACCACGGATGATACCGCTTCCAACGACGCCGCCCAGGAGGAGACCGCTGAGCTGAGCGGCACTGTGGCCACCGACGGCTCCACCTCCATGGAGGAGGTCATCGGCGCCCTGGGTGAGCAGTTTATGGCCGACAACTCCGGCGTGTCCGTCACCTACAACCCCACCGGTTCTGGCGCCGGCATCGAGGCCGTGTCCAACGGCAGCTGCGACATCGGCCTAGCCTCCCGCGCACTGACCGATGACGAGAAGGCGGGCGGCCTGACTGAGACCATCGTGGCCCTGGACGGCATCGCCGTGATCGTCAACGCTGAGAACCCCGTCTCCGACCTGACCCTGGAGCAGATCGCCTCCATCTACACCGGCGCTGTCACCGATTGGTCTGAGTTCGGCAGCGACGCCGGCGCCATCGCCGTGATCGGCCGTGAGTCTGGCTCCGGTACCCGTGACGGCTTCGAGTCTATCACCGGCACTGAGGACCAGTGCGTGCTGGCCCAGGAGCTGAGCTCTACCGGCGCCGTGATCGAGGCGGTCCGTACCACCCCCGGCGCCATCGGCTATGCCTCCCTCTCCGCCGTGCAGGATCAGAAGGGCATCACGGTCCTGACTGTAGGCGGCGTGGCTCCCTCTGAGGCCACGGTCCTGGACGGCAGCTATGCCATTCAGCGTCCCTTCGTGTTCGCCACCCGCACCGATGAGGCCCTGTCGGACGCGGCCCAGGCCTTCTTCGACTTCGCCACCTCCACCGCCGCCAGCGACCTGATCGCCAACGCCGGCGCCGTGCCCGTGGCCCAGTAAGACAACGCTTGTTTTCCACCCTCATATATACGGTCAGCCGCCGTGCCCACCACTGGGGCGGCGGCCGTTCCGCTGAAATCTGGACGGACGCCTTGTCCGGGAACAAAGGAGAACCTTATGGAACATGAAATCGCGGGGCAGGCTGTGAAGGCCGCCATGGACGGCGCGCTGGTCGGCACCGCCGACAGGAAAAAGGAGCCCATGACCGGGAAAAAAGCCCTGAAGGCCATGGAGCGGGTGATGAACGCCCTCTTCTTTATCTGCGGCATGGTGGCTGTGGCGTTCGTGCTCCTCATCAGCATCTACCTTATCATCTCGGGCCTGCCGGCCATTCTGGAGATCGGGCCCATCAACTTCCTGTTCGGGACCCGCTGGTATGCCTCTACCGGAGACTTCGGCATCTTCGCCATCATCCTCACCTCCTTCGCGGGCACGGCGGGGGCCATTCTCGTGGGGGTGCCCATCGGCCTGATGACGGCCATTTTCCTGTCCAAGGTGGCGCCGCCTAAGTTTGCCGCCGTAGTTCATGCGGCAGTGGAACTGCTGGCCGGCATCCCCTCCGTGGTGTACGGCCTGGTGGGTATGATCCTGCTGGTGCCCGCCATCCGGGTGGCCTTTGACCTGCCCTCCGGCGCCACGCTCCTGGCGGCTATCATCGTGCTGGCGGTGATGATTCTGCCCTCTATCGTCTCCGTGTCGGAGACGGCGCTGCGCGCCGTGCCCCGGGAGTATGAGGAGGCGTCTCTGGCCCTGGGGGCCACCCATATCGAGACCGTGTTCCGCGTCAGCGTGCCCGCTGCCCGCAGCGGCATCGCCACCGCCATTGTGCTGGGTATCGGCCGGGCCATCGGTGAGGCCATGGCCATCATTATGGTGGCGGGCAATGTGGCCAATATGCCGGGCCTGCTGACGCCGGTGCGGTTTTTGACCACCGCCATTGCCTCGGAGATGTCCTACGCCTCCGTGGGCTCCCTCCACCGCAATGCCCTGTTCTCCATCGGCCTGGTGCTGTTCCTCTTCATCATGCTGATCAATGTGTTCCTCAACGTCTTTATCAAGCGGAAAAAGGAGGACTGACCGAACATGGAATCTCATACCCTGTCCCCCCGGCGCCAGCTGTACGACAAGGGCCTGCGGGTGGTGCTGTACTTCTGCGGCTTCCTCACCTGCGCGCTGCTGGTTCTGATCATCGGCTATATCTTCTACCGGGGCGTCCCATTCATCAGCTGGGAGCTGCTGTCTACCCAGTCCAGCTATATCAACGACACCATCGGTATCCTGCCCAATATCCTCAACACGCTCTATATCATCCTGCTGTCCATGGTGATCGTGCTGCCCCTGGGCGTGGGCGCCGCCATCTATCTGACGGAGTACGCCACCAACCGGCGTCTGGTGGCTGTCATCGAGTTCGCCACCGAGACCCTCACCGGCATCCCCTCCATCATCTTCGGCCTGGTGGGTATGCTGTTTTTCATCCAGATGATGGGATTGAAGACCGGTGTGCTGGCCGGCGGCCTGACCCTGGTGGTGATGATCCTGCCCACCATCGTCCGCACCACCCAGGAGAGCCTGAAGACCGTGCCGGACTCCTACCGGGAGGGCGCCCTGGCCATGGGCGCCGGTAAATGGCACATGGTCCGCACTGTGGTGCTGCCCAACGCGGTGGACGGCATCGTCACCGGCTGCATCCTGGCGGTGGGCCGCATTGTGGGCGAGAGCGCGGCGCTGCTGTACACCGCCGGCTTCGGCCTGGTGCTCAATAACTTTGTGACTGCGCTGGAATCCTCCTCCGCCACATTGACCGTGGCCCTGTATGTGTATGCCAGTGAGCGGGGCGAGACAGACATCGCCTTCGCCATCGCCACCATTTTGATGCTGCTGACGCTGGTCATCAACCTGTCCGCCAATCTGGTGGGCCGGAAGCTGAAGAAAAACTGACGAGGAGGATACGAAATGTCCACCATCATTCAAGTAAAGGACCTGAATCTGTGGTACGGGGCGCACCATGCCCTCCACGGTGTGAATATCGACATTCCGGAGCATGAGATCACCGCCCTGATCGGCCCCTCCGGCTGCGGAAAGTCCACCTTTCTGAAGACCCTGAACCGGATGAATGACCTGGTACCGGGCATCCGCATTGAGGGGGAGGTCAACTACGCCGGGCAGAACATCTACGCCCCCAATGTGGACACCACCTGGCTGCGCAAGCAGATCGGCATGGTGTTCCAGAAGGCCAATCCCTTCCCTATGAGCATCTATGACAACGTGGCCTACGGCCCCCGGACCCACGGCATCCGCTCCCGGGCCAAGCTGGACGAGATCGTGGAGAACTCTCTCCGCTCCGCCGCCATCTGGGACGAGGTGAAGGACCGGCTGAAGAAGAGTGCCCTGGGCCTCTCCGGCGGCCAGCAGCAGCGGCTGTGCATTGCCCGTGCCTTGGCAGTGGAGCCGGAGATCCTGCTGATGGATGAGTCCACCAGCGCCCTGGACCCCATCTCCACCTCCAAGATCGAAGACCTTGCAGTGGAACTGAAAAGCAAGTATACTGTCATCATGGTGACCCACAATATGCAGCAGGCCGCCCGTGTCTCCGACAACACGGCGTTTTTCCTGCTGGGGGATCTGGTGGAGTTCGGCAGGACGGAGACACTGTTCTCCACCCCCACGGACAAGCGCACAGAAGACTACATCACCGGCCGGTTCGGCTAAGGAGGGACGTAAGGTGAGAAACAGATTTGGCGAGCAGCTGGAGCGGCTGCACGTGGAAATGATCCAGATGGGCGCCCTGTGTGAGGATGCCATCTCTGCCGCGGCCCAGGCCCTGATGAAGGGTGACGAGGACCTGGCACGCGCCGCCGGGGAGGCGGAGCGGGAGATCGACCAGAAGGAGCGGGAGGTGGAGAACCTCTGCCTGAAGCTGCTGCTGCAGCAGCAGCCCGTGGCACGGGACCTGCGGGAGATCTCCTCTGCGCTGAAGATGATTTCCGATCTGGAACGGATCGGGGACCAGGCGGCGGACATCGCGGAGCTGACCCGGTTCGTGCGTCTGCCGGACGGCCCCGGCCGCCAGCGGATCGAGGAGATGTCCAAGGCCGTCATCCGGATGGTGACAGACAGTGTGGACTCCTTTGTAAAGCGGGATCTGGAGCTGGCCCGGGAGGTCTGCCGGGAAGACGACCAGGTGGACGACCTGTTCAACCAGGTGAAAAAGGAGCTGATCGGGCTGATCGCCGCAGACGCCGACTCCGGCGAGCTGTGGCTGGATCTCATCATGGTGGCCAAGTATCTGGAGCGGATCGGCGATCACGCCACCAACGTGGCGGAGTGGGTGGAGTACTCCATTACGGGGAATCACCCCTCCAACAACTGAGCGGCCTGCGCACAGGCGCGGCGCCGATATTGAAAAGGGGGAGGGGCCATGCTTACCTATGAGGATGTGAAAAACAATTCTGCGGTCCGGACCTATATCCAGAGGGCGGACGAGTCTCTGACCGCTCTGGGCTATACGGAGCACAGCTTTGCCCACGTGACGGCGGTGGCGGAAAACGCCGCCTATATCCTCTCCACCCTGGGGTATCCGGAGCGGACGGTGGAGCTGGCAAAGATCGCCGGGTTTCTTCACGACATCGGCAACCTGGTGAACCGGGTGGATCACTCCCAGTCCGGTGCGGTCATGGCCTTCCGCATTCTGGACAACATGGATTGTCCTCCGGAGGAGATCGCCACCATCGTCACCGCCATCGGCAACCACGACGAGGGCACCGGCATGCCGGTGAACGCCGTGGCGGCGGCACTGATCCTGGCGGACAAGTCCGACGTCCGCCGCAGCCGGGTCCGGAATCCGGATATGGCCAGCTTCGACATCCATGACCGGGTGAACTACTCGGTGAAGAAGTCCGTCCTGAAGATCAACGAGGAGCACACGCTCATCAAGCTGAAGCTGTCCGTGGACACGAAGTACGGCTCTGTCATGGACTATTTTGAGATCTTCATGGGCCGGATGCTCCTCTGTCGAAAGGCAGCGGAGAAGCTGGGCCTGCAGTTCAAGCTGATGATTAACGAGCAGCAGCTGATCTGACCGGCCGCCGGAGGGAGACACCCTCCGTCCCTCCAGCGGGGCGGAGAGATTGAATGGGGAGGGATATCTGTGATCTATCTGCTGGAGGATGACGACAGTATCCGGGATTTTGTGATCTATACATTGAACAGCCAGGGTATGGAGGCCAGGGGCTTTCCGCTGCCCTCCCTGTTCTGGCAGGCCGTGGGAGAGCAGATGCCTGCCCTGGTGCTGCTGGATATCATGCTGCCGGAGGAGGATGGACTCAGCGTCCTGAAAAAGCTCCGGGCCACGCCCCGCACGGCCAAGCTGCCGGTCATCATGCTGACGGCCAAGGGCACGGAGTACGACAAGGTGGTGGGTCTGGACGGCGGCGCCGATGACTATGTGGCCAAGCCCTTCGGCATGATGGAGCTGCTCTCCCGCATCCGGGCGCTGCTGCGGCGGACGGAGACGGAGAACGGCACCCTCCGCTGCGGCATTCTGGAGGTGGATCCGGGGCAGCACATCGTCCGGGTCCGGGGACAGGAGACCATCCTGACCCAGAAGGAGTTTGAAGTGCTGTGCCTGCTGCTGCGCAACCCCGGCCAGGTGCTTTCCCGGGAGCAGCTGATCGAGAACGTCTGGGGCTACGCCTTTACCGGCGAGAGCCGGACCGTGGACGTCCACGTGCGGACCCTCCGCCAGAAGCTGGGGGAGGCGGGCGCTTACATCGAGACGGTCCGGGGCTATGGCTACAAGATCAGCCCTGTGAACTGACAGGAGGGCTGGAGAGACATGACGAAACGGATCTTTCGCTCCATCCTGGGCGTGTCCCTGGCAGTGCTGCTGGCCAGCCTGGTGCTGATCGTGGGCGTGCTCCACGGTTATTTCCAGGATCGGGTCTCCGGTGAGCTGGAGAGTCTGGCAGAGTACATCGCCCATGGGGTAGAGGAGAATGGCACGGACTATCTCACAGAGGATCTGCCCGGCAGCTACCGGATTACCTGGGTGGATGCGGACGGCACCGTGCTCTTCGACAACCGGCAGGACCCGGAGGAGATGGGGAACCACGCCCAGCGGGAGGAGATCCGGGAGGCGCTGATCCTGGGGAAGGGACATGCGGTCCGCTATTCGGACACGCTTTCCCAGCAGACGCTGTATGCGGCCCAGCGGCTTGCCGACGGAACGGTGCTGCGGGTGTCCAGCGCCCAGTATTCCGTCTGGGTCCTGGTACTGCAGGCGCTGCAGCCGGTGGCGCTGATGATGCTGCTGGCCTTCATCCTGGCCATGGCGCTGGCTTCCCGGGTGGCGCGGCAGCTGGTGGAGCCCATCAACGCCATCGACCTCAATGACCCCGCCGGCAGCGAGACCTATGAGGAGCTGACGCCCCTGCTGTCCAAGCTCCGCAGCCAGCAGAGGCAGATCCAGCGGCAGATGCGGGATTTAAAGCGCCGGCAGGAGGAGTTCACCGCCATCACGGAGAACATGAGCGAGGGCTTCCTGGTGATCGACCAGGAGACGCGGGTGCTGACTTACAACTCCGCCGTGCTGCGGCTGCTCTACGCGCAGGTCCCCACAGAGGAGGGAGAGAGCGTCTACGCCCTGAACCGGGAGGCGGGCTTCCGCCGCTGCGTGGAGGAGGCTCTGGCCGGTCGGCGGTGTGAGCAGCTGCTGGAAAAGGACGATGATTGCCGCCAGATCATCGCCAGTCCTGTGGAACAGGACGGCCAGATCGCGGGTGCGGTGCTGGTGATCCTGGATGTGACGGAGAAGGAGCAGCGGGAGCGGCTGCGGCGGGAGTTCACCGCCAACGTCTCCCACGAGCTGAAGACGCCCTTGACCTCCATCCTGGGTACGGCGGAGATCCTGCAGAACGGTTTGGTGAAGCCGGAGGACGTCCCCCACTTCGCCGGGAACATCCACCGGGAGACGGAGCGGCTCATCGGGCTGGTGAACGACATCATCAAGCTGTCCCGCCTGGACGAGGGCGGCGGCCTGGGCCAGTGGGAGACCGTGGATCTGTACGAGGAGGCGCGAGCCGTCCTGGAGCAGCTGGCTCCGGCGGCCCAGCGGAAACAGGTGACCACCCGGCTCCAGGGCGGCGAGGCTCTGGTGCGGGGCGTACCCCAGATCGTGGAGGAGATCGTCTACAACCTCTGCGACAACGCCATCGCCTACAACCGGGCGAACGGCAGCGTCACCGTCACGGTGGAAAATACCGCCTTCGGCCCCCGGATCACGGTGGCGGACACCGGCATCGGCATTCCCCGGGAGGCCCAGGGCCGGGTATTCGAGCGGTTTTACCGGGTGGACAAGAGCCATTCCTCCGGCGGCACGGGACTGGGGCTCTCCATCGTCAAGCACGGGGCGGCCTATCTGGGTGCCCAGGTGGAGCTCCACAGCGAACCGGGCCACGGCAGCACCTTTACGCTTACCTTTCCGAAGGCGGGAGCATGAGGGGGGGCTTGCAATCCCGGCGGAAGTGTGCTAGGATAACCGGAGATTGATGAATGATTGGAGGGGTGTGAAGATGCGGATCTGACCTTCGTGTTTTGGCATAGAGGGTTGCTGCGGCGAAGACGCAGCGTCTTTTTCCATGCCATTGCAGGGAAGGCAGACCGCTGATCTCACCCAGGTATCGCACAGCCCCGGATGCGGGGTGAATGCCGTATGCCCGGCCGCGGGAGAGGTCTGCTCTCCCGCGGCCGTTTTTTGCTGCGCAAAAGCACGGCGAATCGGAAATGACGGATGAGACGCTCATGTGCGCGGCATTTGCCGAAGTCTGCGGTGCGCCAGACCGCACATGAGGGTCTGCGCAAAGGAGGAATGCGATATGTCCATGATCGACGTCTCGAATCTGACATTTGGATACGAGGGCAGTCCGGAGCTCATCTTTGACCATGTGGGCTTTCAGATCGATAGCGGCTGGAAATTGGGCTTTACCGGGCGGAACGGCCGGGGAAAGACCACCTTCCTGCGGCTGCTCCAGGGGGAGTACCCGTACAGCGGCACCATCTCCGCCTCTGTGGAATTTGAGTACTTTCCCTACGAGGTGGCGAACCTGTCCCGGACGGGCCTGGAGGTGGTGCGGGAGATCGCGCCGGAGGCGGAGGACTGGGAGATCCAGCGGGAGCTGGGGCTTCTGGACCTGGCAGAGAGATCACTGGAGCTGCCCTTTTCCAGCCTCTCCAACGGGGAGCGGACCAAGGTGCTGCTGGCGGCCATGTTTTTGAAGGAGAATGCCTTCTTGCTGATCGACGAGCCCACCAACCATCTGGACCTGGAGGGACGGCGGAAGCTGGGGAGCTATCTGGCCCGGAAGCGGGGCTTTCTGCTGGTGTCCCATGACCGGGCGTTCCTGGACCAGTGTGTGGACCACATTCTGGCCATCAACCGGACCAATATTGAGATCCAGCGGGGGAATTTCTCCTCCTGGTGGGAGAACCGCCGGAGGCAGGACGCCTTCGAGCTGGCCCGGCAGGAGAAGCTGCAGAAGGACATCGGGCGGCTGACGGAGTCCGCCCGCCGTGCCTCCGGCTGGTCGGACCGGACGGAGAAGAGTAAGTTCGGCGTGGACAAGACCGGGGCCAAGGCGGCGGACCGGGGCTTTGTGGGCCACAAGGCGGCCAAGCTGATGCAGCGGTCCAAATCCATCCAGCGCCGCCGGGAGGAGGCAGTGGAGGAGAAGAAGCAGCTGCTGCAGAACCTGGAGCGGCAGGAGGCGCTGGCAGTCACGCCCCTGCCCTGCCGGGCGGGTGCGCGGCTGGCGGAGTTCCGGGACGTGGCCGTCTGCTACGACGGCCGCACGGTCTGCCGGGAGATCACCTTCGAGGTGCTGGCGGGGGAGCGGATCGCCCTCCAGGGCGCAAACGGCTGCGGCAAGTCCAGCCTGCTGAAGCTGCTGCTGGGGGAGGAGATCCCCCACAGCGGCACGGTGGAGACCATGAGCGGCCTGGTGGTGTCCTATGTCAGCCAGAATACAGACCACCTGCGGGGCAGCCTGACGGAGTTTGCCCGGACCCAGGGCCTGGACGGCAGCCGGTTCCGGACCATCCTGCGGAAGCTGGATGTTCCACGGGAGCAGTTTGAGAAGGACCTGGCAGATTACAGCAGCGGCCAGAAGAAAAAGGTGCTGCTGGCCGCAAGCCTCTGCACACAGGCACACCTGTACGTGTGGGATGAGCCGCTGAACTTTATCGACGTCATCTCCCGGATGCAGGTGGAGGATCTGCTGCTGGCCTGTCGGCCGACCCTGCTGTTCGTGGAGCACGACGCCCGCTTCTGCGACGAGATCGCCACCCGGCGCATCCGGATCCGGGGGGAATGATTCAAAACAAGAAGACGCCCTCCGCACAACTGCGGAGGGCGTCCGTTTCCCTTTGCGATTACCAGAGGTCGGGCCAGAATACCTGGCCGTCCTCCGACCGGAAGGGCTCGGGCACCGTGTCCTCTTCCAGCATCCGGGCCCGGATGGCGGCGGAGAGGTCCTCCACTGTGCTGGGGCCGTAGTCGGCAAAGGACGCCGAGTCCATCAAAATGGCGCCCGCCCGGGCCATGTCCTCCAGATTCACCCGCTGGATCTCCTCGGTATGGGAGGAGCAGCAGTCCGTCAGCACCACGGTGTTGTACTCCAGAGCGATGGCGTCATAGCAGGTGGTGCGGATGCAGTTGGGGGTGGTGGTGCCGGTGAGGATCACCGTCCGCACGTCCAGCCGCCGGAGGATCAGGTCCAGCTCCGTCTGGAAAAAGGCGCTCCACCTGGGCTTGATGATGGTGTAGTCCCCGGGCTGGGGGCGCAGGCCCTCCGGTGCCTGGGCGCTGTTGGGACCGGTGGAGGCGGGGCGGCAGGCCCGGCCGCCAGCGACCCAGCCGGGGTAACGGGTCAGCTCCACATCGCTGCCGTCAGCGCGGTAGAGCCGCTTGACAAAGAATACCGGAATGCCCTTGGCCCGGGCCAGCTCCACGGCCCGGACGCAGTTGGGGACCATGGACTGGGCGAAGCGGATCCAGTGTCCGCCCTCCGGATGAACAAAGCCGTTTTCCATATCGATGACCAGCAGGGCGGAGCGGGTGGGATTGGGTTTCATCAGCAGAACCTCCTGTCAGAGTTTTTGAAAAATATGAATGCGAAAGGAGATACGGGTGGTGAGAGACTCCAGGTCCGCCAGACGCTTTGCACCTGTCTTGGGGGTCTTCCAGTAATAGGGCGTCATCTGGAACAGGGCGCGGATGTCTGCCTGGCAGGGAAGGGTGATGGTGCCATCCACCGGCACGATAGACTGATAGGCGAACCCCTCATAGGGGGTCTCCTTTTCCTCATTGGGATAGGGACGGTCGTAGAGGACCTGCTTCAGCTCCCAGAGGTGGTCCGGTCCGGGCACCACGTAGAGGAAGTGCCCGCCCGGCCTCAGCACTCGCCGGAATTCCTCCAGCGCCAGGGGGGAGAAGCAGTCCAGCAGAATGTCCGCCGCGCCGTCCGCCGCCGGCAGGTGGAAGGAGGAGGCCACAGCCCACGCAATGCCTTTCTCCCGCTTGGCGGCGGATCGGAGAATGGGCTTGGAAATGTCGGTTCCCGCCATCCGGGGGGATTTTCCCGCGGCGGCCAGGGTCCGGAAGATGCCGGAGGTGTAGAATCCCTCGCCGCAGCCCACGTCCCAGATCACCGGCGATTCGCCGGAAAGAGACAAAATCTGACAACAGAGCGTATTGAGAAGTGGATCATAATACCCCTTGGAGAGGAAATCCCGCCGTGCGGCGGCCATATCCCGGTCATCTCCCGGATCGGCGGAGTGCTTTTGATTGGGGGGCAGCAGATAGGTGTAGCCCTCCCGGGCGATGTCATAACTGTGTCCGGCCGGGCAGCGATAGGCCCGGTCTCCGCGGTCCAGCGGCGCCCCGCAGACGGGGCAGCGGAAAAGACTTTCCATCACGTGTCCTCGCCCGTCACATCGTTGATCCACTTCCGGCTCCGCAGCCGCAGGATACCCCAGGGGCACTTGCACACATTTTCCGACTGGATGCATAGGCACACCACCGCTACCGGGGCGTTGAACACCAGGGCAGTCAGGAAGGTCAGAGGTACAGCGATGACCCACTGGCAGCTCAAGTCGATGATGGAGGCCATGCGGGAGTCGCCGCCCGCCCGAAGCAGGCCGGTGATGTTGGTGATGTCAAAGGCCTTCAGCGGCAGCATGAAGAGATATACGACGCACATGGTGACGGCGATCTCCAGCGCCAGCCCCTCCAAATGGAACAGAGGATAGAGATAGGGGATGAACACCGTAGGCAGGAGGACCGCCAGGCACACCGACACCACGAGACCCACTCCGAAGGAGACCGTCAGCAGGCAGCAGCCCAGAGAGTAGACCTCCTCCCGGCCGGCGCCCTCACCGATCCGCTTGCCCACAATCACGGCGGTGGCGCCTGCGATGCCGAAGCAGGCCACGGTGGAGAACTTGTCGATGTTGCCCATGATGGCGTGGGCCGCCAGCATATCCGTGCTGATGGCCATGTGGCCCATGACGGCGGTCATAACGCTGACGCCCAGACCCCACAGCACCTCGTTCACCAGAACGGGGGTGGCGTATTTCAGGAAGCTCCGCGCCATGGCCCCGCCGGGCCGCAGCAGCAGGCGGAGCATCAGGGGCACTCGGCGGTAGCGGGGGGCATAGACCGCGACGATCACGAACTCCAGCACCCGGGAGGTCAGGGTGGCAATGGCAGCACCGGTGATCCCCAGCGCAGGCGCGCCGAACTTGCCGAAAATGAGAATGTAGTTCAAGCCCGTGTTGGTCAGCATGGAGATGCCGAAGACGATCATGCCCATGGCGGGATTCTCCGTGCTGCGCTGCATGCCGATGTAGACGGAGCTGATGGTGTTGAAGATATAGCTGAGGCCAACAATCCGGAGATAGGGGGCGCCCAACTCAATGAGCAGGTCGTTGTTGGTCACCAGAGCCATCACATGGAGGGGGAAGAAGAACAGCACAGCGGCCACGGAAACCGCAATGATGAGCCCGGCGTAAAGGCTGACGCCCATACAGCGGTTGATGCTGTCGGTGTCCCCCTTGCCCCAGTACTGGCTGGCCAGGACGGAGAGTCCGCTGAGCAGGCCCAGGATGATGATCTGGAGCAGGTAGATGGGCGTGTTGGCGGCAGTGACAGCGGACAGCTCATTCTGCCCCAGCATACCCACCATGAAGGTGTCCACAAATCCCAGGGAAGTGGTGATGAGATTCTGCAGGATCAGCGGCAGAGCCAGCAAGAACAGCCGCTTGTAGAAGCCGGGCTCCCGATGAAGATGACGAAACATAAAAGACGAAACCTCTTGAAACTGAAAAGTAAAATTGCCTTACAGCATGGGCATCCGCGTGTCGTGGTGGCGCCGCAGGGCGTCCGCACAGGCGTCGATGTCGCCCTTGTCAGTCTCCGGACCGAAGCTCAGGCGGATTACCCCGCCGGAGACCTTCTTCGGCAGCTTCAAAGCTGCGATCACGTGACTGGGCTTGCCCTGATGGCAGGCGGAGCCGGCGGAGATGCAGACGCCCTGGCTGCCCAGGTCATTGACAATATTTTGGCTGGGCCAGCCTACGAGAGAGATGGAGAGGATATGGGGCGCGCCGCCGGGGGCGGAGAGGATTTTCAAGTCGGGGATGGCAGACAGCCGCTCTGCGGCATAGTCCCGGATTTTCGCCATGCAGAGGAGTTTCTCCTCCAAATTTTCCCGCCGCAGCTCCACAGCCCTGGCAAAGCCCGCGATCTGGGCCGTGGCTTCAGTGCCGGCCCGAAGACCGCTCTCCTGCCCGCCGCCGGCCAGCAGCGGCTTTGGATTTCGGACCCTGGGACCGATGTACAGAGCGCCGATGCCCTTGGGCCCGCCGATCTTGTGGGCGGAGATGGTGAGGAAGTCCGCCCCCAGCGTTTTTGCGGAGCAGGGGACCTTCAAAAAGCCTTGGACCGCGTCGGTGTGCAGCAACGTCTGTGGGTTCTTCACTGCCAGGCCCCGGGCGATCTCAGCGATGGGATAGATGTTTCCCAGCTCGTTGTTCACCAGCATGCAGGACACCAGCGCCGTGTCCTGCCGGACGGCGGCGAGGACCTGCTCCGCAGAGAGGGAGCCGTCCTGAGCCGGGACAAGATACGTCACCTCGTATCCCTGCCGCTCCATCCAGCGGCAGGCTTCCAGCACGGCGCTGTGCTCCACTGCGGTGGTAACGATGTGGCGGCCCAGGTGGCGGTTCTGCCAGCAGGCGGCGGTGACAGCCCAGTTGTCCGCCTCTGTGCCGCAGGAGGTGAAGAACAGCTGCTTGGCCCCACAGCCCAGTGCGTCCGCCACGGTCTTCCGCCAGACTTCCACCCGGCGCTTCATCTCCAGCCCCATGGGGTACTGGGAGCTGGGGTTGCCGAACTGTTCGGTGAGCACCTCATACATGGCATCCGCCACCGCCCGGGGAACGGGCGTAGTGGCGGCGTGGTCCAGATAAATCATGAAAAACGATCTCCTTGCAGTTGGGCCTTGCCCAACAGTAAAAATTACAGTATAATCGAAACGCATCAAGTTATTATATAAAGGTTTTGCGGAAAGTGCAAGGAGATTCCATGAAAGTTGCCATCTATACCTTGGGCTGCAAGGTGAACCAATATGAGACCCAGGCCATGGAGCAGGAGCTGCTGGCAAGGGGGCACACGCTCACGGAGTTTTCCGATGAGGCGGATGCCTATATCGTGAACACCTGCTCCGTCACGGCAGTCAGCGACCAGAAGTCCCGGCAGGTGATCCACGGCGTCCAGCGGAAGCACCCCGGCGCCGTGGTGGCGGTGTGCGGCTGCTATCCCCAGACCCACGCGGACGACGTGCGGAAGCTGGGGGTGGACCTGATCTCCGGCACCGGCGACCGGACGGGTTTTATCCGCCTTCTGGAAGAGGCCGCGGCGGAGAAGCGGCAGATCGAGGCCATCGACCAGCCTTTTGAGCGGCGGGTGTTCGAGGTCCTGCCCGCCGGCGGCCTGGGGGGCCGCACCCGGGCCATGCTGAAGGTGGAGGACGGGTGCGTCAACTTCTGTACCTACTGCATCATTCCATACGCCCGGGGACGGGTGCGGTCCCTGCCCGTCCCCACTGCCGTGGAGCAGACTCGGGCCCTGGCGGCAGAGGGCTACCGGGAGATCGTGGTGACGGGCATCGAGATCTCCTCCTGGGGCCAGGACCTGAAGAACGGAGAGACCCTGATCGACCTACTGGAGGCTGTCTGCACCGCCGCACCGGCTGTCCGCATCCGGCTGGGGAGCCTGGAGCCCCGGACCATCACAGAGGAGTTCTGCCGCCGGGCGGCCGCCCTGCCGAACCTCTGCCCCCAGTTCCACTTGTCTATGCAGTCCGGATGCGACGACACCCTGAAGCGAATGAACCGGAAATACGATACCACTCGATATGCGCAGTCCGTTGCACTTTTAAATCAATATTTTGACCACCCCGCTGTCACCACGGACCTCATCACCGGGTTTCCGGAGGAGACGGAGGAGGAATTTGCCCAGACGCTGGACTTCATCCGCCGGTGCGGCTTTGCCCAGATGCACATTTTCCCCTACTCCGTCCGGCCCGGCACCCCGGCGGCCAAGATGCGTCAGGTGCCGAAGGCCGTGAAGGAAGAGCGGGCCCGCCAGGCGGCGGCGGTGGCGGAGGCGCTCCACCGGAACTATCTCGCGGCCTGTGTGGGAGCGGTGTATCCCGTCCTCTTTGAACAGCCCAAGGACGGCAGGTATTTCGGCCACGCACCCAACTATATGGAGGTGCTGGCGGACGGGACGGACCTGCATAACCAGGTGCGGAATGTGAAAGTCACCGGCACTGACGGAGCATCCCTGCTGGGTGAGCTTTTGGAGGACTGACATGAAGAGCCATTTCTTTGCCTACATCTCCCGGATGCGGTTCATCCAGCGGTGGGCCCTGATGCGCAACACCGCGCCGGAGAACGTCCAGGAGCACAGTCATCAGGTGGCCGTCCTGGCCCACGCTCTGGCGGTGATCCGCAACGAGAAGTTCGGCGGCCGCCTGGACCCCGGCGCCGTGGCGGTGGCGGCGCTGTACCATGACGCCAGCGAGATCCTGACCGGCGACATGCCCACCCCCATCAAGTACGACAACCCGGCTATCCGAAACGCCTACAAGGACGTGGAGGCGGTGGCGGAGGGCAAGCTGCTCCACATGCTGCCGCCGGAGCTTCAGGGGGTGTACGGGCCCATCCTGACGCAGTCCGACCCGGAGGTGCGGCAGGTGGTGAAGGCGGCGGACAAGCTCTCCGCTTATATCAAGTGTGTAGAGGAGCTGAAAGCCGGCAACAACGAATTCCGGCAGGCCGCCGGCCAGACCCGGAAAGCCCTGGAGGGCTATGAACTGCCGGAAGTGACGTACTTTCTGGAGACCTTTATGGACAGCTTCTCCCTGACCCTGGACGAGCTGCAGTGAACAAAGAACCGCCCTGGCGCACAGCGCCAGGGCGGTTCTTTGTTCACTTGTTCAGCTTGGAGCAGATCAGCCCGCCCAGGCGGCGGACACCCTCCTCGATCAGGTCCTCCGGCGTGTTGCCGAAGCTCATGCGCATACAGTTCTTCCCCTGGCCGTCCCGGTCGGAGAAGAAGCCCTCTCCCGCCACAAAAGCCACGTTCACAGCCGGGTCTGTGGAAGACTCCTGCAGCAGGGCGGAGGTGTCGATGCCGCCGGGCAGCTCCACCCAGGTGAAGAGGCCGCCGTCCGGATTGCTGTGCTTGGTACCGGCGGGGAAATACCGGTCGATGCTCTGGAGCATCACGTCCCGGCGCCTGCGGTACAGGTCGCAGATCATCTGGTGGTGGGCCGGGTAACAGCCCCGCTTGAAGAACTCCGCGCAGAGGATCTGGGGCAGCATGGAGGTGTGGGAGTTGGTGGCGGACTTCACGTCCACCAGATGCTGGATGGTCTCCGTATCCGCCACCACATAGCCCAGGCGGGAGCCGGGGGAGAAAATCTTGGAGAAGCTGCCCGCCATTACCACATGGCCTGTGGTGTCGAAGTGCTTGATGGGAGGCAGGTCCTCTCCGCTGTACCGGATATCCCGATAGGGGTCGTCCTCCAGCACCAGCACGTCGTATTTGGCGGCCAGCTCCGCCACGGCCTTCCGCCGCTCCAGGCTGAGGGTGCGGCCGCTGGGGTTCTGGAAGGTGGGAATGACATAGATCATCTTGGGATGGCACTGCCGGATCTTCCGCTCCAGATCCTCCGGGATCAGGCCGTTGTCATCCATGGCCACACCCACGCACTTGGCCTCGAACATATCGAAGATCTCCACGGACTGGACGAAGGTGGGGGCCTCCACCAGGATCACGTCGCCGGGGTCGATGTACGCCTGGCAGGCCAGGTTGATGCCCTCCAGGCCGCCGGTGATGATTATGACGTTGTCCACGCCGCAGTCGATGCCCTTGGGAGCCAGCAGTTCCCGGACCACCACCTCCCGCAGGTCCCGGATCCCCTCAATGGGGCCGTACTGCAGGGCCTCCACGCCCCGGGTGTCCGTCCGCAGCACCTCGTCGGCCAGCTGGCGGATGGTGTCCACCGGCAGGGCCTCTCTGGCGGGGGAACCGCCGCTGAAGGAGATGATGTCCGGGTTGGTCATGGACCCGAACAGTCCTTTGACCACATTGGCCGTGAAGGCCATTTTTTCCATACGCTTGGCATAAGGCACCATTCTGCGCTGTCCTCCATTTCAAGGGCGCGCCCTTCCGGCGCGCCGCTGTGTGATTTGATCGTTTCAGTATACCACACCAGGCGGGAAAACTCAATTCCCCAAAAACAAGCCGTCCCGGGGCATTGCCCCGGGACGGGAGGATGGTCATTCCAGGGGAATTTGGATGTCTCCCACCTGCACGGCGGCGACCTGGCTCACGTCCAGCAGATGCTGGAAGGAGCAACTGAAGGACAGAGAGAAGGGAAGCGCCTCGTCGGGACGGCTGCCGGTGCTGCCGCTGAGTCCGCTCCGGGTCAGCTCCTGTACCGGCAGGGCATTGCCGTCCGTCAGGACCAGGGAGGTGGCCGCCCGCAGATCTTCGAGACCCTCATAAACGGTGTTACCGGTGAGCTGCACATGGATGGAGAAGGGGGACAGGACCGTCTGGACAAAGACACCGTCCTGCTGGTAGGAGGCCGTCAGCGTCTGGGAGGATCCCGTCGGCTGGAAAGTCACCAGGGCCGGATGGTCTGTCACAGCGGTGTCCACGCCGTCCACCCGTAGGACAGGGGGCGTCAGCAGCACCGTCACCGGCTGGGCGGTGAAGTCGGCGCTGCCGGATTTCACGGCGATATGAAAGAGATAGGTGAGGGTATTGGTCTCCATGTCATAGCCCTGGCTCTCCGAGCCGCCGGAGCTGCCGCTGGTGTAGTTGATCAGGCGGAAATCCGCCAAACTGCTCCCAGCTCTTTCCACGTAGCCGCAATATGAGGTGTAGTCTGTCCAGTCGATGTCCGCCCACCTGTCCTGGTCGGCGGCCTTCAGCTCCTCCCAGGAAATGTCGCCGGTGAGATAGTAGGAGATATCTGGCAGGTCGATACAATTTGCCTGCCAGTCCTCGCTTTCATAGGCCATCTCCACGAGCTCCCGGTCCACTGTGTCCGGCAGCCGGTAGTCCAGAATCAGATAAAGGTTCTTCTCGGAGACCAGGGCCTCCCGGATGGTCACGGCCACATCGTCGCAGACGGAGATGACATTCACCTTCTGGAAGGCCTTTTCGGCCATGGGGGTCTCCGCCCCCTCCGGGCCAAACCGGTCTGAGAAGATGTCATCCCAGTCCACCAGCACCGCCGCCCCCACGGACAGCGTCAGTACAACAGCCAGCACCGCAGCCAGCAGCGCCTTTCGGAAAAATCCCCGGGGGCGGTAGACGGCGGTCCGGGCCTGAGGTTCCGGCTCCGCGGACAAAACAGCCTCCCGCAGCTGTTCCTCCAGCTCCGGCGGGGGCGCGCAGTGTTCCATTGACTCGTGATAGCGATTCATAAGCTCTCCTCCCATGTGTTCCGCAGGGCGTCCCGGCCCCGCTTCAGCCGCATTTTCACCGTGGGCACCGTCACCCCCAGGAGCCGCGCGATCTCCCGGAGGGTGTAGCCCTCGTAGTAGTGGAGGTGAAGGACTGTCCGCTGGGACTCCGGCAGGGCGGCCACGTGGTCCAACAGGCCCAGCTCCTCCGGCGTGACGGCGGCGGAGGCGGCCTCCAGCGGCAGCTCGGACCGGTTGGATCGCTTCCAGGCGTCCCGACACTGGTTCAGGGCCACCCGGAACAGCCATCGCCGCTCGTGGTCCGGCGAGGCAAAGACCGGCGCCCGGTACAGCCGCTTGCAGAATACCTCCTGCAAAATGTCCTCTGCGTCCGCCGGGTTCTTCATCTGGATTAGGCAGAAACGGTACAGGGAGGGCCCGTAGGTCCGGTACACCTGCTCAAAGAGCTGTTCCGCTTCGGTCACTGGCCTCACCTCCTTCTGCTGTGATTACGAGTGAGCGGGGCAAAAGGTCACAAAGAACTGCAAAAACTCCCCGGCTTCTGCCGGGGAGTTTCAGTTCAGGGCATCCGCCTGCTGTGTGAAGAGCTCCGTCACCCGCTCTGCCGTGGCGGGGCAGGAGGTGAGCGCCGGGTCCTGTGCCAGCAGCTGCTCCGCCGCCTGACGGGCCTCCTGCAGCAGCTGGGTGTCGCAGCCCAGATCCGCCACCTTCAGCCCCGGCAGGCCGTGCTGGCGCGCTCCGAAGAAGTCACCGGGGCCCCGGAGCCGCAGGTCCTCCTCCGCGATCTGGAAACCGTCAGTGGTCTTGGTCATGACCTTCAGCCTCTGCCTCGTCTCCTCGTTTCGGTTGTCGGAGATCAGGATGCAGTAGGACTGATGCTTCCCCCGGCCCACCCGGCCCCGCAGCTGGTGGAGCTGGGAGAGGCCGAACCGCTCCGCGTTCTCGATCACCATCACCGCGGCGTTGGGCACATCCACCCCCACCTCGATGACGGTGGTGGACACCAGAATATCCGTCTCGTGGGCAGCGAAGGCGGCCATGACGGCGTCCTTCTCCTTGGGCTTCATCTTGCCGTGGACGAAGGCCACCTTGAGATCTGGAAACACCTCGGACTGGAGCTTTTTGGCGTATTCCGTCACCGCCTTGCGCTCGTCGGGGAGCTGGTCATTCTCCTCTACCATGGGACAGACGATATAGGCCTGGCGGCCCTCGCCCACCAGCTTGCGGATGAAGCGGTACACCCGCTGGTGATAGCCCCCGGTGACGGCGAAGGTCTGCACCGGCTGGCGGCCGGGGGGCAGCTGGTCGATGATGGACACGTCCAGGTCTCCGTAGAGGATCAGGGCCAGGGTCCGGGGGATGGGGGTAGCGGACATGACCAGAATGTGGGGGTGGTCCCCCTTGGCGGCCAGTTCCGCCCGCTGGGCCACACCGAAGCGGTGCTGCTCATCCGTCACCACCAGGCCCAGGTCGCGGTAGGCCACGCTGCCGGTGATGAGGGCGTGGGTGCCGATGGCAAAGTCGATCTCCCCGCTCTCCAGTTGCTGAGTGATGGACCGTTTCGTCTTGGCGGTGGTGGAGCCGGTCAGCAGGGCGCACCGGATACCCAAATTTTCCAGCAGAGGGGCCAGGCCCTGGTAGTGCTGCTGGGCCAGGATCTCCGTAGGGGCCATCAGGGCCGCCTGGCGGCCATTCTTCACCATGAAGTACACGCAGGCGGCGGCCACCATGGTCTTGCCGGAACCCACGTCTCCCTGACAGAGCCGGTTCATGGGCGTGCCGGAGCGCATGTCCGCCAGTGCTTCCTCCACACAGCGGCGCTGAGCGTCCGTCAGGGTGAAGGGCAGGGCACGGTAGAAAAGCTCCATGTCCACGCCGCCGCAAGGGGGCACGTGGACCACCTCCCGGCGGGAGCGGAGCCGCTCCAGCCCGATGGTGAAGAGGAACAGCTCCTCAAAGGCCAGCCGCCGCCGGGCTAGGTCCAGGGCCTCCACGCTCTCCGGGAAGTGAATGTTCTCATAGGCGTACTCGATGCGGCAGAGCTGATGATGCTGCCGCACACGGTCCGGCAGAACGTCCGGCAGGATGTCCGCGCAGGCGTCCAGCCCCTGGCGGATGGACCGGGACAAAATCAGCTGGCTGACTCCGGCGGTAAGGGGATAGATGGGCACGATGCGGCCGGTGACCTCCCGCCGCCCCTCCGGCTCCACCACAGGATTGGCCATCTGATGCCGGAGGAGGGAGCCCTCCGCCCGGCCATAGAAGATATAGGTCTCTCCCTGGTGCAGGCTGTTTTTCAGCCACGCCTGGTTGAAAAAGGTCACATCCAGGGTGCCGGTGTCGTCCACCGCCCGGAGCTTCACCAGATCCAGCCCCTTGCGGATGTGGGAGATGGTGGGCGGGGACGCCACCATGGCGGCCACGCCGGCGGTCTCGCCGGGCACCAGGTCCGCAATGCGCCGCAGGGCAGAGCGGTCGTCGTAGGCCCGGGGGAAGTAAGAGATCAGGTCCCGCAGGGTGGCGATGCCCAGCTTGCCCAGGGCCTTGGCCCGCTGCTCCCCGATGCCCTTGATGTACCGCACATCTGTGTTCAGGTCCGCCATGGAATCACCTCCCGCCTTGCAAATTATTGGTCTCCATTATATAATGGCGCCGGAGAAAAAACAAGGAGATGGGCGCATGGTCACCTGGAAGAAGTGGGCGGCCCGCGGAGTCTGATGTGTGGGTTTGTTCGGCGGGATGATCGCGGCTGGAACCGGCCTGTGGCCCCTGGGACCCATTGGACCAGCAGCAGTGATGATGGTGTTGGGGGCTGGTCCTGTGGAGCAGGCAATACAGCGGTGTTCGTGTGCCCTTCCTGCGGCGCAGAGTTATCGGGAAAGGACTTCCGATCATCCAAGTGGAGCCTGGATGGGAGTAAAATCATGTATTGCCACATTTGTGGAGCGATGTTTCCCGTAGAGGAATGCCGCAGAAAAGAGCCATAAAAAAGAGCCCGGAATCCCGGGCACTTTTTTTGTAACAAAACTACTGCCCATGCGTCCTATGGCAGAGAGGAGGGGAGGCCGTGCCGGATTTTGAGGAGATCTATCAGACGTATTTCGCCGACGTGTACCGCTACATCCTGGCCCTCAGCCGGGACGCCCACACAGCGGAGGAGGTGACCCAGGAGACCTTCTTCCGGGCATTGGCCTCCATCGACCAGTTCCGGGGGGACTGCCAGCTGCGGGTATGGCTGTGCCAGATCGCCCGGAACCAGTACCTCTCGCTGTGCCGGGAGCGAAAGCACCGGGGAGAGCTGGAGCAGGAGCCGGGGGACGACGGGCTGGAGTGCGGCTTTGCGGACCGGGACGCCGCCAAGCGGCTCCACCGGCTGCTCCATGACCTGCCGGAACCCTACAAGGAGGTGTTCTCCCTGCGGACCTTCGGGGAGCTGCCCTTTGCCCAGATCGGGGAGCTCTTCGGCAAGACGGAGTCCTGGGCCCGGGTCACCTACTTCCGGGCCCGCCAGAAATTGAAGGAGGGATTTGATGGACCAGCTGGACCATGATATCGTACAGGACCTGCTGCCCCTGTACCACGATGGCGTCTGCTCGGACAAGAGCCGGGCGGCGGTGGAAGAACACCTGCAAACCTGTCAGGACTGCAGAAAGGCATTGGAAGAGATGGACACGCAGCTGCCCACGGAAAAAGTTGCCGTTGACGACGCGGCGGCGGTGAAAAAAATCTCCCGGGAGTGGGAGAGAGGCAAGTGGAAAGCCCGCATGAAGGGTGCGGGTATTGCTGTGCTGGTGTGCCTGCTGCTCTTTGGGGGCTGGATAGCGGCCACGGAGTGGTTTGTGTTTCCGGTGGAATTGGAGAATATTCAGATCACCAACGTGCGTCAGCTCTCCGACGGGCGGATTCTGTATCACTTCTACATTGATGACGAGCTCGGCCTGCGGACATTGGGGTTTGACTATGTGGAGGTGAACGGGGAAGGGCATATGTATTGTGTGCCCAAGCGGGCATTGTACACGGAAAAGAGAGAAACGACCTCCTTGGCCGACTCGGAGCAGGAAGTGGATTTGGAGGTGTGCGGGGCCTGGGCCCGCGCCAGCGGCGTGGATGAGGAACTCACCCATATCTGGATCGGGCAGGGGGAGGACGCGATTCTCCTCTGGGAGAAAGGTATGCATCTGCCCGCTGCCAGCGCGGCGGATGAAGCCCAGTGGGGCTTCAGGGAAGCCAGCGCCGCCTATTGGAAGGCGCACTACAGCGGCACGGAGACGGTGCCGTGAGCGAAATGGAAGTGACCTCGAACAATCTGCTGAAGACGGCCGCGGGCGTGATCCCGCATGAGTACGGCATCCGGGAGGATGGCGTCAGATGGACTGCTTATCGGCCGTATATCGCCCCGGACGGACTCTGTATCTCCTATGGAAACCCGGCAGAGGACGCAGCCAACAAGACGGTGCTGGCGGCCCATCGGGAGAACGTGGAGGCGTTGCTGCCCCGGGCCGGGGAGATCTGGGACCTGCCGTGGCGGACCTCCGCGCCGTGTGCGGCGGCCATGCGGGAAGACCTTCCGATAGAAGCAGGACGGCGAGTGCACCGGTCCCCACAGTCGTGGGGAGAGGACTCCGGAGCTGCCCGCAGAGGCGCCCCGTCGGAAGAGAAAAAACGGCCCGCCGGGATCTCCCGGCGGGCCGCTGCTCAATCGCACAGCTTCGTATTCACATAGTCATAGAACCGATAGGTGAGCCCGTTCTCCGTCACCGGCTCGCTGACGGCTCTTACGGTCCAGCCGGGCAGCTTGTCCAGATTGGGAAAGAAGGAGTCCGCGCCCTCCGCGGCGGCGTCCACCCGGGTCACGTAAGCCCGTGCGCATTGGGAGAGCAGAGCGGCGTAGATGCTGCCGCCGCCGATGACCCACAGCTGGTCCGGCGGGGTACCGGCTGTGGCCTCCCGCATGGCCGCCAGACTGGAGACGGTCTCCGCCCCCTCCCGGGAAAAGTCCGGGCAGTGGGTGATGACGATGTTCCGCCGCTTGGGCAGGGGCCGCCCGCCGGGAAAGGAGTCCAGCGTCCGGCGGCCCAGGATGACCGTGCCCCCCAGGGTGAGGGAGCGAAAGCGCTTCATGTCCGTAGGCAGGGAGAAGAGCAGATCATTGTCCCGGCCGATGGCCCAGTTTTGATCGACGACGACGATGGCATTCACAGCGCAGGCCTCCTCAAATAGCGATGGGGATCTGGTCCTCGAAGGGGGCGGGGATGTAGTCCTCCAGGGAGAAGCTGTCCCGGGTAAAGGCGTAGAAGTCCGTCACGGACGGGTCCATCCGGAACACCGGCGCCGGGGACGGCGTCTGGGCCAGCATCTTTTCAATGATGGGCACATGGCGGTCGTAGATATGGGCGTCCGCGATCACGTGGACCAGTTCGCCGGGCACCAGGCCGCTGACCTGGGCCAGCATGTGGACCAGCACCGCGTACTGCACTACATTCCAGTTGTTGGCGGCCAGCATGTCCTGGCTCCGCTGGTTCAAAATGGCGTTGAGGACATTCCCGGAGACGTTGAAGGTCATGGACCAGGCGCAGGGGTACAGATTCATCTCATGGAGATCCTGGTGGTTGTAGAGACTGGTGAGGATGCGGCGGGAGGCGGGGTTGTGCTTCAGGTCGTACAGCACCCGGTCCACCTGGTCCATCTCCCCCTCGGGATACTGGTGCTTGATGGAGAGCTGATAGCCATAGGCCTTGCCGATGGAGCCGTCCGGATCCGCCCACTCATCCCAGATGTGGCCGTTCAGGTCGTGGATGTTGTTGGACTTCTTCTGCCAGATCCACAGCAGCTCGTCCACCGCGGTCTTCCAGTAGGTCCGGCGGAGGGTCAGGATGGGGAACTCCTCCTGAAGGTCATAGCGGTTGACGATCCCGAATTTTTTCACAGTGTGGGCGGGAGTACCGTCCTCCCAATGGGGACGGACGGGCAGGTCTGTGTCCCAGACCCCGTGGTCCAGAATGTCCCGGCAGTTTTGCAGAAAGAGCGCATCGGCACGGCTCATGGGGGTCCCTCCTCAGCGTTGGGTATTTTTTTCAGTATAGCAAATCCGGGAGAAAAACACAATCGGCAGATGAAGCCCCGGCCGCCAAATTGGGGGCGTCTTTTCCTGTGCCTGTTGTGAAAATCGGCTATGTGTGGTAGAATACCTGCAAAACGGGCCCTGCCTCATCGGGCGCGGCGCCCGGTTCCACGGCCGAAGGGTGACCCGGCGGATGCTCCGGCGGGCGGAAAAGGAGGCGGGAGATGCCGGACCGGAAGGAGATCAACAAGCGGGGCTATCTGAAGGAGGACTTCCGGCTGTTCCACCTGAAGGACAGCCGGGCCCAGAAGGTGGACTATCACTACCACGCCTTTGACAAGCTGATCCTTCTCCTGGGGGGAAAGGTCACCTATGTGGTGGAGGGCGTCACCTACTTCCTTCAGCCCTGGGACCTGCTGCTGGTGGGACACGACCTGATCCACCGGCCCATCATCGACCCGGCGGAGCCCTATGAGCGGGTGGTGATCTGGCTGGGACGGGAGTGGCTGGAGCGGCGCAGCGACCCCGGCGAGGCGCTGGACACCTGCTTCGACACCACCCGGGAGCGGGGGTTCCACCTGCTGCGCTTCGACGCAGAGCGGCGGCTCCACTATATGCAGCGCATCCAGCAGCTGGAGGAGGCCCTGCGGGACCGGAGCTTCGGCGCCGCCCGCATGGCGGATACCCTCTGCCAGCAGATGCTGATCGACGTGAACCGGGATGTGCTGCGCTCCCGCACCGCCCAGGAGGAGCGGGACAGCTACCGGGTGGACCCCAAGATGGAGGAGGTGCTCCGGTACATTCTGGACCATCTGGGAGAGGAGCTGACGGTGGAGTCCCTCTCCAAGCGGTTTTTTATCAGCCGGTACTATCTGATGCACCGGTTCAAGGCCGTCACCGGCTACACGGTCCACCAGTACATCAGCCAGAAGCGGCTGCTGCGGGCCGGGGAGCTAATCCGCGCCGGCGTGCCGGTAATGAAGGCGGCGGAGCAGGCCGGATTTGAGGAGTATTCCACCTTCCTGCGGGCCTTCCGCGGCACCTTCCACATGAGTCCCCGGGAGTTCCGGTGACGAGGATACGGCAAAAGCCCGCCCGGGGATCGCTCCCCGGGCGGGCTTGCTGTTACTGGGCCTCGCCGGCTGCCAGGCGGAGGATAGCCTCCATGTCCGCGGGCTGGATCTTCACGAAGCCGCCGAAGGGGAAGCCGCCGGGCTTCTCCGCCCGGTGGGCCACCATGTCCGGGATGTCTTTGGCCTTGGCTCCCAGCTCGTCAAAGGTGATGGGCATCCCCAGGGAGTGGAAGAAGAGGCACAGCTTCTCGATGCCCTGGCGGGCGGTGGCCTCCGGGTCCGCAAAGTTCATCTCACAGCCGAAGACCCGCACGGCGAACTGGGCCAGCCGGACGGGATCATGGGGCAGCACGTACTCCATCCAGGCGGGCAGGATCACCGCAAGACCCGCGCCGTGGGCGCAATCGTAGAAGGCGGAGAGCTCATGCTCGATCTGGTGGCTGGCCCAGTCCTGCTCCCGGCCCACGCCGCAGGAGTTGTTGTGGGCCAGCATCCCTGCCCACATCAGGTCCGCCCGGGCGGCGTAGTCATTGGGATCGGCAATGGCCTTGGGGGCCGCGTCCAGCACGGTCTTCAGCAGGGCCTCGCACAGCCGGTCCGTCAGCCCCACGTCGGGAGTGTTGGTGAAGTACCGCTCCATGATGTGGGCCATCATGTCCACCGCGCCGCTGGCGGTCTGGTAGGCAGGCAGGGAGCAGGTGAACCGGGGGTTCAGCACGGCGAATTTCGGGCGGATGACATCCGTCTTGGGGCAACCCCACTTCAGGTTGCCCCGCTCCTGGGTGATGACGCAGCTGTCGGACCCCTCGCTGCCGGCGGCGGAGATAGTCAGCACCACGCCCACGGGCAGCGTCTTCTCGATCTTGGCGGCGCCGGTGAAGAAATCCCAGAAATCCCCCTTGTACAGCGCGCCGAAGCCGATGGCCTTGGCGGTGTCGATGACACTGCCGCCGCCCAGTGCCAGCAGGAAGTCCGCGCCGGTCCGCCGGACCAGGTCGATGCCCTCGTATACCTTGCCGCTGCGGGGGTTGGCCTGGACGCCGGAGAGCTCTGTAAAGGGGATGCCCGCGGCCTCCAGGGAGGCGGTGACGGCGTCATAGGCGCCGTTGCGGCGGACGGACCCGCCGCCGGTGACCAGCAGTACCCGGCTGCCGCCGAACCGGCGCACCAGCGCGCCGGTGTTTTTCTCTTCTCCATCGCCGAAGGTGAAGAGGGTGGGGGAGTAGAAGGTGAAGTTGTTCATGGATGAAGTTCCTTTCCTTAAAAATTCAACAACATAATCAGTCCCGCTTGGATAGAAGCACCTCAAATACCAGCAGGGCCAGAGCTATCGCCAGCAGGAGAAGCCCCGCTGAGAGAACGGCCCCGCACCAGGTGCTGCGCAGAGCAGTGCCGAAGCGGCCGAAATCGGTGTACCACTGGTCTGCGGTCAGTGCATGATAGACAGCTCCGGTCAGCCCTGTCAAGGCGGCTGCTGTTCCTGCGAAGGCCAGAGGCGGAGAGATCACCCGGAGACTCCACCGCCACAGTGGAAGAGACAGGAAGTCGGACGCATCATCAGCCTTGGCATTCTCCCCCAGCAGTTCATCGGCGGAGATGCCGAAGACGCGGCACAATTGGAGAAGCTTTTCCGCATCAGGAAGGACCTCGCCGCTCTCCCAGCGGCTGACGTCCTGCGTGGAGACGCCCAGCCGCTCTGCCAGAATCTCCTGAGAGAGGTGGGCAGCCAGCCGCCTCTGGGTGATTTTTTCGCCGATGGTCATGGGAAAACTCCTTTCGCAAATAGCTTTCGTATATCACTGGCCTGCCCCGGCGGACTGCTTAATATCCCCGGTTCCGGTCCACCAGTCCCGCCAGCGGGCGCCCGGCGGCGTAGTTCTCCAGATCGGCACAGAAGCGGGCTACGTTTTCGTCGCAGGTGTAGCCCAGGGTCATGTTGCCGGAGACGTGGGGGGTGAGAATGATGTTCCGGGCGTCCCACAGAGGATCGTCCTGGGGCAGAGGCTCCGGGTCCATCACGTCCAGGGCGGCGCCTGCCAGCTTTCCGCTGTTCAGGGCCTCCGCCAGGGCCTTCTGGTCCAGAGCGGTGCCACGGCCCACGTTGATGACGCAGGCGTCGGCGGGCAGCAGGGCGATCCGCTCCCGGTTCAGGATGTGAACGGTCTCCGGCGTGCTGGGCAGGGCCATCACCAGGATTTTTGTGCGGGGCAGCACGTCGTCCAGAGCGGAGATGGGATACACCTCGTCGAAGGCGGGGTGGGGCTTTCCGCTGCGGCTGAGACCCACGATCTTCGCGGCCCCCATGCCCCGCAGCCGGTCCGCCACATGGCGTCCGATATCCCCGGTGCCCAGGATGGTGAATTCGTTGTCCCGGATGGAGCGGACGGGCAACTGATTGGACCAGCCGTGGCCTCGGACGATTTCGATGTACTCCGGCATCCGCCGCAGCAGCATCAGGGTCACCATCACCACATGCTCGGCGATGGTAACGCCGTAGACGTTGGAGTTGGTCAGCAGGCAGTCCGGGTTGGCGAACAGGCCAGGGTCCTTGCAGTAGAGGTCCACCCCGGCAAAGGAGCAGCAGTACCACTTCAGCGTAGCGGGAGCGGCGCGCAGAAGGTCAGCGGAATGGGCGTACAGAACCTCGCAGTGCTGGAGGCAGTCCTTCGCCTCCTCAAACTGGTCCAGGTTGAAGAAATGGGGGGTGAAGCCCGTCCGGCGGGCGGTCTCCCGGATCCGGTCCTTGTGGGCTTCCGTGAGGAATTCCTGATAGATGCAGATATTGCGATTCATAAACAATCAGACTCCTTTTGAATGGATTGACAGAGTTGCTCGGCACAGTGCATCCCATCCGCGGCGGCGGAGAGGATGCCGCCGGCATAGCCGGCTCCCTCGCCGCAGGGGTACAGGCCCCGGAGAGAGGACTGGCAGGTCCCATCCCGTGGGATGCGCACAGGGGAGGAGGAACGGCTCTCCACCGCCGTCAGGACGGCGTCCGGATCGTCGTAGCCCCGGAGCTTCTGCCCCAGCAGGGGGAGCGCCCCGGCAATGGTATCCGCCACGAAGGGCGGCAGGCACCGGCGCAGGTCCGTCCAGGTGACGCCGGGGCGGTAGCTGGGGTGCACTCGGCCTGGGCCGACGGAGGGGCGCCCCGCCAGAAAGTCCCCCACCCGCTGGGCCGGGGCCCGGTAGTCCCCACCCCCCAGAGCGTAGGCTGCAGACTCCAGCTTCCGCTGGAAGGCGATACCCGCCAGGGGATCTTCCGCCCCGCCATAGTCCTCTGGCGTCACGTTCACCAGTAGGCCGCCATTGATATTCTCCTTGTCCCGGGCGAATTCGCTCATGCCGTTGGTGACCACCCGCTCCGCCTCAGAAGCGGCCGCCACCACCTCCCCGCCGGGGCAGACGCAGAAGGAGTAGGCCGCCCGGCCGCCGGGCAGATGGCAGGAGAGCTTGTAGGTAGACACCGGAAGCCCGGGATGCCCGGCGTACTGCCGGTATTGGGCGGCGTCGCAGTCCGCCTGCCGGTGTTCGATCCGCACCCCCACGGCGAAGGGCTTGGCCTCCATGGGCACACCCCTTTTATGGAGCATGGCGAAGGTGTCCCGGGCGGAGTGCCCTGGGCAGAGGAGCAGGTGGGAGCAGGGAAGGGTATAAACGCCCTCCGGCCCCTCCGCGGTGATGCCCCGCAGGGCGCCGTCCCGGATGTCCAGATCCGCCAGCCGGCTCTCAAACCGGATGTCCGTTCCCAGTTCCAGCAGACGGCGGCGCAGGTTTACCAGAACGGTGTGGAGATAATCCGTGCCCACATGGGGTTTGGCATCGATCAAAATATCCTCCGGAGCGCCGCAGGATAACAACGTCTCCAGGATAAAGCGGTGGCGGGGGTCGCGTGTGCCGGTGTTCAGTTTCCCGTCCGAGAAGGCTCCTGCGCCGCCCTCGCCGAATTGGACATTGGAGGTCAGGTCCAGCTCTCCCGTGGCCCAGAACCGTTCCACATCCGCCTTCCGCCGCTCCACCGGGCGGCCCCGCTCCAGCAGGATGGGGCGCAGCCCCGCCTGGGCCAGCACCAGGGCGGCGAAGAGCCCCGCGGGCCCGGCGCCCACCACCACGGGAGGCACCGCCGGCGCAGGCAGGGGAGACGGCGGCGTGTACGCCGGGGCCTGTGCGGCCCGGCTGATCTTCCGGCTCCTGGCTCGGCGGAGAATAGCGGACTCCTCCTTGACCGCGACCTCCACCGTGTAGACCAGGCGGACTTCTTCCCGGGCGTCCACACTGCGGCGGAGTAAGCGCAGGGAGAGAATGTCCTTCTCCCGCATCCGGAGCAGCCGGGCGGCCTCAGCGGCCAGCTCCGCCATGCCGGCCTCCGGCGGGAGCTTGATGGAATCGATTCTTAACACCTTGTTCAAAGTTCCTTTCAGATGTGTTTAAGATAAGCATACTATACTTCAGTCAAAGGTTCAAGGAAGAGCCCCTGAAAAGCTTCCGGTTTTTTCCGGAGCGCCGTCCGGGACAATTCAAAAATTGGAATCAGAAACTTCATACTTTTGACACGATCCCATGTTATCCTCTGTTCTAAACAATGGATGAGCGGGATACATAATAGGAGGCAATCATTATGTATAACGACGAACACAATCTCTATCACTACACCTACCGGAAGGACGGCAGCGAGGCGGAGGCGCATCCGGCTCCCCAGCCCGGCCCGGTACAGGACCATAACAGCGGGCCGCAGCAGCCCGTGCAGGAGATGAAGCCTGTGAAGAAAAACCGCATTGGACTGAAGGTGACGGCCCTGGCCCTGTGCTGCGCCCTGCTGGGCGGCGCCGTGGGCGGCGGCATCGTCTGGGGCGTCGGCAGAAGCGGCGACGAGACCTCGGTCAACGTCAGTGGCCGCACTGTCAGTCAGGTCGCACTGAAAACTGTGGACGGCAAGACGGCGATGAGCGACGCGGAGGTCTATGCCGCCAATGTCAACAGCGTGGTGTCTATCAATGTCACCGGGACCAACAGCAACAACTTCTTCGGTCAGCCGGTACAAACGGCATCCTCCGGCTCCGGCTTCATTCTCACCACGGATGGCTATATTGTCACCAACTACCATGTGGTGGAGGATGCCCAGACCGTAAAGGTCACCCTGTACAACGGCGATGAATACGATGCCCAGTATGTGGGCGGGGATGAGGACTACGACATCGCGGTCATCAAGATCGAGGCCTCCGGCCTGCAGGCCGTCACCCTGGGCGACAGTGAGAAGCTGAATGTGGGCGACCGGGTTCTGGCCATTGGCAACCCCCTGGGGGACCTGACGTTCTCCATGAGCGGCGGCATGGTCTCCAGCGTGAACCGCACCATCAACGTGGACGGCACGCCCTTCAATATGATCCAGACCGATACCTCCATCAACCCCGGCAACTCCGGTGGTCCGCTGCTGAACAGCTACGGCGAGGTGGTGGGTATCGTGTCCGCCAAATACTCCAGCTACGGCAGCTCCGGCGAGAGTGTGGAGGGCTTGGGCTTCGCTATCCCCATCAATGACGTCATCAGCATGATCCAGGACATCATGACCAACGGCTATGTGAGCAACAAGGCCTATCTGGGCGCCACCATCGGCACCCTGACCAGCGGCATGGCCCAGCAGTACCGCTATGACATCAGCCAGGGTGCCTTCGTATACTCTGTGGAGGACGGCAGTCCGGCGGCTGCGGCGGGCCTGCAGTTGGGCGACGTTATCACCGCCATCGACGGCACGGAGATCACCTCCCTGGAGGACCTGACCGCTGCCAAGAAGGGCTATGCGGCCGGCGATACCTCCACACTGACCGTCTACCGCCAGGGTGAGACCATCACTCTGGAGCTGACCTGGGGCGCCGTGTCTGCCGATCAGCAGTCCGCTGTGCAGGGCCAGACGGAGCAGGATCAGAACACCCAGAACGGCGGCGGGTACACCAATCCTTACGACCTCTTCGAGTACTTCTTCGGCTGATGGCGGGAGACTCCCGCAGCCAGAAATAACTCTGCGGCCCGGTGGCGGCTCTGCGGCAGATGCTGCGGAAGGGCAAAAAGCCGCCGGATGCGGCGGGCGGCGGAGATTTCAGATAGAACGAAAAGGGCGCACCGCGGAACCGCGGTGCGCCTTTCCAGTATGGAAGCGGCGTCCATCGAAATGGACGCCGCTTCCGCACTGAATAAAAATGAAGGGAGAGATGGAAAGCAGAATCATTTGGAGGCAGGCTCCTCCTCTTTAGCAGACTGCTTGTTTTTGTGGGCCTTGATGGAGCTGTTGATGCAGCCCAGCGCCAAGACAGCAACGATTGCGAGCATCACATAGCCGCCGACTTCCATGAGAGGACACCTCCTTCCCGATTCGGATTCGAGGATTTATTTACGAAAAGTTGTCATGAATATAAAAATATTAACGGATTCTTAACGACCTCTTAACGATATCTTAGCGCCAATGAGCCAAAAAAGCAAGCCCCTTTTCGGAAAAATTTTTCGCGCTTTCCGAAAGGGGCTCAGTCCAGAAAATATCCCAGGGAGGCAAAGACCTCAGACAGCCGCTGGGGGGCCAGAATCTCGATCCTGCGGTAAGACTGGCGGAGGATGCCGGCCTCCCGAAACTGTTTGAGGATGCGGGTGACGGAGACACGGCTCATACCGGTGATGGCCGCGATCTGCTCGTGGGTGTACGGAATGGAGGGACCGGAGCTGGCGCAGCAGGTGTGCAGGAAATAGGCCACCCGCTTGTCATCCTCCAGAAAGTGGGAACAGCAGATATAGTCGGACAGCATGGTGATCCGCCGCACAAAATGGGCCATCAGGTCCTGGGGAGGATAGCCGTGCTCCTGCCACAGCTTCCAAAAGCGGTCTGCCGCCAGCAGATAGACCTCCGCCGGAGAGATGGCGGACACGCTGACCATGACCTTGGCGTGATACACCAGGGCGCTGCTGCCGAACAGATTGCCGGGTCCCAGGTAAAAGAGGGAGATCTCATCTCCGCTGGGACCGAGGCAGAAGGTGCGGAGCTGCCCCTTGACCAGAAAGCCTGCCTGTGCGGACAGCGCACCCTTTTCCAGCAGGACCTCGCCGCTGCGGTACTGGCGTCTGACGCCGTATTTGACAAAAAGCTCCCCCACGTGGGGGCTGATCTGGATGTCGCCGGACACGGGGCATCCCGCCTCCTTTCCTGAGAGGATTCCATATCAACATCAACAAAAATAGTAGCAGATTTTCTCCCATTCCACAAGATGCATTTGTATCACCTGTTACAATCTGGCCGCCGGCTCTCCCTTTACAATAAGCATATCCCGACTGAGCGGCCCGGTCAGAATGCCGCGCGGCGCGGATCAAAAAGGAGGAGCTGACAATGAAGGATACCATGTGCGGCCTTGTCAAGGAGGTCAACGCCCCGTCCGGCCTGGTCTATCACACTGACCTGCCGATCCCGGAGATCAATGACGATGAAGTCCTCATCAAGGTCCACTGCTCGGCCATCTGCGGCACGGATCTGCACATCATGGAATGGGACGAGTGGTCCCAGAAGCGGATCAAGGCCCCCGTTACCGTGGGCCATGAGACAGCCGGCGAGATCGTGGCGGTGGGAAAAAACGTCACGGAGCGCAAGGTGGGCGACCGGGTGTCCTGCGAGTCCCATATTCCCTGCGGCGAGTGCTATTTCTGCAAGAACGGGATGCCACACATCTGCAAGAACGTGAAGCTGTTCGGCTGCACCCAGAACGGAGCCTTCGCCGAATACGCCAAGATCCGCTGGGACTGCACGTTCCTGTTGGAGGATGACGTCACCGATGAGGCGGCCTGCATGTTCGAGCCCATGGGCGCTGGGATTCACGGCGTGGAAGCGGCGGAGGTCAACGGAAAGACCGTGCTGGTCAGCGGCTGCGGCCCCATCGGTCTGACAGCCATCAGCGCCAGCAAGACCTTCGGCGCTGTCAAGGTCATCGCCTGCGACCTGATCGATGAGAAGCTGGAGGTGGCCAAGAAGATGGGCGCCGACGCGGTGCTCAACAGCGCCAAGTGCGACCTGCCGGCGGAGGTCAGGACTCTGACCGGCGGCGTGGGCGTGGACGCGGCCATCGACATCACCGGCGCGGAGCCCGCCCTCAACAGCGCCCTCAAGTGCCTGCGGGCTGCGGGCCGTCTGGTGTGCGTGGGACTGCCCACCAAGCCCATCACCTTCCACGACATGACCGACGACCTGGTCTATCGGGAGGTCCAGCTGACCGGCGTCTCCGGACGGAAGATCTGGGAGACCTGGGAGGACTTCGCCAAGGTTATGAAGGGACCCTATTTCAAGCTGGATCAGGTCATCGGCGGCCGCTTCCCCATGAAGGACTTTGAGGCCGCTCTGGCGCAGATCCACAGCGGCGTGCCCGGCAAGATGATCCTGTATCCCTGATCCCGCCCCGCAGAACAGGTAGGAGGGGACTGTGCCCATTCTGCGGCGGACCCTGATCCGGCCCGGAGATGCTGAACGATCCTGAAACACCCCCGCCGCATCGCGGCGGGGGTGTTTTGCGTCAGTCCGGCAGATGGAAGATATCCTCCACAGGGGTTTTCAGCAGCCGGGCCAGCCGCATGGCCAGCCCCAGGGTGGGATCGTACTTGTTGTTCTCAATGGCGTTGATGGTTTGGCGGGTGACGCCCAGCTCCCGTGCCAGGTCCTCCTGCCGGAGCCCCGCCGCCTTCCGCAGCTCCCGAATCCGGTTTTCCATGGATCACAGCCCCGCACACCGCAGCAGCAGGCCGAAGGCCAGCAGGAAGACTACCAGCAGCGGGACATACAGCAGGAAGCTCCTGGCACCGTCCCGGTCCCCGGCGCGCCATCTCCCCACCCGCAGGGCCAGAAAATACAGGAGATTCTGAAAGATCAACAGGTACATGGGCGCGGTGAAACGGCCGGTGTGGACGCAGTCCCAGATCCCCCATATAAACAGGGCTATCACCGTGAAGAACCAGGCCACCCGGATGGCGTTCAGGGAGAGGTGGAGTTCCATCTCATCCATGTTCCGAAAGAATTTCATAGAGCTGCCTCCTTGCTTTGAATTGTCAAGTTCTTTTGACATTTTTAGAATAGTACGGCAGATGCAAAATATCAATAGTGTTTTACATTTTCGCAAAGAGGATAGAAAAACGTCGGGGAACGCAGGCTGACCCTTGCGCTTTTGGGCCTGAAATGGTACAATAATTGTCCGAAAATATCAGCAAGGGAGCGCTGCTTTTATGAAATTAGGTATCGTAAGACAGCGGCCTGATTTCATAAGCTCATGAGCGTCTATAAATCTCTATAAATCCCGATTGAGTATTATTTCTAAGAACTTTTTCGAGGATATATCTCTATAAAAAAACACAATGCTCAATGCAAAAATGGTGTATAAATGGTGTAAAAATAAATGAGCACGAGAAAAGGCCGATGTGGTTAAGCCGCCCCAGGTATCAAACCTGGGGCGGCTTTTAAAAGATTATTTTGCTATTCTTCATCTGCTTGAAATAGTCCGGGAAATCCCATATCAGTTAGAAACTTATTTGCAAGTTTTCGGGTCTCAATTTGTATTATCGGTAAGCATTGTTGCGTAATGATTTCATCGTAGTCATGGATTTTCTCAGGAATTGAAAAAAAGAAGTTTATCTCAAGGGATGCATGGAGTATATTTTTATCTTCTTCTGATTCTATCTCGGTAGACGACACTAAAAGAAAAGTCAGATCATCGCCATCTTTTGGAACTCTTAATTCTGATTTGCCTTTCGCAGAAAGTGTTACATTTCCGTTTCTTATTTTGTCAGGATCAAGATTAATCGAAACAGCATTCACAACAGTGCTTTTCAAGTCCACATGTATAGTTTTACTCATGATAAAATACCTCTTTGCTCATACTGCTTTTTTGTGTCTGCATAATGCCCCACTAATTCTCCGGTAAAGAATTTTTGATATGGAATATGTGACAAAGCAGGAGTTATAATATAAATTGGCCCATTTTCATTTTTACGAACTGCATCTTTAATTGCCTTTTCTACATATTGATTTAAAGTCATACCATTACGATCTGCTGCAAAAGCTGCTTCACGATGCAGTTCTTGGTCAATTCTGACATTGAAAGATCCCTTAAACTCTTTATCAGGCTTTCTACCAAGTTCTTTACACATTTCTAAATAATTATCAATGCTTTGATGGAAATTCTCTACAAGATCCTTGATAGTCGTTCCATGAAAATTTAAAGAATCTTGGATTCCAAAGACTTCCCCAACAAAAAGCATATCTTCTTCATCAAATTCTATCTTTGCATGATAATTCTTGTATTCAAGCATATTTTTCATATTTTCCTCCCAATTAATACCTTGAATGCAATTATTCCATCTCGATCTCGCTAAGCTCTTTTAAAAATTTTATCACCTTTTTGATTTGATAGCTGTATAATTCGTTTCCTGGATGAGGACCATCAAATGTAAGAATTCGTCCAGTAGGCTTATGGAAGTATGCGATTGATGACCCACGTCCTCCCTGTCTCTTTTCACAGCCACATTTTGACATTAGTAAATCTAGTTCTTGAGTTGTAAAATTTTTAGGCAGAGGCTTTCTACAGAGCTTATCTATAAGGTTGTCTTTCTTTGACATGTCGGCCTCCATAATGCAACTACTTTGTAGTTGCATTATAAGACGAGCTTTGATATTTGTCAAGGTCTCGTGTTTCTGAATAAGCTTATTTAGTTTATGCAGTTGAAAAAAATAAATGAATATAAGAAGTACGGGCGGCATGTATTAATCCGCCCCAGGCTCCAACCTGGGGCGGATTTTTGTAAAGATACTAGTGCTCAACTCCTGTATATTCCTTTGCTTGCCAGATAGACCGACATGCCTAGGAACGCTCCCTCTGCAAACTTCGCAAAGGGGCCTGCCAGAGTTGCAAATAACGGTGGCATAATCTTTCCTCCTCACTCAACCGAGCCAACTTTATCCATAGCACGCAGAATCACCAGCGTCACGGTAAAACCAAGAACGGCCCATTGCATAATACTACATCCCCCCTTTCCCCTGCTCTATAACCTCTCCCGTATTCTGATCCACAGAGATCAGCTCGTCTTCTATATAGGTCGGCTGTACCAAGTACATATCGTCGCTGATCTCCTGCTTAATCGTTTCGTCTTGGGCTATACCACGCAGGAACTCTGTCTTGAGGGGCGCATATTTCAGCACTCTTTTCAGTACAGTTTTCTTTGCCATTTCCTCAAAGTTAGTCTGCCAGGGGCCATTATCATAAGCCTTGCTGTATTTCTGAGCGAAGGAGCGGATTTCCTCTATGGACATGACCTCAAAGCCGTATCCGCCCTCTTTCGTCTTGAACACCGCATAGACATAGACAGGCTCGCCCCGGTCACTGGGGGCAGGAATATGCTTTAGCGTTGGCTCCAAGCCAAAGGAATAGGTGAAAGTGTCCTCCGAATAGACCACCTGGGCCTGAATAATGGAAACCTCACCGGAGCGATAGGCAAGGTCAATCAGCCCTTTGTACCCCAACTGAAACTGACATTCCATCACGCCCTTGTTTCGATATGGGATCAGGTATGCTTGTCCCAGAGGTGTATTCGGTTCAACCCCCAGTTGGGCTGCCGTCATCATGGCTCCCAGGAAGGACTGCGGCGTAGTCTCGGCCAGTTTGGGATTGGTGGACAGTGCCGATAGGACAATACGAGTAAAACGCTCCGGAGTGATGACACTCGGGAGCGCCTTCTTGATTTCTTTCTCCATCTGTTTGATATACTGCTGTAATGCGGGTTTACCCGTAGTAGCAACAGTTGCCTTCTGGGTTGCCTGCTGAATCATTTTGTTTGCGGTTGCCATATCTTATCCCCCTCCTGTTCAGGCTACCAGGGACACGAACTTGTCCAGCATAGCGTGACCGTCCATGATGCGGCCCCAGTTGTTCTCCCGATAGTTCGCTGTCTTTCTCCTGGGAGCGTTATGGGAGATCATGTCGCTCATAGCATTGACAGCTCCCCAGGCCGTCCCTCTAAATTTCAGGATGTCTGGTGCGAAATAGCATACCATGTACTCGTTTTTCAATTTCTGGATATTTTGTTTCTCCCGGTCGGTGCTGTCCACAGTGATTGGGAACATCTCGTCCAGAATCTCCATCAATTTATCACGGGCCACAGTCGTATTCGCCAGACGGTCAGCCATCTGGCCCAACTCGTCCATATAGGCGCAGGCCATCTCTAAACAGACCCGGGCCTCGTGCATCTTACTTGCCATGTCCCCGGTATGGCGGACAGACCAGGCCCGTCTCGCAGACCCAAGGGCAAGATTCAAAGTATTGTTGCAGACGACCCGGATCGGCGTCATGCAGACCCGGATTGCTCCGCTCCCATCGTGGGTGTTGGTGAAACAAAGATACGGCTCGGTCTTATCCCCAACGATCTCCGTTTCTGGCAGTTTCGCCAACAACCAGATCTTACGACCTCCGTTGAGGCTACCTGCCGTCTCATAACGTACATCTCCTCCGATTAGTGAATCGGTGAACTCGAACGCCTCGGCGTTCTGGACAATCTTATAGCGTTCAGAAACGACACCCAGCACCGCCCCATCAGAATCCCGGACATTCGCCTTATAGTTCTGAATCTTCGCTCCGCCACAGACCTGAATATTTCGCTGGACTACCTTCCAGTCCAGACCGGCCATGCGTAGGGCATCGGAACTGGTAGGGGCCTCTTCTACCCGAGTACCCAGGCCGTGCCACGGCTTTTCACGGACATACATCATGCTCTCTACTAATGCTGGCATAATAAAAACCTCCTTAAATTATCCTGCGTTTTTCAGATTTTCCTCAACTTCTGATACCTTTACTTTGAAGGGCCTCGCTGTACTCTGCTTGTAGAAGGGTTCCAGATCAATCTCTGGATGGGCCTTGGTAAACTCCTGGGTCTGGAACGTCCGTCTGGTCTGGGATTTCCATGAGACAGAGTAAATCCCACAGTTCCCATGCTCGGCCTCCCCCATATCCGCCTTGATGGTATTCTCAATGGCACCAATCTTTTCCAGGATTTCTTTCTTCTTGGATTGAAGTTCAAAGTACCGGGACAGCAGATGTTCCCGACCGAAGAGGTGAATGTCCTCACCCCTGCTGATAGGATAGAGGCTCTGCAAGGCGGCTCCGGTAGGCTCCAGGCCGTCCAGAGCGGGAGGGGTATCCTGCTCTACCAGGTTCCAGAAGTCCCGCTCTGCACCCATCAGGGCGTCAATCTCGGCCTGATCCCGTTCCAAGGTGAAGGTGAAGAACCCACGGCCATAGACCAGAACAGCGAGATACCAACGGGCAACACCCGTCACCGCCATATAGTGGACACACTGGGCGTAATACTTCTCTGGGAACTCTACATTCTTGAACTGCTTGAGATTTAGTGTTGAGGTGGTCTTGCACTCCAACCCGGCGTTCTCACCTACAACAGTCCGGTCAATGTCAGCATGGGCGAAGGGGTAAAGCGAGTTGTAGAGCATAGCATTAGACCTGCGGACGGTTTTACCAGTGGCCTCCATCCATCGCTCCGCCACATACTCCTCCAGATCCCGTCCCTGCCGCATGGCCTCGTTGTCCTCCTGATCTGGTAATCGCCCCGTCTTATCCGCCCATACGGTATAAGGTGTGGCATACTGGCTAAGTCCTACAATGGCGGCGGCATCGCTCCCACCGATGGACTTCCTTCGCTGTGCCAACCAGTCAGGGCGGCTCATGGTGCGGGTGCTGAGGCGTACCAAGTGTTGATTCATTGTAATCGTCTCCTCTCGAACTTGATTTTGATACGCCCCGGCCCCTTCCGGTTGCCCCGGAGTATATCATTGAGATGATATATCATTGATAGTTGCCGCTTTAACGAGGAATCCCCTGGGCCGTAGCCCAGGGGATTCCTCGTGTCAGAGGTTGGCTTGATTTTTGATAAATTCCTCAACCGCAAGGCGGGGGATTCTCCATACCCGTCCATTCTTATATGCTTTTAGTTTCTTTTCTGTCAGCAAAGTATAAAGAGCGTTTTTCCCCACCTTCAGGGCCTCGCACGCCTCGTCCACTGTAAGCAGGTCATCATACGTTTCCAGCATGGCTACAATCCTTTCCACAGTTTGAGCAGGACTTGTTTCCACAGAATGGGCACAGGCAGTCGGCCATGGTGCGCTCTTTCTTGATTCGATTGCGAGGTTTGCTTTGGGCAGAAAGAAATCCCCGTTTCTCAAGCTGCTGATAAACGGAGATCTCACTTCTGTCTAATTGAATTGCGATTTCTGAAATTCCCATGCCGCTCTCAAACATGATGGTCAACTGCCGTATCTCATCTTCTGACCAATACTCGCCCGAACGTTGCGGTGGCCGTTCTCCATTTCTTAAAGCGATTAGTTCTTTACGGTGACTTTTCATAGATTATAACGCCTCCTTTAAGATTATTAAGATGTTACTTCTATGAAAAGCCAAATTAAATGATTAGAAATTTTTCAAAATGACAGTGGTTGTCCACATCATTTGCTATACTACAACCACAGTGGAGGCTAGTCATCGAACTGCAAGAATTTGTAAACTGGCACATCGAGGACAGCAGCGATTTGAAACAGTGTGTCCAGAGACACCGCCTTCTTGATATTTGGGGCTTCCACATGGCCGATAAATGCCGGGGTACGGTCGATCTGTTCGGCCAACTGCTCCTGTGTCAAGCCACGGAGCTTACGATAGTAGGAAATTCGCAATCCCAGTTGGCGGTACTCAGATTCATAGGCAGGATTCATGTCATCACCTCGCTGGGTATATGTTACCCAACATGGACACTAATTGACATGGCCCAATATTTAGGTTATTATATTTATTAGATATAAATTTATCGAATAGAGCGCATAAGGGAGGCGCTTATGGAACATTTACCGGAGGCCAAGTCAGCACGGATGCTGGCTGTCTACACCCGGTTAATGGCCGGGCAAGTCTTGAACAAGCATACTCTGGCACTGGAATATGGGATTACTGAGCGTAGTGTTCAGAGGGATATGGACTCCCTACGCTGTTTCCTGACAGAGCAAAACCTTCCTCAAGACGTGATTTATGACCGACGGGAGCGGGGCTACCGATTGGTCAACAGCGTTCCAAAAGGGCTGACCAACAGTGAAATCCTAGCCGTCTGCAAAATTCTGTTGGAGAGTCGCTCCATGATCCGAAACGAGATGCTGCCGATTCTGGACAAGCTGATCGACTGCTGTGTACCGGAGGAAAATAAGAAGGCGGTATCCGACCTGATTGCCAATGAAAAGCACCACTACATGGAGCCTCACCACGGACGGCCCATCCTCACCGGACTGTGGGAGATCGGGCAGGCGGTGAAGAAACAGCAGGTGCTGGAGATCACCTATGAGCGGATGAAGGAGCCAAGGCAAGTACAGCGACGGGTCTGTCCGGTTGGGATCATGTTCTCGGAGTACTACTTCTATCTGACTGCTTTCCTGGAGGACAAATCAGATTTTGAGAACCCGGATGACATATTCCCCACCATTTACCGAATCGACCGGATTCAAAATTTTAAGGTGCTGGACGAGCATTTCAGGGTTCCTTACTGCGACCGCTTTGAAGAAGGAGAATTTCGCAAGCGGGTGCAGTTCATGTACGGCGGCAGATTGGAACGGCTCCGATTCCACTACTCCGGCCCCTCTCTGGAATCAGTGTTGGATCGTCTGCCTACCGCTAAGGTCATCAGTCAGGATGCGGAGGGTTGGCTGATTGAGGCGGAGGTGTTCGGGAAGGGAATCGAAATGTGGCTGCGGAGCCAAGGAAACTATCTCCGCAAATGTGAGGTGTAAATTTTCATGGATAAAGAAAAAGAATCCAAAGAAAAGAAGATAATTAATCCCACTACGATTGCTGCAACAGAACTTGATTTGGTTCAGAAGCACGGAGAAGGCGCTAGTCAAATAATCCAGGCCTATAAAGGTATTCGTGTTGATGGACAAGGGACAACAGAAGATTTCCATGGGAGAAGTTTAAAAGGTATTAGTAAATATAAAACCAATCCCCAATATAAAAATCAAAATATACAGCAACAGGCAGGTTTTTCTGCCGAATTGATTGATGAGGCTCGCAAAAACCAGCAAGCAATCTTATCAGGAGATAAAATTCGAACAAGAACGACAGATGGACTCGGACAAACCAATGATCCCCAAAATGATTTGGTAAAAATACGTCCGGACGGTTCTACCGTATCCAAAAGTGGTACCCAACTTAAATTTTATGGACACGAGGCACCTAGATGCGATTGGATTGATAAAAATTTAAACAAAGCCACCATTGCTATCCCTAAGGGGAAATTAGCAGAAGCACGAACTTATTTGGATGAGAAAACAAAAATAGCCCAAGATAAAGCAAAAAGTTACCAAGCAAAGGGAGCTGTTGAAAAAGAAATAAAATTCAAACGACAGGCAGAAAAGTATCAGGCGGCCAAACGTAAAATTTATGAGGATAGGTCCCTGCAACCAGACAATTTTAATATAAATAGACGCTATAAGGTAGTATCTAAATATATATCGGATAAATCTTGGGATCGATACAACACAATTACAGTCCCAAAAGGAGATTTAGAGGGAATAATTTCTGATGCCGAAAATAGGGCCAAGCAATTTCGTGATATAGCTCGTCGATGTGAAGCGCGGGGAGACCACAACCTGGCGGCCCAAAATTTAAAAAAAGCAGAGCGATGTGAAGACTTAATCTCAAAGGTAAAAGAATCAGATGTCAAACTATCTGAAGCTGTATTTGCCCGCCAGCACGCCGAATTATTCACTACTAGAGAAGTACTTATGGATGGTCATCAAGCAGGCGTAATAGCTGCTAAAAATGCCATGGTCATGGGAGGAACCATTTCTTTGGCAATGAATGTCTATGCTCTTGCATCAGGAGAAAAAGATCTGGCTGAAGCTACAAAAGATGTGGCAACAGCTACTGTTAGTGCAGGTGCCTCTGCTTATTTAATCGGAAACGGTGGTACTGTATTGCAATCTGTTATGCATAGTTCAGGGGTTAATGCACTTCAGAAGCTTTCCATGACAGGACTTCCTTCCGCCATTGTCGCTGGTGGAATTGAGATGCATCATATTCTAAAGGCATACTTTAGAGGAGAAATAACAGAAACCGAAGCTGTACAGCAATTAGGCGAAAAGGGTGTCGGTACACTAGCAGCTACTTATGGGGCGGCAGTTGGAACGCTACTCTTACCCGGCATTGGGACTGCGGTAGGCAGCATGGTTGGCTATATGGTCAGTTCCATGATCTACGGCTCCTGTTTAAGTATTCTTCAGGAAGCTGATCTCGCTTATGAAAATTACTTAGCAACTAAAAAGATGTGCGAAGCAGCAAGGGAGCAAATGCGGCAGCAAAGAATAGCCTTTGAAACAGTAAGTAGTCAAATTCTGAACCACCATAAGAAGGTTTTTGATTCTTCCGTTCTCGCCTTAATGGATGCTTTTGAAGACTCCGACACAACGAATTATACAAATGCACTCAGTGCCTTGGCGCACGAATTTGGCCGGGAGCTCCAGTTCAAGGATGAATCCGAATTTGATCAATTTATGTCTGACTCATCAAGCACACTTGTTTTTTAAGTGTCAAAATACATTTTAAGGAGGAACTTATTATGCCACTGCCATTGATCCCTATCCTGGGAGGACTCGCTGCTGCGGCAACAGCAGGTATCGGAATTAAGAAAGGAATCGATGCGAAAAACGACATGGATTTGGCAAAGTCAGTGAATCAAGAAGCACAGGACATCGCAAAAAAAGCCGAAGAGAAAATTGAACGCACAAAGGATTATACCGCCGAGACTATTGAATTCCTCGGCAGAAGGAAAATTGATATTCTGAGTGGCTCTGTTAACGACTTTGTGACCGCTTTTGAACAGATTAAGAACATTGATTTTCAGGAGAGTGAAGGTCTAGACGAACTTAAAAATTTTAATCCCAAGAGTCCGGGGTTTATTCAACTGAAAAAAGTGTCTATGGAGGCCGCAAAGATTACAGTAAATGGCCTTGGTGCTCTTGGTAGCGGAGCTTTGCTGGCCTTTGGTACTTACAACGTGGTGATGGGTGGCTTAGGAGGCTTGTTGGTAACCGCTACTACCGGGACAGCATTAAGCACGCTTAGTGGTGTTGCTGCAACCAATGCCACATTAGCATGGCTCGGCGGCGGTGCTCTGGCCGCTGGTGGGTTTGGAATGGCTGGTGGAATGGCTGTTTTGGGAGGGTTAGTTGCTGGTCCTGCATTGGCAATCGGCGGTTCCTTGCTTGCGAAACAAGCGGACAAAGCCTACTGGGATGCTCACTCTAACCGTGAAAAAGCTAAAACTTTTGCTGAACAGGCGGAAGGAATCTGTAGTACCTTAAGAGCTATAAATAAACGTGCTGCCCATCTACAAGAATTGCTCTCCAAGTTAAATCAGCCATTTACAGAACTTATCGCAGATATGCGCAGTATCATTCGCAATTCTGGAACGGATTGGAAAACCTATACCAGCGAAGATAAGCGACAGATCTATAAATGCGTTCAGCTTGCGCAGGTTATCAAAATGGTCTTAGATACATCGCTGCTAAGCGAGTCTGGTGAACTCCTGCCCGAAAGTAAAACCGCTTTGGAAAAAGGCAATGAGTTCTTAAAAGGCTTTACTCTCTAACCATGTTTCAATGCACAAAATGTGGCTGTTGTTGCCGCTCTTTGAAAGGTATTCAACTTTTCCAATCTCTAGATCGTGGTGATGGCATCTGTAAACACCTAGATGACATATCAAACTTATGTAAGATTTATGAAACTCGGCCTCTTTTATGCCGAGTCGATGAAAGTTATTCCGTTTTCTTTTCAACTCTAATGTCACGTGATGACTATGAGGCGCTCAACTACAAAGCCTGTGCTGGTTTACAAAAGCGTTTTGAAAAAAATTATAGTGAACCCGCTCAATAGACCTTATTACCGTTTTTTGTCAGCAGCCTGCCTGAATAGTTGAATAAATACAGACAGAGCAGATAGGTTGGAATTTTGCGGGCTTGTTCCGGGTTCTATGTTCCGTGTACCACGTTCTGCGTTCTGGTAGAGTCCTTTATTTTAAGGGTTTTAGAACTCTTGCCGGGCCTTGACACTAGTGTTAGGTGATCTCAGAACGGTTAGTCTTACCTGTTGTTGACAGCGGTAAGAAATGGTACATGGTGTGTGAAGATCAGGTCCAATCCTTGACACTACCTATGTGAAGCGTGGCGAATAAATCCGGCACCAACGCACCAACATAATGTCAGCATACACAAAAAGGTACGTCTTTTGAGACGTACCTTTTTTGTGTTGGTGATCGGATTTATTCGGAACGCGGAACATTTACCGACCCGAATGGTAAGAACAGGATAAGGTTATAGCTACTTTTCTATATGTTTTTAATAGAGCGGGTGTCCATGAGGATTGATCCGCCAATTCCTGAAAAGTGTAGGTTTCAAACAAATTATACTTTTGCCTGAAATAAGCTGCTGCATCAGAGCAACTGACCTGCATTAAACAATGATTCAATTCTGGAATTCTTTCAAGAATGATGGGTTTCTCTCTGCCCCTTGCCAATGTTCGGATTTGCAGAGATAGCAGTTGTATAATGAGAAAACTAAAAGGAGAGGGTGCTTGACACCGGAATGCAGACTTAATATAGTTCACCCGGTCATACAAAAAACGACTTTCAACTCGTCCATCCGGAATAAAGCGGGTATCTGGTGTCGAGTGATAAACAGGAATGTAGCTGTGGAGAATACAAATATTGTCAGGAATGTCCTTGAATATATTGGTTGCAGCGTATTTTGCCGTTGCATATAAAAAGCCAGGAGCTGTCTGTGACTCGAGACTAGACAAATCAATTAGCGCATTAATCCATAGGCAAGGATCCGATTGACTAGAACCCTTCTGGATATAGTCATAATATTCTCTATAAGCATCAATGATTGCCTGGTTGCTTACTTTTTTGCTACTGGAAATATTTTTATTTATAAGTAAGTCTATGATGCTAAGATTTCTTGTACTTGGACTGTATTCTTTAACCGCGCAATAATCTAATGGCGTCAGATGATAAACTGGGGCAATATCACCTTCTCCCTTGGATTTTTGCGCTATATATTTATAGTAATCTGATGGCCCGCCGGTACGTGATGCTTCTGCTAGCTTTCTAGTTACAGCTTGCTTTATGTTGCGATCTAAAGTGCGTCGTTGTGAATCGGTATCAATATCAGGATTCTGAGAGTGGACTATTTTACCTGTTGTTGTGCGGCCAATCGTTTCATAATAAACGTCCTTATAGAGCCAGAAAATAATGTGGGCAGGGAAATGCTCGACAAGTGGTTCGGAAGGGCCGGGAAGATTAAACTGAAGATTATGCCCATCTAAAGAATAAAGATATTTGATAACTATATCTTCTGCAGTTTGGAATGCAGAGGGGATCTCTTCGTTGCTTTTGTTCGAATTTGACAAGGGAAGTCCTCCTATCTACATTGTCAAGAGAAATGTTTTTCCCGTTTTTTGTCCTTCGTCTTTCCTGGTGCGAAGCGTTAGACTATACCTAGATCAGCGCTGATAAAGTCTAGAGCAAGGAGGACAAAATAAGTGGATTTAGAAGGAAGCATTTCTTTCTCTGAAGTGATTGAAAGTTTTTCAAAAGAGTCTGCTCAAGCGAGAGATATTCTGGCAAAGATTCACCAACAGCAGAATGAAGGGACACTATCCGGCACATGGGAGCCATTTGTAGACACCAGCCAAATACCGGATGAGGACAAAGCCATCGTCAAAAAGTACTTTGAGAATCAAATACAACGGGCGATGGGCAAAGATAATTCGGTTGAGATGGGTGAGCAAACTCCGTTTGGGGAGACGCCTGCACTGGCGCCGCCACAGTTAGGGTTACAAGCGATGATGGCACGTTTCAATGCAGTGAGCGACATAAAGAGGATTCATCGGAAGGACGAACAGGGAACAGATGCCAATACCTATGAGTTGATGATGGCAGTATTAAATCAGGTGCCATTAGTAAATTTCCAGAATATATTTTACTACCAAGAAGGCTACATATTCCGTCCAATTTCAGATCAGGACCTGCGGTCTATGATTTTTACAATAATAGAACCTTTACTGGCCGCCGGAAAGAGCATCAGAATCATTGGGAATGTTCTGAACCTCCTGCGGGACAGTCCCTATATTAAGATTGGACAAATAACGGAGACACCTGACCGGGTCTTCTTTCTGAACGGCGCTTACAATCTTCTTCGGCATGAACTTCAGCCGCCGAGAAGAGGGGAATTCATCATCAGCTATATCCCTGTTCAGTGTATACCAAACGATCAGAATTGTCCAGTTTTTGATGATTTCTTGCTCCGTATATCGGGGGGGTGCCCTGCAATCATCACTCTATGCTGGGAGGTGATCGGCTATTTGCTGAGCAACGATATGGCGGCAAAGGCATTCTTTCTTCTACAAGGCGTAGGAGACAGCGGGAAGAGCGTCATGGGAAACCTGATCTCCAGCCTTTTCAATCCGGAAGCAGTTTCCTACCTGGATATCTATAGATTTAAGGATAAATTTTCCACCAGCCAGCTTAGGGATAAGCGACTGAATATCTCTATGGATCTGCCGCGTGTACAACTCAGCCGGGAGGCAATCGGGGTCATCAAAATGCTGACCGGCGATGATGTTATCACAGTTGAAGAGAAATTCCGCAATGCCGAATCTTATAAGCCCACGGCAAAGCTGCTCTTTGGGAGTAATTTCCCACTTATGCCCGCCGACAACGACCCAGCATTTCGGAATCGGTTAGTTGTGATACCATTTCGGTTTCCGATCCCGAAGGAGCAACAGGACAAGCACCTGCTGGAGAAACTGATGGCGGAACGGTCAGCAATCGCCCAAAAGGCACTGGACGCGTATTTGCGGTTGAAGGCGAACAACTACCGTTTTACACAAGTGGATATTGGCATGACTGTCTTTGCTGGTTACGTTCCAGACAGTGAGCTGTTCCGGACCTTCTTGGAACAGTGCTGCGTGTTTGCCCCCTATGAGTATGCCTATACAGCTGATCTCTTGGACGCGTACAACTGTTTCCGGACCAGTCACAATGTCCCTCCAATTATGGATACGGCCACCTTTTCTCGGCAACTGAACCGCTATTGTGCGGGTCGAATCTCAGGAAAGAAGCGGCGCATAAACGGTCAGAATCTTAATGGCTACGATGGTATAGGACTACGGATGGATACGGAGAGGAAGCCCCCCTTGGACGGCTTCATTGGAACCGCTGACAAGGGGGGATCGAAATGAATGAACCCGAGCGGGTCCCGATTTATTTAAAGACAACTTTGACTATTAAGGAGGCCGCAGCGTACAGCAACATCGGCATCAACAGAATCGACCGAATGCTTCGTACCCCAAACTGCCCCTTTGTCCTGTATGTGGGGACAAAGAAATTGGTGAAACGAAAGGAATTTGAGCAGTTTCTGGCTCACCAACTTGTGATTTGAGGTTAGGTTGGGGTTGAGAAAGTTGGGCCGATGTGGTAGACTGAAACTACCACATCGGCTCTTTTCTCGGCCTGATAGGAGGAAGGAGCTTTTTGAATGGGCAAAAGTTTAAAAGGCAAAGAGTGCGGAAAGGGGCTTTGCCAGAGAAAAGATGGCCTATATAGCGCAAGGTTTGTAGGTCGACAGGGACAGCGCCATGAAAAATACTTCCAGACGCTTCCGGAGGCCCGAAACTGGCTGGCAGACGCAAAGTATGCGGATCAGCACGGAACGGTCTTTGTCCCCACGGATATGACGGTTGATACTTGGTTTGAATATTGGTCCGAGCATATTGTAGGTGATCTTGCACCCAACACCCGGCGCAACTACCGGGAGAGGTATGTTCACAACATTCGGCCGATCATAGGGGAGATGCAGTTGGCGGCCGTGAAGCCGATCCACTGCAAAATGGTGCTAAATGCTATGGAATCATCCTATGCTGGCTCTACGATTCGACAGGCATACATCACGATGGGGACGTTGTTCCGTTCCGCTGTCATGAATGATCTGATTGCAAAACACCCCATGGATGGTGTAAGATACACAAAGCCGGTTCGGGCTGTGGACGACATCAAATATCTGACGGTGGAAGAACAACAGCGTTTTCTGAAAGAAGCACAGAAATCCCACAATTACTTCCAGTATGCGCTGATTTTGGAGACCGGCCTGCGGACGGGAGAACTGATTGGGCTGACTTGGGACGCCATTGATTGGGAGAAGCGGACGCTCACGGTTAATAAAACCTTGGAGTACCGACATAAGCAGGGGACCTGGCGGGCAGGGCCGCCGAAGACACAGCAGAGTTATCGGACAATCCCTCTTACCAACAGGGCCTATGAGATCCTCCAGGCGGTATGGAATGTAAGGGAGGATCGGAAAGAATCCGCTGTACTCGATCAACAGTTGGAGTATGTGGATCGTCGCACAGGCAAGAAGGCTATTCTCATCATGCGGGATCTGGTCTTCATCAACTGGCGGACCGGGGAGCCGGCAAAAAACAGTTCCTATGATACCCACCTCTACAAATTGTGCGACGAGGCCGGGATTAAGCGGTTCTGTATGCACGCCCTGCGGCACACCTACGCTACCCGTGCCATTGAGAGTGGAATGCAGCCTAAAGTTCTACAAAAACTGCTGGGCCATGCCAGTATTAAGACTACCATGGACCGGTATGTTCATGTAACGGATGATTCCCTCGCCAAAGCGGTTGCGCAGTTTGAAACCAATAAAATAGCCTGAATGTGTTTAGATGGTGTAAGAATGGTGTAAACGACGCCGTTCAAGCGCCGCAAACCATTGAAAAACAAGGAGATGTAGAGATAGATGAAATTAGGTATCGTGGGTCTGCCCAATGTGGGCAAATCGACCCTGTTCAACGCCATCACCAACGCCGGCGCCGAGAGCGCCAACTATCCGTTCTGCACCATCGACCCCAACGTGGGCATGGTAGCGGTGCCGGACGAGCGGCTGGACAAGCTGGCGGAGATGTATCAGCCGGATAAGAAGACCCCGGCGGTCATCGAATTCGTGGACATCGCCGGACTGGTGAAGGGCGCCAGCAAGGGCGAGGGCCTGGGCAACAAGTTCCTGGCCAACATCCGGGAGACCGACGCCATCGTCCACGTGGTCCGCTGCTTTGACGACGAGAACGTCATTCACGTGGAGGGCAGCACGGACCCCAGGCGGGACATCGACATCATCAACATGGAGCTGGTGATGGCGGACCTGGAGATGGTCCAGCGCCGGGTGGAGAAGGCCACGAAAGCCCTGAAGGGCGACAAGAAGTTCCAGCATGAGGTGGACGTGTTCACCGCACTGCAGAAGCATCTGGACGGGGGCAATCTGGCCCGGACCTTTGCCTGTGACGAGGACGACGCGGCCCTGATCGCCACCAGTGACCTGCTGACCCTGAAGCCTGTGATCTACGCCGCCAACACCGACGAGGCGGGCTTCGCCGATCTGGAGCATAACCAGTACTACCAGCAGGTGAAGGCCATTGCCGACGCGGAGGACAGCCAGGTGCTGCCCATCTGCGCCAAGATGGAGCAGGACATCGCCGAGCTGGAGGGCGAGGAGAAGCTGATGTTTCTGGAGGAGCTGGGAGTGGAGGAGTCCGGCCTGGACCGGCTCATCAAGTGCTCCTACGCTCTGCTGGGCCTGATCTCCTTCCTGACCTACGGCAAGGACGAGTGCCGGGCCTGGACCATCAAGAAGGGCACCAAGGCCCCCCAAGCCGCCGGCAAGATCCACTCCGACATCGAGCGGGGCTTCATCCGGGCGGAGGTCATCGCCTATGAGGACATGATCGCCTGCGGCAGCGTCAACGCCGCCAAGGAGAAAGGGCTGCTCCGCAGCGAGGGCAAGGAGTATGTGGTTCAGGACGGAGACATGGTCTACTTCCGGTTCAACGTATGATGACGGAGGCGGAGAGACTGGCGGCCTATGACCGCATGTACGCCGACCTGCTGAAGGAACGGGACAAGGTCCTGGCGGACATGGACAAGCTCCGCGCCGCGGGAAGGAATCGGGGAACCACCTACCAGCAGCTGTTGGCCCAGAAGCTGACGGTTCAGAACCTGATCGGCCGGTTTGAGATCTACGGAATCAAAGAAGCGTGAGGGACAGGCAGGCGCAAACGCGCCTGCCTGTTTTGCCTGCGGAGAGGGATCTCCTGACGGCAGGCCGGACAGGGGCCGGCCTCATGGGCAAAAGGGACCGGGCGTCTGGCAGGACAGCATTCCATATAGCGGGCGGCCGTCCGCTGTCTGGCAGAAAAATTCCCAGGGGGAAACATTTCGGCCCGCCCCGGCGTATATAGGGTGAAAGCGCTTTTCAAACGAGAGAAAGGAGGCATTGCATGGAAGAGGCTGAAATCCTGCTGCGCAATGCCATGGAACACCACGGTGCCGCCGTCTACCGGCTGGCCCTGTGCCGGATGCAGAGCGTCCAGGACGCAGAGGACGTGTACCAGGACGTGTTTCTCCGGCTGCTGGGCCAGGAGGCATCTGCCT
>OMEJ01000154.1_pt1 | contig 79860 bp, 82 predicted proteins | sample 1645361 | NCBI WGS metagenome assembly OMEJ01 (sample SAMEA103958156, study PRJEB25191) | human gut metagenome
ACTGTTATTCATAGCCAAACCTCAACCTCCTTGTGCTTAGAGTATATGAAGTTTTGGCTTTATCTTGTAGTTTGCGAATATCCGTATAAATAGAAAAAGCCCTTTGAGAAAAGGATTTCTCCTCTCTCAAAGGGCAAATAGACAAATTGATTATATTATTTACTAACCATCTATTGAAAAATACTGCAATTTTTCAAAAGCATCGTCCATAAATTCAAACTCAAATATATGACAATCATCAAATGACTGTTCGCAATAAGTCACTTTCCCATTATCATAATCGACAATAGGTCTGCCAAGATTTCTCTTTACATCTTCAACAGTAACTTGTCCGTATATTTCTTTAATATCAGGTAGCATAAAATCAATTATTCCGTCCAAATGCTTAAAATAATTATTAGCCAAAGTTTTTACAGTATCCTGAATATCTTCTTCTGGTTCTTCGTCCCAAGCAAAAATCAGTCCCTCATACTCAAAAACATACTGTCCTATATCTTCTCTAAATTCCATTATGCCTTCTCCTTTCAATTATTGAATTTGCTTTTCATTTTAGAAAATGGGCAATCCCGATTGGAATTGCCCACTCATCGTACTAATTATGCGATTTTTTCTTGCTTGCACCGATTTCTGCATCAAATGATGTAAGTTTGATGTAAATCGCTGTTTTTTCAGTTTTTTATCAAATGAAGTACGTCCCGTCTATTTGGTAAAACGGTACATCTTTACATCATCTTAATAAAGCTTTGCACCTGCCGGAATGTGGTCATCTACCATCAAAAGATGAAGCTTTTCTTCGCCTTCTTCTTCATGAATAGCACTGAGGAGCATACCGCAAGAGTCAATGCCCATCATAGCTCTCGGTGGAAGATTTGTGATAGCAATAAGAGTCTTTCCAACCAGTTCTTCCGGCTCATAAAAGCTATGAATACCGCTTAAAATGGTTCTGTCTGTGCCTGTTCCGTCATCAAGCGTAAACTGTAACAGTTTCTTTGACTTCGGTACTGCAACACACTCTTTAACCTTTACTGCACGGAAATCTGACTTGCTGAATGTATCAAAATCAACAAATTCCTCAAATAAAGGCTCTACCTTTACCTTAGAAAAATCAATCTTTTCAGACTCAGTTTTTACATTTTTTTCAGGTGCTTCAGAAGCTGTATTATTTACATCATTTTTCTTATTTACACCATCTAAGGACTTCATTGTCGGGACCGAACTGGTGTTCACTTGCTTCTTTGTCCAATGAGCTACTATACAGCTCCATCGAAATCCAAAAGCCACTTTCCGTCCTCGTCCATCTTTATCCATAGAGGGAAGGTCAGATGTAGTCAAACGTGTTGTAAACTTTTTAGGATTCTAAACAACATACCTCGCATCGATCCGGTATTTCTTTCGTTACATGTATCTATCCGTCAAGCGTCAAGACACATCACTAACTATATTATAATCTTTCCTTGGAGATTTGCAACAATTTCTTGTTTTTTCTCCTGCGTTGCTTCCGCATAAATGTCCATGGTCGTTGTGATATCTGCATGTCCCATGATACTCTGGATCACTTTCAGGTTCGTTTCATTCTCACAGAAACGGGTACAGAATGTGTGTCTCAGATGATGGGCCGTGAAATATGGAACCAGCAAAGGTTCACGTCCTTCGCGTTTGGCATTTTCCGTTTCTTCCTCATTGTAGGCTTTACGGATCCTGTCGATCGCATGGTTCACGGATGCTGCTGAATATACGGTTCCCATTGCTGTTGCAAAAACAAAATTAGAATATCCATCAATTTCTTCGGATGTGAAACCGATACACTTCTGGAACTCATATTCTTGTAGAAATGCTTCAAACACTTCATCTAACATCGGGATCGTTCTGGTTCCAGAGATCGTCTTTGGTGTAGAGATCCTTTTTGCAGAATTTCCCTCTTCATCCGGCCTGTAGATCAACGTATGGTTCACATGGATGATCCTTTTTTCAAAATCCAGGTCATCCCAGCGAAGTCCCAGACACTCTCCGATACGCATCCCCGTTCCTAATAAAACAGTGATCACAGGTACCCATCCATGATGTTCCCTGTGTGCTTTCATGTAATCCACGAATGCCTTCTGCTCCGGAACCGTAAGTGCATGTCGCACGCCCTGTTCCCAAATATGGCTCTTTTTGATCTCAGCCATTACTCCATCTGTCGGGTTCAGTCTGAGTATCCCATCCCTGACCGCCATCTGAAAAGTCGGATGAAGCTGCGTATGCACGTTATCCAATGTCTTTGCCTTCAATCCTCTATCTAGGATCAACGAGTAATAGAACTTCTTCACATCACTATACTTGATCTTTCCGATGATCTTCTTTCCAAACGTAGGACGGACAAAATGATTATACATATATTTATAATTCACTCTGGTGGATTCTTTCAGATCATATTTCTGACTGATATACGCATCAAAAAGCTGATTGAGTGTCATCCTTTCTGCTGCATGAACATCCAGACCATCATCCCTGTCCCTTTGGATCTTCTTTTCTTTTGCCCGCAAATCGACCAATGTCTTTGCGTACACGGTACGTCTTATCTTATTTGTATCTGTATAGGAATAAGAATAACGTCCGTCTTTTCTTTGGCTTTCGCCTGTTCTAAGTACATAGCCTCTGCTATCTTTTCTTGAACTTGCCATCCTTTCACCTCACTTTATCGTGAGGAGCAATTTATTGGTGCTCTTTTTGTCCGTATAACAGATCCAGACCTGCTTTCAGCACCTGCACTTTTGTAAGACCGTATTCTTCTGCATAGGCTTCCAGTTGCAGTCTCTCTGCATTGGAAAACCTTACAGTCACACGGTATTCTTTTGGATCATCACTTTTCGGTCTTCCCATCTTTGCCATAGCAGATTCTCCTTTCTTACATCTTCATTATACTTTTCGTCTGCCGATAAGTCAACTGTTTTTTGCTCCTCCAAATCATTTTTAGGATTCCTTACATCTCATCTCTGAAACTTTCCAGATATTCATCGATCAATTCCGTATTCACAAGGACCACTCTTTTCACGTGGTATACCGCCTTTGCATCCTTGGCAAGCTGCTGGAACGTATGAAGTCCCATGGAATAAAGTTTTGCTCCTTCTTCATAACGTACAAATTTTTTTCTTCCTGTCTGCACCATTTTTTCCAATTCCGGAATATCTTTTCTTACTTTTGGCATGATCTTATCCTCCTGCAATATCTTCAATTTATAGCGATACCGTCCTGTCCACTCCACACCTGGACGAACCGTTTTCAGTCATTGAGGAGCATCGAAATCCATACCCCTCTACTTTTTAGGTGGGGACGGATAAGTGCCAAACTGACGACAACTTTTTTAATTTTTTCAAAATACATGAAAAGCCCCACACCATCTCTGATGTAGGGCCATACCAACCTGCATTATAAATCAGTATTTACTTTTTATATAGGAAAACATCCGATTCTGCCACAATTGCTATTCCATGTTCAATAGCATATTCATAAGAAATATCTTCGTACAAAAGTTTCTGTGTGATATCACGATAATCTGCCTCATAAAATCTACTCTGTATAATTTCCTTTAGCATCTGTGGAATATTATACTCTAACTGTGCAGACGGATTATTCTTCGATAACATCCTGTCAACTCTGACTGTATCAATCAGTTCATCCAGATTTTCATCCATCTTCACTAATTTTAGCAATTTGCATATATCATATAAATGTCTCGAATCTCTGTCCTGCATATTTTGGATTTTATAGTCGCAGATAGCGAATACTTTATCAACAAAGGTTCTTTCCACCGATTGAACCTGCATCATAACCTCTGCTGCTTCAAAAGATATTGGCAAGTCTATGCCTCTATCTTCACAAAACTTTCCAACAAAGCTTCCTACTGTATGTTTTTCTACCGGATAAACCGTCTGATAATAACTTGTCTCTACAATAGTTTCCAGCGGGATTTCTGCAAACATCGAATCATACTTAAATACATACTTATTGTAATCGTGACGCGATTTTATCTCATCTGGATTTGAAAGCACCAATCCCAGATTTGCAGCAATACCAAGGATCAATTCTTTTGACCTCTTTCTCTCTGTCTGTGTCGGACGACGATTCATAGATAAATCGATATCCTCCGAAAAACGATCAATCAGATTGTATGCCTTTGAAAGAGAGGTTCCACCTTTAAATACAAATGGCAGTTCAGACTTTGCAAGCTCATACAAAAACATGGATTGGATCGTATCCTTTTCCACCATTTGTTCCGTTCTTCCCAATTCTCTTGCAACAGTTTCGATGATTTCTTTCCATTCATCACGATACTCACTATACCAATTCATTCATCAACCCTCCCTGATAAATATTCCGGTACACCCGGTCTGGGAATAAAGATATATATTTTTTAACCTGATTAAAATCCACGCCGAGGAGAACAACAAATTCTCTAAGTTTATTATTTAATTCTGCACCTGAAAGTTCACTATATTTATCAATCGTGCTCATAAGATCTAAGAATTGTAACGTAGTTCTATTTTCTTCAGTCACATCCGTTACCGGCTTATATACAATAATCTGTCTTCCATCAATATCCATCTTTCGTTGTTTTGTTGAAGCTTCATTGGAACAAACCTCATAACAAGAGGGATTCTGCGATGTAAAGCCGTACATGTTTGCCAGTTGGATACCTGTAACATACCCCGTCGTGCTTCCATTTGCTTCTAAAAATCTCTTTTTAACAAATTTCTCTACAGAAACCTTTCCCTTTGTTCCTAAAATAGTCGTATAGGAACGATAATAAACGCCATTGTACAAACGCTCGATTTTTCCTTCATCCGTCAGCCTCTTCATTTCCTGTCTGATGGAATCCTTTGATTTGCCAGGAAGCTCCGACAAGAAAATAGGTTCATCTTTTTTGTAATTTTCAACAATGTAATTGTATAACATATAAAGCCTCCTTTCACAAATTTGAAATTCATAATTTCACTTTTATTATATCTCAAAAAATAATTTTGTAAACATCTTTCTTTATGATTTTGTTTAATTTCCTGTGTCGATTAACAGTTAAAATCTTCCCAAACAATTTTTATACTTTATCCATTCTCCAATATTCTTCCAGTCATCACAGAAACTCTTCCCATCCTTATTACGGTTCTTCACACCCCAATAGCCCGGATGGCACATTGCAAAGAAATACACAGATTTTCCTGAATCCAATGGAATTTCTACTGGCCTTTCCTGTGTATTCAGGTACTGATTCCAACTTTTGTTTCCCAACACACTCTGAACTCCCATAATTCTGGTTGCATGTACGAAAGTATCTCTCCCAAGGCAAATTACGATTTTCGGATTTAAAATCTGGATCAAATTTGAAAAATACTCTTTTACATCTTCGTCTTTGGTTATCCAGGAGGTTTTGAACCCACCTACACTTTTATTACTTTTCCGATACCATGGAATTAAATTTGTAAAAAACAGGTCCGGATATCTCTTATGCATCACATCTTCGTATCCCAATCCCAGATGCTTTAGCCCTTCTGCAAGGTTCAAATCAGTATCAAAGGTTTTTCCACCAGGATACACTTCTGGAACATATTTGAAATAACAAACGTTATCATGATGTTCTACGCCTTCGTCAATCATTTCATCAATCGCCGTAAAATAGTTTTTTGCTGCTTTGCTGCTTCCCCAATCCTGACCAACTACCACAACCTTGGGATTACGCACTCCAATACCTTGCCAATATGTCCAGGCATTCACTTCTTGTAGTTGGATTCCGTTTTTCGATTCAAAATCGGCATGATTCGATTTCTCATTTACTTTCTTGACCAGTTCTTCATATGTCATACTCTGTTTCCTCTAATACATTTCGATAAATACAACTGCATACGCTGCATTTTTTTCATACAATTCAATATTTTCTACTACACAACTCGTCTGTTCCTGCAACAGTAATAACTGCTCCTTCGTACAACGATACGCAAAACTACCCCAATCGACCTGATGCTTATCCGAAAATATTTTGTCTGCTTTTGAAAGAAAGTCCCATCCACTCAATCCACGAACAGAAAATCGTTCTTCCAAAATGTCATATGGGTTAGAATTTTCATTCCAGGTATCTCTTCTCTCAGTCGTTAACTTTCCATAATAGATTTCACACATCATATTGATGCCTCTCCACATCTCATCAGTATTTCTTCTATAAATAGTGCCGTTTTTTCGCATCCATAATACTCAAATGGGTTTACAGCATGTTCCGGATTGGTATGATCTGGCCAAGGGCTTCCACCATAATGTGTTTCCAAATTTATCCACGGATCTACAATCTTTTTTCGCTTATATGTAAAATGAACATAATCATCAAGATTATAGTAGCCATCGCTATGAAGTATAGAATCTATCTGTTTCCACGCCAGCTCTTCTGCCTTACGAATATGTTCTTCCACCATTGCATCAATGCGCCCCACGTCCACTGGTTCTATGAACTGTATTTCTTTTCCGATCATCCGGGCATAACAGATTTCTGACCAGGTACTCTCTCCTATATAACCATTCGGATTTATAACAAAAATCTCATCTGCCATTCGGATTTTTTCCTTATGCATGGAATCAAGCATCATTTTTGTTTCTGTCCTGGTTCCTTCATCCATACATTCCCAGACTTCTTCATCTCCTGCATGTCCAAACAATCCAACAGAAATAACGATGTAACCTTTCAGCGTCAATTCCTTTTGTACATTTATAAATTCATCTTTGAAACGTGTACTTCCGCACAATGTAACAATAGGATATTTTTTCATCGCCATACCACCTTATTTCAAATTATATTTTTCTGCCATATTTCTTACAATTTCTGCTACGCCAGTTCTAAGATTCTCCGGCTCCAATATTTCTACATAATTTCCATATTGAAGAGCCCAATATTTTATTGCTTCTGCATTACACTTTACCCTGATTTTCATGGTTTTATCATATTTTTCAAGAATCACAAAATCCTTTCCAAACCAGTCAATCAGTTCATTCATGATTCCCTGATCAACCAATACTTTCACGGAAATACTTTCCCCGCTATACATATATATGTGTTCAGCCATATGTTTTGGCAGCGAAAATCCTGTTTCCATTCCATCAACCAGCTTCATAGGCTTACTGGCATCATTCAAAATTTCAATCCTTGTAATTTTGTCTATGCGGTAATGAGAAATGTCATTATATTTATCATAATTCCCTACCAAATAATACCAGCCATTATTTGCAACTAATTGGTATGGATTGACAAGATATGGTTCTTTCCGTTTCGGATGCAACTTAAAATCAGTACCATAACTGTTATAAATAAATTGCACCTTTTTCTTTTCTGCAATGGCAGTATTCAGAGCATCAAGATTGTATAAAACCTGTGCATTATCTGCATGTCGCATCTCTGGCAGATTATGTACATGAGGCACTTTTGCCCGGAAATACTTGCTGCCCTGTTCTTTCAGAGTAGTGATCAACGTCTGTGCAACCGGCTGGCTGATATTTTTTGAAAAAAGTACACTGTCGATCAACATCCGTAACTCCGAATCTTCAAAAGTACGTTTCAGCAGACAATAGCCATCTTCCATATCGATGTCATACCCGAACTCTTTGAGTGCTTCCACATTGCTTCGCACAGACCTGCGATCACATTCTACTCCATACTGTGATTTAAGTAACTTTAAGATTTCCTGTTGCGTCAGATGATGTTCATCATCTGAATGCTCCCTTAAAATCTCCAGTATGAGAATATTCAACATTCTCTTCGCCAATTCCTTGCTGTACATATTGCTCCCTCCAGTCCGAAAAGTTCTGTGCCGAAACTGCTCTGTCATCAATATAATAATCGCAACTTATTTTCCTGCTATCTACTCCATATTCAGCAATCTTCTCTGGAACATTCGCATTAACAGCATCAAATACTAAACCATGTTCTTTACACCATTGAACTGCATCATCTAAACATTTTCCTTCTCTGCACGTCCAAAGGATTATTTTGTCCCCTTTTTCCTTGCGCTCCTTTAAAAACTGAAATAGCACTCCATTTTCGGGTCCAACCCCCGGCCACTGTCCAAAACTTAATGTCCCATCAAAATCTACTGCAAAAATTTGATACTCCGGTATTTTCACTTTTCTTGCCTCCATCTTATCATATGTACATTCTTTTGTACATAACTAGCGTACTATGGTTAATTTCCCTTTAGATATCGGTTTTTGTGTCGAAAATTCATTCCATTCAAAGTCAACTTCTCCATAAAACATTTCTTCATCTTCCAACCCAACTATAATCTCGCAAAAAGTATTTCCATTCACATCAACAACGTATTGAACAGAACCATTTCTCCATTCTCCTGCAAAATCAATAAATCCTTTTTCTTCCAGATAATCCACCCAATGATGAATAATCTCATTGTCTGTTTCATATCCCAAACTCATCATTCCAACGGACAATACCCCACCATGCACATATTCTCTGCTTACTTGAAATGGGATCACATTGCCTTCATTTTTATCGGTTTCCGACTGAACAATCTCGTAGTTTGTAGCCGGCACTAAAACACTGACACTCGAATTCCCTTCATATACCCATAGCTCTGCTTCAAACGGTGTTCCATCGTCAAAAACACCTTTTATCCAACCCAGATTCCCTTCATCCACATCAGTATGATTTGTAACCGGGAACTCTCCTGTTAGTATTGTAAAATTCTCACCAAAACTCATCTGCATCGCCTCCTCATCTTCTATAATCATTATATACTTTTCTATGTACATTCCTTTGTACATAAAAAGAAGCACATAACCATGCCGATTATATGCCTCTAAAATAACAATCACGCTATTCTCCAAAATAGAACTTGTATATTTCTCTCGTTGTACGTTGCTTTTTATCCTTAAAAAGGTCCTGATAAGTATAAAAATTTTCAAGAACAACTATATCCGATTTACAGCGAGCTACATCTTCTGAAAGTTGTCTCATCAGTTTCACATACAATTCTTCATATTTTTGTAGTTCCTGATGCTGTCCGTCATCTTCATAAATATCAAAGAGAATGGAACCCAATACAATTACCACCTCTTCGCCCAATGCATAATTTCTTAATCGTTCTTGCTCGGCCTGCTTCTTTGGATTATTTGCAACACTGTATAAGTCCTTATCTGAGCTCATTCCATTTTTTAACTTGCAAATGCCTCTTTCAAATTTTCGAACTCCCACATAATGAGAGATCATCTGTTTTAATCCGCCCAGATATGCATCCATGTCTGAAATCGATATGGAAAATTCCTTTTCATTTTCCATAAGATTTATATCCCATTGCCATTTTTCATAAATATTTTTACTGATTTCCTCCGATAAGTATGCTTGATTTATATTTAATTTCTTTTGCGTCCCCGTAATGTATTCAGAGAACTTAGACTCCAGAAATAGAATCACTTTTTTTCCATTACATTTTCCCAATAAAGTCACATCCATATTGGAAGGATTGGCATTTTCGATCACGCAATTCTGATACTCAAAGATCGCATCTATGAACGATACGTCACCTAAACCATCAACGTATATAGTCAAAGGATTTTCTTCTGAAAGGTTATAAAAAAACAGCAACGCACAAAGAGATGAAGAATGCAATGTTGCAATTCGTCTTTCCTCCTGTCCAGAGCCACTACATGCCTGTTTGTATTTTTCATCAAAATCATTTGTATCAATACAAAATACTCTTTTCAATGCGTCCAATGTAGACTCTTTCGGTGCCAGGCAAAAAGTTCTGGAATCTTTATTCGATTGTGAAGTCAATGTTGTCATCTTTACATAATCTGCTTCATACCAGTTCATGGTCTTATATATGGATTCTAATTTCCTCATAAAATTCTAATCTCCTTCCATCCATATGACTCATTATATTCTTTTTTACAAGGCAATCATGATTAACACTACTTACCTTTGGCTAAGAATAACAAAACCTATGCACAAAAGAATGCACATCTATAGGACCCGTCAGGGTATTTTCATAAATTCTGTACTTTTTTTCTATATGATTTTGCCCGATAAATGATCTATTTCGTGCTGACAGATCTGTGCTGTCCACCCAGAAAGTTTCATGCGCTGTTTCTTCCAGTTCATATCCATATATTCCACTTCGATATTTTCAAATCTCATGGTTGGGCGCACACCATCCAAAGAAAGACAACCTTCTTCGGTCTGATAAGGTGTGTCCTTTTTCACAATTACCGGATTGAACATTACCACATCCACAAATCCCATATTTACAATAATAACATTTTTCTTGACACCTATCATATTAGCTGCCATACCAACGCAGCGTTCTCTGTTCGCTTTCAAAGTATCCTGCAAATCAATACCAACTTGAATATCTGCCTTCGTAGCCGGTTCTGATTTTTGTCCTAAGAAAAATATATCTCTTACAATCTGCTTTACCATCTATTTCTGCTCCCTTGCAATTTTCAATAACTTTTCAAATGATTCCTGGAATCTTTTATCATCTTCTTCCGTTCTTTTGGAAGGACCTTTCAAATGATGTTTCCCCTTTCCCATTCTCGCCTTTTTTGCAAGATGTCGCTCCATCAGAAGCTGATCAATATTTTGATTTGTGTACCAACGGCCAGACTGATGGATTCCATAAGCACCTTTGCCAAGGATCATCGCCGCCACACCATAATCCTGTGTCACAACTATATCTCCCCTTTGGCACAGATTCAACAATGCGAAATCCACCGCATCTGCTCCAGCACCAATAATTTTTACTTCGCTATAATCAGAAGAAAGAACATGATTTGTATCGCAAAGAAGAACACATGATATATTTTCTCTTTTTGCAATCTGTTCCACAATGCGAGTAACCGGACAAGCATCCGCATCTACCAGGATTTTCATGGACGACCTCCTTCATTTTCATAGTAGTTACTATTTTACCACCGTTTTTATTCTACAACAATATTTCCATTATAAAAATGGTTGTTTATACTTTCCTGTTGATTTTGAAGTGATTGTCCATTCATATATAGATTATAGGCCTGCCAGAACAAATTACATATCCTGGCAAGCCCACTATACTTATTTTACCTGAAACTTCTCCTGCAAGCGTTTCAATAATCTGCTCTTTCTGGAACTAAGCGTCGTTCTCGCAATTCCTGTACGCTCGGAAATACGAGAAATTGCATCATAATCCCCAGAAAAACACTCCAGCAGAAATACTCTGTCTTCTTCTGAAAACTCCTCCAGACATTTTCTTAAAAGGCCAATTTCTGCGCTGTGAATCGCCTCTGCTTCTACATTTGTTTCAAAATCCGGAATATCGAAAGTTTCCATATCCGAATCTGTATAATATTCCTGCATTCCTTCCATTGACAGAAATACAAATCCACTTTTCGCTTTTGCTTCTTTTCTGCGACCTAATTTCTTTTTCTCTGCATCAAAAAATTTGCGGATTTCCGCTGTGTTTTCTTCACTCAAGCCTGCGTTTCTGCAAGCAATTTCATATTTAATATCCATATTTAACCTCCGAATTGAATTACTGTGTTTTTCTTTGCGCTGCAATTTTTCAATTCGAAGGCGGTGCTCTTGCCCTGCTTTGTGACTTCATATGTACGTTTCCTTTCGTCGTTGATAGACTGAAAGAAACGCCGCCAAACAAAAAAGGGCATAAAAAATGCCCCACACCATTTCTGATGTGAGGCGATTGCCACTCTGATATTAAATTGTATTTGTATGCGGTACTTCTCCCAGCATACATATCTTACTACATAAGAAGTCGGACTTTCAGTAGGAAAACCGTCGGAACTTTGTCCGAAAATAGTCGGTTTTTAGTCGGACTTTTGTCGGACTACGCTGACAAATTTAAGTGCACATGCCCGACAATCCTGATTGTACGCGATTTGGTTGGTTCATAAGAAATAATCCCTGCATCCTGTAATTGCTGCAGATAATGATGTGCTGTAGATGTCGAACTATATCCCAACATTGCACATAATTCACGTACTGTCGGAGAAAATCCATTTTCATTAATGAACATCAATATATTTTCCAATACCTTGATCTGTTTTGCCGTTATTTTACGATTCTCCATATGCCATACCCTCCACTTCATCATAAACTTCATCTTCCAGAAAGCTTTTTAATTTCGGCAAAGCTGATCCCCAAAGGGATAACCCAAAAACTGTGATTGCTTCTTTTTTTCTATCATAATATCTGCTTCGTTCCATATCTAAAACTTCAAGCATCTCGACTTCTGTATATTTAAACTTTGTCAGATATGCTTTTGAAATAATCTCATGATACAGTTTCCCATATTCTGGAAATTCATAGACTTTGACCATAGCATTGTCTACAAGTTCAATCATCCATCTGGTTTCAAATAAAGTTTTAATCCTGCTTTCAAATCGCTCCTTGTCCTTATCCGGTGCAAATTCTTCCAGATAGATCAATGCTCTGTCCAAATCTGATCCACAATAGTAGCACATCTCCTCAGCCACCTGATCCACGCTTCCAATTGCAGACCAACATACCTTTCTGTAAATTCCTAACAGCATTTTTGCTTTTTCATATAAACATTTTTCATCAATATTATCCATTTCACATAATGATTGGATGGTACTTCTTGCTCCTGAATTTTTTCTGCCCACTTGGTAAATCTCCCTTCTTGATCACTACACTTATTTTTTTAACCTTCTGTCGTCATGTGCAGCAAAGGGAAAGAATACTACACACGTCCGTCTATATAAAAAGCCCTGATCTTCGGTATCAGCCAGTAAGTTCCGATGCACAATGTGCTACTGGTGCTTTTCATTCCTAATCAAACATATCTCCGGTTATATCAACCAGATCACAAATTAAAATTCTTTTATCCTGAATCCGGATAATATTCAGATCCTTCTCAAAACAGATTGAACCCGTTATCTTTTTATACCGTCCGATTGCAGTATTCAATGGATTCACGACAAAATACTCTGCCGTTATCCAGTCATCATCTTTTAAAAAACGTAATCTCTGATTTAATCTTTCTGTCTGATCATCTGTAAGGAGCTTTCGTTCTTCGAAAATGATTTCTTTTTCTTTTACACAATCTTCAAATCCTTTTAATGCAGCGAATGGTGCAAAAATCTTTGCTCTGTGTGCTATCTCCATCCCCCGACGCTTTGCTGTCGGTCGTTGCATTTCAATAATATCTTCATAACTTCTAACAGCCAAAATAAAACCTTCTTTCTACGAACGATGGCCTCCTATCTGCTGATTACGTTCTCTGAGGGTGGAACAATCGTATAAATTGCAACCGCGAAGGATCGCATTCTTTCCGTAACGTCTTTTTATGGAAAGCATTGCTTCCTGAATCTTTCGTTCTCTTTCCACTTCCCTCACATCTGTAAACATATCATATTGATAATATCCTTCCTCTTGTACCTTATTACAGGTTATATTGATTCTTCGGATACCTGTATGTCGGTCAACGATTTGCAAGTACAGAATCTGGAGCAATTGCACCAGTTTTTTTGTACTGTTCGACGCATAATCCAGCTTTACACTACCATGTGCACTCGGTTTTTCCGTCCGATGATCATAAGACACGTGAAGTGTTATGGAATCTGTAATCAGCTTCTTTTCCACCAAATCTAAAGTCAAAAGATCCATCATTTCTTTTGCAATCACAAGCGCCTCATCAAAAGAATAATTTCTCATCAATACCTGACCGGATGAAAGGCTATGGGTTTCCGTCTTATAATTTTTAATATCTTTCATTTTGCAAGGTTCATATCCCCAGGCATGATCGATCAAAAGTTCTGTATCCACCCCAAACATCTTATATAACCAACTCTCAGATGTAACAGATGCACGTGCCACATCTCCCATTGTAAGAATCCCGTACCTTGCAAGTCGATTCGCTGTTCCGGAACCGATTCTCCAGAAATCAGTCAATGGTGTATGATCCCACAATTTCTTTCGGAACCCCATCTCATCCAGCATTCCGATATGGTCATCTACATGTTTTGCAACAATATCCATCGCAATCTTTGCAAGATATAAATTTGTCCCAATTCCGGCAGTTGCCGTAATGCCGGTTTCTTCATATACTGCGTGGATCAGCTTTAGCGCCATCTCTTTTGGTGTTACCTGATATAAATCCAGATAATTTGTTACATCAAGAAAACATTCATCCACACTATAAACATGAATATCCTCCGGTGCTACAAATCTCAGATAAATACTGTATATCCATGCAGAATAATCAATATAAAGCTGCATCCGGGGCATCGCTGTAATATACTCCACATCTTTCGGAATCTCATGAATTCGACAACGATTTTTAATACCCAGCTTTTTCATGGCTGGTGTAATTGCTAGGCAAATAGTCGATTGGGACCTTGTTGGATCTGCAACAACCAGATTTGTCTTAAATGGATCCAGTTTTCGTTCCACACACTCAACGGAAGCATAAAAAGACTTCAGATCAATACATATATAGGTTTCCATCTCCAATTCCTCCCGACACTCACGAATTTGCTTGACAAAAGGGGCAATTCATTTTATTATATAGGCAAGTGAATAGCCTCTTTCGTGGTTTTATTATAGGCAATCCTGTCGCCCATGTCAAGAGGCAATTCAACAAAATAGGTTATTGAACTTCCTATTTTGTTTTCAAACAATATTTACAGTATTTACAAGGATGGAGGTTATCACATGACTTTTGGAGAAAAGGTTCAAACATTAAGAAAGGAAAGAGGTCTCAGCCAGACAGAATTTGGTAAACTCGTTGGCGTATCACTGCGTACCGTTCGCGGATGGGAAAACGAAGGACGATACCCGCGTTACAGAGATTTATATAAGAAAATTGCAGAAGTATTAGAATGTGAGACTTCTTACATCATGACAGATGAAGAATCTTTTATGACAGAAGTTGCTGAAAACTATGGTTCCCGTGGAGTAAAACAGGCACAGTCTATCCTTGATCAAGCCGCAGCCATGTTTGCCGGTGGGGACTTATCCGATGAAGACCAGATTGCATTTTTAAATGAAATCCAGACTCTTTACCTGGATTCCAAAAAACGAGCAAAAAAATACACTCCTAAGAAATATCTCAAGAGTGATACAGTTGATTCCATCGAATAATTAGGTGTACAAACTATCGGACAGCAAATCATTTATATTAGAATCGTACAAAACTATTTTTATTTTTCAGAGGTGAAAGAATTTGAGCAATTATATATTTCAATCTGTGGAAAAGCTTGTAAGACGTTACCAGACCAGAGATCCCTTTAAACTTTTAGACGCCTTAAATGTGGTGGTCCAAGAGACGGATCAATATCAACACCTAAAGGGTTACTGTTTTTTGTGTTGCAAAACTTATTATGTCATAATCAGCGATTTCCTTTCCGAAGAAGAAAAACGCATCGTGGCCGCACACGAACTCGGTCATATTATGCTTCATAAAAGACAATTACAAGTAGCTCCCATGAAAGATTCCGTACTTTACAATATGCGAGATAATACCGAATACGAAGCAAATCTATTTGCTGCGGATTTACTCCTTCCTGATGAAGATGTGGCTCACACATCTAAAAATGAGGAGCTGAATTATTTCAGCCTGTGTAGCACTTTATACACCACACCGGAACTGATGAGTTTTAAACTTTACAGTCTTATCCGCAGAGGAAACTCACAATACAATATGCCAATGGCAATCGACAGCAAATTCCTTGGAAAACATTAAGCGTATCGGGATCATGATTTCGATACGCTGTTTTTCTTTGTCTGAGCACTCCAGACAGGAATCGAACCTGTATCTTTCGGTTCGTAGCCGAAGATTCTATCCATTAAACTACCGGAGCAAAACGTTTGCGGAAGGGTGCTATGGTCCGGTGGACCATGTTTAGCACCGACCGAAGCGGAGCGAAGAATGAACCTTCGGTACGTTTCCGTACATCACCTTAGCAGGGTGACACCTTAAACCACTCGGACACGCAAACAAAAGTGGATGGAGTAGGACTCGAACCTACGGTGTTTCCTTTGTGACAGATTTACAGTCTGCTGGTCTGCGCTTCGCTTCGGTCGTTGCTAAACGCGTGCCACTGGCACGCAGCAACCTCGCCGCTAGGCATATCCATCCATGGGGTGACTACCGGGAATCGAACCCGGATGTGCAGAGCCTGCGACAAAAAGGTTCACTGAACCTTTTTCCTGCATGCAAGGCAACAATCTGCCGAACTAACCATTGTTCTATAGTCACAGTGACTCCTGTGGGACTTGAACCCAACATTACCAGCTTGAAAGGCTGATGTCCTAACCTTTAGACCAAGGAGCCATATGTGCAGATCCCATAACGAGATCTGCTATTTTTATGCACCTATCTTAATCTGCATATTTGTATCCAGAACAAGAATATCATCTACCTGTACTTGAAATAGTGCTGCCAATACGACTAAATTATCGATTGTTGGCATCGCTGTTCCATGCTGCCACTTGTAAATTGCCTGTGGTGTAGCAAATCCGAATATATCCTGCAAGTCTCTTACAGAAAATCCCTTCTGTTGTCTCAAATTCATGATATTCTTTCCTGTCTTGACCATATCAATGGTCGGAAACATAAACATTTTATCCTCCTGTTCCGGCACTAAGCCAGAACAGATCCACATGTTATCATATCTTCTGCATGGCTTAGTTTGCCTTAAAATTATAAATTGGTTTCATCACATCGATAACATCTACCGTTTCCCTGATCACATCAATAATATCCTCCAGGGATTTGTATGCCATCGGCGCTTCATCTAATGTTGCTTCATTTACAGAAGTTGTATAAACTCCTGCCATCATTGTTCGACACTCATCCATACTAAGCGTATCTTTCGCTTTTGTTCGGGACATGATACGACCAGCTCCGTGGGGTGCTGAATAATTCCAGTCAGCATTTCCCTTACCGACAGCCAATACACTTCCATCTCTCATATTAATTGGAATCAGAACTTTTTCTCCTGCATGTGCGGCAATCGCACCCTTACGCAGAATCATTTCGTTGGTATCAATATAATTATGAATCGTATGAAATCCATCTGTTCCAGTCATTCCTGTTCTATCCAGGAGAATTTCCGCAATCTTTTCACGATTTCTGGTCGCAAAACGCTGGCAAATTTCCACATCATGCAAATAATCTTCAAAAAATCTTCCGTACAAGTAACACAAATCCTCTGGCATAGTCGTTTCTCTTTGGTTCCATGAAATTGCTTCCAAGGCTGCCTGTATTTCGTTTCTTCTCCCTTGTTCCTTATATGTGCGGATAATCTCGTCTCTTTGTTCAAAATACGATTCTTTTCCTTTATTCAAGTCAATTGCCAGTCTTTGGTAAATTTCTGCCACCTGTTTTCCCAAATTACGGCTACCTGTATGAATAACAAGAAATTTGGTTCCATCAGACGCCTGGTCCACTTCTATAAAATGGTTACCGCCGCCAAGTGTTCCAAGGCTTCGTTCTAACCACTTTGTATTTTTCAGGCTTCGATAGCAACGCAATTCTTGCAAGTCAAATTTTTCCTGTCGTCCATCCCATATATTCATTCCGGACGGAATATAATGTGCAGCTTCATCCAATTTTACAAAATCGATTTTTTCTTTTCCTAAGCACACCGTATACATACCGCATCCGATATCCACACCAACAATATTAGGAACCGCTTTGTCAATTACCGTCATTGTCGTACCAATTGTGCAGCCTTTTCCCACATGAACATCTGGCATGATACGGATTCTGCTGTTTTCTGTAAAATCGTAATCACACATTCTTCGTATCTGCTCAATCGCTTCATCTTCAACAATTTTTGCATAGCAGATGGCTGTGTTTACTTTACCTTTAATTTCAAACATCGTTCTTCGTCTCCTTTCCAACAACTATTCAGAGGTAATGCTCCACATGGGATTCGAACCCACGACCTACCGGTTAAAAGCCGGTTGCTCTACCAACTAAGCTAATGGAGCAAAAAAATACCGCCCACCTCGTACACACATACAAGATAAGCGGTTTACTAACGCATTTTTAAAATGGTTGTTCATCAGATGATTAGTATTCCATCCAATTTCAGTTTCGGAATACTCATATGATTTCGCTCTCTCAAAAATGTGCACGCAGAAACTAAGCCCTGTTTGCATTCCAGAACTTCATATCGTTCATGTTTAAGATAACTTAAAATCATAGTTGTGTTCATCTGAATTCCTTCCTTTCCGTGGACGCTTCTGTCCTCTTTCTTCTTTCTGCAAATAATATAGCATGAATTTTCGGCGTTGTCATTATACTCCTGGTATAAAAATAATAATTTGCTATTAGTGTAGCCTTTCCTTGCAAAAAATCAAATTATTCTTTTATTGGCTTATAAGTCTTGTAAATGTATTTCTGTTCCCATATCTCATCATGATATGAACCATACTCTGAAATCTTACAATCATTGAAAAGATCATCAGCAATCTCTAAAATAATCTCTTTCAACTCAAGGTTATCTAAATATTTTTGAGGAATGCCTTTCAAGCCAAGATATGCACCCAAAATATTTCCTGTCACAGCTCCAGTAGAATCACTATCTCCACTATGATTTACGGAAGCAATGAGAGCTTTATCAAAATCATCTGAATATTTCAGAGAACAGTAAACAGCTATCGCCAATGTTTCTTCGGCAACCCATCCCTGTCCGAGCTGTCTGATGGCATCTAGATCATCAACATCCTCTTTTGACAATGCAATAGCCTTGTCGATTAAATCTATCTGTTCGGCTAAATGTTTTCTATTAGAAAATTGTCGTTGAAGTGTTGCTTTCATATCTATTACAGCGTCCAACAATGATATATCTTCATTGTGCGAAAGCAACTGAATGATATGCGCTAATCCGGCTGCTGGAATATAACCAAGTTCGTGACCGTGGGTTATGGCTGCTACTTCAGCACCAATCATATCTATTTCATCAATAGTTCGTCTCGTTGTTTCAAAATACAAACCAATAGGTGCAACTCTCATAACACCACCACAGCCTTTGCTTTGATTTATTGGCTCGTCTATTGTTCCATTTGCACCATTTCCAATAGCTGTAAGACAAGTATTTCCCGGTGCTCTACAATTAAATAATTCAGGAATATTGATTAACCAAGAATACGGATATTCTTCATCCAATGGATATTTTTCATATTGTGTCCGAAGCCAATCTTTATAACAAAGTGCAATATAATTTGGATATGACCCCATTATTCCACGAGTCATACCTCTTGTTGTACCAAGCAATAAACCATTAGCAGTAAACAATGTCATTTGTGTATCATCAGAAATCTCAGCGACGCCATCAATAAGGTCATATTCTGTTATTCCGTTTTCTCCATAACGACTAAAGATAGTCGCTTCATCAAGAAATTCAACAGCATAGCCCAATGCATCTCCGGCAGCCCCACCAATTAAACAACCTCTATATTTATCAATATCCTTCATTCCGTTCACCTCATTCTTCGTTATCCACATTTTTATAGTATGGGCTCAAATTTATAAACAGCTTTTTCATATCGTCCATATCTTCACAATTTTTGAATATGTATTCAAGCAGTTCTTCTTGTCGTGCTTGTCCCAAAGTCAAACGATATAAAGAAAGAATTTTAATAAGTCTTTCGTATGCCAATCCATCACGACTGAACGGATACATCGGTACAATTCGTTCTATCTTTACCATATCCTCACGCTCAGTTAATCCCCAAAACGGAATAAGGTCTGAACCTTTCCCATTGTTTTCCTTTTTTGAAGCGACATTGAACATTTCTTTCCAAACATTTTCTTTGAATGTAATATCTCCATATCGCTTAGAAATGTTTTGACGAATAGCCAAACATTCAAAACGATTGATACGACCTTCTCGCTGCTCTAAATCAATCGGATTCGATGGCAAATTCCAATGCACAATTCTTCTGCAATAATTATGAAAATCTAATCCCTCTTGTCCGATTGATGTGGATGCTAATACAAAAGGTCTGAATGGAGAGTTGAATGAATTTCTCACACTCTTTTTTCTGTCTGCATCTTTTTCCTTACCATCGCCTTTGGTAAATGCAACAGCAAAGTGAGAACGAATTGCCGTTGCCTTTTCTTTCCCACCATTCACACGAGCCTTAAATCCGTTATATGTATCGACAGTATAGATAGTAGTTCTAATATCCATTGAACTTGCTATGGTGTAGTGTAAATTGTCAATCAGATTATGGTCAGCATCCAAACCATTTGAGATTAAATGTGCATACTCATCAAACATTGATTGAACATTTCCGTGCTTGCAATAGGTAAGAAGATTCTGCCAATGTGCATCATCTGATTTTTTTCCACAAGCCAATTCAATAGTTGCTGTTGATTCTGCTGTATTCATACGATTGATGAAGATTTTTGCAATCTGGCTCGGCAAATAACTTGGAAAAGTAGTACCCCTTTTACAATAACTACGATATGTTCTGTTGATAGTAATTGCCGGAGAAGCGATTGCCATATCTGTCAGCACATCTAAAAGGTCGTCCGGTTTCCTGCCAAGATTACAAACTTTCCCGTAATTTGTTTCATAATACAGTTCTCTCAGAGCCTGTAAGTGCGTAAGAAAACCTTTCTGTCGTTTACTCTTTTCGTCCTCATCATCAAATGAAGCAAGATACTCATCACTATTCAGCCAAGTTGTAACATAGCCTGCTCCGTCGAGTAGCAATGGTGCAACATAATACCAGCGTTTGTCCTGAACACCTGATTTTGGAGATTCGTATTTTGCAAGTTTCTCCGATATTTTATTTTTTATATCTTTTTCAATCTCCCGTAATGAAGAACCTCGATTAAGATATTCAATCGGGTCATAACAATTCGTCAGAAATTGTGACGGATACATCAAACAAAACAAAGTCATCGCATTTGGTGTACCATTACTTACCGAAAAATTAAGTCTTGCCGAAGGATAACGCTTCTCTCCGGTATAAAAATAATGAGCTTCTTTTGCTTCATTTGCCTTTGCCAGTTTACCAACAGTTTTACGCTCTGCTTCGTAAGACAGTAGCCCTGCTATCATTCTTGGAACCATTTCCCACGATGAGAATACCAATGTTTTGGAAAATGTTTCTGCATTTTTGAATACTCCTTGTGGAGCATAATAAGGCTTTGATGGTGGAACCCATAACAGCAGTTCCGCATTGTCCTTAAATGTATGTGCCATAACTCTGTCAAGCCTTGCATTGGTATTTGGCACTTTATCGTAATTATCTAAAGTCTTTCGTTTCAACCAAAAAGACTCTTTATTCATCTTGTTAATTTCGTTAGGATGTTCCGAAAAATACTTTTCAATATGACGTTTGAGTTGATAATCTCTCATAAACGACATAAGATATGGTGTCGATTTCACATAATCAACCGGAACATTAAATGACGCACCTATTTCTTCAAGAAGTTTCTGTGCTTGCAAATAGGATTTTATATCTTGTTCCATCACACTGATTGGAACACTAACATCTTTATCGTCAATTATATCGGCATTTTCCGTTGCTGATACACGCTCAGTTCGACATATATGTTGATACATTGCATCTTCTGCTGCCTTTTTTGCAGAAAGAATGGTTGTATCTCCATCCGTTAATTCTTTTAAGTGAACTGAATAATTACTCCATACTGACTTGAACTCGTTTTTTTCTCTTTCTGTGATATTAAGAAAATTCATCACATCAAAAAACTCTGAATAATGTTCATCCACCTGAGTTTCATCAATTTCTTCGAGAGTAGAGTACATTTTATATGGCGTTGCCGATAGCAGTAACATTCTGACTTTGTCTGAATTGAAAAACTTGTTAGCCAGCATTCCCGTTTCTGATTCAGGGTCAGAGTTAATCAAGTATTTGAAACGTTGGAACTCATCCATAATAACAAGGTCTGGTTCAAGTTTATCCAAGCTGATTTTTGCGAACAGAACTCTCAATTTTCCAATAACATAATTATTGTTCTGTTTTCTATAACCATACTTTTCGATTGTTTTACACATACCAATCACAAGGTCTAAATATGTTACATTTTCCTCAGCCGGTTCTTTTAATTCCACAGATAATTTATCCAACATATAGGATAAATACTTACCATCAGAAAGTTTATCGCATTCCAATACTTCTGTTTCATACCAACTTTTCGCCCAACCATCCCATCCACTACTTGCACCATCTTTCATCGCAAATTCTAATGCCTTGATATGCTGAGATAGTTCCGGCAATCTTTTAAGAATTGCAAACATCAATGCTCGTTCAGGATAAGTTCCAGCACCATTCGTCATTCTGAAAGAAGTGTCTGGCGTAAGAGGTATAAGCTGAATATATCTGCTTAACAAATCAGAATCATTCTCTTGTTTAAAAATATTCAAGTGCTGCATAGAAAGACGTGACGACCCCGTTTTTTCTGTTCTTAATTCGCTTGTGATTCTAAGTTTATTCAGATTTTGCTCTGCGATTGATGCATTAGAACATATATACACTACCTTTACAAGATTGTCGCCTTTTTCTTTTTGTAATTTTGCAAGTTTAGCGATTGTTCCACGAGCAATCAATGTTTTTCCAAGCCCAACTTCATCTGAAACCAACACTCGCATTTGGCCAGCTCTATAAAGCTGATCAATACGAGTTACGGTTGCTTTCTGAAAATCCTTTAACCCTGACATTACTGTATTTTCAATTTTTTCAATCTGACTTATCACATTAACATCAGCCATTAAAGTTTCACCGCCTTCTTAAACACATTATATAATTCCTCGAACTGTTCAGGAATTACTCCATCCGCTGATACAGCTTTTATTAAATAATCAATTTCTTTGAAACGCTCCGGTGCTGTTGCTGCTGTTTGGAGCATTTTTTCATATAGTGCAGGTATCTGAATTATATTGCGAGCTTTTTTTCCTCCCACAATTTCTGCACCGTTTGCAGTTTCCAACGCACTTAATACATAGCTATCACCAAGAAGAAAAGCTATATAACGATAGAAACATTCCTTATCCTTAACAATGCTGGAAACAACTGCTTTTTCTCTTTCTTCAGGCATTTCTTCTGTCGGAATGATGATAACTCTCTGTACGCTATTTGTGCCATCACTAACAGAAATCTTGTAAAACTCCGAAAGTTGAGTCAACGACAACGATTTGAATAACACATTTTCACTTATCAGCTCGATTTTATTAGATAAAAGAGGAGATACTGTAATTGTATAGTCACTGCCTTCATATTTGACAAAATTGATATTTATATCATAATTATCGGCATTGCTAACAACTTTTGCTGTTGGTTTCATTCTGTTAATTTCTTTTATGTAACTGTCAAGAATATTCTGCTTTTCTTGTTCCTCGTCAATTACAGCTATATCCGTCAACTTTACTTCTTGAAATGGGTTTGACGGATTATCCTCAGAACCATTAAATAGTGATTCTGATAATTTCTTCATATTCAAATAACGATTTTTTGCTTTGAGCATTACAGTAAATTCCACATTGCCCTTAATTGCATTATGAGAAGCATTCAACGAACCTAAGTATAAATATGTATCCGAATATTTACGAACCATATATACTTTGGCATGAATATCCTGCTTTTGTGCTTGCTGCATTTCTTCTGAAATCGCTGACTCGCCATCAACAACAGCATCTTTCATTGTAAAAATTCTTAAGTCAGCACAATCATTTGGATTGAGTTTTCCAAGCGACATTGCTCTTGTAAACAACATATATTCCGTATGATTGATATACTTATTTCTATCAACAAAGTCTTTGATTACCGAGTTTGTTAAGAATGGGGACATTATCAAAATTTCGTGAAAACTATCCTCGAACAACGGTGCAAACGATTTATCATTTGTCGAATGAAAACCTCCATCAGCACTCTTAACACCTGTCGGTAAGAATTCAAAATCCTCGAACTCACGTGAGTTCAATTCAAAATGTACATACGGTAATTCACGAATTATCGTTCTAATTTTCTTTAACTTCGCTTTTGCATTTTCGTCCGATGGCAAGTTGCTTGTAAGATACGATACGAAATCTACTACCGGAGAAGTTTTAAGCGTTTTTCGACCATTAACTTTTCCGTCCATTGTAAAAGTTACATCCCAACTTCTATCAAAAGTGAGATTTCTACTTAATACAACAACACGATATAAAGGTGTACCATTCTCATCGACATATCTAATAAGCCAAAACTTAGGATGGAATGACGGAAATTTTGCAATTCCTTTTCGTTTTGCTGTGCTTACCTGAAACACAATTTTTTCAAGCAAGATGTAAAGGGAAGTAATATTATTCGGTGTATGTATCTGTCCGCCCTCACAAAAGAGTGCAACTTTATCTCCGGTGGCTCGTAATGCTTCCAATAAACAAATAGGGTTCTTCATCAAATCGCTATCTGTTTCTTCTGAAAGACCAAGTGCAATACAAGCACCCACAAGTGCATCCAAATCTAAGGAATAGGTTGTACCTATTGCAAAATCAAGCGTGTTATTGTCAGGTGGAGCAAGAACCTGACCATAATCTAATCTATCATTATTGGGATTAAGCATTGGTCTTGTCCTCACTTTCCATAATATCTCTGACTATTGTTCGTGCATTGTAAAAACGATAATCCAGTTCTTTTCCACCAAACCACTCATTTGGATTAAATTCGCCTGGATGTTTCGTTTTTGCTCTGTTAGTTCCTTTTAACTGAACTTCCCTTGAAGTAATGCACTTTTTCATTTCTTCCACATTTCCTGTAAGCATATATTCTTGACATTGCTTCAAAAATTTCCGAAGCAGCGGATTATTGAATACTTCTAATCTTTCTAAAATATAATCAATATCTATATCTGCCAATTCAGAAAAAATGGGTTGCAATCTTTCTAATTCCTTATTGGCTTCGTCGTTTTTACCGTCTGATATAACAATATTATAGACAGTACGAATGGTATATATGAAATCCGAAAAAGCCAATGCAAGCCAATATATTTCCCTAATATCTTCCGGAAACATATCAATAATACTACTAATATCCTGAAATGATGTGCAATCTAAAAATTCAGCAATATTATTATCAAGTACATACGCAAGCATTGAACCTTTGCACGATGTAATGATTTGCTCCTTTAAGAAGGCTGCTTCTTTACTACTTAATTTCATTGAAAAATCATCAATCCAATTTTCTCGATAAAGGGGCATTTTCCAAAACTGCATATTGAATAAATCGCCAGCATTTTTATCATCACATTCATTTTCCTCTGCATTATCATTTCGATTGCCCAGTTTCTTCAATGTAGTTTTCTGTGACTTTAATGCACACGACACGCGCACATACTCAGAGAGAGAAAGGCTTCCTCCGGTAAATATTCCATATCTTCTAAGTCCTGCCCAATAAATACTTGCTGGTGTTCGTTTTACCCAATTTCCGTTTTGAAGCGAATTTTTTCCAATCAATCCACTTTCATTTCTGTTCTGATTAAATAAAATCTCACCACAGTTTCTTTCAATCGTATCTAATGTTTTTAATATCTTATTAGGATTTGCTTCATTACTTTTTTCCAACTGTTTCAGGGCATAGGGAACTGCAAAAAAGTATTTTGCTCTTGTTTGGATGGTGGAAGTACCCGGAAAGAAAAGGTTGGAAAAACCGTCCCTAACAGCAGCGATTCCAAGTTCGTCCAAAGTCCCACTCTCGGAAAGCAGGTCTAAGACACTCAATATTTTGCTTCGTTCTGTTTTTGAAAAATCAATCCAACCCAATTGCATGTCTATTCTCCTTTGTAATCCTGTATAAATTATCAGCGTAAGCAAACTTTTTATAATTTTATAGTCCCGATAATGTCCTCATTACCAAATCCACGTCTTTATTTTCCAGTTCCTGGATAATATGTAAATATGTTTTTTGAGTAGTTGTCATACTAGCATGTCCAAGTCTGCGAGCAACACTTGCAATGGATACGCCCGCGAACAACAAAAGAGAGGCATGCGTATGGCGAAGTCCATGGATTGAAATAGGCGATATACCACATTCCTTACAATGTCTGGTAAGAACATCATTTACCGTTGAATTATATATTTTTTTATCATCAACAAATATAGGCTGATCTTCTGGCATACCTTTAACTAATTCAGAAAATTTCACAACAATCTGCCAATCAATCTGTATTTTTCTTACAGATGATTTGTTTTTTGTTGGCAAAAAACCTCCTTCTCCTTTATAATCCCAGGTTTTACTAATTGATAAGGTCTGTCTTGCGAAATCAAAATCTCCCGGAGTAATGGCAAGAGCCTCTGAAAAACGCATCCCAGTCTTTGCAACTAATAAAATAAACCAATCCCAATTCGGTTCTTCCTTTAAATCAAGATGAGCAATCAATGTATGTAATTCAAACTGATTCATATATTTGATTCTCTTATTTTTAGGTGTTTTCCCTTTTATTATGGCTTTTCTGGTTGGATCTCTCTGAATCAAGCCCTCATCGACTGCATCAAGAATCGCTCCTTTAAGCTGATGATGAAAATCCAGAGTAGTTTGTCTCTCATGTTCCTTCGCATAATCGTTCAGCAGCTTCTGATAAGCTGTTCTAGTAAGCTCTGAAACCTTCAGTTCCGGCACAAGTTTTTCAACCCATTTTAATGTCATCATATATTTTGCCATTGTGGCATCTCGGATTGCGCCCCTTTTATAAACTTCTATCCATTGTCCATAGTATTCGCAAAATAATTGTTCTTTGTTCATATCATTTAGCATAAGCTTCCTCCATTTTTCAAAAATGCTTACGCTGATAAAAACAAATTTGATCAATGGAATCCGCTTAAGGCTATTTGATTTAATGTATTGTAAGTGGTTTTATCTCTTCTTCTAATGTTTTTCTCAAATCGGCCATCATCTGCGCATAATACTTAAATTTAGGCAATGCTCTTTCCTGTACAGCTTTATAGCTCGTATAATCAATCGTTGCCTTAATCGCACTTTCGTTCGGAATCATACCATTTCGATAATGTGTCGCTGCATACATTACATCTTCCTTGGATGCATACCATGTAACACAGAAGTCAGTAATTACTTTATCGATACAGTCACTCTTCATATTTTCAACAATATTCAGAATGGACTGTCCTTTATATTTATTCTCGTCCAATTCGATTTCATATATCAGATTGGACATAATATCTGCCACTTTAGGATTTTCTTTACGAAGTTCTTCTACATACTGTTTCACTTCTTCAATCTTCTTCTGTCTCTCTTCTGGAGTATTGTTTTCTTCATCCTCTCCCGGTGTGACAATATTCTGAATAAGATTAATAATATATTCATAATCGATTTTTGTATTACTGTATGCCATCAATTCATATTCCTGGTCTACCATTGGATCATCAGGCTTATCTGGATCATCAGGAGCCGGATCATCCGCCTTTAATTCTTCCACTACATTCAAATAATGAGCCGCGTAATCATAATACTCCTCATCGGTTATACCGTATCCTTCTAACATGCTATCTTCATATTGTGTAAATGATTTTAACTGAGCAAACAACTTATCAAAACTCTGGAACATCTTTACAAATATCTTCTTTTCCTGTCTTGACATCGTTAAAATATCAGATGGTTTTTCTGCACTAATCCTAAGCGCAGCAAGTGCTTTTTTAAAAGCTGGTTCAATTTCTTCCCATTCCGCAGCAATCGCATCTTTAGTTCCACCTGCTGAATACAGTTTAATCGCATCATCTACACATTGTTTAAACATCACAGGTGCCTGGAATGTAACAATTTGTCCGTACGATTTATTCTTATCAAAAATGCGATTTGTTCTCGAAAATGCCTGAATTAAATCATGTGGGCCCATAGGCTGTCTATCAATAAAGATAGTTGATAAACAAGGGGCATCAAAACCTGTAAGCAATCGATCAACAACAATAACCAAATCCAATTGCTCATTTCTGCTCTTAAACTTCGCATCTTTTCTTGCAAGTCTCTTATTTAAATTACCATTATATCCCTGAATCTGAGAAATCTCATATTTCGTACCAAACATATTATTATAATCATCAAGGGATGCTTGCATTTTCTGCTGGTTGACATGAGAACCTTCTTCATTTTCGGTTACAGAATAAGTAATTGCGAACTTAGGAAAATCCGGAAGCACCTGTTTTACCTTTTCATCAATCTGGATCGATGTCTCCCCATTCTTAACTCTTGTCAGCAAATCATAATATCTCTGTGCCAACTGAATAGAACTGGTGGTTAATAATGCTTCATAAGTTTTTCCTTTACCATTCTGGAAGCCCAATTTATGGTATGACTTATTTAAAATCACATCCAATACCTTTAACATATGTGTTTCATTATCATAAACGCTGCTATCTGTTTCATCAGAAACATTCTTCGGGCCATTGTGTTCTACCTGGAATCCCAAAACAGAATTATCATGTATTGCATTTTGAATGGTATATTTGTGCAATCTTTCTCCGTATAACTCCTCTGTCGTACGCGGCAGATCGCCTAGCTGAGGGTATGGATTTTCTGCGAATCTTGGTGTGCCTGTAAATCCAAACCACAATGATCTTCCAAAAAATCTTTCCAATTCTCGTTTCGTACTTGGAGTAACAGCTCTATGGCATTCGTCTACTACAAATGCGATTTTAAGATTCTTTATTTTATTGTATTCCGGAGTACCTTCTGCAAGTCTTTTCGTAATCATTCGCTGTAATTTCTGTATGGTTGTAACAATTACCTGTCGATCATCCGATTTCAGTTTCTTCTTCAAATCATTCACATTATCTGTTTCATCAACATCTATCAGGTCATTGTTTGCATATGCTTGAAACGCCATCGTTGTCTGTGTATCCAAATCTTTTCTATCAATCAAAAAAATTGCTTTATCGATGGCTGGAATATCCATCAGTAGATTTCTGGTGGCTTTATAGGAAGTCAACGTTTTTCCTGAACCCGTTGTATGCCAAACATATCCAGATTTCCCACATTTCGATGCCTCTCTGATGGATTCAATTGCATGAATCTGATATGGACGGAGCAAAATTAATCTTTTTGCATCTTCATCCAATACGGTATATCTTGAAATCATCTCATGTGCTTCTGGGATTCGCAGAACACTTTTTGCAAAATCAAGATAATGCGCAACAGGGTTATTATCCTTATCTAACCAGCCACTTATAAATTTGGGATTCAATTCTGTATCACTGGCTGCTGAAAAATATTTTGTGTTTATACCATTACTGATTACAAACATTTGAACAGCAGAAAAAATACCGGTAAACTTTCCTTCTCCGATATATTTTTTTATCTGCCAAAATCCATCCATATAGGAATGTTGTTTGTTTTTCAGTTCAATATGTATCATTGGCAAGCCATTAATCATGAGAGTAACATCAAATCTTCTATCCCTTGCCGTGGTACTACCATCGTCATCATTTTTTAATGCACTATACTGATTTATGACTTCATAAACGCTGCTACCTCCAGCAATATGTTCATGATTCATTACTACCAGATGAAGACGCTTGGTATCTCTCTGTACATGAACTTGCACTTTCCCGTTTTCTCCAACCAGCCACTCACCGGCTTTATAAAATGAAGAAAATTGAAGCTGATTCTTTACCTGTTCAAATTCTGAATCAGAAAGACTTTCTCCATCAAGTCTATCCTTGTTATTTTGTTCAAGGATGTATCTGAAATTTGCCCACAAGTCTTCTTCCGTTTTTAAGTCTTCTCTATACGTCCACTGAGAATCACCGTAAACGAGCTGTTCGATTAACTTTTGTTCAATCATAGCTTCTAATTCTGGCATAATGATCATCTCCTTTGTAATTATTTCTACTTGAATTTGTACTTTTAATACACATTTTATCGGCTTACGCTGTATGTAAGTGATGAAGGTTATTTTTATAATTCGAAAATGCTTATACTGGTGAAGAGTGATGAGGGCGTCGAGGTTCTTGAAATAAATTCCAATCTGTGCCTGTTCGTCTTCTGATTCAGGATAAACAATCTCGGTATCTTGGATAGCAGATTTAGAGATTGATGAAATTTTTGTTCCTTGAATTAAAGGTAACAACTGGTCGTGATATGCCCCTGAGTTCATATAATAACCAAGGTATCCTTCTGCAAATTTCATTGTAGGTCTGCAAGGTATAGTATGTAGTCCTGACAATACTGTATCGTCCGATAAACCCGCTATTTCACTACATTTTCCGACTGTCTCATCTTCTGCTGCGTCAGCAATAATTACATCTCCATTCTGCAATAGTGAAGACTGATATTTCTTTACAATAGAATTATCCAAAAGATAAGTCAGCTCATCTTTTGTTATATCCAGAACCTCTCCATATTTAACAAGAATATCTCCATAATGCACATTCATTACTTCGCCATCGGTTGCCAGTTCAGCTCTTGAAAGAGCATTATTCTGTAAGAAATCAAAGACTTCATTGAACTTACGCTGTTCCCAATCGTTCACTCCAAAAATCGAAGCTAATCCGCACTTACACTGGTGAAGAGTGATGAGGGTGTCAAGCTGTCGGAAATACTCTCCAACTTTCTGTTGTTCGTCTTTTGATGGCAAAAATACTGGCGTCTCAAATAACTGCGTAATCGTATAATGAGCTATCGTTCCAACATGAGAAATGCTACTCAAATAATTTCTGAATGTAGGCGACAAAAAATATTCGTATATAAAATAAGCATCAAATCTTCCTTGATTTTTTATCCAAAGTAAGTCAGCATCTTTAGTGTATAAAGGCTCATTATTCGGCACAATATAAGGATTTCCAACAGAACCGCCACCAGTAACAAGTATATCTCCATCTTCTAATTTTCCAGAAACTGATGACAATCTTTCATACAGTTCCTCCGATATAAATGCCTTTTCATTTTGTGTTTTATTAAGGGCTGCCATAACATCACTCGACCTGTAAAAAGGCACTCCTTCTGTTGTCCACTCCTCTTTATGTACTCGTGAAGCAGACTTTAATTCTGTAATCTCTCCGAACTTACGCTGTTCCCAAACATATTTCTCACAGAATGGCAACTGATGTTTTTTACGCTGGTGAAGAGTGATGAGGGTATCAAGAGTATCAAAATACTCGCCAATTCTCGCCTGTTCTTCTATATTTGGATACGGTATTGGCATCTCCATAAACAATGATGAAGCAATCGAAAATCTATCAAATCTTGCACCGGAATCACCATTCAACTTCATAAACCTATGCCAACTCGTTGTCTTGAAATAATACTCAAGATAACCAGCATCTACATCATGTATCCTAAACACTGTGTAAAGTGGCGACATTACGCCATTTCTACCAAGTTTATTGCGATTAATTGGTCCTACCGGAGCAGTTACCGAAACTCTTGGATTATACACAAAATCATTGTCTTGAACTACATAATATCCATCCAGATTTTCCTCATTAACTACCTCTCTATCAAAATAATCTTTCTGACTGATTATCCCTTGTTCTGCCGAGTTAGTAAATGGTTCATCATACAGATTGTCTTTGTTTTTCTCGGTCACTTTTTGTGCTATCTCATTTAACTTACGCTGTTCCCAAACACAATTCTAGCGTCGGTCAAATTTACAAATTTGTCTCACAAATCTATTTGATTAATATTACCAAATTGATATTACAAGGTGGTTTCGTCTGTTTCTCGTCCATTTTGGCAACCACTCATTCTCAGCGTAAGCCATTATTCTTTGTCATCTTTTTAAAGTGCTTCTAACAGTTCTTCATTCAAACGTTTTTCTTTAATTTCACTAAGTTTAGCGCCTAAGCAAACATATTTTGTAACATAAATTTCTTCATATTTTGCAATTCATCGCACTTTCGCTGGTGAAGAGTGATGAGGTAATCGAGTTCTGTGAAATACTTGCCAATTTTTCTTTGTTCCTCTTCTGGCGGAATCTTTACTTCGACATTGTTAATGATCACTTTGGATAAACTTGGAACTCCCGTCGATTCATCCATTGCCTTCCAATTTATATTCTGGTACACAGCAAACAAAAAATTTAAATCGTATTTTTCTTTAGGAATGCAGTAAAATAGCGTATCTACGGTCCAAAACGGAGCTTTTAATATATACGGATTATCAATAGTTCCCTTTCTTCCAATGCCAATAGCATCGTTACTTTCAGATAATGCTTCTGAAACACTAAGCATGTAACCACCAGTTCCATAAACTGGAATATCTCCATCATCTAAATGCTTATAGTCTTTTCCACTACAAACATCAACCACATTACCCAACTTACGCTGTTCCCAAGCATCCGTAAAACCTGCAAATCTGATTTCCGGCGCACTCTCACCATTTTGTGGAAACATTTTTTGAAGCATATATTTTTTTAATTTTTTTGTCTCCTCGCACTTTCGCTGGTGAAGAGTGATAATCTTATCAATAATTCCGAAAAACTCACCGAGTTTTTTCTGTTCTTCTAAATCAATAGGAACCGGATAATTAAATTCACTTATCACAGGCCAATTAACATAAATCTGTGTATTACCCTGTGCCGCCTTAATAATTTTGTTTCTGATATTATCAGCATTAAGCATTGCGTATAAAAACTGAGGATTATATTTTTCTGTATCAACTTCTATGCGCTCAGTTCTTTGGTTAAAAACATAGGAATCATCGGCATCTATAAGAAGAACGCGACCTATAATCCGACCAGTATTTGTCTTATCATTCAATATCATTGTTAGGTCATTTTTATTAAGAATTCTCTTTTCAGTTTTCTCTGTTTTATCTGTTCTAAGACCTTGGTCGGTATATGTACTCTGTTCTGAATACGAACCAATGCTTATAACTTTATATTTACCGTTCTCTGAAAATTCAGATTCTATTGATGTTCCTCCAGTTGCTATTCCAAAATCCCCTAACTTACGCTGTTCCCAAGCATCTGTATATCCTTTAAATCTAATCTTTGGATCATTCATATCTATCACCCCTCAATCATTCGGATATAGTCATTCAACGATGCCATAATTTCGTCATCTGCCGATGTTAAATCATTAAGCATAGAAGCAAACTGGTTCTGAACCTCAGCAATTTGCTTATCAGTGTCCTGCATATCCGCCAAAAGAGTCTTTAAATCAATTTCTTCTTCCTTTTCAAAATTGTCTACATATCTAGGAATATTCAGATTGAAATCGTTCTTTTCAATATCTTCAAAAGACGCTAAGTAAGATTCTTTATCAACAGACACTCTGTTATTATACAGTTCAATAATTGAATCAATATGTGTATCCGTCATTGCATTCTGCTTCTTACCTTTTTCAAATTTCTTAGATGCATCAATAAACAATACATCTCGTCCATCTCTATGTTTCTTTAAAACAATAATACATGTAGGAATAGAAGTGTTATAAAAAAGGTTAGCCGGCAATCCAATCACAGCGTAAATATTACCAGAACGCAGTAATTTTTCTCTGATTTTTCCTTCTGCTGCTCCTCTAAACAACACACCATGAGGCAATACAATAGCCATCGTACCGTTATTTTTCAAGTGATATAAACCATGTAACAAGAATGCATAATCTGCTTTAGATTTTGGTGCCAACACTCCGTAATCGCTAAATCGTTCGTCCTGTAAAAAGCCAACGGCTGCACTCCATTTTGCAGAATAAGGCGGATTCATAAGAACCATATTGAAATCTGTTTCTTCTCCTGTTGGCCAATCACCATCTAACGTATCACCATTTCTCAACTTCTGATTTTCCGGCATAATACCATGCAAGAACATATTCATTCTTGCAAGATTATAAGTAGAAGTCATCAATTCCTGTCCATAATATTTAATGTATCCAGACTCCGTGGCATATTTTTTAGCATTTAACAACAGGGATCCAGAACCCATACATGGATCGTAAACAGAGAGTCCCCTCTTATTCTCCTGACCTGTAATCGCTATTCTTGTTAAAATTTTTGATACAGCTTGTGGTGTATAGAACTCTCCAGCTTTTTTTCCTGTTTCTGAGGCAAACTGGCCAATTAAATATTCATATGCATTTCCCAAAACATCCGCATCCGAATTTAACAAATCTGCCTTATCAATTTCTTTAATAAGACTGGAAATCGTATCGCTCTGTTTTTGATCTCCTGTTCCCAAACGATTAGAATACAAATCAATATCTGTGAAAAGATCCGCAAACAAAGGATCGCTTTGTTCGATATTATTAAATGCTTTTTGTAATTGTTCACGATTGAAACAATTGTTTCTTGCAGCCTCAGCAAAACATGTATATGTCAGTTCCGGTTCGATTACATAATGAAATTCTGCCTTAATCTGTTTTTTTAGTTCATCAGCACTCTCATCCGCTAAAACTTCCATGTATGCTTCTAATGCAATTTTTAAATTTTCTGGTTTCTCATCATAAATCAAATCGTATGCCTTAATCAAAAATGAATCCGACAAATATTTATAAAATACAATTCCTAACAAATAGTCCTTATATTCATTCGCATCCATTTTCGAACGCAGAATATCAGCTCCTGCCCATAACACACTTATTAAATCTTTACTATTTTCAATTTCCGCCATTTTTATTTTCCTCCGCAATCTCTTTCGATTTCTACAATATCGTCAAATCCGCAATTCAAAGCAATACATATCCGAACCAATACATCCATTGCAACATATTCGTTATTTGTCATCTTAACCATTGTACTTCTTGCAATAGATGTCTTTTCCCTAAGCTGGGATTTTGAAATATCTCGGTCTATTAGCATTTTCCACAATGGTTTATAATTGACTTTTGTTCTTTCTATCGTCATATCAAGTCCTCCCAAAACACCAATTATAAATTATTCCGTGTGTTCACAACTATATCCTTAATGATAGCATACATCCGTCGTATTCACAATCGTTTTGTACGAGAACTCATTCGCAGTTTGTTGCTAATTTTTATATGCAAAAGCGGACCAGAATCATCACTCTGGTCTCACCTATCTGCAATACTTAATATTTTTGTATTTTACGAAAACGGCAATTCTTCATCAATTCCATCAGGAATATTCATAAACCCATCTGAGTCTGTTGTTGCAGCACTTCTATTTTCTCTCGCTCCAGTATCATTATTCGCTTTACTTTCTGCAAATTCCTGTTCTTCCACAACAACATCGGTGGTATATACTTTGCGCCCATCGCGATTAGTATAACTTCCGGTTTGAATACGACCAGTTACAAGAATTTTTGTTCCTTGTCGAAAATATTTTTCAGCAAACTCTGCACTCTTTCCAAATGCTACACAAACAATAAAATCTGTTGTTGCTTCTCCTTCGCGGCTGAATCTACGATCAACAGCAAGTGTGTATCGTGCCACTGCAGTTCCATTTTGTCCGGTTCCATATCTAACTTCTGGATCACGTGTAAGACGTCCCATTAAAATTACCTTATTCATTTTCTTTTCCTTTCACCAATGACTTTTTTGTTAATGTGCAGATAACACCTTGTGGCAATACATTTTTCACCACTCCGTAAGCATAATTACCTATTTTGTCATAGATACGGCCAGCACTCATACTCTCGCCAATTACTGTATGAGTGCTATTAGCAACATGTCCAATCTTCCCAAGACCTTCCAACGTAACTTTAATAGCTTCTTTGTCGTATTCGTTATCTGGTTCTTTCTCCAGTTTTACTTTCATACCTGGTTCCAAAAAATCCTTTCCGAAACAATACTTTGTTCCGGTAATTGTAAAATAAATCTTTTCCATATCACGAATCTCCCTCCATTTTATTTAATCATCGTAATGATTCCAGCCACCAAAGAATCCTCTTCTACTATATCCTTCCTTTTTAGCCATAATATTTAACCTTTCTTTCTCTAAGCTGCTGCACTATCTAAAATATTTTCTTTGTGAAACAGGCTCTTAAATGTATCTACCATATCCAATTTTCTCATTTCTGTAGTGAACAACAATTTATTCCAGTGCTCGTCATCCGCTGCAATCTGTCCTTTAAAGAATTTATATATTCTTCTCCAGATACTCCACTGTTTTTCATCTACAGATTTCGCCTCTTGTGGTTCTTCTTCCGGAATAACATTAATCTGTGCAAGCAATTCAGGTGTAAATAGTTCTCCCATGGAAAAGCTAAGATGCTGCACTTGTTCTGCATATTCGCAAATAGGAACTAATTCAAAAGAAAATGCCGATTGTCTATGTACTTTTATAAAAAGTCTTGCTGTGTTATATGCATCGCAAAGACCGTCATGCATTCTTCCCATAACCTGCAATCTACTGATATTCATTGCATCTTCTAATGCATACTGATTTTTTAGTCCCAGCATTTGGTCAAAAGAACGCTGAAAATCCACCCAACTATCTAATAAATCCTGAATTTTATGGTGTTTAATCTTTTTAATACGCATTTCATTTTTCAACTGATGATAATCCGAATCGCTCCAGGAAAGAACGGTAATCTGGCGCTCTCCAATCCAATCGGCAAACTTCATAAGTACCGAACGAAGTATCGGTGCTTGATCAACATTATCCTGTGTGATTCCGGTTAAGTTCTCAATGAACTCGTCCACCTTTCCATATTCCGGTTTTACAAAAGAAGAAAACTCATCGATAATGCGGTGCTTCTGATCCATCATCACTGCACCTATTTGTATAATCTCCTGTTTTTCTCCCTTCATTTTTTTCTTTGCACTACCTTTAACCATGCACATTTCCAAATCTATCACTAAATAATGCTTCATCCTTCTACCCACTCCTTATAATCAGATTCACTGGCAAATAACTGATAGCCACCGTTTACATATCCCATATATCCATTGTCTGTTGTGTAACCTTTCATTTTCCAGATCCTCCATTTCGTTTTTTCTTGTTTAAAGAATATCGCATATGGTGGTCGATAAAAACCCCACCTTAATTTCGCATAAAAGAAAAACACCCTTAGTTCTGACAATCACAACTAAGAGTGCTCTCATATTTTATATCTACCTTTAATTATCTTCCAGATATTGTCGATTCAATCTGGCAATATACTGTTTTACATGTTCTAACACCGGTTCCGGTCCGAGAATCTTTGCACCATTACCAATTGCAAAAATCCAACTGATAAACTGATCGCTGACTTTTACATCTACATTAACTGTAAAATGATGATCATCCACCGGTATCATCATTACATCTTTGCCAAAGCGGTCAATGATAACTCCAGCTTTACTGTTTTCCATCAGTAATTTTACAGTCTGCTCTTCGCCACCATACATTCCAAATGATTTTTTTGCATATGCAGCCATATCAACTTTCTTAAAATGCTCTTTGCCTTCTCTTTCATCGTCCGATAAGCTGATATGCAACATTTTATCTACGCGGTAATGCTTTATCTTCTGTGCCTGAGAATCAAATCCAAGCAAATAATAATTCTCATCATCCCAGGAAAGCCCCCATGGACTGATATGATAATATGCTCCATCGTGGCGAAGCTCCATCTGCTTCTTCACATTCCATTGGAAATACTGAAAGCGAATTTTTTTATTTTCTGCAATAGCATCATGAATAGCATCCACATTATAATAGATACTTTCGTTCATGGTCTTGATGCGACCCGCCACATGAACTTGTCTATGTAACTGTTTTGCTTCATGCTCACTGACCTGACCTTCTAACTTCTTAATCAACTGATTCGTTTTCTTTTCTGTAATAAATTTAGAAGCCTGAATCGAATCTACCAGGAGTTTTAGTTCAGGAAGCTCGAATTGATGATTGATCACATGATAGTGATACCCTTTACCGATCGGTTCTCCATCCACTTCTATGCCAAACTTTTCCAAATCCCGCAAATCACTATATATACTTTTGCGATCTGCTGTTACATCGTATCGTCCCAACTGCTCCATAATTTCGGGCATGGTAATATAATGCTCTTCATCGGTCTTTTCAAGCATTATTTTTGCCAGATAATACAGTTTGAATTTCTGATTCTTCCCTCTGGACATGATAAACTTCTCCTCAAAAGCATTTTTTCTAGTATAGCATACTTTGATTTATTTAGGGAAATTTAAAGGACATCTTTCCATATTTATTTCCACTCTCTGTATCTTTTCAACGAATTCATAAGACAAACCATCTGTTCATAGACAATTCTTTTCTCGTAACGATTACACTGCGTAAGTGCTTTCTCCAAATCTGTAAGATATTCATAATGGGAATTTCTCTGATTTCCCATCAACAGTTCGTCTACCGTCAGTTCTAATCCTTCCGCGATATTGACAAGCACCTGTAAACTAGCTTTTTTCTTACCAGTTTCTACAAGACTTATATACTGCGGTGTCACATCAGCAACATCTGCTAACTCTTCCTGTGTCAATCTGTTCCTTTCTCTGATTTCCTTGATACGTTTTCCTAATAATTTGTAGTCAATTTCCATATATGGACCTCCTTTAATAGTTCTACGGAACTATTTTCCGTTCCACATCGAAAACTGGATATAGAAAACTGTAATAAGCACGAAAAATCATCTTTATCACAATTTTTCTTTCTTGAACATAGACCAGCGGTTAACTACTTAACCTGTGGTCGATTTTCTTTTGTTTATGAAAAAAATATAATGATTCCATAACATGCGAAAGGATTGAAACAATGAATAACAATAGACGAGATGAAAAAGAACGTATTCGTCAAAAATATAAAGGCATAGATTCTGACAAACTTGATGTAATACCAGCATTGCCGGCTGCCTCTTTGGATGATGATACAAAAATACAACGAGTGGCCGTTTATGCAAGAGTATCCACTGATGATCCGAGACAGACTTCTTCTTATGAACTCCAGAAAAATCATTATGAAGATGTTGTTAAGCATCATCCCGGCTGGCAACTGATTAATATATACGCTGATGAAGGTATATCCGGCACTTCCCTTAAACACAGAGACGCGTTTGTTCAAATGATTGAAGACTGTAAAGCCGGAAAAATTGACTTAATTCTAACTAAGAGTGTATCTCGATTCGCCAGAAACATTTTAGACTGTATCGGATATGCAAGACAGCTTGCTGCCATGCAGCCACCTATAGGAATTTATTTTGAAACAGAACGAATTTTTACCCTAAACAGTAATAGCGAAATGAGCTTGTCTTTTATCGCTACTCTTGCTCAGGAAGAAAGTCATACAAAAAGCGAGATTATGAACGCATCTATTGAAATGCGCTTCCGTAGAGGTATTTTCCTCACACCAGTTCTTTTAGGATATGACCACGACGATGATGGAAACCTTGTTGTTAATGAAGAAGAAGCAAAGACAGTACAACTCATCTTTTTTATGTATTTATACGGTTATAGTTGTCAGCAGATTGCTGATACTTTGACAGAACTGAAACGTCCCTCTAAGAAAGGAAACATCGTCTGGTCTTCCTCTTCTATATTGCAGATATTACAAAATGAACGCCATTGTGGAGATGTGTTGGCCAGAAAAACCTGGACGCCAAGTTATCTGGATCATAAGTCAAAGAAGAATAGGCAAGACCGTAACCAATATCGACAAAAAGAACACCACGATCCCATTATTTCCAGAGATGACTTTATTGCGGTGCAAAGATTAATATCAAATGCAAAATATGGAAACAAAGGCTTTCTTCCAGAATTAAAAGTTATTACTTCTGGAACTTTAAAGGGATTCGTTTCCATCAATCCAAGATGGGCCGGTTTTAAAGTTGATGATTATCTAAACGCATCTTCCAGCGTATATGCGGAGGGAGAAAATGTTGCCAACAGTTCCTTCGAAGTCAATAACGGCGATTTTGATCTAAGAGATTTTCAAATTGTACGTGGACAATTTTTTGATATTGCTCGTAAGATTAGCATTTCGTTTACCTCCAGTAAAATCTCTTTTAGTACGGAGGCAATCAGAAAGATCAACTCACCGTATATAGAAATGTTGGTAAACCCAAAACTTATGTTACTGGCGATACGTGCTGATAAAAAGGATGGCCGAAATACATTACAGTGGTCAAAAGTAACTGAGCACGGAAATGTTCCTCGCATTGTTGGTGGAGCTGCATTCCTTCCAACACTGTTTGAATTATTTCATTGGAAACAGGAATATCGATATCGCGTCACTGGCGTTTTTAAACAAAACTCTGATGAATCTGTTTTGATATTTAGCATCAAAGAACCAGAAATTTTTATTCCTGCAAGTGCAATAGTTCCCAAATCCACTTCAACAGGAGAAGAAACTTCCGGAACAAACATGATTGCTTATCCAAAACAATGGATATCATCCTTTGGAAATAATTATTATGAACAGACCAAGGGTTCATCACTTACATATGATGCGATAGAAAAATGGGGAATCCATAACGAAGGAGATATCTATTCCAGCGAAGCACCAGATAATATGACATCTAAAGAAGAAATTACAGAAAGCATAAAAACATTAATACAAACCATGAAACAGGAGGCAAATAACAATGACAACTGATGTTATAACAGTTCCTCTACAAGAAGAGGTACTCACCCAAATCAATCAAGAATCTGAAATGGAAATACAAGAGGATCCAACCTTCAGCTATGATGGCTTTCAGGTCGTAAGAGGAGAATTCTTTTCCCATATTTATGAACCATCTATCACTTTTAACGATTACAAAGTATATGTAAACACCACATGCATCAAGAAGCTCCCACAATTTGACTACGTTCAAATACTGGTAAATCCTGATGATTACAAATTAGCAGTACGTCCTTGTGCAGAAGAGGAAAAAGATTCTTTCCGTTGGTGTTCGGCCACTGCTAAACGCTCTCCAAAGCAGATTACCTGCCGCATGTTTTTCGCGAAGGTAATTTCTTTGATGGATTGGAACCCTACATATCGCTACAAGCTATTAGGGAAATTAATTCGTTCCAATGATGAGCTTTTATTTTTGTTTGATCTGAAAACTCCGGAAATTTATCAACGTTCTGTCAAGGATAATGGAAAATATAAATCCTCACGTACCCCTATCTTTCCGGAAGAATGGAAGAACCAATTCGGCGTTCCTGTTGAAGAGCATCGTAATACTGTCAGCGTGAGTATATTCGATGACTATGCTGTCTTTGGGTTGGAAAAAGATACTCAAAAGGAAAAGGCTAACCTAAAACCAGAAACCTCATTGTCTGATGAATCGAAAGGAGATACTTATGAGCAGCTCAACCTCAGTACCATGTAAAAATATACGTCCGACATTGCTGATAGATTTTAGATTAAACCGCATTCGTGTTCATAAAAAAACATTAAAGGTTATGGGAAATCCATCCTGTATTCAATTCCTCATTAACCCGCAAAACCAATCATTAGTGCTTTGCAATGGGATGGAAAAAGATCCACTTTCTCAAAAAATCAACTGGAAAAAAGTAACAAACGGACGTTGCTGTGAATTTTACAGTAAGCATCTTGTAGAAACAATCAAAGAAGCTTTTTTTCCAGAAAGCGAAGAACTGGCATACCGATTTTACGGCGAAGTAATTGAAGCTGAGTCCATCATTTTTTTCTCGCTTCTTGATCCAGTTCCTTTTACATATAAACCTCGCAAAAAGAAGGATTCACATTATGAGTAAGTACGGATTTTATAAGTTGAAAATCAATGAACACTATCAATCATTGATACCACCTCTTTCATCTGAGGAATACAGTCAATTAGAAGAAAATATCGTTAACGAAGGTTGCTTGGAACCAATTACCATCTGGAATCATGTTATCATCGATGGTCATAACAGATATCGAATATGCTCTGAATGGGATCTGCCATTTAAAATCAGAGAGGTCCATTTTCATTCAGAAGAAGATGCTATTCGTTGGATTTGTTCAAATCAATTAGGAAGACGCAATATTTCCGAAGAAACACGAAAATATTTGATTGGGAAAAAATATGAAGCAGAAAAAACAATCGGTGCAAGAAATGCTGACGGACGTAATCAATACTCCCCTTCAACAGGTAAAGAAAATTCCGTCATAAACAAAACTGCTCATCGAATCGGTGAGGAATATCACATTTCTCATAATACTGTTTACAAATACGGAACCTATGCTGTAGCTCTGGATAAAATTGCTGCAAAAGATAAAACGATGGCAGAAAAAATCTTATCCGGTCAAATGAGAATTTCCCACGAGAATGTTTTAGAACTCTCCTATCTTCCTAATGAAGACATCAAGAAACTAAAAGGCCTGTTCGATAATCCAGATGGAAATCACATCAGTTTTTCTGATATTCGACATGAGCTACAATGGAAAAAACATTCTCCAAGAAAGAGAACGTCTATACCAGAATCAAAAAACAAACCAATTGTAACAGCAGAAATAAAACAAATGCCTGCATATGATCCGGATGCAGAAATTTCAAGTCTCACATTGACAATTCCATCATGGGTAAGTTCAATTACAAGAGCCTTTAATGCTTCGGATTTATCGTTGATTACACCTTCTGCTTCTGACAAACTGCAAAAACAATTGATGGCATTACGAAATACGATCAATACTTATTTAGAAACCATATCGGAGGAAAATCATGAATGATTTACAACAATTTGTTCCTAACGTTCACTTTGAACAGATAGCAATTAAAAACCTGGTATCCAATCAGGAATACCAAAGAAATTTATCCTATAAACATGTTGAAAAAGCTGCTGCCAACTTTGACCTCTATCAGATAAATCCTGTAAAAGTAAGTCGTCGAGATGGCATCAACTATGTATTCAACGGCCAGCACACCATCGAAATCATTGCTCTTGTATCAGGCTCCAGAGAAACACCTGTCTGGTGTATGATTTACGATGATCTTGTTTATAATCAGGAAGCCGACATTTTCGCAAATCAAAATAAATATACAAAACCGCTTCTGCCCTACGAAATATTTATGGCAAACATCGAAGCTGGAAATGATAAACAACTCATTATCAAAGATTTAGTAGAGTCCTATAATCTAGTGATTGCACCTACCATAACACCTGGTGGCATCTGTGCTGTTTCAACACTGGAAAATATCCATGACAAATACGGATATCATACCCTCGACCGTGTATTAAAGCTTTGTGTGGGGACCTGGGAGGGAGTACCCCAATCATTATCATCTAATATGCTTAACGGTGTTGCAAAACTGGTCAATGCCTATGGTGATTCTCTAAAAGATACTTTATTTAAGGATCGATTAAGCCGCATATCAATAAAAGAAGTCAGTCGCACTGCAAAGGACCGACGTGCTGGTTCCCTGGGCTTTGCAGAAGCACTTTTGATATTTTATAATAAAAAGTCCCACAATCCTTTAAAGTGGGAAACATTGTATTCGCATAAATCTAAGAAAGTAGCCGATTCTGTTCCGGAAGAAGAATCTGAGAAGTACGAACAGTATTCTTTTCCCGAAACATCTGACACAGAATCCGAATGAATTTGAAAGAGGTTTGACCAACAATGTGGTTCAATCCTCTTTTTTATCGTCACTTTCCACTCTATCCGTCCCCACCTATAAAGTAGGAGGCTTTTTCAAAACTAACTAAGAGCAAGTTCCTCATTGCAATGCAAAAACTCATTTTCATGGTTTTTACAGCAATGCACTTGTTGGGGATTCCGATTCCCCAAACCCTCGTTAGCAGCTCTAATCTGCTTGGTTTCTTCTCTTCGGTTCCTGCAGAGCAGTCACAGTTTTGAAAAGCCGAGCTTATCAAAGGAGGATAAAAGAATGGGAAGACCAAAGAAAACATTTCCACCAACCAAACAGCACCAAATTGTATTTCGCCTCACAGAAGATTTGTATTCTATTATCGCTGATGAAGCTGAAAAAGCAAAGATATCTGTATCTGAATATTGCCGCAAAGTATGTACAGACAAAAAACTCATTATCCGCCAGGAAAACATTTTTGATAGTCAGGAGCTTTTAAAGGCGTTATCCGATTTAGGTAAAATTGGTGGAAATCTCAATCAGATTGCAAGGCACTTAAATGATGGTGGAGAACTTACGCAAGCTATGCACAAAGATATTATGGAGAGCATCACATCGATTCGTGATATCAGAGAAAATATAAAAGAAATGGCAGGTGAATATCGTGGCAATCATTAAACATATTAAAATCCGCAATTCAAATTATGATGCCGCAACGGATTATCTCACTTTCCAGCATGATGAATTTACAAGTAAACCATTACTGGATGACCACGGGAAAATGATTCCGCGAGAAGAATATCTTTTAGATGGAATCAATTGTGACCCGTATACTTTTGGTCGTGAATGTGAAGCATTAAATGCACAGTATAAAAAGAATCAGACCAGGCGTGAAATCAAAGCCCATCACTATATCATCAGTTTCGATCCTCGCGACCGTGATGAAAACGGTTTGACTCCGGAACACGCACAAAAGTTAGGAATGGAATTTGCAGCTAAGAACTTTCCAGGCCATCAAACTATCGTCTGCACACATCCTGACGGTCATAATAGTGCTGGTAATATCCATGTACACATCGTAATCAATAGTGTTCGTAAACTAACTGTTGAGCGTGCTTCTTTCATGGAACATCCCCGTGATGCAATGGCCGGATATAAGCACCATGTATCAGATTCGTTTACTAACTATCTGAAACAGGAAACAATGACTCTATGCCAGCGTGAATCTTTTTATCAGGTTGATTTATTATCTCCCGCAAAGGTCAGAATCACTGATAGAGAATACTGGGCGCAGCGTAAAGGGCAGAAGAAATTAGATGAAAAAAATCAGGAAAAGATTGTAGCCGGCATAAAACCAACTGAAACCACTTACGAGACTGAAAAAGGATTTTTAAGAAGAGCCATTACTTCTACGCTCGAAGACAGCACTTCCTTTGAAATTTTCCAGAAGAAACTTTTTGAAAATTACGGGATTTCTATACATGAAAGTCGTGGACGTTTTAGTTACCAGCTTCCTGATAGAAACAAGCCAATCCGTGCAAGAATGCTCGGAACTGATTTTGAGAAAGAACACATTTTTGAAGTATTATCACAAGATATTTCTGCAAGAAAATCTGTAAATATCTCAGATGAGAAATCTTCCAAAAATCCAGAAACGAAACAGTCACGAAATGGCATCCGACTCATCGTTGATATCGAGAAAAATATCAAGGCACAGCAAAATCGATACTACGCACAAAAGGTGAAAATCGGCAACCTGCAGCAAATGTCGAAGACACTGGCTTTTCTGCTGGAAAACGGAATCGGTACAATGAAAGAATTACAAGAATTGCTATCTTCCACCTCTGCTGATAATGAATCAAATCGTGTTACCTTAAAAGCCACAGAAGAAAAACTGAAAAAGGTTAATCTTCTTATAAAAAACTCCGGTCAGTATCTTTCTCATAAAAAGATTTATGCCGAATACCGTAAAGCATCCAACAAGCCAAAATTTCGTGAAGAACATCTTTCCGAAATCATGTTATACGAGGCTGCCAGAGATGAATTGAAACATCTCTCTAATGGAGAAAAGATTCCATCCATGAAACAGCTCAAGGCTAAAAAAGAAGCCTTAGTCGTACAGAAAAATGAGCAATATGAAAATTACTCATTCTCTCGCGCAAAGCTCCGGGAATTACAGACAATTCATTCCAACGTCCTTTCCATTCTTGGAGATAAAGATCGTACAACAGAAAAATCACAGCCGGAATTATAGAATCTGTTCCACCTATCATCATAAAAAAATATGAACTATAATAATTAAGGCTCTTGCCAATACCAATGTAAAGGAGATTTTCAAAAATGACTTACACAAAAGAACAGTTGGAACAAATCAAAAAGGTAGAAGAAGTTTTTGCCGACTTCATCTCCAATTCGCCAGAAGTAGACCTTCTGTATTCAAAGAAAATCGGTTATGTGCTTTTCTGTGGTCTCACTGCCACAGAAGGCACAGAATTGATATTCCAACCACAAATTATGAAAGATGGGCGTAATCTCTGCTATCTGCTTCTTCTTGAAGTTGCAAATGAGGCTTTACGTTCCATCCATAATGTACATGATATCCATGAATGTGGACCGATGGAGCGTTCACTTATTGAAAAATGGTGTGCTCCTTATATGCATAAACTTCCAGAATATGCTGATTTAGTTGCGTCGATGTTTAAATAGTTTCTGCAAGAAAATTGGGTGCCTCTCCCTTACCAATGGTAAGAGGGAAAGCACCCGCTCTCTATTCTACTTTCTCGCCATTAACATATAGTTCAAACATCTCCGAATTATTCACGATATCATATCCCTGATTCCATTCAATCGGTTCAAAATCCACAGTCATCACAGGATCATTCCCTTGCACCTCATCTCTCCACAAATAGACACGTATATTTAATCTTGTTGCATAACCAAAATCCGTAGAGAATTTAATCGTCTTAAAAGAATTTTCCTGACACATTTTCACAAGTAATTTCGCAAACTCAATCTCATCTTCTATTTTATCCCGGTTTGCAATAACCACCAGACGTTCATCATTATTTGTTCTTATACTATTAATAACATCCGGTTCCCCTGGTACATGAGCATTCTCATCTTGTCCATTACAGGCAACCAAAATGAGAGTCATAAGCAGAATACTGATTACACAATAAATTTTCTTCATTACCATCAACAACCCCTTTTCAAAATTAGTGTCCTCTTGTTGTATGAATTCTGCCAACCAGATATTCAATCACTTCTTCCGGGGTGGGTTTTATTCCTTTGTAATTTACCTTTTTCCATTCTTCCTGAATCTTCGGATCCGGATTGGAAAAAGCAGCATCAATTGCTTTTTGAATTTCTGCATATACCTCTGTTGCTGTCGTGTTATTCTGCTTTGCAACCCTTGCAAAAATATCTTTTGTAACCATATGTATCGCTCCCTTTATCAGAATTAGTTCTTGTTCTTTAGAACTAATATAACATACAAATATTCCGTTGAAAATAAAATTCAATCGACAAATATTTACAAGAAATGTCAAAAAAAGAAAGAGCAAACTGTCATGCTCGCTCTTTCACTATCCTTCAATATACGCTTTTATTATATTCATCAAACGCTTTTGTTCTCTTGCAGGTAATAGTTTCATCATATCCACTAACTCGCTTGATACGCCAATCACCGACTGATCAACCACATCAACCAATAATGTATCTGCTGAAACTTCCAAGGCATTCGCGATTGCCACAAAAGTATCCAGCTTTGTAGCCTTGACGCCTCTTTCGATTACACTCACATGAGTAGGACTTAAATCTGCTAACGCTGCCAAATCTTCCTGTGTCAGATCCTTGGCTTCTCTTGCAGCTTTTATTCTTTGACCAACAGCTTTCAAATCCATTGTAGCACCTCCTTTAGAACGAATTCTCGGTCTAAAGTTAGTATAGCCATATATCTCTTTTACTTACAGAAGCGGCAGAACTATGTTTTGTTCTTTGGAACGAATTATAGTTCTGTTAGATAAATTTATATATTATTTTATGAATTAAAAAATCCCGGTGCAGAACCAGACTTTTACAAGTCCAGTCCCACACCGGGTAATTCTTACTCAATTTCCATTGCTTTTGATTTTTCCTGCTTTAGAGTTGGCTTTTCCAACATAGAAGCCTCGATTTTCTTCTCCTGTAGCTTCTCTATAACAGAAGGCTTTTTCTCTGTTCCGTTTTCTTTACTTCGGTCGCCGTTATTGATAATACCGTCCAGCATATTATAATCATCTTCCAAAAGTTCCTCCACTTTTTCCAAGGATTTCTTTTCAACAAACAGCAGCCATTGCGCTTTTTCGATTGCAAAATATCCGCCCTTTTCTGCATGTTCTACAATATCTTGATGAGACACCGTTCGCTCTGCTGTTCCACCTGGAATCAAATTATATACTCTAAGACCAGTATCATACAATCTGTGTGCCATCTTCTCCCTCATTGGAGCAATGATGTAAGGATCATGACCATATTCTTTTAAATGTTCCGCTGTAATTGTATGATCTGGTACCGGTAACGCTTTAATCTCTCCTGCCACCTGGATAAACATTTCTGGATGCTTAAACATATGAGTATATTTCTCAATCATACCATCATCCAAAGAACAGTAATCATCCTCTGATAATCCTGCAATTACAAAAGTTCCTGCAATAATATCATAAACTTTTCCCTCATCATCTTTGAGTGCTCGATTAAGCGGCATTCCCATCCATTTGCCATCATCGTTGCAGATAATCCCAACTGGATCTGTATATGGGTAGATGCCCTGAATGGTTCCATCAACCTCCGTCTGTAATGAACGATATCCTGGTTCAATCATTTTTACATACGGTTCCTTATCTGGCTCCACCACCAGCACCTTCAACTTGCTTTTCTGTACCGCATCTCTTTCCGCATCGATCATGGAATCCGGCTTTCTTGTTACACGATACTCTTCTGGAATACTTTCTAACTTGCCATCGTATGGCTCCCTCCAAGGAATATTGCAGTCTATAATGTAACCTCTTTCTGTAAAAGAACCATTTTCGTTGATACTTCTGTCACGACCAAATGCTTCATAATCAATATAATCAAGAAGATCTTCTATCTTCCAGCGGTCGAATTCTCCGCTATCACAGATGATATATCGTCCCAAATCCTCTTCATCAAATACTTCTGTATTCAGATCATATTTTTCCATATTGAATGTCAGATTGATAAGTCCCGGCAACCCAGTCTGTGGAAGATCCATTTCATCTTCAACCATTGCATAAAACTTTTCATAATCATAAGAATCCATTTCCTGCAAGCGTGCTGCCAAATAATTCAATTCATCTGTGTTCGCATATTCTCCCAACACATCAGAAATCCCACTAAGATTGGTATCATAATCAGAAAAGAACCACTCTTCATAATTCTCGTTGATTCCGATTCTTTCCAGAACTTTTTGGAATTCTTCCTGCTTGATTGGAAAATTGATCCATTCTCCAACAATCTCTCCCTCATTAAATTTGCCTAAGTTTGTAACAAAGGCACCTAATTTACATCTCTCCATCTACATCCTCCTCATCATAAATCGTAAAATCAATTGCTGCAAATTCTTCATCTGTCATGCTTTCCAGTTTTCCGACTGTCTGCTGACAGATCTCCTTTAATTCCACATTCTCCAGAAAAGGAAAACGGTCCAGGATATCCTGAACCGCAGCCTTTCTACTGGAAGTATCAAACATATAAAGTAAATTCATTTCCTCAACATTTAATTTCATCATTACTCGATCTCCTTTGTCTGTTTTTTGGTTTTTGTCTGTTTCGGAGCATTTGTACTGGAAACCTTCTCCTGCTTTTCATGAAGGTCTGCTAATACAGACTTCTTCTTTCCCTTACTGTTTTCCTGTGCATTTGCTCTTGTTTTTTCACTAGAAATAGCCTTTAATTCGTAATCTGCACATTCCCTCGGACTAAGAGGAAGTGTATACTCCAAATAGCCCCATGCCTGCACTTTGCTATTCTCAACAGCCTGTCTGCTGTCGTAATTGACAATCTCAACCGGCTCATTGCCTATTGGATTTGGATAACCGCCAGGCATAACAGGTCTTTGCGTGGAATAATAACGGTAATTCCCATTCTCTTGCTTTCCATCTTCTGTAGGTGTAATAGATTTCAAATATTCCCTATGTTCCTTACGAATTTCACGAAGTCCCCTTTTCATCTCATCTACAGACAAGTCCGGATTATTGATGGCTGTAATATTCAATCCTTCCTTTAATCCTTTTTTGATAATCTTTAACTGCTCATCAGAAAAATATAGAGGTTCCACTCCATCCTCACGCAGATCATGCGCTTCTACACTTGAAATTACATAGTCTTCATAAACGAACCCTTTTTCATATAAATCTTTCGCAAACTCGAAACGCTCTTTATTTTCCAGCATTTCTTTACAATCTACGATAGCCTGCTGAACCAAAGGACTGTTTTTATAATGTTCCACCATATTGATAAGTTCTTCATCCACTTTTCCAGCTTCCATCAATGGATACTGCCCGTCATACATACTACCGTCATAAAGTTCAAATCCAATCCCTTTGACACCGTTCATTCTTTCTGCCGGAATCTTCTCATACAGCTTCATTGCTTCTGAAAGAGTCAGATTTTCGTGATGCTCTCCCAGATTGGGAAACTCCATACACTCTGCAACATAGAATGAAATAGTTGCTTCCTGCTTGATTTCAATTCCTGTAAAAGCAGAAACTTTCTCAATCAGTTCTTTTCCTCTTAGTTCCAACTCTTCTGTAACAACAGGGGTTTCTTCCAGCCATTTCATAATCCCCTCTGTTTTTTCTCCAGCATCTAATAAATCTTTGGTAGTATCACGTATAAATTCTTCTACATATTCCACACTATCCTGTGAACCATATGGATCCACTTCATCTGCATAGTTATATAGCTCGGTTGCCAGCTTTGCAGCCGCTTCCTCTCTTGTCTTTTCACGCCCTATTGCCTCATTGCCACGGAAAATCTGTTTTCGATCCATATCATACTCATAATCTGGTTGTATATGGCCGGTCGGCTCATCATCAATACTGCTTGCCACCAACAATACTGGAATACCTTTACTTTCCAAATATTCAGCAACATTCTCTATCTCTTTTTCCAACACCTCTTTTAAGGCAGCTTCAATCTGCTCTACCGTTCCTGCAATACGGTCAATTTCGTATTCTGAACCCATAGAACCGCAAATCTTCAAGTAGCAAGTAATCTTATTCTCTTGCTCCATCTCTTTATTAATTTCTGCAATATGACCATCAATTTCTGTGATCATCTCGTTTGCTGTCTTTCGGATGGTATTTAAAGATGCCTTCAGTTCCGGTGTTTCTTTTCCATGAGACCAACCAGCTACATATGCGAAACTATAATCAGAAGTATCAATACCATAGTGCTGGCAAACCGTAAATGCTACGGACTCCGCTTCCACTTCTTTACTGCTTCTGGTTTGATTTACAATTTCTGATTTTTCATCCAAAGGATCAATCGCATGAAGCCTCTGATGAGCCATTTCATGGATAGCGGTTTTGATCGTCTGGATCTGGCTCATTCCCTTGCGGATTGCAATTCTTTGTTCCATCTGGTGATAATACCCTTTTGCACTTCCCTCGATTGCTTCAAATTCCATCGGTACAGGACAGCTTCTTTTTAACGCTTCAAAAAACAGCTCATATTCCCTTACATCACCAGATAATTCATCTACTCCCAGGGACGGAAGTTCTTTTCCTTCTGTCTGACTTACATCGAATACATTTACCACCTTAAATGCCGGTCTCTTGACTTCCTGAATCTCTTTAACAGGATTCCCTTCTACATCCAGAACTGGTACTTGTGTGATTGGATCAATCTTATCCATCTCCACTTTTTCTTTGTAAGGCGCCGGGGCCAAGATTTTGATTGCCTTTTCTCCTTTTTGAACTTGTCTTCCAAACTGCTTCTGCCATGCTGTATAGCCAGCAACCAGCGTTGCATCCGGTCTTTGAAATGCTATGAGCAATGTGTTGTTCAAACTATAATCATGAAACTTGCTCATAGTTCGGAGCCAGGCCATATACTTCTCTGATTCAAACAGATCCTGAATCCCTTGCTCCAACTGATCGGTAATTTCCTTTACCTTTTGATACTGTATGTTTTCAGCCAAATATTTTCTCCTTTCCGGAGCATTTGCTCCTAAAAAACAGAGGAAATAAGTTAGCCTATCAACTTATCTCCTCTTCATTTACAACTTATTTTTCCTGAGCATTTGCCCCTGTTTTTACATTTAAAGGTGGAAGTAAACCCTCCGCCAATGCTCTTTCTCTTCCTTTTTGTTTACGTTCTTCACTATAGGGGACACGCACCGTAACAAGATTTTTCTGAATCTTATACTTATGTGCATTCCACTCATTCTTCCATTCAAAAGAACATGCTTCCGGATGTTCTTTCGCCAATTTCCGTAATTTCTGCTTCAATTTGGTATTGTAGGTATAAATCTCCGCATATTCATCTTCTTCATTGAACAGAATAATGGTCTCCCTTTCCGCTTTGGTCAATTTCATCGTAAGCAACCACCACCTGTTCCAAGACTCTTTTCGTGCATGTGGAGCATAGCCAGAACAGATTTGGCCTTTTCCTCCTCTTCACGTTTTTGCTTCTCTTTTCTTGCCCTGGAAACAGCTTCTTCATATCTACGCAAACGTTCTAATAATCTCTTATCTTCCATGATGAACCTCCTACAAAGAAGCCTCTGCTGTACGATGCGGCGTTTTTTTCTCACCGACCATTGCTTTTGCTACTTCTTTCTTTTCACCCAGCTTGTCCATAATGGACTGCTTTTTCTCATTTCTCTCGGTCTCTGCCTTTTTTGCAATCCTTTCCTCAAATGCAGATGCCTTTTCAAACACCTTATCAATTGGATCGTAATGATACACCTCATCTGTCAGTCTATCCCAAGGATCAACCTGTGTCGCATTGATTTCTTTAACCATATCGGCTAAATACTCTGGTGAAAATTCTCCTCTGTCCGGTAAAATGATCGTCTCATGCACAGATGAAGGAAGAATAAAGAAATCTCCTTCCACCATTCCTGCCATTTTATCCATAACGCCAGGATAAAAAATAACCGCAGCACCATTGACACCAACGTCATTAGTTACTACGGTCATTCCATGATCATTCGACTCTGGAAATTCTTCAAGCATCATTTCAATTGCTTCATCCGGCATACCATCATTTTTCATATCTGCGATAAAATTTTCTCTCATTCTTTCATGAAGATCAAAAATATATGTCGGGAACATCTTCTCGCTGTTTTCCAAAGCAGCTTTATGAAGTTCTTCCACAGTCACACCATACATGCGAAGTGCATCATTCGCAACTACAGCCGAAGCCACACCTGTTTCATTTTCATCCATTTTCAGATGATAAGTAATTGCGATATCTTCCACGATTGTATGTGGGATTTTTTTCAGGTAACCCTCGTTCTTATCTACACTATTGACACGGATAAAAAGCAGCTCTTTCGCCTTATCAAAATCAGCTAATACATCCAAGTCGATTTTTGGATACTCCATTTCAACACTCTCTGCAATAGCACCAATTATACTCTCAAAACTTCTTCCATGTTCGTAATCCCAGAAATAATCTTCCAGATTAATAACTGGGGCAACACTTGTATCTGCTATTGTCAAAGCTGCATACTGCTTATTCAGCTTCTCATGCTGAATAACTGAAAATTCGGTATCCTGAAACTTCTCCGGCAGATGTTCCTTAATCTCCTCTAAAATTCTGTTTACAAATGCATCAAAATTCATTTACTTCACACTTACCCTTTCTTCTTATTGTTAAAATCCAATTTGAAATTTACATATTCTCCTGTATCATCCAATACCAGATCCGCATCAAAATTGCGACCGGTCTTCTGTGAATACAAGCCAGTTACAGATACTCGGCCTTTTGCCAATAAGCTAACGGCCATTTTCTTTGTTACTTTCTTCTTCATTCCGGAAAGCCATTTTGTTTCTTTCCAGATGCAGAACTTACACTCTCTGTTGGAACAATAAAAGTTCTTTTCTCCTTCATAGACCGGAGAACCACAACGAGGACAGATACCAATCTGCTCCCTCTCCTTCTTTTCAGAGCTAAAACGTTGTTTCTCTTCCTTTGATACTTCTCCATAATCGGCAATCAACTGATGTACCCAGGAATTGATATTTTCTAAAAATTCTGCTTTTCTTACCTTTCCACGTTCCATCTCCATCAACGAATTTTCCCAATCTGCTGTCATCTTTGCGGATTTGACCTTTTCTGGAAGCACATCAATCAGATTGATACCTGCATCCGTTGGAATAAGCTGTTTCCCTTTTCTTTCCAAATATCTGGAAGACACCAGTTTTTCAATCATGGATGCTCTTGTTGCCGGAGTTCCCAGACCTTTCTTCTCTGTATCCTCATCAAAATCTTCATTTCCAGCCGTTTCCATAGCAGACAGCAATGTATCCTCTGTATAAGGTTTCGGTGGACTGGTAAAATGCTCTGTCAAAGATACTTCTACATGCTCCAAGATATCTCCCTCTGCAACCAAAGGAATTACTACATCCTTTTCTTCTGTTTTCTGTTTGTTTTTCAATCTGCTTCTGAATTCCATTTCGTAAGCTTTCCAGCCCATATCCAGAACCATTTTTCCTTTTGCCTGAAATTCTTCTCCTTCGCAGTCTACTTTTACTTCTCTTTCGGAGATTTTCTGTTTCTCTCCTGTTGCACAAAGAAGTCTCTGCGAAATCAGCATCAAGATATCTCTTTCTTCCTGTGGCAGTTTTGAAATATCCTGCTTCTGGATCTCCGCAGTTGGAATGATTGCATGGTGGTCAGTCACTTTCCCATTGTTGATTACTCTGTTCACATCATAATTTCTCGGTGGAAACGTACCAAAATCAAACGCCATTTGTACTGCCAGTACCATGCTTTCTGCTGTTTCTTTCATATCCTCAGTCAGATACTGGCTATCTGTTCTCGGATAAGTTACCAGCTTCTGCTCATACAGTTTCTGTGTGATATCCAATGTTTTCTGGGCTGTATAACCGAAATAACGGTTGCTTTCTCTCTGCAAGGTTGTAAGATCATATAATTTCGGTGGATTTACATTCTTTTCTGTTTTCACCACTGATTTCACAACTGCATTGCCACCATCACATTTCTTCTGAATGCGTTCTGCCTCCTGTTCATCAAAGATCTTCTCTTTATGAACCACAAACTTGTCATCTTTCAGATGCAGATTGAAATATTTCTGCTTCTGAAACTCTGCAATCTGCTTATTTCGCTCTACCACCATAGCAAGAGTTGGTGTCTGGACTCTTCCGACAGTCAAACGCTTACCGTACAGCGTGGTAAACAGTCTGGTTCCATTGATGCCAACCAGCCAATCTGCCTGGGAACGACAAAGGGCAGCTTCATACAAGTTATCGTAATCACTGCCCTCTTTCAGATTATCAAATCCCTCTTTAATTGCTTCATCTTCCATGGAGCTGATCCACAGTCTCTTGAATGGTTTTTTGCATCTGGCCTGATGATAGACCAAACGGAAAATTAATTCTCCCTCTCGCCCGGCATCTGTTGCACAGATCAGTTCATCTACATCTTTTCGGAACATCAGCTCTTTTAAAATCTTAAACTGTGCTCTCTTATCATCTGTCACTTCCCATTTCCATTGTTCAGGAATGATTGGCAGACACTCCCTTCGCCACTTCTTATATTTCTCATCATAAACATCCGGCTGTGCTAATCCGACCAAATGACCAACACACCAGGATACCAGATATCCGTTTCCTTCCATATAACCATCTTGTCGCTGATAAGCTCCAATCACTTTCGCCAAAGCCAATCCAACGCTCGGCTTCTCGGCAATCACTAATTTACTCAATTCATTTACCTCCATTTTTTGCAAAAAATTAGCCACTACAAAGTTTTCACTCCATAGTGGCTATCACATCATATTATTTAGTTGTTATCGCTTAGTATAATTTTGCTCCTGCCGGAATCGCATCATCAAGCATTACTAAGTTAAGTTTTTCTTCTCCGCCAACATTATGAACGGCTGACATTAACATACCACAAGAATCAATTCCCATCATTTTTCTAGGTGGAAGATTTGTGATTGCAAGAAGTGTCTTGCCTACTAATTCTTCTGGTTCATAGAATGCATGGATTCCCGAAAGAATGATTCTATCTGTTCCTGTTCCATCATCAAGAACAAAATGTAAGAGTTTTTTGCTCTTCTTAACTGCGGAACATTCTTTAACCTTTACCACACGGAAATCAGATTTGCTGAATGTTTCAAAATCCACATGCTCTTCAAATAATGGTTCTATCTCGATAGCAGCTTCATTTACTTCTGTCTCTTCGTTCACTTCTTCAACAGCTTCTACTACTGTTTCTTCAATTTTTACAGTTTCTTCACTCATGTTTGTTGCCTCCAATATTTCATTTATTCCCAACCCCTGACAGTATAACACAGTGGAAATAAAGTTGGGAAAATATTTATGAATCTCATGTGAAACCTGAAATTTCACAGTTACTTCTTTTTGGGGATTGCCATTCCGATTAACATACCTACCAATAGCCCAATCCCCACACATAAGCCTCCCCAAGCAATTTGACCAAACATGGATAATATACTCATTGCTATGCTACCACCCATAACTCCAAAGCACATGCCAAGTGCCATATGATTGGCTGGTTTTTGTTCTTTTTGAGATGTTTCTTCATGTATTTCTAATTTCTTTTTTGACATAGCATTTTCCTCCGTCAACTTCAAATTGAACAAAATCGCTGCGCGATGGCCTGCCAAGGCTGTGGCGCAGTTTTTATTCTTTATTAAAAAGGCAGTTGATTACTTCCTAAATAGTATTTATTGTTAAGTTACCACACAAAACAAAACACCAAAGAAAGCTCCACTGCCTATGAAAATGATACCATCTTTAGGCTGCTTACACAAGCAGTTTTATTTTGCAAATGCTCCTCCATGATAGGTAGTTACTGTTTCTATTACTACTTTTATTTCATGGAGGTTATTTTATGTACGAAGATATTTTTGAATTAGTTACTATTGCTGCGCGGAAAAAGAATCTAAAGGAATCCACCGCACGGGCGTATTGTCATGCCCTTAGTCCGTTCCTGTATACCATTGGTAAACCCTGGCAGGAACTCACAATAGCGGATGTTGATGATTATCTTACTGCCAAAAGGCTTGCCGGCATTATGCCCGAAACCTACAATCACTACTATGGTGCGTTACGCTTTATGTACAAGCGGGTACTCAAACTCAACTGGGATGAAGATGAAATCCCCAGAATGAAACGTGACCGTTCCCTGCCTACTGTTCTTTCAAGGGCAGAAGTGAATACAATCCTTGATGTTACCACAAACCTGAAATACAAAGCCATCTTTGCTGTTATGTACTCCGGCGGTCTTCGGGTATCTGAAGCAACCCATTTGCATTATGATGATATATCCCGAAGCAATCACTCCATTCACATCCGCAACACCAAAAACAGGATGGACCGCTACACCATTCTTGCTGACCGGACTCTTGATATTCTTACTGAATACTGGTTCAAATGCGGAAAGCCCAGAAACATTCTGTTTCCCAGTCAGGTGACCGGAGAATATCTGGATATCTCTGCCGTAAATCAGGTATTAAGAAGAAGTGCCGAACGGGCAGGAATCCCTAAACATGTCACTTCACATGCGTTCAGACACAGCTTTGCAAGTCATCTTCTGGAGGCCGGATGTGACATTAAATACATTCAGGCATTGTTGGGTCACTTGGATCCTAAGTCTACCGAGATTTATCTTCATGTCAGTAACAAAACTTTGCTTGGTATTAAAAGTCCCTTTGACATACAGGAGGATTCATAATGGAACGTCCTACTGTACAGGATATCTTGCTACGGTTTTATCCGAAATACCTCGATAAATATACTCCTTCACCACAGCAGTCCAAGGTTGCTAACTGTATCATTAACTGCAAGACCGGTGCTTATGGTTCCAACGTAAGTATGTGTGAAGACTGTGGACATTTGCAGATTCATTACAATTCCTGCCGCAACAGGTGCTGTCCCATGTGTCAGGCTTTGCCCAAGGAAAAGTGGATGGATAAAAGGCGGGAAGACGTTCTGGATGCCCCTTACTTCCATGTAGTATTTACGGTACCGCAGGAACTGAACTCCTTAATCTACAGCAACCAGCAGCTTCTCTATGATGCCATGTACCGCTGCGTCTCGGCAACCATTAACGAGTTAACTGAGGATACGAAGCATCTTGGTGCAAGGGTCGGATATATTTGTGTTTTACATACCTGGGGTTCTGAAATGAACTATCATCCTCATATTCATGTCATTCTTCTTGGTGGCGGTCTGACAGCAAAAAATCAATGGCGCGATAAGGGTGAAGAATTCTTTCTTCCGGTTAAGGTAATGTCAAAGCTGTTCCGTGGTAAATACATGGATGAACTTAAATCTCTGTATGAAGCGAAAAAGCTTCAGTTTCATGGGAGTAGTGAAAAGTACCGTAACCGTTATACTTTCAAAGAACTCCTAAACCTTTGTTATGGCAAAGACTGGGTTCCCCACTGCAAGAAAACCTTTAATGGTGCTCAGTCCGTTATTAACTACCTTGGGAAATACACCCACAGGATTGCCATCAGTAACCACCGTATTATCCGTATGGATGAGGATACAGTTACTTACTATGTAAAAGATTACCGGGAAGAAGGTAAGTGGAAAGAATTTACCATTTCCGGCATTGAGTTTATCCGTCGGTTCCTTATGCATGTGCCACCCAAGCGCTTTGTCAGAATCAGACATTATGGCCTGTTGTGTACCAGAAGCAAAACCAGATATATGACGTTATGCAGAAATCTCCTTGGCTGTAAACAGTATCTTTCAAGGCTTAAAAGTATGGAAACACCACAGATGCTTGAAACCCTCTACGGCATTAAGGTTACTGTCTGTAAGTGTTGTGGTGGTCACCTTGGAAAGCCTAGGCAGCGGATACCTTTACGGATTTAAAGTTTGGAATTTATATTTCTTCAAAAGCCTCAGCAATGAGGTCTATTTGTCGTGCTTGGATTTTGAAATGAGTCTCTCAGCTGTAATGACATAACCTTTACTTTTCGGCAAAGTGGAATAATTGAAAATCCATACATACTGGCTCCGGTGACGCGACTTTGTTCACTATAGAAAAATCGAAATTGATGTAAACGATAGGGCAGTTTATCAAATGTTGTAAGCTGCTTTATCGTTTACACCAACTTCGATTGGTTTCTAATCAATTTTCGCATCTCTTACAACTTCAATGTATCTGTCCAATCTGTAATACTCTTATAAGTCTGCTGACCATTCAGAATCTTACCTTCGATGATTTCCGCTGTTTCTGGAACACTGACTTTTAATTCTTCTACTGTCTTTCCAAACCCGCTTCCACCAGATGTTGCAAACAAAACAATCTTCTTACCAGAAAAATCATGACTTTCAAGGAAAGTATTGATGATCGTAGGTGCTACATACCACCAAATAGGAAAACCTACAAACACAACATCATATGCTGCAATATCAACATCTTTATCAGCAATTGCCGGTCTAAACGCCTTATCATTCATCTCAATTGTGCTACGTGACTGCTTATCCATCCAATTCAAATCTGCTTTTGTATATGGAACTTCTGGCTTGATTTCATATAAATCTGCTCCGATTGCATCTGCAAGAACATCTGCCACTTTTGCTGTTACTCCTGATGCAGAAAAATAGGTTACTAACTTTTTGCTCATATCATCATCCTCCATAGGTATCAATCTTATTTCATGGCTGGATAATTTCTTCCAGCAAGACAATTATACCACCAATCACAATGCATACAACTAAAGTTTTTATTAAGGGCAATCATTTTGCAGACTGCCCTCTCTTCCCTACTCTCCTGTACTTCCAAAAGCACCAGTTCCTCGCTCTTTTCCCTTGTCCTCCACGAAATCCGCAATAACAACCGGAGTGATTACAAGCTGTCCTACTCTTGTATCCTTTTTGATTGTTTGCTCCTGGTTGCTTACATTACTGATGATTGCATGAATCTCCCCACGATATCCTGAATCTACCGGTGGAAGTTCGCACACCAACCCTTTTACTGCCATGCTGCTTCTTGGAAATACATAGCCTGCAAAACCATCTGGTACTTCTATTCCAAATCCCAACGGAACCTTTGCAATCTCGCCTGGCTTCAAGGTACAGTCATAAGGCATATACACATCTGCCCCGGCATCATTTCCATGTGGTCTAAAAGGATGGTGACCATCTTTCAGACCAAAATCAATCAACTTGATCTTCATGCAAGCCTCCTCTCCTAAGTGCTGGATAATCTGTCTGTAAAATATCCACTGGTTTCATTTCTTTTCCCAATGGTTTTCCACACGCCATCTTCCCTTCTTCACATTTTCCTCTTTGGCAGAAAGATCCTGTTGTTTCTGTTGCAAACAGCACCGGACTTAATTCATACAATTCCTGCCAGATTTTCAGCATAACAATTCGCATCTCATCCGTATTTCTTCTGCAACTTCTCTGCCCGATCATATGCTTCCACTGATAAGGTGTTGCACTGATGATCAACACATTTCGAAGCCCCTGCGGTGTAGCATATCCTGCCGCATCATGTCCGATTCCTACCTGGCAAAGTCTTTCATAACAATCCATATCCGACTGACAACTTTCCATATACAGATCTTTGATATATTCTTCCGCTGTCATGATTTCATATGGAACTGCAAAATCCGCTTTCCCTGAGTAATTGCTGTACTGTAAAGAAGCACTCATAAATTTTACTTCATTCTGGTGTCTTGTGATCTGCGCCAAGAACCTTCGGCTTGCTCCTACAATCGCAACTGTAATCACAGAAAACTTTTGCACCGTTGGATGTGGCAAATGACTGATATTTCTTACTGTTTCTTCGCTGAAAGACTTATCATATAGTTCCATTAGGTCTTCCATAGAATGAACCGCATGTCCTCTCTGTGTCAGCCTGGCTGCGAACACCATATGTTTCTCTGCTTCCTTTACCGCAGAGCAATTCAAAATCTTTACTTCAATCTTATCCATCTTTCTGCCCCTCCTCTACAATACCTCTCAAAAGGAACAGATAGTTCAAAGTGTCTGTGATCTTTTCATCCCAGACTTCCATATCAAATGTCTGCCTGTCTGCATAACACATATCATAAATCGATACGATATGCTTTGCCATCATACCGGCAAGTGCTCTTTCCTGACTGCATCCCTGCATTGCTGCCGCAACCTTAAAAGCACTTAATCGGTCAGAATTGTCACCCATATATTCCTTTGTTTTTCTTTGTAGTGTCTCTGCACATCTAACGACCTGCTTTTCAAACACCAAATTAAATTCTCCCTGTGTTATAAATATTCCTCCTCTCCTTCAAAACACATAATCTAAAAATTCTGTTACTTTATCTGGTGGATAATCAGAAAATCTTACCCTCTCCATTGCATCAAATACATCTTCTTTTCTGTATGGAAGATCCGATATAAAATCACACCCGACAAGTTCCCTGAAATCTTCAAAAATATCTCGTTCCATTACTCACCCTCTTCCAGAATCGTCATCTTTCCATGGACCACATACCTGGCATCATGAAAATCATAATCGCAAGTAGAAAATGTCATGATATGGTCTTCTGGTCTAATGGTTACATCTGCATAGAAATCCGAATTATGAAACATCTCTTTCATCCACTCAATGGTCTGTGCTCTGGAACCTGCTGTCAGTAAGTAACTGTCTGAATCCGGTGTAGTTACATACCCAGCAAATATTTCCATCTTATAGTTCTGTTCCTCTGTCAGAAAATAAATGATGGGATGTTCGTCGTAAAACTCCTGACTTTTATACTTCACCAGCGTTGCGAACATCTTCCCGCTGTCCATGTGATGTCCATAAATCAAAGTATTATCATCAGAAAAATCCATCTGATTCTGATAATCAATAAACAGACTTCCATTGGCATTGTAGCTGCCATCCACCAATCGTTTCAGATAATAGCTGTTATCCTCTCCCTGCACTACGGGATAATTAATCACGGTATCTGGCAAATATAGCCATCCAACCACATCCTTATTGATTGCTTTTAAGGAAGCAAAATCAATCTCCGGCACAGATGATTCCTTTTGAACTGCCTCACTCACATCTTCCTCTTGTTCTGGTCCTGCTTCAGAAGTCGGTTCTGAGCTTTCGCCCAGAACCTCTTCCTCATTCATTACCACATCTGCCAGGATATCCTCATAAACTGCATCCCCTTCGGCATATTCTTTTTCGGTGTAATAAATCTTTCCAGCAAAAAAGGCGGCAATTCCAAAGCTGATAATAGCCAAGATAATTGTCGCCCATCTAAAAATTGATGCTTTCATTTTATTTTCCTTTTTTACGTTTCTTGCCAACTACTGATACCGCTGTCAAGCCAATTCCTGTGACCGCAGCTACTCCTGCCAGAATAACCCACAATGCTACATTTGCATCATCTCCAGTTTTAGGTCCTTCCGTGGATGTTGGAGTCTTAGGTGTTTCTGTCGGTGTTTCTTCTTTCGGCTCTTCCTTTGGCTCCTCTGGTGTTTCCTCTGGAATTGCCTTATTTGTCATGATGACCGATACCACCTGACCGTCTTCTGTGATCGTAAATTCGTACTTATCATCATTTACTTCATACCCTTCCGGTGCATCGAATTCCTGATAATAATAAGTACCAAACTCTAAATCGAATTCTACATTACCATCTTTATCGGTACGGCCTTCACGGATGATCTCTCCGTTCACATCATAGATTCTAAAGCCTGCATCTGGAAGCAATTCTTCCGTATCTGCATCTACCTTAGAGATCACAATCTTACCTTTGATCTTTGTATTTGCCATATCAATAGAGAGTTCCTGACCATGTTCTTTTACGCTGAATGCATATGGTGCTTCATCCAGAACATAACCTTCCGGTGCTTCAAATTCAGCAACCGTATAGTCTCCATAGCGAAGTTCAAAAGACACGGTTCCATCTTCTCCGGTATGACCTTCTACCACTACATTTCCTTCTGTATCAAATACTCGGAAACCAGCACCTACCAGCTTGTCGCCAGTTGCATCATCTGTTTTAAAGATAGTTACTTTTCCCTTCATTGGCTGGTTCATGAAACCAACACCGGCTTCATTTTCTACCATCACAACTTCTTTGTCATTTACGATAGATACAGCATATACATTTTCATCTAACAGAAATCCTTCTGGTGCAGTCTTTTCTTTTACAAAATAATTGCCATAGAGAAGACCTGTCATTTCATAGATACCTTCGTTGATCTCAGTAAGCGTTCCCAGGCATTCATCTTTTTCTGCGTCAAATACTCCGTCTTTGTCTGTATCTGCAAATACTTCAAAGACAGCTCCGGCTAATTTATTGTCCGGATATTCTGCATCGTATTTTGTAAGCTGAATACTTCCAACGATAAGATAGTTGATTGCCTTAATACCGATCACCTGAGTATCATATGTGACTGATACAAAATGTCTTGCATCGGACTTCACATAACCTTCCGGTGCTTCCAGTTCCACAACTACATAGTCGCCATATGGAACATTTTCAAATTTAAAAGCTCCGTTTTCATCAGATACAACAGTTACATAGGCATTTTCTTTTGTGTATTCCTGCGCCCATTCATTGAATAAACCAAAGGTTGCTCCTGCAAGTCCTTTGTCCTCGCCATCTACTTTTAATCCTTCGATAGTTCCTCGGATCAGTTCATTTTCAATAGCTTTGCCATCATTAAGTGTTGCTGTCACTGTTCCTACTTCCTGACCCGCATACACAAATTCAAAAGAGTAGATTCTTCCGTTTAACATATAATGAGGATCTGTAGAAACTTCTGTTACATAATATCTTCCAAATGGTACATCAGACTGGAATCTCACATTTCCATCTGCATCACAGAACGCGATCTCGATAAGACCATCTGCCGGAATTTTACTTTCATCCGCAGCAATGATCTCTTCTTTTGCATAAAGGCCGAAAGAAACCGCTGTAATCTCTTCATTCATACCGATATCAAATGTTTCGTCCTGTTCCATTGCTTTTAATGCATTGATCTCAATCTTCTGTCTGTCATTACAAAATGCTGTTGCAGCATCTGTAACACTGACTTCCTGACCTGCATAGACAAGCTCTACATTGGAAGGAGTCGCATTTAACACAAATCCGATTGGTGCTTTGACTTCCACAACCTCATATTTACCAAGATATAATTCTTTGGATGTGGCTGTGCCATCTTCTCCGGTTGTGATCTCATCGACAACTGTTCCCTTTTCATAACGGAGTGTGCCATCTCCTGTTACGATATCTTCTGCAGCAATTACCTGGTAAGTTGCACCAGCAAGACCTTTTTCAGAGTAAACCGGCTGATATACACAATTGATCAGTTCCATTTCACCCTGCTTGTTCATGGCTTCATCACCAGATACCGTTACGGTAGAAAATACTTCGCCAGTCTTGCTGACTGTGATCTTACCTTTCTGTGCCATATCGTAAGCAGTTACAGTGATCACATTAATACCGTCCACTTCTTCATTTTCAGCCATTGTTACTGTAAATGAAATCGGCGTACTGTCAAGCACATAACCATAAGGCGCCTGTACTTCCACTAAAGTATAATCTCCTGCCGGTAAGACCTGCGGTGTGATCAGATATCCATCTGCACTTACATAGAACGTATCAATGGTTGTAAGAGTCGGATATGTGTAGCTCATGGAAATCTTTTCGCCGGATGCGTTATAAATTTCAAAACCTGCTCCCGTAAGCGGAATAGTTGCACCCGTTTCTTTATCAGCCTTAACCACCTTGATATATGCAGAGTATGGTGCATTGTTAATGAGATACTTATAAACCTGTCCATCCTGACTTACAAATACTGTAAAGTCTTTCATGAACTCTGTTTCTTCTGCACCTTTTGTCTGATGCACGGTATAAAGTCCATAAGGAAGCTCTTTGGAAATAGCATAACCATCTTCATTGCATACAAGCACATCTCTCTCGGTATCTTTTGCATCTACATAAGAACCGGCTGCTGTCAGATACACTTCAAATTCCGCACCAACTTCCGGTGTTTCAATCTGTGTAGAGCCATCATCTGTATGCTTGATAATGGAAATCTGACCTTTGATCACCTGTTCCGGAGATTCTACAATCGGAGCCGAGTTAAATTCCACCGTATAATTTTCAGCCTCTGCACCTACATGGTACACAGTTTCATCTAACAAATATCCTTCCGATGGAGTGATCTCACGAATGGTCCAGTCATCACCACAAACATGATAGCCTGTTGTAAAACTTCCGTTTTCATCCGTAGTCATGCTCTCTACCAGTTCTCCATCCTTGTAAAGACCATAAACCGCGCCTGCTAAAGTAGCATCTCCCTGAGATACAGTCATTTCAGCATCATATTTCTTTACAGTTACATTGAATTTTTTCAGGATATTCTGTACAGAAGTGTTGGTAACTTCATTCCAGAATACTTTTACATTCTGATCATCTGGAATCACATAGCGAACCGCTGTATCCACTTCTTCCAGCGTATATCCCTTTTCGCTGGCAATCAAAATGTTTCTGAATGTTGCCACACCATTTTCATCGGTTCTTACAATCTCATCCACTTCAATACCGGAAGCACTTGTTCCATACAAACGGAACTTCATATCTGCATTAAAACCATCCTCGGATGTTTTGGATACTGTAAGATCACCACGTTTTAAAATATTGGAGAATTTCACAGTAGATGTTTCTCCTGCTTTGATCGTTACTTTTTGCTCTTTCTGTGGCTCATAATAATCTGCCACTTTTTCTGTTACCGTATAAGTTCCAGGATAAAGACCAGGCACTGTAATCTTACCGTCTTTTCCTGTTGTCACAGTCTGGTTAACACCATTGCCGGAAATGATTATCTGGATACCTTCCACAACACCGTCTTCACTTGTTTTCACAAGTTCCATCGTTCCTGCCGGAGTAGAAACCTTAAAAGTTGCTACCACATCATCCGGTCTCTCTACACCAATGATCGTATCCTGTCTAGTGGAGCTTCCGTATGCTACCAGCTTCGCACTGGAAGAAATCTTAGAAGATTTTGTAACAGTTACTTTTACATCTTTGTCGATTACTGTACTGGAAACCAGTTTTACGCTGTTTCCATCTTTTACAATCTTGATGTTATCATTGGAGCAACTGATCTTATAATCAGAAAGCACTTTGTTGGAATCTTTGAGTGTCAGACTGTACTGACCATCTGCAAAATTCATATCGTATGTTTTTCCGTTAGCAAAGCTCGGTGTCACATCATGCGTCTGAATACCAGAAACGATCTGCTTATAGGCTTTTGCTACTTCTGCATTTGCCCCACCTTTGCATAATGCATTATAAACACTGTCATTGGTACGTTCATAAGTCGTTGTACTTCTCCAACCATTAACAAACTCCCATACGACCATCTGCGTCGCAATATATTTTGCATCCCCGGAACCGGATAATTCAGAAGCATTTCCCGGTTTACCATATGCCAACGCAAGTTTTACTGCTTTTCTCTGACTGCTGCTAAGAGCGTTCCATGCCTCGGATGCATTTGCGGTCAACTGATCTCCCGTATTCAGCGGTACACCGGGCTGAATACAATACGCTTCTTCTCCATCTCCGTAAATAATTACCCTTCGCTGTGTTCCACCCGCGCTGCCATCTGTCAGACCATTTGGTGAGGTGAACGAATCCTGGTAACAGATGAGTGTGCCATCGGACTGATATGCCGGACCAAAACTCATAGAGATCGTATTATCGGCCGCAAATGCAGTTGTTGGTGCTGCACCTGCCAGCATTACAAGACTTAAAGCACCTGCTATAAGTCGCTTAAATTTTCCTTTCAAAAACTTCATTCTTTTATACCTCTTCTTTCATATAGATTTTGTTTTTTACAATAAAATAGGAAGTCACCAGCTAAGGCGGTACTCCCATCAGACAGATTCCATATTTCATTAATCTACATCTTCCTCTTCGGCAAACTCCGGTTCCTGCTCATCCTCATTTTCATACTCTTCATCATCGTAGAATTCCAGGTCTTCATCTAACCCGTCATCTGCCTTCTTCCCTTTTTTCTTCATGAACATATATCCGCCAATAATAGCAATCGCTACAACCGCAATCACAGCGTATAAAGCCGGATTTACTGTTTGAATTTCTGTTTTTTCCTCCGTTACATCGTCTACAACAGGTTCTGATGGTTCTACAATAACATCAGACACTGTGGTATCTTCTACCGGGTTCTGTTCAGATAATGAATTTTCATACTCTGCTTTTTGTGTATCGTCCATAATTGCCATAAGGTCTAACTCATCCACCTGATTTAAAAAGTAAACATTTTCAGAATCGGATGTTCTATCGATCACAAGATAAAAAGTCACTCCACTTTTTGTAGTCACAGTCATATACTGCAATCCTTCACTTGCTTCTCCATCAATATCATCCACTAAGGTCAGGTTTCCACCCTCGGAAAATACACCATTACTTTCTGTAGTATCTTCCGTATTTCCTTCTATACTTTCTTCCTCTGTTTCTGATAAAGACTCTTCTACCTGCACCGCTACTGTTTCTTTTTCCGTTGCACTTTCATCCACATAAGCAAAAGCATTTATGCTTGTCCCTAACATTAAAACAAGACACAGCGATAACGCCATGCCCAGCTTCTTGATTTTTTTACTCACCATAATTAAAATCCTCTCTTCCTTTATTATGATTTTCTGCTTGTTCAGCGTTCATATTCTGAACTCTGCGAAGCACATCCAAAACATCTCCATTCTTTTCATTCAAAGCTCGAATCTGTTTGATGATTTCTTCATCTTCTAACTGTTTTTCCTGTAAGCGAAGAGTTTTTAAATACTCCTCCATCTCACGTAATTTGCTTTCAGTCTTGCGAATATCTTCTCTGACTCGCTCGATTTTTTTATTTACCATAAACTCCTCCTTAATTAATTCGACCAAAGCACATAAAATGCTGTTGCCAGTAACTTGTTTCTATAGATGCATATTGAATCGGCTTTCCACAATGAATCATCATCCCATTTCCTACATAGATACCTACATGACTTGCACCTGCGGTATTGTAAGTTCCCTGAAAAAAGATAAGATCTCCTGGCTTTGCATCTGCCGGAGACACATAAGTACAAATGCCGCGAAGTCCATCTGCTGTAAGTCGGCCATAACTCCATCCATTCCCACAGTTATTGATTACCCAGGACACAAAACCGGAACAGTCAAAACTGGTAGATGGGCTTGCACCACCCCAAACATATGGATAACCAAGATATTTTTCTGCTTCATGGATCATGTTTGCGAATTTTTGATCTGTCAGAGCTTCTGGTGGAATATCATAAGACATACCACCACTTGCCGGATTACCCACTAAAATCCTGTCACCAAACAGATAAGAACGATTTCCCAGACTTGCAAGATAAATCTGATAGTGTCTTCTGCCATCTTCATCCAATTCCTGAAAAGCGATGGCATCCATACCTTTATTAGTTACCTGAATGTTTAAAATATGGTACTCATACTCAACTTCTACTTCATACTCATATTCCTCGGTAGTAACTTCTCCTGTTTCCGGATCCGTCACATTCCTCGTAGCAGTTCTGGTTTCAGTTTTGGTTCTTGTTTCTACTTCATCCCAAACCTGCATAGAATACTGCTCATCAAACAAGTTTTCCAAATCCGTCTGTACATCCACCGCTGTAAAATCACCATATTTAGCAGTTAGATACGAGATTAATGCATACGGCTCATGAGAAATTTCATCGATTTGATATCTGTATTCGTCATATCCCGGATAAGTATTCTCGATTCCATCTATTTGCTGTTGTAAAGCATTCTCCATCTCGGTATACGCTTCATCCACGGCATAGATATCATCATCTGAACTTAGGAAGGTAGACTCTACAACAGCTCCACCGGTTTGCGAAAGCATAGTTCCCATAGCCCCGAAAGCTCCTACAAAAGCAATACAGATAATTCCGATTACTGCAAGAACTGCTAAGGCCGCTTTATTCTTACGAACAAAACCTGAAACTACCGTTTTTATCTTTCCGAAAGTCGTCGCTTTTTCCGACGCTGCAACACTCGTCATTACTACAGCTTCTGCTCCATTTTTTGTCGCTTTATACGCTACGGCATATCTCTTTTTGATTTCTTTTTTCTGAATACGTTTACTGATAGGATTCTTTTTCAACTCTGGATTTTCTTCTAAAGACTTTTCATACAACAGTCTTGTATTCATCTTCTCTGCTCGATGTTCCAGTTTTTCCACTTTCTCATAAGGTGTTTTCTTCTGATGTTTCATGCCGGCCAAAATTGCTTTACCGCTTCCCTCAGCAACAATTTCTGTCTGATGAGCTGACTTAACTCCCAGATTTTCATCTTCTACCTCATGAACTTTTCCATGCAATGCTGTTTCTACAGTAATTGCTGCGGATTTTGCCACCTTTTTGGTAACTCCTCCTGCATTTTGAAGAATTGTTCCATCTTTTGATGAAACAATCTCTTCTTCAAAACGGAGCTTTGTTACCTTTTTACCCTTTTCCTCATCATAAAGACGCTGAAATTTTGCTTTTTTCTTTTTGGGAAGATGGTCCTTTGCCTTTTCCACTTTCTCATTGATTTTGTCCGATTTTTCCTGCAATCTGGTTATTTTTTCATTTTCCATCGGCATCCACCTTCCTGCCTCTGATTAGTAAATTTCAGACATTTCCGCTTCTTCCCATCGAGAAGTGATAAAATCTGTCATAGTTTCCATAATGGCAAGCATCTGAGCTACTTTTGCATCTGGCGCAACACGCCCAGACATAACAGCTTTCATCGCCAGAATCAATACATCGATGGTTTCTGCCAAAACGAACAAATCCTCTTGCATAAGTGCCAGAGTTTTTCCTGACATCATCACCATGTTCTCTGTGAAATCATCGGATGCCATGGTTTCCTCAACCTCATTTTCAACAATAACATCTGCTTCAAGTTCTGAATCGGATTCAGAGCATTCACATCCCATATCCTCACAACAAAACTTCTTTTCTTTCCATCTGTCCTGAATGTTCTCCAGCTTCTTTTCATGTTCTCTGCATACAACATCGGTATATTCACGTACATGCAGATAAGCCTTATGATGTTTCTTAAGTTTTGTTTCCTCCTGGTGAAGATCAATCAATTCCTGTAACATCTTTCCCATATGTTCCATATCTGAAAAAATCTGTTTCACTACAAACTCCGGAACTCTGTAATAACCTTTACAATTTTCTCTACTCATCTTCATTTCCTCCATTTTCTTTCAAATCTGACAAACGAGTTGTCATAATGCGATATAACATTGTTTCTTTCGGGAACTGATCCTTGAACGGAATAATGGTGTTCCCATAAAAAAGCAGCCCTTCACCTTCATTAGAATTTGTTACAAAACTAAGCTGATGAGGACTGATATTTAACTGTTTCGCAAGGATCTGTCTGTCGCCTCCCGCCTGATTGAGCATATAAATGAAATCGGAATTCTCAAAAATATTTTCTATCTCACGAGAAGCCAAAAGATCTTTTACGTTCTGTGTGATACCGGTCGGAATACCACCCCATTTACGAAAACGCTTCCAGATTTCTACTGTATATGCTGCGGTCTGCTCTTCTTTTAAAAGAAGATGCATTTCATCAATATAATATCTGGTTGAACGATGCTCAGCTCGGTTTACTGTCACACGGTTCCAAACCTGATCCTGTACTACCAGCATACCAATCTTTTTTAACTGTTTACCCAGCTCTTTGATATCAAAACATACCAGACGATTATCGATATCTACATTAGTTCGGTGATTAAATACATTCAAAGAACCTTTTACATAGATTTCAAGTGCTGTCGCGATGCGCTTTGCTTCCACCTCTTCCTGTTCTAAAATGCAATTGTATAAATCTTCCAGGATCGGCATGTTTTCCGGCATCGGATGTTCCAGATACTTACGGTAAACAAGTCTTACACAACGGTCGATGATAGTCTTTTCCACTGGTTCAAGCCCATTTTTGCTTCCTATGATCAATTCACACAAAGAAAGTACAAAATCAGCTTTTAATGATACCGGTGAATCATCTTCGGAATAATTCAGATTGATATCCATTGGATTTACATACTGTTTACTATTTGGTGAAATATGAATTACCTGACCTTTTAACAGATTAACCAATGGACTGTACTCTCCTTCCGGGTCCGAAATGATGATGTCATCTTTCGTAATCAAGAAGGCATTGGTAATTTCTCTTTTTGCAGAGAATGATTTACCAGAACCAGGCGTTCCCAGGATAAGTCCGTTTGGATTCTTTAGATATTTTCTATCTGCCATGATCATATTGTTGCTAATGGCATTGATTCCATAATAAAGTGCTTCTCCATCCTGGAATAATTCTTCCGTAGTGAAAGGCACAAAAATAGCAGTAGCTGATGTGGTAAGTCCTCTCTGAATATCAATTTGATTGATACCGATTGGAAGACTACTCATAAGCCCTGCTTCCTGCTGATAATCCAGACGTTTCAGCGCACAATTATATTTCTGTGCAATAGCTGCTGTCTGCATAATGATATTATCCAATTTTCTCTTTGTCTCTGCTGTATTCATGATAAGAATTGTTACCAGAAACATTCTTTCATTTCTACTCTGCAAATCTTCTAAGAGTTTTTTCGCTTCTCCACCATAAGTTACCAGATCAGATGGTAACACATCCATATCATAACCGGCTCTTACTGCCTTTTTCTGCTCCTCGATTTTCATTTTATCCAGATCTGTAATCTTCATCTTAATCTGACGTATTGCCTTAGCCTGGTCAATACTCTGCACATGAAGATTCACTACAATAGAATTATCCATATCCAAGAACTCTGCCAGCATCTTATCGGACAATTCAGGTGCAAGAATCTGTAAAAATGAAACAGCACCAATACTCTTTCCCATCTGGAAATATGCCTTATTTCCAAAATTGAAACTTGTTGGTGCGATAAAATCTTTTGTGGAAAGACCTGTCCTCGCCACCATATCATAATTAAATATAAATGGTTCCTGCACATTCTCATTCATTGCCTGATATAACAGTTTCAGTCGTTCATATCCGGTCAAAGCACGTGCACTGACTCCCATTGCTTTAAAATTATTGATGATATCTGTTTCAATTCGTTCTAATCGAGGTTTCGCCACTTTCAGATTTTCCGCCTCAATTCCAAAGATGAGATGCTTATTTCTCACAAGGCCATTGTTACCTTTTGCTCTTTGTGTTTTAAGCACCGATTCGTACTCATCACGAATATAATCAAAACCATCCTCTTCTCTTATCAGTTCAATGCTGTTTTCCAGTTCACTCATATTGGCATACTGACTTCTACAACTAATCTGAACAGTAATACTCGGATCAAAATAATTGTAACAATCGCACCACTGTTCAAAAGCTGCTGATTTATCATCATTTTTTGCCAATTGATAATTGATATCGCCAAACTGAATGCATTTTGTATAACGATGTTCATCTACTTTACAGATTCCATCGCGATACATTTCCTTATAAGGAATGCTCTGCTGAGCTGTCTGCGGAATATTTCCGTTTTTCTTCTCTCGGATTTTCTTCTTAACCAAATGTTTTTTCTGATTTCCGGAGAGAATCGAGCCATATTCCTGTCCGTCTTTGATTTTAGTTTTTACCTGACTTTCCGGAATTCTTTTTTCCGGTCTTTTTTTCATATTCTTTCCCAATACCAAGAACCTCCTTCTCGTAAATTTCTTCCTGAATGGCAGCATAAAAGTTGTCCGTCTTATATGGTCGAACTGCTGGTCTTTTAAACCTCATAACATACATATTTCTCAAAACCTGCTCCAAAGTCCTGCCATCTTTTTCGTAAATTGCAAACAGGAAGCATGGCATCATAATTACAATCATTAACATAGCCGCCGCTGTATTTCCAATTACACCTTTTGTAAGAAAATACATGGGAATTCCTAAAACGGCTGCTATCCCAAAACAGATTAACTGTCTTTTTGTCAGATTAAACATGACCTTCGTTTTCACTTTCGTCAGGTCCTTTGGCACCTGTACATACGCCATTTACGTCACTTCCTTTCATTTCTATATCACTTTCTACTTCATTTCCCCAGACATCCCAGCCTTTGCTTTTTTGTCTGGCAAATAATTCAATCCGTGGAACATCACCCATTAACATTTCAATTCTGTCCCTCGCTTCTTGCGGTTTTTTGCTATGTTCCTCTATTGGTGTCATAATGACCTGATGAACACCTGCTGAAACACGTTTAGGTTTTCCCCTCGTTGCTAAAATGCAAAATTCCACATTACTTCTTGTCCAATAACCCATTCCCCAGAACAGGCTATCTGCCTTTTTATTTTTCTTAACCCACACAAAAGCAATTGTCTTATACACAAATCCCCACGCATCTAGGACGGATAATCCTTCTCTTAAACATGGAAGTGTTACCCATAAAAATAAGGCACAGTCTTTATCAGCCAATTCCGCCACTGGAAGTTTTTTGATATCTTCCAGATTCATCGTCGGGTAATGACTTTCCGCACTGCGCCCTCCTTCTTTTTTTGTATAAACTCTGTATTGCCAAGGTGGATCTGCATAAATTACTTTGTATCTTTTCTCTGACATCTGCACCTCCATTTTAGTGAGCATTAAAAATTGCCTTAGACACTCCACCAGTCTTGAAGAGTGCAAAACATAAAATCACGGTATATGCTGCAATAGAGAATAATGCTGAATGAATATCTGCCGCAACAGTCATGGAATTGACCAGTACACAATAAATACCCACGATCACCATAATGAAAAATCCCTGGAATGCTAATGCAAGAAGACCTCTCACATAATTATTTCCAATGCTTCCCCATTCACGATTTGTCATGGTTGCAAATGGAATAGGAGATACCGAAGTATATAGTAGGGTAAGAACCCGGCGCCTTGCCATATTGCTATGGTAGGTTTCCGAGAACTCCCCTCCGAACCGGACTTACACCTCTCAGCGTATCCGGCTCTCCAGATGTCAGTCTAATTTCCCAGCGTGTAACTTATCGTGACAGTAGACGCAGAGTGCCATTGTCTTGCGCTTACGCCCAATCATGGCGATTTCCCATTGTTTTCTGCCACTTAAATCTTTGAGTTTTCGTACATGGTGTATTTCAAGCGGCACATTTTCTGCGCCGCACCACTCGCATTGGTTCGCTTGCAGCCTTTTAATCAGGCTGTTGCGTCCATAATTCTCAACGGCTCGTGCTACTATATCGGGATTTCCGCTTTCTACTTTGGTATTCCGGCGGAAACCGTCATTGTAGAACAGCACTTTTCCCATCTTGCCGTTTTTCTTCGGATACTCCACAACAAAATCTTTCCCTTGACGGTACTTGCGGATAATTCTGCTGATTCGTGTCCGATATTTTCCAGCAAAGGTTTTGAGCATACTGTATCTCATTACATAGTAGAAGTTATTGAGTACAGACACGTTGTTTGCAAGTCGGTAGTAGTTATACAATCCACGAATTTCTGCGTTGTACTGGTTTAAGATTTCCAAATCGTCCAAGTGCAACAGGCGAGTGCGCCGGACAGGTTCCCAAACCTCTTTGTTTCCATTTTGTTTATCGTATTTAATCTTGAGGGCATTGTAGGAGAACAGTCGTTTTACCCACTTATCATGGTGAACATAGAGCAAGACTTTTCCATTGTTTACCCGTCTGGTAGTCCCGGTTTTGGTCTTTTTGTTGTATTCGCCTTTGGCGATTGTGACCTCATATCCCAAGAACTTCGCAGAGTCATGTCCATGAGTAATCAATGTCTTTTCCCCAGACATTTCCAGATGAAGTTTCTCCCGGATAAAGCAGCCTACATCTTGTTTAATCTGTTCTGCGTCCCCTTTGCTGCCGATAACTCCAATTAAGAAATCATCGGCATATCGGATATAGCAAATCCGTTTATAGCTATCGTCCATCTGGTCACTATACGGCATAGATTTCAGACTACGCCGCAGTTCTCGGATTTCTGTAATTAAGCCCTCTTTTTCTTCCTCGCTCATTTTAGAGAGATTTCTTTTAAGCCTTTGTTCTTTTCCACGGCAGACATCCAGCTTCTTCTTGAACGCAGGATTGATTTTACGGCGGTTTCCGCAGTTGAATTTCTCTGCATACTCTGCCATATAACTGTCCAGTTCGTTCATGTAGATGTTTGCAAGGATAGGGCTGATGATGGAGCCTTGCGGAGTGCCGGAATAAGTATTGTGATAATTCCAATCTTCCATATATCCGGCTTTCAAGAACTTCCAGAGCAGACCGATGAAATGTTCGTCTGCAATCCGCTTTCGCAAAATAGCAATCAGCACATGATGGTCTACGTTGTCAAAACAGCCCTTTATATCTCCCTCAACGAACCACTTTGTCCCCGTAAAATATTTCTGCACGTATTTGAGTGCCGTATGACAGCTTCTGTTTATACGGAAACCGTGGGAATAGTCGCTAAAGGTTGGCTCATAAATGCTCTCTAAGATGAGCCGCACCACCTCCTGTATCAGTTTATCGTCGAATGACGGTATCCCCAGAGGACGCATTTTCCCATTGGATTTCGGGATATACGTTCTCCTTGCCGGGTTAGGCTGATAACTGAAATCCCGCATCTTTTCAATGAGGGCGTTTATCCTTGCCATTCCCATTCCGTCAATGGTTTTGCCGTCTGTTCCGGCTGTCATGTTGCCTGGTTTCGCCTGTATCCGCTGATATGCCAGCAGATAGAATTGTGGATTGTACAGGTTGCGGTATAACCGCTCGTACTTGTAACTCTTGTTACACGCCTTGGATTTTAGGCTTTCCAACACATTTTCAGGACTTCTCATAATGCCTCACGCACCTTTCCTTTTTATGAATTGGTTGACATCCTGCCTCCCTTCGCCATGTAGACGGCTTTCCCGCCCTCGGACTACTACGGAGGCTCCGTTGCCATGCCGGATATTCAGCGTCATCTTTCTTGGGTTTTTACCCCTTGAAATTTATCGCCTTGCGGCATTACGCATAGCCGGATAGTTCCGACGTTCCAGTTTAGGCAATCTCCAGTTAGACACTTTGGGAAAAGCGTATTGTGATGTCGGTAGTGGGTTTTCGTCCTTTTCCGCTTACTGCGGCCGGCTGTCATAAGTATCGTTCGGTCTGTGTTTACCTGTCACATTCCGCTATGACATACGGCGAATACAACCATCCTGCGCCGCCGGGTCGAGTATCCCGCCTCGGACTGCCCTTAAAGCAGTTTAGCCTTGCTCCTCATTCACAATGTTGCGTCTTGCCGCTCAGTCGTGGGTAGATGGTTTTCCCAACTTGCGATTTTTCCGATACGCTATTGTCCCCCTTGTGGTTTCCCTCCGGGGTAAATCGGATGACGCTAAAGTGACGCTTTTCACGTCTTTGATACTTTTCTTTACCGGCTTGCTAAAGCCGGGTTCCCAAAATGCCCGCACACCGCCTTTGGATGAAAAGCGGCGCTTCTGGACGCGCGATAAATTTCAATCATACGTCCATATAAAATTACTGTAATTAAGACTGATATGATTTTCATACACAGCGAAACAATCATCGTTTCCAATGAAAGCTGTAACAATTCCCCTAATTCCATCGTTTCCATGGCTGTCTCCATCTCTGTAATGGTGGCAGTAATATCAATTGCTGTACTTCCGCCAATGACGCCCGAAGCTGACCTGACCACGCTTTGTCCTACATCAAAAATCGCCATTACAATATCAAAAGTATTGGTTACCAGATATACTGCGATAAATGATTTGAAGAACCATTTAAAAAACATCCATGTGTCCATTTCATGCATGTTATTTCGTTCTGTAATCATACTGATTAATTCATAACATAAAACAAATGTGATGATCAGACCTGCTATCGGGATAATGACCGTTTCAGAAAGGTTTTCAATCATATTGAAAACACTACTGTTCCATGCTTGGGGTGTTTTGCTGACCTCATTTGCAATGGCACCGGTTTTGTCATTGACATCTGTAAACATGGTAGTCAGATTGCTTGATACAAAGCCTGAGAGAAGTTCCCTTATGGCCTCCTCTATCTGTTCAAATAAATCAAACAACCGCTACTCCTCCTATCTTTTTGATTTTTATGCAGCATGACCTCTGTGGACCAGAAGCCATGCTGCGGTGATTAAAACAGACCAGAGAGCAACGGAACAAGTGTTGTACCGATTAATGCAACACCGCCACCTGCCATGAGCTGCTTCATCCCCTGAGACTTTGCACCTGGATTATCGTTACCATAACCTTCCATCAGGTTGATAACACCCCAGATACCGAGACCTGCACCAAGTGCAATTACTAAAGTCTGTAAAACGCCTACTGCGCTCGCAAAAAATGCCATATATTGTCCTCCTTCTTCATAAAAAAATTGATTTTAGGGAACAAAAAAAGAGCTCTGCTGTTCTTAGCAAAACTCTTACCTTTGTTCCGATTATTTAGTTGATTGTAATTCTTCCGAGATATCAATCTCGTGTATTTCTACTGATTCATTTTTCTTTAGAACCAGTTTGTGGCTCATGTACTTTTCAATATCAAAAGCCAATTTTTCATTACTGTCTGAAAGCTCACGATACCTCTTGTGGCGAGTAATATCAAATTTATTGCTGAAAAATGGTCTCACACCACGCAACTGCAAGATACATTTCCCACCGTCCATGACCGCCAACTCATCTCTGGACATCAGATCTTTTCCTGTTTTCTGATAATTGATACCGTAACTCCGGTTGGTTCCTCTCGTGTCCGATGTGTTGTAAAGATCGATGGTTTCTTTACCGAGCATTTCCGACATTTCTTTAAGTGTACTTGTTTCTTTTCCACCCAAGAATAACGTAGTATCATGAGGTAAGCTTCAGCTCATCCTTCGAAAAGGGCTTGCATCCACTCCCTCCCAAACCGCACGTACACCTCTCGATGTATACGGCTTTCCGCTTATCATTTGCGGTGTTACGAATGAATTAAATTATGGCATTCGGGGCATACCACGAGTGTTTTCCTTCTCCTTTTTCGCATGAGAAGTACCCACTCTGTATTTCCCTTTAAATCTTTGAGTTTCTTAACTTGGTGTATTACCAGATTTCTACAGTCTTTTTGGCATAATTCACAAGTATGACGTTCCACTCTCTGTTTGAGAGTGTTAGTCTTGGCATATTTTGAAAACTGCGGAAGCTCGCTTACATTATCAAACTTTGTAGCACATTCCTTCCGTTTATAACCATCCCTGTAGAATGTTGTTGTTTTCATTCCCTGCCTTGTTTCATACGCAACTGTAAATAATTCGTTTCTGCAATATCTCCGCTTAATCTCATGAACTTTCGTCTTATACTTGCACGCAAATGTTTTATACATGCTGTATTTCATTACATTGGCAAATCTCCCTATTTTAAAGGAGTCATTCGCTATGGAGTAATAATTATATAGTCCACGGACTTCTGCATTGTATCTTGCGAGAATTTCAATATCGCTCTGGTTTACCAGTTTTCCCCTATGAAGGGCTACAAATCTCTCTTTTCCGTTTTCGTTGATTTTGATTTTCATTGCTTTGTATTCAATTAACTTACCTACCCATTTTTCGCGTGGAACATACAGTTTAACAACTCCTGTCTGACATCTCTGAACCCTTCCGTTAGAAGCCTTCTGTAGCGTCTGCACTCTTGATACCGTAATGTCGTAACCTAGAAATCTTGCTCTGTCTCCAGTGTGCGTAACCTTTGTCTTAGTGTCTGACATTTCTAATTTCAATGCTTTTTGCAGGAATATTTTCACGTCTTTCTTGATAGCTTCTGCGTCTGCTTTGCTACCAATAACCCCGATGATAAAATCATCCGCATATCTCGTATACTGCACCCTTTTATAATTACTGTCGTTATAGACGTAAGGTGTTGTAGATTTTTCAATCATTTCCAGTTCCTTAAGATTTTTGCATCTGATTTTCTTTTCTTCATCAGACAGACTATCCCATATCTCTCTGCCCTTTTTCCTATATCTGTATGCCTTACCGACACTGGACTTATATGCAGTAGAAAAATGTTTCTTCTTGGCTTCTGTATTGAAGTTTTCTGCATAATTTTCCATAAATTTGTCCAATTCATGAAGGTAAATATTTGCCAGCACTGGACTGACTCCCGACCCCTGCGGCACTCCGCTATAGGTTCTGTTGAATGTCCATTGTTCCATATATCCTGCTTTTAGGAATTTCCATATAAGCTGGATAAACGCTTCGTCATCAATCCTCTTTTTCAAGAGGTCGATAACTACATGGTGGTCGAAACTGTCAAAACAAGCGTGTATATCTCCTTCCACAAACCAGTTCGCACCAGTAAAGGTGTTCTGTATCTGTTTCAGTGCTGTCTGACAGCTTCTGTTTGGTCTGAACCCATGTGATTTATTACTGAACACAGGCTCATAAATACTCTCCAAAATCATCTTAACGACTTCCTGCACGAGTTTATCATCCCCCGACTGAATACCCAGAGGACGTTTTTTACTGCTGTTTTTCTTTTCAATATATTCTCTTCTTGCAGGCTTAGGATGGTAACTTCGGTCTTTTAAGGATAAAATAATCCTCTCAATTCTCTCGTTACCCATGCCATCAATCGTTGTTCCATCAGCTCCGGCAGTCATACTGCCATCATTTGCGTAGATATTTTTATACGCAAGCCAATAAAACTCCGGATTGTACAGATTTCTGTATAATCTCTGAAATCTGTAAGTTTCATTCTTTGACTTTTCCATCAAATTTTTCAATACCTCAGTTGGATTTCTCAATGCCTCTCGCACCTTCCTTCATTTTAGTATTTTCTGATAAGCTGCTCCCCTTCGCCATGTGATCGTCATTAACGTCTCGGACTACTATGGGAGCTGTGTGACCATGCCTGTTACCAGGTTTAGGTCATCCCCAGTTAGTAAATACAGGATTAGCATTCAGTGTTGTCGGCACCGACTTTCGCCATTTATCCGCTGTCTTGCAGTTGCTCTTTCATGAGTATCGCTTGCTTTCATAACTGCGAAATGAAACCAACATGAAAAGCATACGTTTCAATCCTTTTCGTATGCGGGGCACGGGTTCCCCCACTCTGGCTATCGTTTAGGCAGTTTAGCTTTGTACCTCATACACTGATTTTTATTCTTAAATATTCTGACGCATAGGATTAGCGCCTTTCCTATTTACGTTCCAACTGAAACAACAACATGCTACACTCCCCTTCGGGTTTCCCCTCTCGGATAAGTTGTAGAATAATAGGTTGTG
>OMEJ01000157.1_pt1 | contig 78649 bp, 66 predicted proteins | sample 1645361 | NCBI WGS metagenome assembly OMEJ01 (sample SAMEA103958156, study PRJEB25191) | human gut metagenome
TGTCCTCCGGCTTCATGTTGTCGTACTCCACGCCGGAGGGCTTGATGACCATCAACCCCTTTTCCCGGTCCACACCGGACACATTACCCCAGGTGAAGGTGACCAGGCCGTGCTTGGGCAGAAGCAAATTTGCCTCGCATACCTGTTTTTTCAGTTCTTCCAGCATAACGCTGCTCCTTTCCAACGGACGCCGGACCGGCAAAGCGGTCCGGCGTCCCTATGTAAGCTTCTCAGATTCCCTTCAGCTTCCAGGCAATATCGTTGAGGAAGAGCTGCTGCTCCAGGCCCTCCACGGTGGTGTCCTTGCTAATGTGGACAAACTCAATGCCCATCATATTGGCCCAGTCCTTCATCTGCTCAGCAGACACGTCGTAGCTGAGGACGGTGTGGTGGGCGCCGCCGGCGGTGATCCAGCACTCCACGCCGGTGGTGAGGCTGGGCTCGGCCTGCCACATCACCCGGGCCACAGGCAGGTTGGGCATGGGGAGAATGGGCTTGACGCAGTGGATATCCTGGCAAATGAGGCGCAGACGGCCGCCCATATCAATGAGGCTGACCACGATGGCGTCGCCCTCCTTGCCCTCGAACACCAGGCGGGCAGGGTCCTTCTCATTCATACCGATACCCAGGTGGTGGGTCTCGATGCGGGGCCGGGCAGAAGCCAGGGAGGGGCAGACCTCCAGCATATGGGCGCCCAGGCTGTACTCCTTGCCGGGAACCAGGTTATAGGTGTAGTCCTCCATAAAGGCAGAGGCGCCGTTTCCGTTTTCGCCCATGGCCTTCATGATGGCGGTCATAGCGGCCACCTTCCAGTCGCCCTCACCGCCGTAGCCGTAGCCCTGAGCCATCAGGTGCTGGCTGGCCAGGCCGGGCAGCTGCTCCATGCCGTACAGATCCTGGAAGGTGTTGGAGAAGGCCATGCAGCCCTCGGCATCCAGCATCTTCTTCATAGCGATCTCTTCCCGGGCCTGATAGCGAATGGCTTCCAGGTTGTCGGTAGCAATGTCATAGGAGGCTTTATAGGTGTCCATCAGCGCGTCGATCTCGGCGTCGGTGACCTCGTTCATCACATTCACCAGGTCGCCCACGGCCCAGGTATTTACCTGCCAGCCCAGCTTGGTCTGGACCTCTACCTTGTCGCCCTCGGTGACGGCCACTTCCCGCATGTTATCGCCAAAGCGCATGACCTTCAGCTCCTTGCTGACTGCCACGCCCACAGCGGCCTTCATCCAGTCGCCCAGACGCTTCTGGACCGCCTCATCCTGCCAGTAACCGGCGATGATCTTCCGGGGCATACGCAGCCGGGCGGCAATGAACCCGTGCTCCCGGTCGCCATGGGCGGCCTGGTTCAGGTTCATGAAGTCCATGTCGATCTCCTCGTTGGGGATCTCACGGTTATACTGGGTAGCCAGGTGGCAGTAGGGCTTCTGAAGATTGACAAAGCCGTTGATCCACATCTTGGAGGGGGAGAAGGTGTGGCACCAGCTGATCACGCCCAGGCAGTTGTCGTTGTAGTTGGCCTCTTTCACCACGTCAGCGATCTCTTTGTTGGTCTTAGCCGTGACCTTATACACCAGCTTGCAGGGCAGATTTCCGGAGGCATTGAGCACATCGGCCATCTCCGCGGCCCGGGCAGCTACGGTCTCCAGCACTTCAGGACCGTACAGGAACTGACTGCCTACCACAAACCAGAATTCTTTCTCGTACATATTCATGAGAATGACCTCCATTCATTGCCGCAGCGCGGCACTATGTTTTCCCTGTGTTACAGGCACTCCACCGCAGCGCGTTCCACACCCAGCGCCTTGGTATAGTGTGCCAGGAACTGTTCAAATCCGGCCCGGTCTGCCTCATCAGGCTCCTGGGTCGATACCTCCTGGCCGGCAAATACCTTGCTGTCCAGATAGTGCTCCAGGCTCTCTCCTTCATCCCGGCAGGCCATGTAAGCAGCCAGCAGGGCCATACCCCAGGGGCCGCCCTCGCCGGCGGTCTTCATGACGGACACCGGAGCGCCCGCCGCCGCGGCCAGGATCTTCTGTCCCACCACGGGGGTTTTGAAGAAGCCGCCGTGGCCCAGCAGACGGTCTACCGCCACCTGTTCCTGGGCCAGGATATCCAGCCCGATCTTCAAGGTAGCCAGAGCGGAATAGAGCTGTACCCGCATAAAGTTGGCAAAGGTGAGCTGAGCCTGGGGGCCGCGGACCAGCAGAGGCCGCCCCTCCTCCATCTGGGTGATGGGCTCGCCGGACAGGTAGTTATACAGCAAGAGACCGCCGCCGTCCGCCGCTCCCGCCTGGGCGGAAGTGAACATGGCGGTAAAGATCTCGTTCATGTCGGGCTTCTGACCAAGAGCCTCCAAAAAGCCCCGAAAAACCTGGGACCAGGCGTTAATTTCGTTGGTGCAGTTGTTGCAGTGGACCATAGCCACCGGCGCTCCGTCGGGGGTGGTGACCATATCGATCTCCGGGTAGACCTTGGAGAGGGCCTTTTCCAGCACGATCATAGCAAACACGCTGGTGCCCGCCGACACGTTGCCCGTGCGGGGAGCCACCGCATTGGTGGCCGCCATGCCGGTACCTGCGTCGCCCTCGGGTGGTGCCAGAGGCACGCCGGGCTTCAGCGCTCCGGTGGGATCCAGCAGCTTGGCTCCCGCCTCAGTGAGCACGCCCGCGTTCTCTCCGGCGGAGAGGACCTGGGGCAAAATGTCCCGCAGCTTCCAGGGGTAGTTCTTTTCCGCCACCAGGGCATCGAAGGAGTCCACCATAGTCTGGTCATAGTCGCCGGTCTGGCTGTCAATGGGGAACATGCCGCTGGCCTCGCCCACGCCCAGCACCCGCTGGCCGGTGAGCTTGTAGTGGACATAGCCCGCCAGGGTGGTGAGATAGTCAATGTCCTTGACATGCTCTTCTCCGTTGAGGATGGCCTGATAGAGGTGGGCAATGGACCAGCGCTGGGGAATGTTGAAGGAGAAGCGCTCCGTCAAGATCTGGGCCGCCTGGCCGGTAATGGTGTTGCGCCAGGTGCGGAAGGGGACCAGCAGCTCCCCGTTTTTATCCAGCGCCACATAGCCGTGCATCATGGCGGAAAAGCCCATGGCGGCCATGGTGGTCGGCTCCACGCCGTAGCGGCTTTGTACATCCGCGCACAGCTTGGCGTAGGCGTCCTGAAGGCCCGCCCACACGTCCTTCATGTGGTAGGTCCACACGCCGTCCTCCAGCCGGTTTTCCCAGCCGTGGTCGCCCGAGGCGATGGGGGCGTGGTCAGTTCCAATGAGCACCGCCTTGATGCGGGTGGAGCCCAGCTCGATACCCAGGCAGCACTTGCCCTGGACAATTTGTTCCTTGATTTCCATGGAAATGGGCCTCCTTTACTTGTTCTTATCCTTAATCTTGGCAAAGATGCTCTGCAGGATGATGAAGAAGCACAGCAGGGCAGCGGTAAGCACGTTGGGCCAGGAAGAGGCCAGCTTGCCGTTGAACTGGACGATGGAAGCGATGGTACCGTTGATGAGCACACCGAACAGGGTACCGATCACGTTGCCTACGCCGCCGGTAAGCAGGGTACCGCCGATGACGGAGGAGGCGATGGCGTCCATCTCCAGGCCGGTGGCCTGGTTTACGCTGGCGGACATGGTGTTCATACAGTAGCAGATGCCGCCGATGGAGCACAGGAAGGAGGAGAGGATGTAGGCCTTCATCTTGGTTTTCTTCACATCCAGGCCCATCATGGCCGCCGACTGCTCACTGCCGCCCACGGCGTACAGAGAACGGCCGAACTTGGTGTAGCGGAGCATCAGGAAGATGACCACCAGCACCACCAGGGCGATGACTACGCCGATGCCCACATAGGGCATAATCAGCTTGCCGGCCTTGTTGACGGTGCCGCCGAAGGGCAGATAGATGCGGAAGTTGGCCATATCATAGAAGGTCTGGTCAGCCTCAGCGGTGATGGAGAGCTGATCGGTGGAGATGACCGCCGTCATGCCGCGGGCAAAGAACATGCCCGCCATGGTGACGATAAAGGGCTGGATCTCCAGGTAACCCACACAGAAGCCCTGGACCAGGCCGAAGACGATACCGATAACCAGCACCAGCAGAATAATGGTGGGGGCGTTGGCCCAGCCCCAGTTATTCAGGCCGTAGGCGATGATCATACAGTCCATGGCGATGAGAGAGCCCACAGAGATGTCGATGCCGCCGGTGAGCATGACGCAGGTCATGCCGCAGGCCACGCAGATAAGGCCCGCGTTGCTGCGGAAGATGTTCAAAAAGGTCTGTACGGTAATAAAGCCCTTGCTGGCGTAGGCCACGCAGCCCGCCACGTACAAAAGCACAAACAGTACGATGGTGATGAGCAGCAGGGTGGTGTTGCTGTTCATCTTTTTCCGGTCTTTCAGCGCATTTGCCGCTTTCATACGCCAACTGCCCCCTTTACCTCTTTCTCCGCCTGCTTCTTGGCAGACATTTTCTTAAAGTAGGCCTTCACGGGAGGCGCCTGGACGGCCACGATGATGATCACGATGACGGCCTTGAACACCGGGTTGACGGCGCTGGACACACCCAGGTTGTACATGGTGGTGGTGATGGCCTGGATGGTATAGGCGCCGATGATGGAACCGGCCAGATTGAAGCGGCCGCCGGCCAGGCTGTTGCCGCCCAGAGCCACCGCCAGGATGGCGTCCAGCTCATAGTTCAGGCCGATGTTGTTGGTGTCGGCGCTGGTGATTCGGGAGGAGGCCACCAGGCCGGCGATGCCGGCGCACAGACCGCACAGCACGTAGCACAGGAAGATGATCTTCTGGGAGTTCAGACCGGCAATGCGGCTGGCTCTCCGGTTGATGCCCACGGACTGGATATACATACCCATGGCGCTCTTCTTGAGCACAATGGTAACCGCAGCGATGCAGATGGCCGCAATGATGATGGGGGTGGGCACAGGACCGATGTAGCCGCCGAACACGGCGAAGGCGTCATTGCGCACATAGACGATCAGGTTGTTGCACACCAGCAGGCCGATGGCCCGGGCGGCAGTCCACAAGATCAGGGTGGCCACCATGGGCTGGATGTTCAGATAGGCCACCAGGGCGCCGTTGAAGGCGCCGCAGATGCAGCCCATGACCAAGGCAGCCAGCACACCTACGATGAGGGGCACGGCCAGCTCGGTGGCCTGGGGGGCGGCGGCTCCGGCCAGCAGGGTGCAGCACACGCCGGCGCTCAGGGCCATGACGGAGCCCACGGAGATGTCGGTACCGGCAGAGGCGGAGACCACCAGCGTCATGCCGATGGCCAGGATGGCCACCTCGCTGCCGCGGTTGAGGATGTTGATGATACGGCCGTTGAGCATATCATTCTGGATGTAGATCTTGAAGAAATCGTAAAAGTCCCGTCCCTGGGATACATCATAGAAAATGTTGACGCACAGCACCAGCAGCATACAGAAGATGGGCAGAAACAGCTGCTGCTTGGTGAGTTTTTTCAGTTTACTCATTCTCGTTTGCACCTCCCGCGATGGCGGCCATGACCCGCTCTTGGGTCAGCTCGCCCTCCAGCTCGCCCACCTTGGCGCCGTCCCGGAGGACCGCCATACGGTTGCAGGTACGCAGCATCTCTTCGATCTCAGAGGAGATGAACATGATGCTCTTGCCCTCGCTGGCCAGCTGAACGATCAGTTTTTGAATTTCCGTCTTGGTTCCGATGTCGATGCCGCGGGTGGGCTCGTCCAGGATCAGGAAATTGGGGTCGGTGGCCAGCCAGCGGGCCAGGATGGCCTTCTGCTGGTTGCCGCCGGAGAGCTGCTTGATGGGGGTCTCCCGACTGGCGGTCTTGATCTGAAGCAGGTCGATGTACCGGTCGGCGATCTCCTCCTGTTTGGCCCGGGACAGCTGCTTGAACATACCCCGCTTGGCCTGGAGAGCCAGGATAATGTTCTCCCGCACAGACAGGTCACCGATGATACCCTCCGCCTTCCGGTCATCGGGCAGCAGGCCCATGCCCAGGTTCATAGCGTCGATGGGCTGGTTGATCTTGACCTCCTTGCCTTCCACCTTCAGGGTGCCGGTCTGGGCCTTGTCGGCGCCGTAGATAGACCGGGCCAGCTCGCTGCGGCCGGAACCCAGCAGACCGGTCAGGCCGATAACCTCGCCCTTGTGGATCTCCAGATCGAAGGGCTTGATGGTGCCCTTGTGGCTCAGGCCGTGGGCCTCAATCTCCAGGGGCGCCTGAGCGTCATAGGAGAAGCCCTCGGGCTTGATGGAGGCCAGGTCGTCAAAGTCCTTGCCCATCATGGCTGCCACCAGCTTCACCCGGGGCAGCTCAGCCACGGGGTACTCGCCTACCAGGGTGCCGTTGCGCAGCACCGTAATGCGGTCGCATACGGCATACACCTGCTCCAGGAAGTGGGTGACGAACACGATGCCCACGCCATGCTCCTTCAGCTGGAGCATCATTTTAAACAGCTTATCCACCTCGCTGTCGTCCAGAGAGGAGGTAGGCTCGTCCAAAATCAGCACCTTACAATCCATATCCACCGCCCGGGCAATGGCGATCATCTGCTGCAGCGCCAGGGAGTAGTTCTCCAGGTTCTGGGTCACGTCCACCTTAATGTCCAGCCGCTTAACCAGCTCGTCAGCCTTCTTGTTCATCGTCCGGCGGTCAATGGTGTGCAGCGGCGTCATAGGCTCCCGGCCGATGAACAGGTTCTCCGCCACGCTCAGGTTGGGGCACAGGTTGACCTCCTGATACACGGTGGAGATGCCCACCTTCTGGGCGTCCAAAGTGGAGTGGTTTTTCACCGGCCCCTCAACACCCTCTACCCGAATCTCGCCGGCTTCAAAATCATTGATACCGGTAAGGCACTTGATGAGGGTGGACTTGCCCGCGCCGTTTTCCCCCATCAGGGCGTGGATCTCGCCCTTTCGCAGGGTGAAGTCCACATTGTCCAGCGCCTTGACGCCGGGAAAGGTCATGCAGATTCCCCGCATCGTCAGCACAATGTTGTCTTCCATGTCGCGTCACCTCTGTCATTTTTAGGAAATTCAGAATGAAATAGGGAGGACCCCATGTTATATGATATGGGGTCCTCCCTGTGGGGTCCTTATAAAGGCCTCCTCACACGATTGGGGAGGAATTAGTAGGGACGGGCGTCCAGGACCTCCTGGGTCACCTGGATGATGGGCATGGTCTCGCCGTTCACAGTGATCTCAGTCACCAGATCCTCAGCGGCGAACCAGGACTCCTCCATGTAGATCTCCTTCTCAGGAGTCTCGCCGGCTTCCAGCTGCTTGATGACCTCGTCCACGAAGGGAGCGGCCATGGGGTTACACTCGAAGGTAGCGTTCAGGTCGCCGTTCAGGACGTCCTCAACCGCGGGCTTGTTGGAGTCGAAGGAAACGATGATGACATCGCCGTCCACGCCGTAGGACACGCCGGCGGCATCCATAGCGGTCATAGCACCATAGGCCTCGTTATCGTTCTGGCAGATCACCACGTTGAACTGACCAGCGTAGCTCTGGCAGTAGGACTCCATAACTTCCTGGCCGCCGGCCTCGGTGAAGTCACCGTTCTGGGAATCCAGGATGGTCCAGCCCTCACGGTCAGCCACTTCCTTGAAGCCCTCGGTACGGCCGATGGTGGCGGAAGCGCCGGTGGAGCCCTCGATGACCAGGGCGTTGATCTCGCTGATGCCCTTAGCAGCAGCGTAAGCCTTCAGCCACTCGCCGCAGGCAAGACCCTCGGTCTTAAAGTCGGAGCCGACCCAGGACACATACTTGTCGGAGTCGTCGATGGTACGGTCGATCACGATAACGGGAATACCGGCATCCTCACACTCAGTCAGAACGGTATCCCAACCGGTGGAAACGATGGGGTCAACAATGATGTAGTCCACGCCCTGCTGGATGAAGCCACGGATGGCGTCCAGCTGGACCGCGGAGTCGTTGTCAGCGTCGTTGAAGATCAGCTCATAGCCGTTCTCCTCGCTGAACACTTCCTGAGCGGACTTGGTGGAAGCGGTACGCCAGTCGGACTCGTGGCCCACCTGAGCGAAGCCCACTGTGATCAGGTCGCCGTCAGAGCCGGAACCGCTGCCGGAACCGGAACCGGAGCCAGAGCCGGAAGCAGAAGTACCGCCGCTGCTGCCGCAGGCGGCCAGGGACAGAGTCATCGCAAGACCAAGAGTCAGTGCCAACAGTTTCTTTTTCATTTTCAAATCGCTCCATTCTGAATAAGATTTGAATTGATCCGAGATCCTCTCTCCCGGACTTCTTGACTGGAGTATACTCCCCTTCCGAACAACTTGTCAACAATATATACGTATAACTTTTATTTTTATCGCTATAAACAATACAAATCATGTCAAAAGCTATTATAATTTAAGGTACAACTTTATGTACTTTATCATATTTTGTCTTTTTACTTTCATTTCGCTTTATATTGATAACTTTTTTGTCTGAATTATAGGTATGTATTTCACGTAGTTTTTTCTTATTCTTTTGTTAGTTTGAACAAAGCGCAGCGAATTTGCTTTTATATGCCCGTTCGTATTTGTGTATTATCACCGTTTTTGACATCTGTTTTTCCGATGCTTTTCCTTAAATTTGTCTGAAACAAAATCTTATTCTTCCTATTTCAACATTTTCGTTCTACACGTTTCCCCAATAGATACGAACAAATTCGTCAAAACGAGGAATTTGAACTTTTTCCTTGAAATCCCCCTCTCCCGTATGATATGCTATGGGCATCCGGCAGGCCGTTATCCGGCGCAAGGAGGAAATCAGTTATGGCACACAAATATAAACAGGTAGCAGACGCCCTTCGGGCTGACATCCTTGACGGGGTCTATCAAAAGCGGATGCTCCTGCCAACCGAACAGCTGCTGTGCCAGCGCTTCAACGTCAGCCGGCAAACCGTTCGCCAGGCCCTCTCGGTGCTGGCGAACGAGGGTATGATCGAACGCAGGCAGGGCAGCGGCTCCCACATCCTTCCCGTTCGGGAAAATCTTAACGCCCCCCGGCGGACCGTAGCCGTTATTACCACTTATATTAGCAACTATATTTTCCCCTCCATTCTCCGGGAGATTGAAACGGTCCTGTCCGCCAACAACAGCGCCCCTACGCTCTACGCTACCCAGAACCAGATCTCCAACGAGCGGCGTATCCTGCAGTCTCTGTTGGACGGTGAACTTCCTGACGGTATCTTAGTCGAAGGAACAAAAACCGGACTGCCCAATCCCAATCTGGATCTCTATCGAAAGCTCATCAGCCGCGGAGTGCCCATGGTGTTCATGCACGGCATTTATCCCGAGCTGTCCGACTGCCTGTCTGTTTTAGATGACAACTACGGCGGCAGCCGCCAGTTGGTGGAATACCTCTATCAAAAAGGACACCGCTCCATTTCCGGTATCTTTAAAAACGACGACCTTCAGGGGTTACAGCGCTATGCCGGTTACGCAGATACCCTCCGTGATTTGGGCCTTCCCCTGGAGGATCAGCGGGTCTATTGGTACAATACAGAAAGCAAGGACTGTCTCCTCTCCGATGACTCCGCGTGGACTCAGGTCAAGAGCGTCCTGCAAAACTGCACCGCTCTGGTGTGTTATAACGATGAGATCGCCTCCCGTGTGGTCAGCCTCCTTCTGAAGGAGGGGGTACGGATTCCGGACGAGATCGCGGTGGTCAGCTTCGACAACAGCCCTTACAGCGAACTCTCTGTAATTCCGATTACTTCCCTGTCTCATGAAGAATATAATGTAGGCCGTATGGCCGCAGAACAGCTCGTCCGTCTTTTCAACGGACACAGCGGTACCTCGCAGCTGGCTCCCTGGACTTTGATTGACCGCAAAAGCAGCTGAGAGCCGTATATCAAAGTCAATTACTGCTAGTTAAGCACAAAAATCCACCGTTTCCCGTGGGAAAACGGTGGATTTTTCTCGCTCTGCTATGTTACTGTTTTATCTCCCTCACCGGCGGCGGCCCGCCAGCTGCCCTTTCAGCTTCTGACGCAGACGGAGCACCTGAGATACGTGATAGTTGGACACTATATCTTCTGTTGTCTCCCCAGCCGGCGTCTCCCGGCTGACCTTGGCTCCCAGAGCCAGCAGCGCCTGCCGGTTCTCCGGATTGAGCCGGCCTACCGCAGGCATGCTGCACAATGCCGCCAGCTCCACCATCAGAGCCTGGGCCGTATCCTCACAAGTGGAGAGCCGCTGAATTTCCCGCTTTTGCCGCTTGCGCCGCAGCAGCCGCTGCTGAGAAAAAATCGCCAGCTGTCCCTCCAAGGCATCCACTTTCTTTTCCAAATCATCCGCGTTGGGCTGGTGGTCATCCCCATCGAACAGATCCTCCAGGATACGGATCAAGTCGTCATCCAGGCTCTCCATCATCTGACGGATTGTTCGGCTGTTGTCATAGGGAAAGATCAGAGTATTCACCAGCATTCCAATGGCCAGCCCGATGGCGGTATCCCAGATGCGCCCCAGGGAATAGGAAACGGCCTCCACCTGGGGGTTGAGACAGATATTGACCAGCACCAAGCAGGGCAGTACCGGCACCAACTTCAATTTTAAGTGGTGATAGCTGGTGATGATCACTATAATACCAATCCCCACACCCACAATTCCAGGCGGGTGGAGCGCCATCAGCGCCATAGCCAGCAGCGCTCCCACTGTCACCCCACAGATCTGCGTCATGCAGGCCAGCAGGGAGGCGGTAAAGGTGGGGCCTACCGCGGAGATGGCGCCAATGGTGGCGAACACCACTTTTGCGGTGCTGGCTCCGTAATATTCCACCGCCATCAGGGAGAGGGTCACCGCCAGGGCTGTCTTAATAGTACGCATTCCTACGGGAACTTTCTTGAGCAGAGTTTTGGGAGAACCGTTCATAGCAGCGCCTCCTTTCCCAGGAAAGCAGAGCAGGGGAGAGGCGCTCTCTTTCCACGCAGGTATGTATCAGTTTTCCCTTTGCTGCGCTCAGTATAACACAGCCCCACCACCAGGACAACCGCTTTTCCCTCGCCCGCTTGACAGTCTTAAAATGCCTGTTATAATATCTCATAACATCACGTATTGCTATTTTCTGCCCTGGAAAGCGATAGTTTTTGTCCGGATTTGGACCTCGTCCGCGTGTCGCGGCCGGGTTTATGGATTCCATCGTATTCGCTGCGCTCAGGAGAAAGCGCTGGCGGTATTACCGCACATCGCCGATGTGCTTCATGATACCGCTGCACGCTTCCCCATACACATTTGTATCGCTGAACAGGCAAAGAAGGGAGGAGAGCTTTTTGATCGTCTATCGGGAGCTCTCCTCCCTTGTGCGTGATTTAGGGATTCCCGCCAAGACCTTGTACGGCGTGAGCAACACTGTGGAAACACACTACCACAAGGTCCAGCTTCCCAAACGGGACGGCGGCGTTCGGGAACTCTCTGTGCCCGATCCCATTCTCAAGCACATTCAGCGGCGCATCACGCAGGTCCTGCTGCTTCCCATGCCCATTTCCCGCCATGCCTCAGCCTACCGCTATGGCGCAAGCACCCTGCGCAATGCCGCGCCCCACGCAGGGCAGCCCGGAATTTTAAAGCTGGATATCCGGCATTTCTTCGACAGCATTCTCTACTCCACGGTCAAAGAGAAGGCGTTCCCGCCGGAAATCTACGCCGAGCCGCTGCGGATCTTGCTGGCCATGCTCTGCTACTACCGGGACACACTGCCTCAGGGCGCGCCCAGTTCCCCGGCCATCACTAATATCATCATGGCACAATTTGACGAGGAGGTAGGCGCATGGTGTCGGTCCCGTTCCATCCGCTACACCCGTTACTGCGACGACATGACCTTCTCCGGCGCTTTTGACCCCAGAGAGGTCAAAGCCTTTGTCTCCCAAAAACTACGCGAGATGGGCTTCTTTCTCAACGAGAGCAAGAGCAAATATCTCCCCGCCGGACAGCGGCAGACCGTCACCGGCCTTGTGGTAAATGAAAAGCCCGCTGTCCCATCCAATTACCTGCACAGCCTGCGGCAGGAGCTGTACTTCTGTCAAAAATTCGGCGTGTCTGACCATATGGCCCACCTTGGGATTAAAGAATCCGAGGCGCACTATCTGGCCCACCTGCTGGGCCGGGTAAACTATGTCCTGCAAATCACGCCCGGAAAAAAGGAGTGGGCACAGGCCCGTGCCTGGCTGCTGGTCCAATTGTCTTCCTTAAACGATTCTTCTCCTGTTATTTCTTGACTTATTCTAAATAACTTATATTTTCTCTCAGAGTCCAAAGATTGCCCAGTTATCTCCTGTGAGGGAACCTTTCCTTTCAATGAACATAGTCATACGCTCTCTATTCGCTATAAATAGCTGGCTTATACTTGGCGCATAGCCGTCTTTCTTGACAGACTGAAACGGCGTGACCCGCAGGTCACGCCGTTTCTACACTCTTTAGTATTAAATTGTGGGATTCCTCCATTTGATTCAGCTTTTTCAAAACACCGGCCATCATAACCCCTGCCACCAGTAAGGTAATCACGTCTGCAATAGGCGCAGAGTACAGCGGTCCCATGACTCCCGGCTCTACAAACATCGGGAATATCAGGATCAGAGGCACGCACAGGATAAAGTCCCGCAGCAGAGAAAGAAGCATGGACTGTACCGGCTTACCCAGGGATTGCAGGAAGATGCTGATAGACTTATGGATACAGCACAGCAGGATGGTGGAGAGATAGATCCGGAAGGCATAGGTTGCAAACTGGTTGTATAGATCACTCTCGCTGCCGAAGAGAGAGATGATCTGCACCGGGAAAAGCTGAAAGGCCAGCATGGACACCAGACCGACCACAGCCTCTGCCAGCATCATCGTCTTAAAAATTTGGCGGACCCGCTGACCGTTGCCCGCGCCGTAGTTATAGCCCACAATAGGCTGACAGCCTGCGGCAATGCCTACGACAAAGGCAATGACGATTTGGAACACCTTCATCACGATGCCTACCACGGTCATGGGAATGTCGGCACCATACTCAGACAGAGCGCCGTATTTTACCAGGGTGGTGTTCATCACACCCATAATGATTACGATAGACAGCTGGGTCAGCAGACTGCTGATACCCAAAGGCAGGATCTTTCCCAGCAGACCGCCCCGAGGCAGAAAGCTCTCTTTGCGCAGATGAAAGGAACGGGCGTGAAACAGGTAGCCCACTCCCAGGATGGTGGAGACGATCTGACCGGCAATGGTAGCCAGAGCCGCACCGGAAACACCCCACTGCAGCACAAAAATCGCAATAGGGTCCAGGATCACATTCAGAATACAGCCCACCAGGGTAGACAGCATGGCAAATTTAGGACTGCCATCCGCCCGGATAATGGAGTTAAGGCCGTTTGTCACGATATAAAAGGGAATGCCGATGATAATAATATTGAAATAATCGATGGCATAGGGGAGATTGTTCTCGGTGGCACCAAAAGCCGCCAGAATCACATCCCGGAACAGGACAAACAGCACCACCAGCACCACACTGCAGATCAGCAGCAGGGTAATCGCATTGCCCACGCTGCGGTGGGCGCTCTCGGTGTCATGCTTGCCCTGGCAAATACTCAAAAAAGCTGCACAGCCGTCACCGATCATCAGGGCTACCGCCAGCGCAATGACCGTGATAGGAAAGACTACATTGGTTGCACCGTTGCCCAGATATCCTACGCCCCAGCCAATGAAAATCTGGTCCACAATATTGTACAGGGACGAGACCAGCAGGGAGAGAATACAGGGAACAGCAAATTTCAGCATCAGGCCCCCAATCGGCGCCTGAGCCAGATAACGGTTGGATGTTTGCTCCATAGATTGACCTCCTTGACACAAAACAAAACAAAGCATCAAAAAGGCGGGTCCCCAAAAGTGTGATAACCACACTCGGGGACCCGCCCATGCAATTGTGAAGGTATTATAACACAAACAATTTGTGCCGCGTAATTGTGTCTTTCTCTAAATCTTCACCCTACGATACAGGCGTATGTGTTTAATCTTTTCCTAAGTTCAATATCCATGTTTCTAACCCTTTATTTTTACGTTTTTACTATATCTCCTGTGATACAAAACCACCCGGCGCACCATACCGATGCGCCGGGTGGTTGTTTCCTTTATAAATTGATGATCAGGCTGTTTACAGCTTCACCTTTACCACGCACTTGCGGCAGTGGGCGGGCTTCTCCGCTGCAATCCCAGGGGCGTGGGCGTCGCCGGGGAAGAAGACGGCAAACCGATCTCCGGTGAGGGTGATTTCATCCACCGGTCCGCGGTAAAACCAAATGTCGCTGTCCGGGCGGCCTTCCACTTCCTCCACCATATCCTCCAGAGGCGCAATCCCGATCTTTTCCTCCCCCTCCACCAGGAACTGGATATCAATGTAGTCCCGGTGGGCCTCAGGGGTGTCGTTGGCCGGCTTACTGTCGTAGGACTGGAGGGAGAAGAAGAGATCTCTCCCTTCTACTTCATACAGCTTATCCTCCAGGGTGGAAAAGTCGGTGGTACGCAGCAGCTCCAATCCCCGGTAGAGGCGGGGGAAGATACCTTCATACCGCTCCAGATGCTTCAGGCTGTCATAGATCATAATGGATCGACTCCTTTTTCGTCCACGGCCGGACATTTTCCGCCGCTGTACCAGATCAGCCGGTAATCTCCGAGATCTTCACCTTGCGGTCCTCCCGCAGAGAGCGGGTGGCCGCATCGGCGGTGGCGATGGCGGCCCGGGCAGCCTGGCCGGTCATAAGGGGCCGGAACTCGTCGGGAACGGGCTCGCCGTGCATGATGCCGTTAAAGTACTTCATCTCATTTTTCATGATGCCGTGCAGCCACAGGGGAGGCTTCTTTCCGGGGTGGCCGTACTGGATGGCGCCGTCCATCTCAGTGCTGTGGTAGATGTGGGTACGGTCGTCGTCCTCCTCCTTGGTCTCGTGGACCAGGTAGTGCTCCTCCTTGCCGTCCTTGGTCTTCACCGTCATGCCCACATTGCACATATCAATGCGGATGGCGCCCTCGGTGCCCTGGATGAGCACATAGTGCTCCGGCCAATGGAATGCGGAGCCGTACTCAATGAGGGCGTAGGTGTTGTTGCCGAACTCCAGGTTCAAGAACAGCATATCGTCCTCGTCGCCGAACTGCTCCCCCTGATGGGCCACATTGCCGCCGGTCATGGTGACCTCGGTGGCGGGACCCATGATGAACTGAATGCAGTCCACCTCATGGATGTGGTGGTACAGGTGTCCGCCGGATTTGGCACGGATCTTTTTCCAGCTGATCTCAGGCTGCGGCTCCTCCCAGCCGTTGCGGGCGGAGTGGGCATAGAGCACCCGGCCGATCTTGCCCTCAGCAATGAGCTGCTTGGCATGGCGCACGCCCCGGAAGAAGTTCATGACATGGCCGGCCATGAAGATCACGCCGTTCTCCTGGGCCGTCTTGACCATTTCGTCACAGTCGGCATAGCACAGGGCCATGGGCTTTTCACAGAAGACATGCTTCTTATGCCGGGCGGCGGTCAGCACAGGCTCCTTGTGGAGGTAGTTGGGAGTCGCCACCAGTACCGCGTCCACGTCAGGCCGGGCGCACAGGGTATCCAGATCGGTCTCCACGTCACAGCCGTACTCCTTGGCGATGGTCTCTCCGTTTTCCGGGTCCAGGACGGCCACCACCCGGGCGCCTTCCTGCTCGTTCATGATGCGGCCCAGCTCGGCGCCGAAGTATCCCACACCCACAATGGCGTAACCGATGGTCTTCATAGTATGTAACCTGCCTTTCTTATTTTACCGCGCCGTCGGCCAGTCCGCCGGCAATTTTGTTTTGGATCATACAGAAGAAAATGATGGAGGGGAGAACCACAATGGCGCTGGCCGCCATCATGGAGCCCCAGTTGAGGATGTCTGCACCCTCCAGGGTCTTGACCGCCACCGACAGGGTGGTCTTGGTGGAGCTGCTCACCAGCAGCAGGGCGTAGAGGAACTCGTTCCACGCGTTGATGAACACATAGATGGCGGTGGAGACGATGCCGGGCCGGACCAGAGGCAGCACGATGCGGGTGAATACCTGGAACCGGTTGGCTCCGTCGATCCGCCCCGACTCCTCAATGTCGATGGGCACCGTCTTGAAAAATCCCACCAGCATCCACACTGCGTAGGGTACGCTGAAGGACATGTACACCAGCACCAGGCCCACCCGGCTGTTGGTCAGATGCAGCACATTCATAACCACGGCGTAGGGGATGACCAGCATGATGGAGGGGAACATGTAGGTGGTGATCAGGATCTTGGTCATGATGTTGCCCAGCTTGGGGAAGAAGCGGATGATACCATAGGCGGCCAGGGCGGAGATAAAGGTGGCGATGACCGTGGTACACAGGGCAACGATCAGGCTGTTTTTGATGTTGACGGTAAATTTCAGGGTAAACAGGACGGTTTTGAAGTTTTCCAATGTCCAGTCAATGGGCAGGAAGGTGGTAGGATGGGCCAGCATCTCTCCGCTGGACTTGAAGGCAGAGACCAGCAGCCACAACAGGGGGAACACCGAGATGACGGACAGCACGATCAGATAGACATAGGAAAAACAGCCGCCCGGAGAGAATTTTTTCCGTTTATTCATCTTAGCCATCCTCCTTCTCCCAGCGGTTGATCACCGAGAAGTACAGCACGCACAGGATGATCAGGAAGAGCAGCAGCAGGATGGATGCCGCCGAGGCCTTACCCACCAGACGTCCGGTCCAGCCGGTGTCGTAGATGAAGATGGGCATGGTGGTGCTGGCGCCTGCCGGACCGCCGCCGGTGATCATGTAGATGATATCAAAGTTGTTGAACACCCACACGGTGCGCAGTACCACCAGCAGGCCCACCACGGTGCGGATGTGGGGGGCGGTGACATACCGGAAGGACTGCCAGGCGTTGGCGCCGTCGATCTGGGCCGCCTCGTACTGGTCCCGGGGAATGGTCTGCAGGGCCGCGTACACGTTGACCATGATGAGCGGCGCGCCAAACCAGATGTTGATTCCCACCAGGGTGGGCAGCACCAGGTCGCTGTTGCTCAAAAACTGGATCAGGCCCTCGGTCAGGCCCAGATCCTTCATCATGGTGGGAATAAAGCCGTAGATTCCGTTGAGCAGCCACTTCCAGGTCATGGCGGTGGCAATGGCCGGGAACGCCCAGGGAATGATGGCGAAAATGCGGAACATATTTTTGGCCACGTTGTTCTTTACCCGGTTGAGGCACAGCGCCCCAATAAATCCCACGATAACCTGTCCCAGCACGCTGCAGACAGTCCAGAACAGGGTATGACCAAAGGCGGTAAAGAACTCCTCGTCCTTGAGCAGGCTGATGTAGTTCTGAAACCCGATTACATCAAAATCCGGACGGATCATGGTTTTGTTGGTAAAGCTGTATACCAGCGTGGACAGCAGAGGATACACCAGCAGGCAGATCACGACCAGCATAGCCGGACCGACAAAGACCCACCGGGTCACCTTGCTTCCATAGATGCCGCCGGTGCGGGCGGCATGGCTTTTTGACTTCATAGGGGCACCTCCCACTCTCCCTTTGAGAAGCAGGGGCGGGAAGAGTGTTCTTCCCGCCCCTTCATTTCGGTTGCGAAGTTGTTACATGACCATGGTGCTGAAGATCTCGTTGAGTTTGTCTTCCGCCGCCTTGGCTGCGGTCTCCACGTCGGTACCATTGGTGATGATGTCCTGGAACATCTCCTCAATGACGCCCTGGCTGGTCAGCAGACCGGCCTGCGCGCTGGGACCGTGCTCAAAGCCGATGGCACTGCCCTCATCCACCGCCTTGGCGATGACAGCGGCCTCGTCAGAGAACTGCTGCACGATGGGGTTGGACAGGTAGGTCTCGTTCTGGTCGATGCCCTTGATGGCGGGCAGCATGCCCACGGGAACGGCGGCCAGGAAGTTGAGGTAATTGTCCTCCTGATACAGATACTCGATGAAGGCCTGGCAGATCTCAGGATGCTCGGAATTCTTCCAGGTCACCAGAGGAATGTGGGTAGCCTCGGCGCTGTAATAGGGGTCGCCCTCCTTCAGAGTGGGCAGGGGAGCGCAGGAGACATACTGCAGCAGGTCAGGGCGGTTGGACTCCACGCCGCTGATCATAAAGCCGGAGTTGAAGTCAAAGGCCGTGGTGCCCTGATAGTACAGGGTGGCATGGTCGTTGACGGTGTAGTTGATGGTCTCGGCGGGGGAGCAGTTCTTATAAACCTTGACCCAGAAGTTGATGCCGTCAATGGCCAGGTCGCTGGTGAGGTTGGCAGTCAGATCGTCGTTGAGCAGGCTGCCGCCGCCGGAACGGACGTAGTAGTTGAGGTAACGGGTGCACAGCAGGTCGTTGGGGCTGCAGGAGAAGCCGCAGCCATACACGCCGTCCTTGGTCAGAGCCACCGCAGCGTCATAGAACTCATCCCAGGTCTTGGGAACCTCCAGATTGTTGGCCTCCAGCAGGTCGGTGCGGTACCACATGACCTGAGCGTGGGAGTAATAAGGTACGCCGTAAGTAGCGCCGTCCATGGTCATGTCGGCCAGAGCGTTGGCAGAGAACAGGTCCCGGCCGATGGCATCGATGGTGCTGTCCATGGGTGCCAGCACGCCGGCATTGAGCATTTCCACGACCTCGCCGGTGTTCTGGGCGGTACTGATGTCGGGCAGGTCGCCGGTGGTGATGCCCGCGTTCCACTTGGTGTTGAAGTCGCCCCAGGCCATAGTCTCAATGTTGATTTTTACGCCGGGGTTATCCTTCATGAACTGGTCGGCAGCCGCCTGGATGGCCTCCATACGGGCGCCCTGAGTAAACGAATGCCAGAAGGTGATTTCTCCGCTGAGCTCACCGCCGGAGCCGGAGCCCGAGGGAGTGCCGGAGCCGCCGGAGGAGGTTGCGCCGTTGTTACAACCAGCCAACAGGGAAAGGGAAAGCGCTGCTGCAAGGGAGATGCAAAGCAATTTCTTCATGTTCCAATCCTCCATTTCTGTTTTGTTTACTTTTACTATGTTTACAGTATATATTGGAGGATATTGTTTTACAATATGACAAACCACCTAATACTAGCATAATTCAGTCATTATTTGCTCGTTTTATTTTGACTATTTTTTACAATCTGTTTTTTAATATCTTATTTTCTATTGTGCGTTTTTCCTGTATGCCTGGGGAGACACCCCGAAGTTCTTTTGGAAGATCCGGGAGAAATAGTTTGGGTTCTCAAATCCAACCTGATAGGCGATGGATGATATCCGGTCGTTGGTCACCAGCAGCCGCCGGGCCGCCACCGTCAGGCGCAGGTCCTGAATAAAGTCGCTGGGCGATTTCCCGGTGTGCTTCTTAAACAGCCTGCGCAGGGTGGAGGGGCTGACATTGACCATCTGGCACAGCACCTCTGAGGTATAATGTTCGGTAGGGTGAGTGACGATGTAGTCCACCAGCACGTTGATCCTGGGGTCCTGCCGGTAGGCCTCCAGGTCTTCCTCTTTTTGAAGCGTGCGCTCAAAGGAGTACTCCACCGTCGGCCGCTCCATGCGCTGAACATCCCCCGCCACCTGGTCTACCAGCCAGGCCACGATCAGTTCCAGATTTCCACGGATGTGGAACACCTTGCTGGGGTTCTGGCTGGTAGCGTTCCGGTACACCTCCTGAAAGTGGCGCTCCATCTCATCCTGCTGGCCGCAGTTGTTTACCGTCTGGATACGGTAATACTCCTGCAAAAAGTTGTCGGTAGCCAGCTGGGTGGTCACCTTAAACCGGATGCTGATAAACTCAAAGTAGTCCTCCAGAGCGTGACACTCCAGATAACATCCCTCCGGGATATAGATGACCTGCTTTTCATGGACGTAAAAGCTCTTCCCGTTCAAAATAAATTCCGCGCTTCCTTTCAGGATATAGCGCACCATGGTATATGGGATATAGCTGTTGGGATAGATCCATCCGGACCGAAATACATAGCGGTCTACATATAAAAAGTTAAACCGCATCGCCGTATACAGGGCGTGCTCGATCTCCACTTCATCGTCCCCCTTTTGTGTCAGGCCGCTTTTCTTCATTCTAGCATCTGCTGTATCGGAACTCAAGGCTGCTCCCATGACATAAAGCGGGCATCCATCCCGATTTTTGTGGGAATGGATGCCCGCTTTTCGATTTGCAGCAATCAATATTCTCTCTGTACGATCTTTTTCTCGCTGAGAATGGCCTCTATGCGTTCCACATTCTGTGTGGACTGCGGCGCCGTCCGCCGTCCCAGCTCCGCCACCAGAGCCTCAATTACCGCCATGAAAACCATATCTCCGCTGGGATGATTGACGGAATTGGTGTCAATCACCGCCTGGGCAAATTTAATAATGGGGTTCAAACTGGTGTTGGTCACCAACGCCACCGGGATTCCCAGCGAGTGGCAGTATTCTGCTACCTCAATGGTTTTCCTGGTACAGGGCCAGGCAGAAAACACCAGCAGAACATCCGTGGACTTCATCTTCAGTCCAACCCGGTCATAAATAAACTCCGTGTCATTGCTCAGCTGAATCACCTGGGGATGGAATGTGCTCAAGGAGTACTCGCAGTACAGCGCCAACGCCTTACTGGAACGCAGTCCAATGGTGAAGATACGGTCAGCCTGGAACAGAAGGTCCGAAATCGCCTGAAACTGCTGGGTATTGGATGTGGTACACAGATTCTGAAGAACTTGCATTCCATCGTTGACCACCCGGTAGAGCAGGTTATTTCCATCTTCGGTCTCTTCGTTATGAAAGGTTTCTTTTAAGCTCAGGTACGACGTGGTTGTACGCATCAAAGATGCATCGAGCAGCTCCTTTTTGAACACGCTAAAGCTAGGACGTCCCAGCGTCTGAACCAACCGCATCACCGTAGTGGTACCCACACCTGCGGCTTGGGCCAGTTCCGCTACCGTCATAACGCCAACTTGCTTATAATTCAGCGCCAAATAGGTACAGAGCTTCTGTTGCTTTTTCGGCAGCAGATCCTTTATGCGCACGATTTCATCCAATATATTCTCGGCCATTAAAGATTCACTCCGCTCTTTTTTGTAGAAAAAAATGGGAAACGCTTACTATAGACACAGAATACTATGCTTCTTCTTCCGCGTCAATAGCAGCCGGCATTTATCTTAATAATCCTAACCCTCTTCCTTTCTTTCTTTTTTGTTCGGAATGCTTGTTCCTTTTTATTGTAAAAAGGAACAAAATAGGAGCATATATTCTGTATAAAAGAACAAATATTCCTTTTCTAATAAAAATAGGTTGACTTATTCCTTTTTGGGTGTAGAATATAGCCAAGGTTAAGACCTGATCCCAAACAAAATACAGCACTATATTCAGAAAGGAAGCTTTTGATTATGCAGCAGCGTGAAGTAATCTTCTACAGCGAAGGTACCAAGATGGTAGGTACCATTTACCTGCCCGATGACTACAAGGACGGTGAGAAGCGTCCCGGCATCATTGCCAACTCCGGCTGGACCGGCCTGAACAAGGTTTATCCTGCCATGTTTGCCCGCCAGATGACCAAGTTCGGCTATGTGTGCATGGGCTTTGACTACCGTGGCTTCAAGCCCTCCGGCGGCATCAGCGGCATGGATAAGTACACCACCCTGGAGATGGAAGTGGACGACGTGAACAACGCCGTGACCTTCTTCAAGCACCAGCCCGAAGTGGACCCCAACCACATCGCCCTGATCGGCTGGGGCGTGGGCGGCGCTGTCTGCGTCAATGCCGCTTATCGCGACAAGACCGTCAAGGCCGTAGCTACTCTGAACTCCTTCACCGATGGCCGCCGCTGGATGCGTATGGGCATGGGCAATGATAAGTTCTACAAGATGCTGCGCACCCTGGAGGAGGACAAGTATAAGCGGGTCAGCACCGGTGATCCCGTCCTGCGTCACCCCTATGAGTTCTATCCCAACATCGATGAGTCCGGTGATTTCTACACCGATCACACTCTGAAGGAGCTCAACGGCGGTCTGGAAGAGTCTATCGGCGGCGACTACCAGGAGCCCTTCCCCACCCCCATGTCCTCTGTCATTGCCGAGTCCTTTGTCCGCTTCAACGTACAGGACATTCTGCCCAAGCTGGCTCCTGACTGCGCTGTCTTTGTGGGCCACGGCAAGTATAATGAGCTGCATGACCGCGAGGAGGCAGAGGATGCCTATAAGCTGGCCAACGAGCCCAAGGCTTTGTACTACGTAGAGGGCAAGCACAACGAGTGGATGTTCGACGGCGACCCCAAACTGGAGGGTCTGTGCCAGGCAATGAACGATTTCTTCCTGGCTCATATCTGATTCATTGCTGTAAAACCAAAACTGAACAGATGAACGTGCCTCCGCAGATTTAATTTAATAATTAAGATGCGGAGGCACATTCTATCCGGCTGACTCTCTGAGCCTTGGAGAGAGACTAACAAAGGAGCGCGTAAAATGGAATATAACTACATGTCATTTTTAATGGATTTTTGCTTTATGTCCCTTTTGCTGGTCATTGCTCAGTTTTTAAGAGCAAAAATCAAATTTTTTCAGATGTTCTACATCCCGGCATCTTTGTTAGCAGGCATTATGGGGCTTTTATTAGGTCCTCAGTTTGCAAATATCATTCCTTGGAGCGGCCAGATTGGCTCGTATGCGTACATGCTGGTCTGTGTGCTTTTTGGCGGTCTGTTTTTGGGAAAAAAGGAGAAGATCTCGCCCAAGAAAATTTTCAATAAAGTGGGCGATTCCTTCTGTGTCAATATGGGCGCTGAGTTCTTCTGCTTTGGTATCGCATTGCTGGTCGGTGGCGCGCTTATTATGGTCATCTACCCCCAGGTGTTCACCGAAATTGCAGTTCTTATGCCTTCCGGATACTGCGGAGGTCACGGATATGCTTCCACGATCGGCACAGCGTTAAATAATCTTTTAGGCCGCACAGACGGTGTTGTCATTGGTCAAACATTTGCCACTATGGGACTTTTGACCGGTCTGTTTGTCGGCATTGCCTGCATCAACTATGCTACCCGCAAGGGGGCAACCCGTTTAGTGAAAAGCGCCCAGGCACTCCCCGAAGATTGCCGGACCGGAATCATTCCTGCGGAAAAGCAGGTCTCAATGGGCAAGGAAACTATCAATCCCATGTCTATGGATCCTCTTGCCTGGCACTTGGCGTTAACTCTAATTGCTACCTTGGCAGGCTACAAGTTTTATGACTTCTATAAACAGTACCTGCCTCAGATTGAACTGCCCGTTATGTGCTTAACCATGATTGCAGGTGTTATTTTACAGAGTATCTTAAATCACACCCCCTTTAAAGATAGTGTAGACGAGCACGTAGAAGGTCGGATTGGCAGCATGGTAACCGACTACTTGGTTGGTTTTGGTGTTGCCTCCATCTCCATTACCGTAGTTATGGAATTTATTGGTCCCATTGTTTTGCTGTGTGTACTTGGGGCTCTGACTTCTTTGACCCTGGTATTCGTTGTGGGCCGGAAGCTTTTCCGCAATTTCTGGTTCGAGCGTTCTATCTTCGTATTTGGCTGGACCACAGGCGTAGTGGCCATTGGCCTTACTCTGCTGCGTATTGTCGATCCCGAGGCAAAGAGCGGCACATTGAGTGATTATGGATACTCCTATACTCTCCAGTCTGTTATTGAGGTGTTTATCATTGCACTGGTCCCCATTATGGCAGTTTCGTACGGTTGTATTGCCACAGGTGCTGTGCTGACTGTAATTGCCTTGGCGCTGTTCTTAACCGGAGCTAAGGTCTTCGGCGTCCACAATCAAAAAATGGATGAGCTACGTGAGGGTGAGGCAGAAATTATTGCCACAATTACAAACAATTAACGTCATCCCTCTTTATACGGTACTCACCCAACAACAGCGTAATATGCCGGATTTAAAACTGAATGATATGGGTCATTCAGAAAGAAAATAACAAAGGGGCGATCTGACAGATCGCCCCTTTATCTCTGGCCTAAATTGATAAGGAGGAAATCATGAACCAGAACAAATTACACCAGGAAGCAAAATCCTTGCTGGTAGGCGGTTATGATCTACATACCCACACCATTCCCTCCCATGTCTCCCGCTCCCTGGATGATTTTGAGCTGATTGAGCAGGCTACTCTCGCCGGGATGAAGGGAGTTATGATTAAGTGTCACTATGAACCCACCGGGGCCCGGGCGGCATTGGTAAACCGCAGGATGCCCACCGGAAGCGCAAAAGCATTTGGCGCAATCCCCTTAAATCACCCAGTAGGAGGAATCAATCCGTATGCGGTCCACAGCGCTCTGAAGATGGGGGCCAGTATGGTCTTTATGCCCACCCGCGATGCAGAAAATTGTCTTTTGTCCGGAGACATGCCCGGCGATTTCTTTCGTCGGCCCGGTATTTCCCTGTTGGATGAGTTCGGTTCTTTAAAACCGGAGGTATACGATGTGATGGATGTGGTCAAGGAGTATGATGCTGCCCTGGCTACCGGACACATCAGCACAAACGAAAGCGTAAAGCTTTGTGTGGAGGGACGTCGCCGCGGAGTACGTATGGTTTTGACGCATCCAGAGTGGGATCGTACAACAGTCTCTCCTGAAACACAAAAAAGTCTGGCCCAAATGGGGGTCTGGGTAGAAAAGTGCTGGTATAACGTAGGGGAAGGGAACTGCTCCATAGAAGAAATGGCGTCACACATCCGTATTGTCGGTGCAGAACACTGCTTTCTATCCACAGACCGGGGACAAGCCGGTCGGGAGGCCCCCGTCGAAGGAATGACTCGCTTTGTTTCTCAGCTACTGCAACAGGGTATCACGACGGACGAAATCCACACCATGCTATGTGTCGTTCCGGAGTATGTATTGGACATTCATAAATAGTGTATTTCTTTTATTCTATCGTTGTCATTTCATATAGAAATAATTTATGACACCATACTCCCTCATCCTTCGGCTAGTCTCCTGTTTATCTATTGTATAGATTATCCGCAATCCGATTCAGTACACCCTGTAACTGACTATGCACTAAGAGGAGGACCGGATCCGTGAATAACAGCAATTCGACAGTCATGATTTTTGATGAGAACAACATCTGGAAAATTCTTTTTCGCATTGCGCCTCCCGTTATGCTGGCCCAGCTCATCCATGCCATGTACAATATCGTGGACAGCTACTTTGTGGGCAGATATTCCGGCGACGGACTGACCGCTCTGTCGGTAATTTTTCCAGTCCAGCTTATTGTCACTGCTCTGGCAGTTGGAACCGGGGTAGGCGTAAATACGCTGATGTCCCGGGATTATGCCAGAGGACGGGTACAGAGAGCAAACCGAACCGCCGGAACAGGCGCTGCTTTGGCGGTGATTAGCTGGGTCATATTTGCTGTACTGAGCAGCCTCTTTATGCATCCCTATGTGGCAACTTCCGCTGAGTCCCCGCAAGCAGTGGAGTATGCAGTCACCTACGGCCGCATCGTATGTATAGGCAGTTTGGGTGTTTTCTTGGAGAGCATCTGGAGCAAAGTACATCAGGCTGGCGGAAATATGCGCCTGCCCATGTTGGCCCAGATTTCTGGTGCACTGACCAACCTTTTGCTGGACCCCATCCTCATCTTCGGACTTGGTCCCATTCCTGCCCTGGGAGTAGCTGGAGCCGGCTATGCCACTGTGGCAGGCCAGGTGGTAGCCGCGCTGATTACCTCTTCCGCTCTGCGCAGACCGCCAAAGCTGCGCGCCTTGAGCCGGTATGCCCGGCAGATCTATAAGCTTGGCTATCCCTCTATTTTTATGCAGATGCTGTACACCGTGTACATTGTGGCGCTCAACGTAATTCTGGCTGGCTTCTGTGATGAGGCAGTCACAGTACTGGGACTCTATTATAAGGTGCAGTCGTTCTTCTTTATCCCCATGGCCGGACTTCAAACCTGCATTGTTCCCCTATTGAGCTATACCAATGCCAAGGGAAATTACCGTCGCTGCCAAGCTGTCCTGGTGGATGCCACTCTTCTGGCCATGAGCTTTATGCTGATAGGAGTAGCCTGTTTTGAACTGATTCCCGATCGTCTGCTGTCTATTTTCTCTCAAGACGTCCGAGTTTTGGAGATCGGCGTCCCGGCCTTCCGTATCATTGGGCTGAGCTTTCTTCCCGCCGTTCCCTCCTTGATGACGCCGGTATTTTTCCAGGCCATCGGCAAGGCCATTCCCAGTGTAATTCTGGCTCTGACCCGACAGATTTTTTGCCTGATTCCAATTTTCTGGGGACTTTCCCAGTTTGGCCTGGGCTACTCCTGGGGCGCGTTCCCCATTGCCGAAACGGTAACCGGAAGTGTTGGCTTGCTGCTCTACCTGCGCCAGCGCAGAGAATGGCAGCTCTACGGCGCCAGAGACTCCAAGCAGAAGCAGAAAGGACGTATTTCCATGAAGATGATTACCGCCATTATCAGCAAGAAAGACTCGGACGAAGTGTGCCGTGCTCTCAGCGAGGGTGGATACTACTTTACGAAAATGGCCTCTTCCGGCGGATTTCTCAGCTGGGGCAACACGACACTGATCATTGGAACTGAAGCCGACCGGGTCAAGCCTGCCATTGAGATCATCCGTTCCAACTGTTCCAAGCGGGTAGAAAACATTCCGTCCACCATGCAGCTGCCCGCACATTCAGTTACTGCCAACACCGAGGTTGTGGTTGGCGGAGCCACTATTTTCGTCACCGAAGTGGAGGAATTTGAGAAAATTTGACCATTTTTTCAATTCCGGCATAAACCATGGCAATCATGCTGCCGCTGGACTATATTCTTTCCACCTCAAATTAAAGCAGATTTACTGGTGTCCGATCCTGTAAACGCGCAGAACGCTCAGCATTTTTGCCAAATTGAATCATTCAATTTTCTCTGTTTAAATATGCAGATTGCGATTGACACCTGTTCCAATCTTCGATATAGTAAATTTGTCCGATATAGATAAATAATTTTCTAAAATAGGAAAGCGATGATTTTAGAATGGGGGAAAACAGCAGTTATCTGCAGACTGTGGGTCGATCCTTGGAAATTCTGGAACTGATCGGCTTATTTCCCGGGCTCACATTAAGCGAAGTGGCCCGACAATGCAATATGAGCACCACCGTGGTCTACCGGCTTTTATATACCCTTACTGCTTCTGGTTTTTTGCAGCAGGAGCCGGGAGGAAAGCGGTATTTTCTGGGTGACAAGGCGCTTCTCATTGGGGCACAAAGCCTGGATAACCGAGAAGTCAAGCGGATCGCCCAGTACTACATGTGGGACTACTACGAGCGCACCGGCGAACACTGTATTCTGACGATTCCCTGTGCCGGACGCAGTATTTGCATTGAAAAAATTGGTTCCATCCGGGATACTTCCAACTCTGTGCGTTCCGGCGGGATCTATCCCATGCACAAAGGTGCCTCAAACCGTGTGCTGCTGGCCTTTTTGCCGCCTCATGAGCAGCAGCGCTATATGGACGGGTTATCCATGCACGGCTCTGCACGGCAAACACTGGAAGCCAAGCTGGAGGAGATCGCCGCGTGCGGCTATGACTTCAGTGAGGGGACCCTTACCCCTGGCCGTTTCGGATTGGGTTTCCCCTTGTTTGACCGCAGCCAAAATCTCGTGGGGGCCATCAGCACCGGCGGCTATATCTCCGAGCTCACCGATCAGAGCAAGCAGACTCTGGTGCGCAAGTTTGGAGAGGTAGCGGAACAAATCAATCTGGCTATGGGTGCCTTTCCAAGTATGGAATAAAGCAAAACGGGCATACGCCCGCTTTGTTTTCCTTTTGTTTTTCCGCATATAGAAAATATTTTCTTATTATTGAAATATACGGCGCTTTGCGCCTTATTTTGCCCCCCGTGTTTTCCGGATATCGGAAACTATTTCCTATGTTCGTTCATTCCCTCACAAAAAGAGGGATGGAGGATAGAAGCATATTACCGAGGAGGGACCACAATGCAAACAAAGGAAGAACGCAAGAAGCAGTACAAACAAGAGACCTACATCTCGGCTTTTGAGCCCGGAACCTTGATCCCCGGAATTCTCATCGCCTTTTTGGTAGGCGCCGTATGTATGAACATCATCGGCAAATTGGGAACGACACCAAACACATCCCTGCTGGGAGCCATCGTAGCCATGCTGGTGGCCCGCATCCCCCTGAATGCCTGTCTGAAATACTGCAATCTGGAGCGCCAGAACTTGCTTCAGACCATTGCTTCGGCAGCTGGATTCTCTGCGGCCAACTGCGGCTTTATCGCTGTGGCCATGCTTTTCCTGATGGGGGAGGCCTCCTCCATTCTGATGATGGGCATCGGATGTATGATCGGCACCTCGGTCTCTATCTACATCATCGGCCGCATCTATGACTCTGCCATCTTCCCCGCCCAGGGCGCCTGGCCTCCCGGAGTGGCTACCGCTACCGCCATTCAGGCCGGCGACGAAGGCGGCAAAAAGGGCCGCCGTCTGTTGGAGGGCCTGGTGGTCGGCGTTGTGGGCAGCTACTTCAAGCTGCCGGTGGCCGGTATCGGCATCGTATTTATTGCCGATATCATTGCCATGACCGGTCTGGGCATCGGCCTGATCCTCCGTGGCTACTCCGAGCAGCTCTTCGGCTTTAACATGGGTGCTTCCAACATCCCCTCCGGCGTCATGATCGGTGCGGGCATGGTGGCTCTGGTCCAGTCTATCATCACTGTACTCCGCGGCCACAAGAGCGCTTCTGCCCAGAAGATGGAGATCACTGTCTCTCAGGACTCCGCCAAGAAGAGTCTCGCTTTGGCTCTGGGCCTGTTTGTGGGCGGCGCCGCCATTGTCGGTGCGCTGACCGGTATTTTCACCCAGATGCCTCTGGGTATGTCCGTGCTTTGGGTGCTGTGGGCCGGCTTCTCCTCCGCCGTGGCCATGGTGCTGGTAGGCATGGCTGCCATGCACTCTGGCTGGTTCCCCGCCTTTGCCATCACCACCATTTTCATGACTCTGGGTATTCTCATGGGCTTCCCCGCTCTGCCCGTGGCCATCCTTACCGGCTATGTCAGCTCCGTCGGCCCCTGCTTTGCCGACATGGGCTATGACCTGAAGACCGGCTGGATCCTCCGCGGCAAGGGCGCCGATCCCGCCCGTGAGATCCAGGGCCGCAAGGAGCAGGTAAAGGTAGAGATGCTGGGCGGCATCATCGGCATCCTGGTGGTGCTGATGTTCGCCAACATGTATCTCTCTCAGGACATTATGCCTCCCATCAGCTATACCTTCGCCGCTGCCGCTCAGGCCGGCGCGAACCCCAGCCTGCTGCGGGAGCTGCTGCTGTGGGCCATCCCCGGCGCCATCATCCAGATCATCTTCGGCACCAAGATGGTGGGCGTCCTCTTTGCCACCGGCCTGCTGCTGAATAACCCCATCTACGGCATCGGCGTGCTGCTGGCTGTGGTAGTGCGTCTCATCTTCGGCACCGAATTTATGGAAGTGCGTGACTCCGGTCTGATTGCCGGCGACGGTCTGTACGGCTTCTTCAGCAATCTCATCCGTTCTATGCTCATGTAACAGGTTTTATGATCTTGGAAAGGAAGCGGTAACCATGCAAACAAACTCCACCCGTCTCACTGCCCAGTCGGTAAGCTGGGCTGCTCTGGGAGGTTCCATCCTGGGCGGCGGCGGAGGCGGCTCGGCGGACACCGGCGCGCAGACCGGCAACCTGGCCGTTGAGTTCAGCGACCTGCACTTGACCCCCATTGACGCGGTAGACCCCGACGCTATCATTGTCACTGCCTCTATGGTAGGCGCCCCAGCTGCCAAGGAGAAGTACGTCAGTCCCGCAGACCTGCTGCGCTGCGTGGAGCTGTTCACACAAAAAACCGGTCTGAAGCCGGGCGGCATTGTCACCAACGAAAACGGCGGCGGTTCCACCTTCAACGGCTGGCTCCAGGCCTCTGTGCTGGGCATCCCCTTACTGGATGCCCCCTGCAACGGACGGGCTCACCCCACCGGAGTTATGGGCAGCCTGAACCTTCACCGGGACCCCAGCTATGTCACCACCATGACCTGCGTGGGCGGCCGGGAGGAGCTGGGCCGCCATGTGGAGTGCACCGTCACCGGCTCCATCACCCACTGTTCCAAGCTGGTGCGGGCTTCCGCCGTGGAGGCGGGCGGTCTGGTCGCCGTGGTGCGCAACCCGGTATCCGCCCAGTTCTTGCGGGAAAACAGCGCTCTGGGCGGACTTTCCCACGCCATTGAAACAGGCCGGTGCTATGCGCAGGGCCTGGAGCGTTCCGTGGACTACGCCGTACATGCTGTGGCCGACTTTTTAGGCGGCCAGGTACTCACCCGCGGCACCGTAGAGGACTATCAGCTGCGCAGCGAGGGCGGCTTTGACGTAGGCACCGTAAAGGTGTGCGGCTATGAGATGTCCTTCTGGAACGAGTATATGACGGTGGACGGCCCCGATGGAGAGCGGATGGGCACCTTCCCCGACCTCATCATGACCTTTGACGCTCAGACCGGACGTCCCACCCCCACTTCTGATCTGGCGCCGGGGCAGGAGATCTATCTCATCCGCACCAGCTATCGCAACCTGAAGCTGTCCGCCCCCATGTTTGACAAGGAACTGCTGGCCGAGGTGGAGGGCATCATCCACCGTCCCATGCTGGCTCACGTTGATTTTTAATTTATTGACAGGAGGTTTTTCCCATGCTTATCAAGCAAGTAATTGAACTCATCGACATTCTCGATTCTCCCTCCGCCTCCGGCGCGGCCGTGGAGCAGTACCTGCGCGCCATCGATCCCCAGGCCAATATTGAGGTCTACGCCCTCCAGGGCCCCAAGGGAAAAACCGACATGGTGAAGGTGCGCATCCCCGGCACGCGGGGCAAGTCCTCCGGCGGCAGCGCTCCCACCATCGGCCTGCTGGGCCGTCTGGGCGGTCTGGGCGCCCGGCCTGAGCGCATCGGCTTTGTCTCCGACGGCGACGGCGCTCTGTGCGCTCTGTCGGTGGCTGCCAAGCTGCTGGACATGAAGGTAAAGGGCGACCATCTGGAGGGAGATGTGTTCATCTCCACCCACGTCTGCCCCAACGCCCCCACCCGTCCTCATACCCCCGTTCCCTTCATGGACTCCCCGGTGGAGATGGCTCAGGTCAACCGGGAGGAAGTCACCGACGAGCTGGACGCCATCCTCTCTGTGGACACCACCAAGGGCAATAAGATCATCAACACCCGGGACTTCTCCATCTCTCCCACCGTCATGCAGGGCTACATTCTGAAGGTCAGCAGTGACCTGGTGGACCTCATGGAGATCACCCTGGGCAAGCCCGCCCACGTCTTCCCCCTCTCCCAGCAGGATATCACCCCCTATGGCAACGACCTGTATCACCTCAACAGCATCCTGCAGCCCGCCACCGCTACCAAAGCCCCGGTGGTAGGCGTGGCCATTGCCACCCAGACCCCGGTGCCCGGCTGCGCCACCGGCGCCAGCCACTTTGCCGACATCGAGGAAGCCGCCCGCTTTATGCTGGAGGCCGCCAAGGCCTTTGGCCGCGGTGAGCTGTCCTTCTACGACAAGGAGGAGTTTGCCCGCATCCAGGCGCTCTATGGCGATATGAGTCACTTCCAGGGCTTCGGCAAACAATAACAGCTATGCGGCCCTGGTCCATCCAGGGCCGCATTTTGCAAAAAGGAGGGTCTTCTACTATGATCAAAGTGGGCGCTATTACCATCGGCCAATCTCCCAGAACCGACGTGACCCAGGACATTCTCCCCCTGCTGGGGGACCAGGTAGAGCTTCTCCAGGCCGGCGGTCTGGATGGTCTTACCCGGGAGGAGATCGAAGCCTTTCAGCCCGGCCCGGACGACTATGTATTGATCTCCCGCCTGCGGGACGGAAGCTCCGCCGTCTTTGCCGAGCGTTATATTCTCCCCAGACTGCAAAATTGCATTGACCAGCTGGAGCAGCAGGGTGTAGAACTAATTCTGTTCCTGTGCACTGGAGATTTTCCTGCCGTATTCCACTCCAAGGTGCCTCTGATTTTCCCCTGCAAGGTCCTTAACGGCCTGGTGCCCGCTCTGGCCGTCCGGAGCAGGATCGCCGTTGTCACCCCCACGCCCCAGCAGGTGGCCCAATCGGAGAGCAAATGGAGGGAATATGTTTCCCAAGTCACCGTGATTCCCGCCTCTCCTTACGGAAGCCCCGAGGAGCTGGACCGGGCAGCCCGTCAGGTAGTGGAAATGGACGTGGACCTGGTTGTGATGGACTGCATTGGATACAGTGCAGAAATGAAAGCCAAGTTCCATGAAATTTCGGGAAAGCCAGTCATTTTGTCCCGCACCTTGGCCACCCGAGTTCTGATGGAACTGTTATCTTGAAAGCGAGGTATATTATGAATCTGGTAGAAATCGGAACCCGTGTGCTGACTTCCTGCATGGATGTAAAAGCGGGGGAGACAGTGCTGGTGGTGACGGACGACGAAAAGTTTCAGATCGGCCAGGCACTGTATGAAGCAGCTAAGGAACTGGGCGCAGACGCCATGCTGGTAACTATGTCCCCCCGCGAGGTATCCGGTCAGGAGCCTCCCGCCTCCATTGCCGCCGCCATGAAGGCCGCCGATGTGGTACTGTGCCCCATGAGCACTTCCATCACCCATACCCGCGCCAAGATCGAAGCGGCAAAGGCCGGGGCGCGGATCGCCACCATGCCCAATATCACGGAGGACATGTTCCGTCAGGGCGCTATGACTGCGGACTACGATACCGTGATGGAGCTGACCAACCGGGTGACTGAGATGCTCACCCAGGCTTCCACCGCGCGCATCGAAAAAGACGGCCATGTACTGACTCTGGATCTGGCCGGCCGCCCCGGCATTCCCAGCCCCGGCGTGTACCGGGAAAAGGGCCAGGCCGGAAATCTTCCTTCCGGCGAGGCCTACATTGCCCCGCTGGAAAGCGGCTCCAACGGTTCTATGATCATTGACGGCTCCATGGTAGGCATCGGTCTGCTGGAGTCCCCCCTTCAGGTGCAGGTAAAGGACGGAAAACTGCAGAGCATCCAGGGTGCCGAGGCTGAAAAAGTAGGCTTCCTGCTGAACAATGAGCGCAATGCCACCCTGTGTGAGCTGGGCATCGGCACCAACTACGCCGCCAGACTGACCGGCGTGATCCTGGAGGATGAGAAGGCCTATCAGACCGTGCACATTGCCTTTGGAACCAACATCGGATTTGGCGGAACAAATAAAGCGGACTGCCACATCGACGGAATCATCAAAAATCCTACGCTCTACCTGGATGATGTCCTGGTTCTGAAAGACGGCGCTTTCCAGATCTGATATCAAACATTGCGCATTGCCTGATCCATATGTTGACCGCAGAGGGTATGCCGCCACTGTGGAGCAGGCATAGCATTGGCCCAGTCCTTTGAAAAGCAGAATATTCCTTCGGTGTTATACTCACTGTTATGAGTAATGTCTGAGAATATGAGGTGTTGATATGCATACAGTCTGTTCCAGTGATGTCCTGACCCAATGCAGCTTGGCCCAGGCAGAGTATCAGGATTGGATGAACCAAGGGCTCAAGCTGAACATGGCACGTGGCAAACCCGGTCGGCAGCAGCTGGACCTGGTTTCCGGCCTTCTCACCGCATTGACCGACCCTGCAGAGTGCTTTGACGACGGCATCGACGCCCGGAACTATGGCGAGATCGCCGGTTTATCCAGTGCAAGAAGTCTCTTCGCAGAGCTGCTTGGCTGTCTTCCTGAACAGGTATTCGTGGGCGGTAACTCCAGTCTGACCCTGATGTATGATACCATTGCAAAGGCCATGACCCACGGTCTTCTGCACAGCGAACGGCCCTGGAGTCAACAAAAGGGGCTCAAATGGCTCTGTCCCGCTCCCGGCTATGACCGGCATTTCAAGATCACAGAGTCTTTCGGATTTGAACTGATTACCGTGCCTATGACGCCGGAAGGCCCCGACATGGATGTAGTGGAGCAGCTGATCCAGGACCCGTGCGTGAAAGGAATGTGGAACGTTCCGAAATACTCTAATCCGGATGGAATCGTCTATTCTGCCCAAACCGTCCAGCGCCTGGCCGCTATGAAACCTGCCGCTCCAGATTTTCTGCTGATGTGGGACAACGCTTATTGCGTACATGAGTTTGAGGGGGAATTTCTCCCCTTTGCCGATATCATAAGTCTCTGCGCACAAAATGGAAATCCGGACATGGTATTTGAATATGCTTCCACCTCCAAAATTACCATCCCGGGTGCTGGTGTGGCATGCTTTGCCTGCAGCCAGGCAAATATGGAGTATATGCTCCGGCTGCTGGATGTCCAGGTCATCAGCTATGATAAGGTCAATCAGCTGCGGCATGTTCGGTATCTGAAAGACAAGGCCCATGTTTTAGACCTCATGAAGCAGCATGCCGAGATTTTAAAGCAACGGTTTGATGTGGTAACAAACACCCTGGAGAAGGAAATCGCACCACTGGGACTGGCCACCTGGAATCGCCCCAAAGGCGGCTACTTTGTTTCGGTAAACACCCTTCCCGGACTGGCTAAACGCACCATTCAGCTCTGCAGGCAGGCTGGTGTGATCATGACCAACGCAGGGGCCACCTTCCCCTATGGCATCGACCCAAAGGATCAGAATATTCGCATTGCCCCCTCGTATCCCTCTGTGTCTGAACTTCAGCAGGCCATAGACGTATTTTGCTGCTGTTTAAAGTGCGCCGCCTTTGAACAGATGAGCCAAAACAGCTAACCCCTGTCTTCTCATTTTCCCTCTCAGTACACGCTATATTTTGAAAAAAGCGTACCGGATCATCTTTTCCGGTACGCTTTTCTCTTCTTTGGTGGCTATATCGTCCGCTGTCAGCAGCAGACACTCTTCCCGCCAAAGGCCGACAGATACTCCGCCAGCGCGGCTGCTTCCTGCTCCACCTCGTCATAAAAGCGGGCAATATGGAAGCCATCTGCCGCTCCATGGTGAATTTCAAAGGAGAGGGGCATCCTCATGCGGCCGCCGTCCAGCTCCGCTTTTCCCCAACTGATCATGGGCGCTAGAAACAGGCCGTCCCCGCAGAGGTTAATATCCAAGGCAGAATACTTGATCCACGGCAGGCAGGAGACGCAGAATGTATTCTCCGGCATCCCCGGCACGCGGTAGCCCCGGTACTCCTTGCCCGCCGCGATATCTTCCCGGCACCCGCGGTAGAACGCTTCAAAGTCCGGCTCCCATCGGGACCAGATGCAGGTAAAGGTCTCGTCCTCTTCGTGGAAGACCAAGTGGGAGGGGAAGACCTCATCCCATTGCACCAGCTTTTCCTCCTGAGGCAGATAGGCCAGCTTAAATTCGCCGTGCCGGTTGATTACCTTGCAGATCACATACAAAAAGGCAATGTAAAAGCTTCTGCCGCAGGTTTTTGCCGCAGCCCGAAGCCGGGTGACGTCCACGTCCTTTGTGATGGACACAAAGCACTTTGCCTGTTGGGTGAAATGGAGATAGTGCTCCTTGCGTGGCCAGGTCTCCAGATCAATCTCTTGATAACCCATGGTCAATTCTCCTTTAGAAAAATACTATATTGTGACTCTGCCTGCCCGTCCCGCTCCTTGGGGAAGACCTCCACAAAAGTCTTGTAAAAGTCGTATAACTCTCCATCTTCCCGGGCACACAGCAAAAACCGGCTGATAACGGCTCCCGTCCGGTACGACTTCTGGATATAGGTAAGCTGCTGCTGCAGGTTATTTTTATAGGGCTGGGTATGTTCTTCTCTCATCAGGCACGCGGCATAGGTGCCGCCGCAATTCTGCCATAAAATCTGCTCGGGCGGAAACTGGTCCAGCTGCTCGGCCGGCACCGTCAGTCCCCGGTGCTCCTGCTGCAAACAACAGGAGTGCTGTACCCGGGAATAGAGATACGGATTTCCGATATACTGGCGCAGCTTGTCCTGCTCAATCAGGTCAAAGGAGACGATACATTCCGTATCAATCTCCTCGATGGCGTAAGGCCGCGTTCTTAACCGCTCCACCTCGTCAATGGCCGCCAGATGGCAGCGCAGTTTTTCCATCCGCAGCCGCACCTGTTCCTGCAATGCCACCAGCTCGCCCATTTTTTCTTCCAGCAGCTCCCTGTGCTGACCGGGCGTTGTTTGTTCCATGTCCCGGATCTGCTTGAGGGGAAGCCCCAGGCTTTTATAAAACACAGCATCGGAAATGGCCATCAGGTCGGACACGGAATAGGTCCGGTACTGATTCTCCTTATTTTTGTCCGGCGCCAAAATCCCACATTCTTCCCAATACCGCAGCGTGGATGGGGCCAGATCAAAAAAGCGGGCAATCTCTCCAATTTGAAACGTTTTTTCCATAACATCACCTATCTCAGTGGTTGTTATCGTATCATATGTCCTCTTGACCTTCAAGGGCCTTGAAGGTTTACAATGACATCCGGAGGGATTGGAATGGAAAAAACCTTGATATTTTCTTCTGCAAGTGAGGTCCGGTTTCGCGCGGTTCTGCGTTTTATTGTCCCAACCTACCTGACTTCCTTGTTCAATACATTATATACCATTGTGGACGGCATTTTTGTCTCCTCCTATGTGGGCACCAACGCTCTGGCTGCCATCAACATCGTATACCCCATTGTCAATGTGCTGTACGGCATCGCCCTGATCTTTGCCACCGGCGGCAGTGCGGTAGCCGCTCTGCTCATCGGCTCCAGGCGAGAGGAGGAGGCCAACCGCGCCTTTTCTGTCAGTCTCATTTGCTCTCTTCTTCTGGGATGCGGGATCTCCCTGCTTTTTGGACTGAATCTGTCTCCTGTGCTGGACTGGCTGGGGGCTACCTCCGCCACCATGGCAGACTGTCAAACCTACGCGATTTGGTGGCTGATGGGCGCTCCGCTAGTCATCGGCAAGGAATTGTTCACCTATTTCATTCGGGTGGATGGAGCGCCTACATACAGCTTTCTGACCGCGCTGGCCGGTGGGATCTGCAACATTGTGCTGGACTATCTGCTGGTGGCCCGGCTGGACATGGGCATCCAGGGTGCTGCCGCAGCAACTATTCTTGGACTGCTTCTTTCCTTCTGCATGGGCATATTCTATTTTGCCGCACGGAAAAAAATCTTTCGTTTTACTACCCACGGTCTGACGGCCTCTCTGGCCTCCCGCTGTATGGTCAATGGCGTCTCAGAATGTGTCAATCAGCTGGCCATTGCCATTACCACAGTGGTATTTAACCGCACCGCCATGGTCTTCGCCGGAGAGGACGGCATTGCGGCAGTCTCCATCATTATGTATCTGCAATTTTTGGTCATCGGCATCTACTTTGGGTTCTCCATGGGCATCGCACCGCCCCTTGGCTACGCCTACGGTGACGGACAGCGGGATGTCTGCCGGGTTTTGGAGTCCTATGCCCGACGCTTCTTTACGGTTGCTCCCTTTGTTTTATATGCCATGACCTACTTCCTGGCTCCGCTGGGGGTGAGCTTCTTTGCCCAGCCGCAAAGCAGTGTCTACACTCTGGCTGTCTCCGGGATGCGGCTGTACGGACTTGGCTTTCTCTTCTCGGGCATCAGCATCTTCTGCGCCATCCGCTTTATGGCCTATGGAAAGGGACACCTGTCCGGCATCATCACTTTTCTGCGCTCCTTTGCCCTGCTACTTCTGTTTTTGACGTTGCTCCCAAAGCTGCTGGAACTCAACGGTGTCTGGCTTGCGGTCCCCTTTGCCGAGGTTTTAACCTTATTGGTTGCCCTGGGCGTCACATATTTCGACGAAAAGCAGGAAGAGAAATAATGAAATGTCTCTATTTCTCGCAAAGCATACGCATTTTCAAAAGGAACTCCCCACAGTTTGCACCACACCGGCAAACTGCGGGGAGTTTTTACATGCAGACGTTTTCTTATGTGAAGTTAAACACGGTCATCAAAATCAGGGAGATAACAGAGAAAGGAATATAGATCAAGAATGTAAACTTGGTCAATTCCTTCAGATATCCGAAGAAGTCTACACCAGCCAAGTTGCTCATGGCATAGTTGATGCCTTCCCAAGGAACCAGAATACCCAACGCACCGGTACCAAATACATAGCTGGACACCATAACCTGGCGGGGGATTCCCAGCAGATCAGACAGTGGGCTCATGATGGGCATCATGGTAGCGGCCAGGCCGGACATACTCTGGACCAGCAGCATGCAAACAGCAGAGATGACAAACATGACCAGAACCGATATGATCTTGGGCATTTCCATAAGAGAGCCGGAGAGGAAGTGGAGGATGGTGTCCATCGTATTGCTGTTCGTGAGAATGGTAGTGATCACGCGAGAAGCACTAATCATCAACACGGCAGAAAGGGTAGAAGCCATGCCCTCCATAAACTTAGAAATCATCTCATTGACGGACAAACCGCCCACCAGAGGGATGACAATGCCCATATACAGGAAGACGGATGCGATCTCGCCGAACCACCAGCCGTGCTGCAGCACGCCATAGACCACCAGGGCAAACCCGGCCAGCACCATCAGCAGCACCAGCATGGAGCGCTTGCTCATGCCTTCCAGCTCATCCAGAGCGGAGGCACCGTACATCTCCCGCTTTTTGCAGTCTGACTCATAGCAGATGGACAGTTGCGGGTTGGCCTTTACCTTAAAGGCATAGCGCAGAATATAGGCGGAGGTCAGCGTCATCATGATGCCCCAGAGGATAAAGCGGACCGCAATGCCGGACATCATAGGCACTTCCGCCAGCGCCTGTCCCACACCCAGGTTGAAGGGGTTCAAAAACGGGGTAGATGCGCCGAAGGCCACGGCAAAGTGTACGACCATCAGTCCCACCATGGAGTCAAATCCCATGGAGACGGTCAGCGGGACCAGCACCAGAATAAAGGGGATGGTCTCCTCGTAGAGTCCGGCCGCGGCGCCCGCCAGTCCAAAGGCAAACACACACACGGGAATAATGGCATAGGACTTGGAGCCAAAGCGCTTTACCAGCGAGTGAATGCCCTGGGTAATGGCCCCCGTGGCAATGATGGCGGTAAAGGCGCCGGAGCAGATCATAATCAGAAAGCTGATATCCGCCGCTTCCACCGCGCCGTCAAAGAACGCGGTCCAAAGCTGCAGGAACCCCTGGGGATTCGAAGGGATGTTATGGAAGGATTCGGGGTCCAGAACCTCACGGGTCTCTCCGCCCAGGGCGCTGATGGGCACCTCATAGCGGTCATAGGCTCCGCCTGGAATCACGTAAGTTAAAAGTGCAAAAAGAACAATGATGACAAATACAATGGACAGGGGGTGCAGGTTGGAGATAAACTGCCACTTCTGCGTAGGGTCGGGAAGGGTCTGGGGCGCATCGGGAGCGGGATCTGCTGAGCTGGGACGTTCCGTATTGGGCTTCATAACACACACCTCCGACAAATAAAACGGCATCACAGTGCCTCTTTTTGTACTGTGTGAATAAAATTATTCACACCCGTATATTAAGGCTTTTTTTCTTCACTGTCAATAGAATTATTCAAAATAGATAAAATTGAATTTTAAAAATCATTTCTACTTTGCAACATGACGGCAGAAAAGAAAAAATATTTAAGCCGGAGGAAAATAGTGCTATAATAAATAAAAAAATTTATTTGTGGTGAGGACGGCTATGGAACACGAAACAATGAAGCAACGCATCAAAGAAAAATACGATACGCTCTCCTCTCAGGAGAAAAAAGTTGCCAAATTCATCATCGACAACTATCAGCAGTCCATTCTGCTCTCCTCCTCGGAGCTGGCCCAGCAGTCGGGCGTGAGCAACACTGCGGTGATCCGTTTTGCAAAAGCCCTGGGCTTCCACGGATTTTTAGAGTATAAGCGGGAGATCCGCAAGGAATATGTCCCTGCCCAGCGGGTATATGCCTCGTTGCCTTTGATGGACCGGGACAACGACTACGTCCATTCCTATTTCCACAACCTGAATTTAGATATCCAAGCCTTTTTCCAGCACCTTCCCCTGGATATCTTTACAAAAATGGCGGAAACCATCATCCATTCCCGCCGCGTGTACCTGATGGGCTGCGGCTCGGATGAAGTTGTAGTCCATTTTTTGAAAAACTATCTGAATGTCATGGGCATCTCTTGTACCGCCGTCACCGAGGAGGGCCTGGCTCTGCGGGAAAAGATGTTCCTGTTGTCTCCCGAGGACTGCGTCTTTGTGGTGGCCTTCCCCACCATGACCGAGAGTGAGCGGTGGGTGAGCCGCTACGCCCACCGCAAGCAGGCCACACTGCTGACCCTCACCGACTCAGAGATCACGGCAAAGCAGCTGGGCGCAGATCTGTTTGCAGTGATCAACGAGCGGGCAGATACCTTCTTCAACTCCTATGTGCTGCCCATGGCATTTTGCAACGGACTGCTGCTGCGCATCTTTGAACTGAACCAGGATCGGGCCACCCAGGCCATGAAGGAATACCAGGCTTTGTTCGAATAAAAAAATTCATATAATTTATTCTAAATTTTATTATTTACTTTCTTTGAAGGGCTGTGCTATACTCGTCTCACGTAGAAACAAAAAAATTCGAAAGGGACGAGGTGTTTTTGGTGGAATTAACAAAGGACAGCCTGTATCAAACCGTAGATGCACAGTATCAGGCACATAAGGATTCTTTCGAGGAAATCTCAGACTATATTTTCCGACATCCCGAAGTGGGGGGAGAGGAGATCCAGTCTGCTACGTATCTGACCCAGGTACTGAAAAAGTATGGCTTTTCCGTGTCGAACCCTGCGGTACAGCTCCCCACTGCCTTTGTGGCCCAGTATGGAACCGGCACCGGCCTGACCATTGCCTTCGTCGCCGAGTACGACGCCCTGCCTGGCTTTGGCCCCAACGGCGGTCCGGGACACGCCTGCGGACACAACTGGATCGCCGCCTCCATGTGCGCCTGCGCCATCTGTATGCGGGATGCTGCGGACAAGCTGGGCTGCTGCATCCAGGTCATCGGCGCTCCCGCGGAGGAGACCTTTGGAGCCAAATATGACCTGATTCAGGCCGGAGTGTTCCAGGGGGTGGACTTTGTTTTCCAGGCCCACCTGGACGAATTCAACTCGCTGGAGACCCTTTCTCTGGCCATGAACTCCCTGGAGTTTGATTTCCACGGCTTCCCGGCCCACGCCGCCCAGAACCCTGAGAAGGGGATCAACGCCCTGGACGCGGTCATCATTATGTTCAACAGCGTCAACGCCATGCGCCAGCAGCTTCCCCAAAGCGCCCGCGTCCACGGGATCATTACCCACGGCGGCACGGCCACCAACACCATCCCGGAGTTTGCCCAGTGCCGGTTCAGCATCCGGGCCAAAACCAAGGGATATCTGGCCGAAATGCGCAGACGGCTGCTGAAAATCGCCGAAGGCGCCTCGTTAGCCACCGGCGCCGGTCTGAAATACCGGGACTACGAGAACCCCTTTGACGATATGATCAACGTAAAATGCCTGACCTCCCTGTGTCAGCATCACTTTGAGGATCTGGGGATTGGAGGCTTTGTCCCCGAGGAGCAATATCCCGGCTCCGGCTCTTCCGACATCGGCAACGTCAGCTACATCTGCCCCACCGTATACTGCGAGATCGCCCTGGAAGGCGAGGGCGACCCTGTGGTAGTCCACGAAAAAAGCGCTCTGGCGCTGGTCAACTCCCCCCGCGCAAACAAGCTCATGGAAAAAGTTGTACGGGCCTACACGTACAGCGCCATTGATCTGTGTCTGGATGACAAGCTGTGTCAGCAGGCCAGGGAGGAGCACCGGAAAACCGTGGAAATGCACCAGTCGGAAGAGGTATAATTCCTCTTTCGCTGTTCAGGTGAGGGAAGGAGTCGTATGCAGTCGTATCGTTTTATTCTGGATGTGGCACTGATCCTGTTGACCACAAAAGTATTTGCCATGCTGACCAAGCGGGTGGACCTGCCTCAGGTGGTGGGTTCCCTGATTGCCGGCATGATTTTCGGCCCGGCGGTTCTCGGCCTGCTGGAGCCTACCGAGTTTTTGACTCAGGCCGCCGAACTGGGCGTGATCGTCCTGATGTTCGGCGCAGGCCTGCAGACCGATATCCACGAACTCAAGCGCTCGGGCGCCGCCTCCTTTTGGATCGCGGTATGCGGCGTCTGTGTCCCGTGGATCGGCGGCTTTGCCATTGGCTGCTTTTATAACCAAGGGGCCGGTTCCTTCTGGGAGAACGTCTTCCTGGGCACCGTGCTGACCGCCACCTCCGTCTCCATCAGTGTAGAGACATTAAAAGAGATGGGGAAGCTCTCCACCCGCTCCGGCAGCGCCATCCTGGGCGCCGCCCTCATTGATGACGTTTTGGGTCTGGTGCTGCTGACCTTTATTACCGGCGCCTCCAACCAGACCGCCCAGATTGGCATTGTCCTGCTCAAGGTGTTCCTTTTCTTCGCGGTCACAGCCGCGCTGGGAAAGGTGGTCCATTACCTGATCCAAAAGTGGATGGACTCCGCCGGTTGGAACCGGCGCCGCTTTGCCGTCATTTCTCTGGCCTTCTGTTTCTTCTATGCCTACATCGCCGAGACCGTCTTCGGCGTTGCTGGAATCATCGGCGCCTTTTTTGCCGGTCTGATGATCTCCAACACCACACGGGCCACCTACATCAACGCCCGCTGTGAGACCCTGTCCTACATGTTCCTCTCACCCATTTTCTTTGCCAGCGTGGGACTGCAGGTGTCGCTGAACGACTTTGGTCTGAAAACCTTGCTTCTAACACTGCTGATTACCCTGGTGGCCATCATCACCAAAATCATCGGCTGCGGTTTGTGCGCCCGGGTGTGCCGGTATACCCCGGCAGAATCCCTGCGCATCGGCGTGGGCATGGTGTCCCGGGGCGAGGTGGCGCTGATCGTGGCAAACAAGGGAATCGCCAGCGGCATCATGAGCCAGGTCTTTTTGGCCCCCATCGTCCTGATGGTAGTGGTCACCACTGTCATTACCCCCATCATGCTCCGGGCGGTATATCCCAAAAAGAAGGCAGAGGAGGAGAAGGACCTTATTTACAGCAAACTGGTGGACGATTATGAGGAGGTCCGCAACTTTGAGGAGGCCGCCCAGGCCATGCTGACCTTTGAGCATAATCTCCAGCGCAAGAAATGCCAGGATATCCACACGCCTTAAAATCCAGACCCATGTTGTCTTTGAAAAACTTCATTCTCCGGTGCAGATTCTGCCCGGATCTCAACCTCTCTCCAAGGCCCGCTGCAGATTGCAGCGGGTCTATTTTTGTATTTGTAAACTTGCTCCATGGGACCTTGCATAATTTTTTGGGCCGAAATTATTTAAGTTGCACAAACAATTTCAAATTACAATACAGCATTTGAAAAATTGCACTATAACCATACAACTTTGTCGTATTTTTCTTAAGACTTGTTGAATTATGCGGTCCTCAGATGGTAAATTAAATACAACAGGCGCGATATGATGCCTAAAAACTGGATAAATGATACAAATTAAAAAGGAGCGAATAGAATGAAAAAGCGGCTACTTAGTATGACTCTTGCAATGGCCATGACAGTTGGACTGCTTGCCGGCTGCAGCGGCGGAAACGGCGGCAGCTCCGGTTCCGGTAAGAGCTCCAGCTGGAAGGTCACCTGCCCCTGGGCTCCCTCCGGCGTGGCAGCCATGGTCAGCCAGAAGACGGCGGCCAAATCCACCCAGTATTCCGACAACATCACTCTGGTGGCCGAGGCCATTGCCGGCGACGCCGCCACCGTAAACACCTGGGTCATGGATACCAAGGCCAACGCCCCTGAGCTGGTCTTCGTGGGTGAGGGCCTGCTGTCCATCACCTCCATCATCGATCCCGCCAAGCTGCAGTTCACCCAGGACGATTTCGTCTTCGTGGAGAACCTGTATTCCTCCATCTTCGTTCTGTCCGCCGAGGCCAGCCTGAACATCAAGACCATCGCCGACCTGGAGGCCTATGTGGCTCAGGGTAATGAGATCAGCGTGGCCGTCAACGGCGCTGTGGGCTCCGAGGCCTTCCTGGCCGCCTCTCTGTTCGGCAAGATGGGCGCCGGCGACAAGCTGAAGCTGGTTGCCTACCAGTCCGCCGCCGAGGCCGCCCAGGCCGTTGCCAAGGGCGAGACCCAGTTCGCCGTCTCCCACCAGTCTCAGATCCTGGAGACCTATCAGCAGGGCGGCGTGAACATCGTGTGCGCCTTTGATGAGAAGGCCATCGAGAACGGCCCCTTCGCCGGCGTCGAGGGCGTAGGCGAGAAGGGTTATCCCTACTTCCGCAACCGCTGCTTCATCATGGCCCGTGCCGGTACCGATGAGGAGACCGTGGCCCAGCTCAAGGAGCTGTACGACAAGATCCTGGCCGACGAGGAAGTGGTCACCTGGCTGCAGGACACCATGCTGCTGGAAGTTGACACCATGAGTCAGGACGACGTGAACGCCCACGTGGAAAATGTAAAGAGCATCGTCAACGAGTACAAGGATCTCGTTGCCGGCTGATCCTGCCAATCCGTAACAATTGGGGGATGGGATGGGTAAAATCCCTCCCATCCCCTTTTTCTGTGATTTTGGTGTGTGAAGGAGGTTTCTGAATGAAATGGGTCAATGAATTTCACGCCCGCATGGACCGCTGGGGAGAGCGCCTGAGCAAAAAGGAGCTGCGCATCCCGGTGGACCTCACCGTGGGCGTGCTGTTTTTCCTGTTTGCCCTGGCCATCCTGTATGTCCTGCCGCAGCAGGTGGCCATCTCGGAGAAGGACACCGTCAACGGCCGGGCTTTCCCCACCTTGCTGATGGTGGTCATGATGATCTGCTGCGCCATGCTGGTGGCCAAGGAGATCTATAAGCTCATCACCAAGCAGCCTTTGAACTGGAAGGTCATCAATCTGCAGACCGAGCTGAAAGCCCTGGTCATTCTGGCCATTTTGGTGGTGACCTATCTGCTGTGCCGCTACACCGACCTGTTTGTGGTGGGCGCCATCTTCTGCTGCCTGGGCTTTTTGGTCTATTTCCGCTGTAAAAAGCCCTCGTACTATGTTATTACCCTGACCCTTGCGGTAGCCATCTGGGCGGCCTTCCGGTTCGTCCTGCATGTGGACTTTTAAACGAGAGGAGGCCATCTTATGCTGCAATATATCGTTCCGGCCACCGGCCTTCTCTTCACGCTGGAAAATATCCTGTGGATCAACATCGGCGTGTTTGTGGGCTCGGTCTTTGCCGCCATCCCCGGTTTGAGCGTCATTCTGTGCGTCATTTTGTTCCTGCCGGTCACCTACACCATGACCGCCATCCCCGGTATGATGTTCCTGCTGGGCATCTACTGCGCCGGCGGCTACGGCGGCAGCGTGTCCGCCATCCTTATCAACACCCCCGGCACGCCCCACGCCGCGGCCACCATGCTGGACGGCCACCCGCTCTCCCGCCAGGGCCGCACCAAGGCGGCGCTGAAAATCGCCCTGTACGCCTCCACCTTCGGCGGCGTTTTCTCCGCCCTGATGCTGCTGTTCCTGGGGCCCCAGGTGGCCAAGATCGCCGCCCAGCTGGGCACCGCCGAGTACTTCATGGTCTGCGTCTTCGGTCTGACCATCATCGCCGGCGTGTCGGGCAAGAGCATCATCCGTGGTCTGGTCTCCGCCTGCCTGGGCCTGCTCATCTCCTGCGTGGGCACCGACCCCATGACCAGCTATGACCGCTTCACCTTCGGCATCCCCCGTCTGTACTTAGGCCTGGACCTGGCTGTGTGCCTCATCGGTCTGTTCGCCCTGGTGGAGATCCTGGCCAAGGCGGAAAAGAAGCTGGGCGAGCTGCGCCTGGACACCGCCAAGATGCACGACGACGGCAAGATCACCCGCCAGGAATTCAAGCGGATGATCCGCCCGGTGCTTATGTCCTCCCTCATCGGCGTGATGGTGGGCATCGTCCCCGGCACCGGCGCCTCCGAGGCCTCCTGGTTCAGCTATAACACCGCCAAGAACCTCTCCAAGCACCCCGAGGAGTTTGGAAAGGGCTCTGTGGAGGGCATTGCTGCCGCCGAGTCGGCCAACAACGCCGTCACCGGCGCCACCCTCATCCCCCTGCTCACCCTGGGCATCCCCGGCGACGGCACCGTGGCCATCATGCTCTCCGCCCTGATGATTAACGGCCTGAACCCTGGATTGTCCCTCTTCACCACCGACGGCGACATTATGTACGCCATTATGCTGGGCCTCATTCTGGTCAACATCTTCATGCTCATCCAGGGCAAGTTCCTCACCACTCTGTTTGCCAAGGTGGTCTCCATTCCCCAGGAAATCCTCACCCCCATCATCGTGATCTTCTGCTTTGCCGGAGCCTACTCCGTCAACGAGAACTACTTTGACGTGGCGGTGGCCCTGGTGTTCGGCGCCCTGGCCTGGGTGCTGCGCAAGCTGGACCTGCCTCCCGTGCCCATCCTGCTGGGCCTGGTGCTGGGCCGCATGACCGAGACCAACTTCCGCCGGGCGCTGCTCATCTCCAACGGCGACCCCAGCATCTTCCTCCAGAGCATCTACTGCAAGATCTTCCTGGCCCTCATCATCATCGCTGTGGCCGCCATTGTCCGCGGCAAGCTGAAGGAACAAAAGGCCGCCAAGATTGCCGCCGCGGCCCAGAAGGAGAACAACTGATATGGCATACAATATCATCTTTTACTTCACCGACCAGCAGCGCTGGGACACCTGCGGCTGCTTTGGCCAGCCTCTGAACATCACCCCCAACCTGGACCAGCTGGCCCGGGAGGGCGTGAAGTTTGACAACGCCTTTTCTCCCCAGCCGGTGTGCGGCCCCTGCCGCGCCCTGTTCCAGACGGGCAAATACCCCACCGAGACGGGCTGCTTCCGCAACAACATCATGCTGCCCTCCAATGTGAAGACCCTGGGCAGCTACATTGAGGAGGCGGGCTATGAGACCGCCTACATCGGCAAGTGGCACCTGGCCAGCGACGGCGAGCTGGAGAAAAAGCCCACCATCGACCACACCATCACTGCCATCCCCAAGGAGCTGCGGGGCGGCTACACCGGCTTCTGGCGGGCGGCCGACGTGCTGGAGTTCACCTCCCACGGCTACGACGGCTATGTCTTTGACGAGAACAACAACCGCATCGATTTCAAGGGCTACCGGGCCGACTGCATGACCGACCTGGCGCTGGAGTTCTTTGACCAGTACGACAAACAGAAGCCCTTCTTCATGACCATCTCCCAGATCGAGCCCCACCACCAGAACGACCGGGGCCACTATGAAGGCCCCGAGGGTTCCAAGGAGAAGTACAAAAACTTTATCCTGCCCCACGACCTGGAGGTTTTGAAGGGCAATGCCGCCGAGGAGTACCCCGACTACCTGGGCCAGTGCGCCAGCCTGGACGAGAACCTGGGCCGGCTGGTAGAGCGGCTGAAGAAGGAGGGGCTCTACGACAACACGATTATCATCTTTGCCTCCGACCACGGCTCCCACTTCCTCACCCGCAACCGGGACAGCCACCTCAACGGCTACGACGACTATAAGCGTACCTGCCACGACGGTGCCCTCCACGTGCCTCTGGTCATCGCCGGCGGCCCCTTCAAGGGCGGCGTGGCGGTGGAGGAGCTGGTCTCCACCGAGAGCCTGCCCAAAACCATTCTGGCCCTGGCGGGCGTGGATGTGGGCGAGGCCATGATCGGGGAGAATCTCCTTGACGTGGTGGAAAAAAGAACGGATAATAGACCTAATCAGGTGTTTGCCCAGATCTCCGAGAGCCGGGTGGGCCGCTGTGTCCGCACCCCGGACTATCTCTATTCCGTGTACGCCCCCGGCGTCAACGGCGGCGAGGCCGCCGCGTCGGACACCTACGCCGACGACTTCCTCTACGATCTGAAGGCCGACCCCTGGCAGCTGAACAACGTGGTGGCCGACCCGGCCTATGCCCAGGCCAAGGCAGACATGCGCGTGCGCCTGCTGGACTGGATCGAAAAGGCGGAGGGATACCGCCCCACCATCACGGACTGAGGAGTGGGTTTGTTTGGCGGGCTCCGGGAAAAAGACAGAAGAGGTCTACCGCTGGCTGATGGCCTACATCGACGAAAACAAGTTTTCCGGCAACCTGAGGCTGCCCTCGGAAAACGCACTGTGCCGTCGGTTGGACATGAGCCGTGAGACGGTGCGCGCCGCTCTGGATCGCATGGCCCAGGAGGGGCTGGTGCGGCGAGTCAAGGGCAGCGGCACCTACATCAACAAGGAGATCGCCCTGTCCCGGGAGCTGGGCATCGGCTCCGCCCCGCTGAAAATCGGTCTTATTCTCCAGGGCCAGGACACCAACGCCAACTCCGAGCTGCTGGAGGGCATCAAAAGCGTGCTGCCTGCCGACCAGGTGGACCTGCGGGTGTTCTTTACCGACAACAAGTTCTCCAACGAGCGCAGCTGCCTCCAGGCGGTGGTCCACCAGAATTTTCAGGGGTTCATCATCGACGGAGTGAAGGCCAGCCTGTTAAACCCCAACCTGGACTGCTATAAGGAGATCTACCGGCGGCATATCCCGGTGATCTTCTACAACAACTACTACAAAAATCTCCGCTGTCCCCGGGTCATCGTCAACGACACAGAGTGCGCCGACCGGCTCATCGGCCTGCTCATCGAGCGGGGCCACCGGCATATCGCAGGCATCTTTGTCTATGACAACTACCAGAGCATCGAGAAGTTTCAGGGCACCGCCGCCGCCATGCAGAAGCGGGGGGTGGAGTTTCAGGACGACTACATCAAGTGGTGCGTCTCCAACGAGGCCCACGACCAGCGCTTTGCCCGCTCCATCGACCGCTTCTTGAAGGGGCTGCCCAAGTACACCGCCATCGTGTGCTGCAACTACATGATCTACCGCCTGGTGCGACGGGTGCTGGAGGAGCAGGGCAAGCGGGTGCCCGAGGACTGTTCCCTGGTGTGCTTTGACTACTCCGGGCCGGACTGGGAGGCGGAGGGGATCACCTGCTCCGTCCACCAGGGCAGGCAGATGGGCCGCCTGGTGGCCACCCGGCTGATGACCATGATCGAGCGCCGGGACTGCGACGACAAAAACTACACCTACGTCATGAAGCCCAAAATTTATGAGGGCACCTCTATCCGAACCTTGTAAAAAAGCTCTGAGCGGCCCCACAGGAACCGCTCAGAGCTTTTGCTTATCGCAGGGCTGCCGCCGCCTGGCGCAGGCGGGGCAGAGCATAGTCGAAAAATTGCCGGAAGGCGGGGCAGTAGTAGTTCTCCCCCTGGGGTCCGAAAGCCGTCCAATCCCGGGGACAGCCGCTCCGGCAGATGGCCAGGTAGGGGCACTGGGCACAGCTCTCCGGGCGTGTGCGGCCCCGCGCCAAAAATTCCTGGCTCCGGGGGCTGTTCATGGCCTGCGTCACTCCGGTCTCGTTGATATTTCCTAAGTACCACTCATCCAGCACAAAGAAGTCACAGGGGTAGAGGCTGCCGTCTCCTTCCACCACCAGGTAGCTGCCGCAGGCCCCTGATGCCGCGCAGGTGCTGGGCGACATCCCGGCCAGAATACGCAGGTAGTCGTCAAAGAGGCGAATGCTCACATAGCGCCCGGCCTGCCAGTCCCGGTACCAGCAGTCAAACAGGCCGCACAAAAAGTGTCCGTAGCGCTGAGGGGAGAGGGAGTAAGGCATACTGCCCCTGGGAGCCTCCAGCGGGTCCAAGCAGGGGATAAACTGGAGGGGATGATTGCCCAATTTATTGAGGGACTGGTATACCTTCTGAGGGCTGCGGGCCATGGGCCCGGTGACCACACACAGAAGGTTTGTCTCCACTCCCGCTTTGTCCAACTCGTGCAAGGCCGCCACCGCCCGGTTCCAGGTACCCTTGCCCTGGGGGTCCACCCGCAGCGCGTCGTGAAGGTCCCGGGCGCCGTCCAACGAGAGACCCACCAGGAAACGATTGGTTTGGAAAAACTCCGCCCACTCCGCCGTGACCGCCATGCCGTTGGTCTGGATGGAGTGGTTCACGGTAACGCCGGAGGGGATGAGCTCCCCCTCCATGGCCACAAAATCCCGGAAGAAGTCCAGCCCCGCCAGGGTGGGCTCGCCTCCCTGAAAAGTGATCTGAATGACGTCCCCAGGCTGGGCCGCCTGGGCGGCGGCACGCAGCAGGTTCCGGGCCGTCTCATGGGACATGATGCCCATGCTCTGGGTCTCCCGGCACTGGGCCACATCCTCATAAAAGCAGTAGCGGCAGCGCAGGCCGCACAGGCTGGAGGCCGGTTTCACTAAAAAAGTAAGCTGTTTCATGGTCTCCCCTCCCTGAGGCTTTTGCTTAGTATACCAGATTCACAAGGTTCAGCCAATGGTTTGCAGCACCAGTCCCACCAGCAGGTTGCCTGCGCCGCACAGCACCATCACCAGAATGGGGTTCCATTTCAGCCCCCGCAGAGCGGCAAAGGCGGCGGCAAACAGCACAAGGCCAACCCAGTTGACATTGACAATGGCCATTTCTGCGCCGCCGAAGGCCACCTGGATCAGGATGGACAGACCTGCCGAGGCGATGAGAGCCACCACTGCCGGGCGCAGGCTGGCCAGTACACTCTGGAGAATGGACAAATTTTTATACCGATAGTAGATAAAAGCCAGCAGGGAGACGATAAACAGGGACGGAAAGATGCACCCCAGAGTGGCCACCAGCGCTCCGGGCAGCCCGGCAATACGAATACCCACAAAGGTGGCCGAGTTGACGGCAATAGGGCCGGGGGTCATTTCCGCAATGGTGACCAGGTCGGTAAACTCGTTCATGGTGAGCCAGCCGTGAAGCTGAACGGTCTGGGCCTGAATGAGGGGCATGGCGGCATAGCCGCCTCCCACAGAGAACAGGCCGATCTGGAGGAAGCTCCAGAAGAGCTGCAAGTAGATCACTGGAGTTCCCCTCCCTTCTTCCGCTGGAGCATGGCAAGCACCACGCCCAGCAGTCCGGCGGCCAAAATGATGTAGATCACGTTGACGCCGTAGACAAAGGTGGCGATAAAGGCAGCTGCCATTACTACCATGTGGATGGAGGACTTGGTCTTCACCACGTTGGCTCCCAAGCCCCATACCACGTCCAGAATGACGGCCGCTACGCCCGCCTGCATTCCCTTTAAAACCAGAGCCACATAGGGATTGGCGGCAAAGGCGGCGTAAAAGAGGGAAATCACCGACAAAATGGTGATGGGGGGCAGCACGGTGCCGATGACCGCCGTGACCATGCCCAGAAATCCTCCCACTCGCCAGCCAACCAGGATGGCGGCGTTGACCGCAATGGCTCCCGGGGAAGACTGGGCCAGAGCGGTGAGATCCAGCATCTCCTGCTCATCGATCCAGCCCAGCTCATCCACAAATTTCCGCTTCATAAAGGTAATGATGACAAAGCCTCCCCCAAAGGTGAAGGCACTGATATACAGCATACTGAAAAACAGCTTTAATAAGGTCCCTTTTTTGTCCTCCCGCGCCATAGCATCCCGCTCCTTTCCTCTCCATTATATCTGCCCGGGATGAATGAGTAAAATGCTATCTTTTTATCAGATCCATAACGAAATCAGCATGAAAAGAGGTCCAGGCCATGACGCTCCGCCATATGAAAATTTTTCTGGCCGTCTATCAGACTCAGCACATCACCAAGGCCGCCCAACAGCTGCGCATGACCCAGCCCGCCGTCACCCGGGCCATCCAGGAAATTGAGTCGTACTACGGCATCCGTCTCTTTGAGCGCATCAACCGCAAGCTCTATATCACCCAGACCGGCACCATGTTTTACACCTATGCGGTCCACATTGTGGATTCCTTTGACCAGATGGAGAAAGGCCTGCGGGACTGGGACCAGCTGGGGCTTCTCCGGGTTGGGACCACCATCGCCCTGGGCACCGACCTGCTGCCCCGGGTGCTGGTGCGCTTTCAGCAGTCCCATCCCAATTTGCAGATCCGTTCCGTGGTGTCCAACGGCGCGGCCCTTCAGCAGGCTCTGCTGAACAACGAACTGGATTTTGCCGTGATGGAGGGGAGCGTAGGGCAGGAGGAGCTGGCCCGACGGGCCATCGCCCCCGACCGGCTGGTGCTCATCCTGCCGCCGGATGACCCCAGAGCCCATCAGGAGCGCCTGGAGCTCAAGGATCTGGCACAGGACCCTTTACTGCTCCGGGACAAGGGGAGCGTGGGCCGTGCCTTTGTGGAACGAGTCTTTGCCATGCATGAACTGCCCTTGGTGCCCACCATGGAGAGCGTGAGTACCCAGGCCATCATCCAGGCGGTACACCTGGGGCTGGGTATCTCCTTTCTGCCGGAGCGTCTGGTAAGCGGCGCTGTCCAAGCTGGCGTGGTAGCCACCAAGGAGCTGTGTGACGAAACCTTTGAGCGGGAAAACTACATTGTCTGGCACCGGCACAAGTTTTTGACCTCCTCCGCCCAGGAACTGATGGACTGCTTTGATCAGATGAGCCGGGAGCTTCCCTTTCCTCCGGATACAAGCGATGGTGTCTGCAACACTTGATAAGAACAGTTGTTCAGCTCTTTGTCCACACATATCTTAACTTCAGCTATGATTTCATAACCATTATTCAATTTTAAAGCGAACCGCAGCAAAAAGAGGTGGCCGGTTTTTCCTAAAAGGAGTATAATACTATCACTATACTGCACTGTACTGTGATTAAGGGCATACAGAAGCTGCTCCTTTCACAAACAGATGAGACATAATCTACATCGAGCAAAGCAACAGGAGGTTACACCGTGGGGAATGAACTGTTTGGTGGCCGTGACGTCGGCAATACCCCTTCTTTCAAGGAGCAGGCATACGCCTTGATCAAGGATGCGATTTTGTTTAATCGCTTTCGTGTAGGTGCAATTTATTCCCAGGAGGCAATCTGTACAGAACTGGGCATCAGCCGTACACCGGTGCGGGAAGCTCTGCTGGAACTGCAAAAAGATGGCTACGTCTCTTTTTGCCGGGGAAAAGGGGTTCAGGTGGTTCCGGTTTCGCAGACTATGGCCCACGACATCTTAGAGGCGCGCTTATATGCAGAGCGCGTAAATGCAGAACTGGCCGCGGTGCGTGCGACACAGCAGGAACGAGATTATCTGGTTCAGACACTGAAGGATCTGCAAGAAAATCTGGAGGGCAGAGATGGGCAGCTTTTGTATCGGGTAGATCACCGTTTTCACCGCGGGGTTGCTGCTGCCGCCCATAACCAGTTGATGTACCGTCAGAGTGAGGTGCTCTTGGATCATTATCTCCGGTTTGAAGTGAAGTCTGTGTATAATAACTCGATCGACGGTAAAATTGTCTTTGAGGAACATGTTGCCATTTTGGACGCCATTCAATCCGGAAATGGGGAGCGCGCCAAGCAGGCCATGGAAAAGCATCTCACCAATTCTTATCGCCGCACAGTCAGTCAGTTCTGGCCTTAAGGCAAATATAGCGTGTGGAGACATTGTTCCAGCCTTGCGTAATATATCACATATTTTATTTTGCTCATTCTGTTTCGCTATGGCTTTAAAAATCAGTTCAAAAAGTTCTTGACATATCCTTCGTTTTTCGCTATATATTAAGTAATAAATCACGTCAATCATCGGTCTGCATTTACAAAAATTTGAAATTTTGATTGCGGGCCGATTTTTCATTTCCTTCTGTAATATATTACATATTTAGTTTGCTGGTGTCTCACGCCTGAATCTGGTCCGGAACAGATTGTGCTGTGACGCTGCATATAAAAAATCAAAAAAGCGGGGGAATCTATCATGTTAATCGCAACATGGATCATTACCTTTGTGATCATCGTAGCGATCGGAGTGTACTCTGGAACCAAGATCAAAAGTGCCAATCAATGGTCCGGCGGAGACAAGACCATGGGAGCTGTTACGCTTGGCTGCGTATTTGCCGCTTGGCAGATCGGCGGAATGGCAGTAGTCGGCGCTGCACAAAACGGCTATAATCTAGGTGTAGCCGGAGCCTGGTACTCCATTGCCGGATCCTTCTATTTTATTGCTCTTGCCATCTTTGCTAAAACGATCCGCAACAATATGCCCGGCGATTCCGTTCCTGTCTATCTCCAAAAGCGCTTTGATACCCGGACCTACCGGCTCTATTCTTACGCCTGGATCGTCTACGGTTTCCTGTACATTCCTACCCAGTTGAAAACCGTAGCCAGCATTATCCAGATCGCCATTCCCAACCTGAATGTAACTCTGGCCATGCTCATCGGCCTGACCATCGCAGTCATCTACACCAGCTTTTCCGGTATGCGCGGCATGTCCTCAGTGGGCCGCGTGGTGTGCATTGGAATTTATGCTCTTCTGATCTTCTTTGTACTGACTACCCTGCCCAAGTTTGGCGGATTCTCTGCCATGATGTCTGAACTGCCCGCAGAGTATTCTTCTATGGGTAATATGCCTACGCAGCGCATCATCGCCTGGATTCTGGGTGGCTGCTTGAGCACCGCCGTTATGCAGTCTGTTCTTCAGCCTCTTCTGGCTGCCAAGAGTCCTCAGGCTGCCCGCACCGGTTCCATTCTTGGCTACGTGTTTGCTGCCCCCATCTGCCTGCTCACTGCTACCTGCGGAATCTTCGCCAAGGTATCCGGCGCCGACCTGGGTGACGGCTCCACCGCCTTTGCCTATTCGGTGAAAACTCTGAGCAGCCCTGTCTTTGCTGGCGTCGTCTTCGCATTTGCCACCATGATCATTGCCGCCACCATGGCTACCATGATGCTGGCCACTGGCACTATCATCACCAACATCTACAAAACCGAAATTAACCCCAACGCCGATGACACCAAGGTACTGAAGCTTTCCAAGCTCATCACCTTTGTATTTGCCTACCTGACCCTGATTCCTGCTCTGTTCCTGCCCAGCAACGCCCTGACGAACCTGTTCCTCACTCTCCAGCACGTTGCTGCCGCTCCGGTCAGCTTCGCCATTTTGGTCGGCCTGACTTGGAAGCGCTGCACCAAGCAGGGTGCATTCTGGTCTATGGCTACCGGTATGGCCGTGGGTGTGGTGTGGATGCTGCTCGGCCTGACCGATATGCTTGAGGCCGTTTACCCGGTTGTGTTGGTCAGCTACACGGTGGGCATTGTTGTTTCCCTTGCTACCAGCAAAAAAGCGGAAGTAGCCTGACTTATTTCCCAGTAAAGGAAGGAATTATCCTATGAAAGACGAAAAAAAGCAGCAATATATGTGGCCCTCCAAGTGGTCCAAGCCCTCTGCCCACGGAGATTGGGGCGCCATCAGCTGCAACAATGGGTATGCCACTCGCGCCGGATTGGAAATCCTGAAACGGGGAGGAAATGCCTTTGATGCGGCAGTTGCTGTATCATTAACCTTATCTGTTGTGGAACCTCATCACTCCGGCATTGGCGGCGGATGCTTCAGCCTTCTTTACTCCGCCAGCCAGAACAAAACCTTGGCTCTGGATGCCCGCGGTGTTGCTCCCGCAGCTGCAGGACCGGACCTTTTTATGAAAGATGGTGAGGTTCAAGACGAGTGGAAGGACTTGGGGGGCCAATCCGTAGCAATTCCCAGCCTGCTGCGCGCAATGGATACTGTGCTGAAGGAGCACGGCACCATGTCCTGGGCTGAGGTGGCCGCTCCTGCAATCCGCTGTGCCCGCGAAGGTTTCGGCACCAGCTACACCGGGGAGTTAACCATGGAAGATGACTCTGTCCAACGCAAAATGCGTCTGTCCGAGTCTTTCCGCAAGCTCTATCTGAAGGAAGATGGCTCTTACTACCGCTTTGGCGAAATCCAGTACAACCCGGAGCTGGCTGATCTGCTGGAACAGACTGTAGCCCACGGAGTGGATGAAGCCTTTTATCAGGGAAAAACTGCCGAAAAAATTGTGGACCTGATCAATGCCCGAGGCGGCTGCTTCACGGTAGAAGACATGTCCCAGTACCAGCCCAAATACCGCACCCCGGTACATACTACTTACCGCGGTTACGATGTAGTCGCTTTTGCCCCTCCCAGCGGCGGATGCGCTGTGGTAGAAATGCTGAACATCTTGGAGCACAGCGATTTGGCAGACATGGGACACAATACTGCCGCCTCGATTCACGCTCTGGCTGAAGCAATGAAATTAGGATTTGCTGACCGCAGTGTTGCTCTGGGCGACCCGGATTTTGTACAGGTGGACACCCAGCGTCTGACCAGCAAGGATCATGCTGCTCAGCGTTTTGCCCTGAGCCGCCCGGATCAAGCTGGGGAATATGCCCCTGCTGAAGGGATTGAGGCCAAGGAATACCCGGGAAATACTTCTCACTTTGCCGTTATGGATCGTTTTGGAAATGCCGTTTCCCAAACCCAGACGGTACGCGACTGGTACGGCAGTGGAATTGTCGTGGACGGCTATGGTTTTGTCTTAAATAATGCCATGTCCGACTTTAGTGCAAAACCCGGCGCTTTGACCAGTCAAGGTCTCACCTATGGCAATGCCAACAGCATTCAGGGCGGTAAAACTCCTCTTTCCAGCATGGCTCCCTGTATGGTATTCCGGGACGGCCGTCCCTTCCTGGCCATCGGCGCGGCAGGCGGCCCTCGTATCATTACCGGCACTCTGCAGGGCATCGTCAATGCGGTAGACTTCGGAATGCTTCCCGAGCAGCTGGTACGACAGCCTTATATCAACTGCCTCACCCGCGATCAGGGGCTGGAGGTAGAGTTTGGGATCTCCGGAGATACGCTGCGTCTGTTGGAGCAGATGGGGCACCGTCCGGTTCTTGTCCCTGTGGACAAAGCTATGAGCACCATGCTCAACAGTGTTATGTATGTAGATGGAGAATATCACGCTGCCGGGACCCAACGTGTAGACGGCTGCGGCGGTGCTCTGCTCTCCACCGGCCACATCATTCTGGATGGAATCTATCAGGAGTAATTGCCCTCTCTTTTCTCAAATATATCACTTTTTATAAACTGTTCATACTAAAAATGGACTTGCTGCCTGTACCCACAGGCGGCAAGTCCTCTATTTTTCAGTCTTGGCAATCGCTATTTAAGGTATTTAAAAATGCCCACGTGACGTGTATGTTTTCTTACCCTAGACTCCTCTTCCTAGAAAGCTTATTTTACCATAATACATACGGTCCTAATCGGTATAATATCGCTTTCATTTTGCACTGCATATATTTCATTTTTCTCTATCTTTGGAAAGCCATAACATATGTATAATATTTCCTATCTTTGTTTCTTTTTAAAGTATACCGTCTCATATTTTCCAAAAATATGGACATTTCTTTTTAATCTATGTTATAATTGTATACAAACTCACAAGTTTTATTTAGGGAAGGCTTTCTTATGGATAACATATTTTCCTTTTCCGAATTAAATATTCAGTTGCCTTTCACAAATGTATTAGATAACATCGACGTTGGCGTTATCGTATATAATTCCAACGGAGATTTTGTGTTTATGAACACCATGATGGTCAACTGGCGCAACATTCCACGTCAGGAATATCTGAAGATGAACGTTCGAGATTTTTACAGCGTTCTGGATGTGTGTGTATTTGACCTAGTATGTCAAAAGAAGTCCCGAGTCTGTCGCCTCCAACATTATAAGGACTTTCAAAAAGCAGACGGTATCACCAGAACCAGAATCGTTACTGGAAACCCCATTTTTGATGGCCAGGGTAACATCCAGTATGTTGTTATCATGCTTCAAGATGTGGAAGAGTTTGAGTCCCTGCACCATACGCTTCTGGAAAAACGGCAGTTTATTGCCGAAGGCAGTGACGTTGGAAATCTGTCACATCCAGAGATTATTGCAAAAAGCCCGGAAATGCTCCACCTGCTGGAGGGCGCACGAACGGTAGCTCCCCTGGACTCCACCATTCTTCTATATGGCGAGTCCGGAAGCGGAAAAGAGGTTGTGGCCCACTATATTCATAGCCACTCACAGCGCAGTGGAAGTCCCATGATCACGGTAAATTGTGCTGCACTGCCAGAAAATTTGATTGAAGCCGAGCTGTTCGGATATGCCAAGGGCAGCTTCACCGGAGCCAACCGGGATGGAAAAATAGGATTGGCCGAGGCTGCGGATGGCGGCACTTTATTTTTAGATGAGATCAACTCTCTGCCCCTGGCTTTTCAGGGCAAGGTTCTGCGGATGATTGAAGAAAAAAGCATCCGTCGTATTGGTTCCAACAGCACCACAAAGGTCGACTTCCGTCTGGTTGCAGCGACCAATCGGGATCTCTGGCCTATGGTTCAGGCGGGCACATTTCGTGAAGACCTCTATTACCGGCTCAATGTAATTCCTTTAATTATTCCTTCTTTGCGTGAACGACAATCTGATATTATTCCCTTATCCCTTCATTTTCTTCACGATTACTGTCTGAAATATGGTCTTAAAAAAACCTTTTCCGAGCAAGCGTTGTATCAGCTGCAAAACTATCAATGGCCGGGGAATGTACGAGAATTGCGCAACGCCATTGAGCGAATGGTCGTCATGACTCCCAGCAGCACAACGGTAATCGACAGCTTGCCCGATGAATTTCTAACCGCTCATACAGACCTCTCCGGACCAGAACCGACGCATAATTGTGCCATGTTCAGAAAACCGGAAGCAACCATTTCCGAAACAAAGCACCCCGCCAAAGGCAAATTGACCAAGGATCAGGTGGCCGCTGCCCTCGCCGTATGTAAAAGCCGAAATGAAGCTGCCCAATACCTGGGCATCTCTCGCAGGCTGCTCCAGTACAAAATCAAAGAGTTTGGCCTATCGACCCGCTGCCAGAAAAACAATTCTCCCAACACGTAACAACACGGCGTTCCCTTTGAAATGGGGACGCCGTGTTGCTATTATAAAAGCCCAATGCCCCGCAAAAGCACTACCCAGAGGAATAAAGAAATTACACTTCCCACTGTCGTCCACACCACATACTGCCGAGCCAGTTCCCCTGCATCACTCATCTGCTCTGCCATAACGGCTCCAGCCGCCGGCGCAGGGGAACCGTAGAGGGCAATCAGCGCACTGAAAACCGCTGGGCTAACCTCCAGCAGGCCTAGCTTTCCAGCAATGACTGCCAGCGTCAAACCAAACGCTGGGGCAAAAACCAGACGCATCATGGTTCCAGATACCAACTGCCGTTTGAAATCCCCTACCGCCCGAAAGTCCACCTGTGTTCCCAACAAAATAAGAACCAGAGGGGAAGCCATCTGTGCCAGGCTATTTAAGAAAGAATATAGCCACGGAAGATGATTCTCCAAGGTAAATACTGGAAGTCCCTGACTGTCCACCGGTATCAGTCCACGAACACACAGGCAGAAAACCCCTGCAAGCTGTGCCTGTATCAACGGGTTTTTCAAAATAGAAACGATGATTCCGCCCGCATGAACGGTCCGGTCAGCGTTTACGGAATAAGCTGTTAAACAAATTACCGCGGCCACGTTAAAGTAAATAATGCTGGGTGCCTGGAGGCTGGCCGCTACCACACTCCCTGCCGCGCCACCCAAAGACTGTGCCATGGTCGCACCCACAATCGCAAAATTACTGCGGAATACGTCCTGAATCATCACGCCCTTTTCTCCCTGCCTGGCTGAGGTCAGGTGTGCAAAAATAACTCCAATCCCCGTTAGCCCTACCAGGCTGACCAATGCAAACAGCATCAAAGGAATTGAGATATCGGACAGACGATCCAAGGAGTAAACATTACAGAACATCAATGCCGGGATTCCAAATTGAAAAACAAAGCCATTTAGCTTCTTTAGTGCATTCTCGTCAAAAAAACCCATCCGTCTGCTGAAATACCCCAAAAGCATCAGCAGGACCATAGGACAGATCGCATTAAATGCAAATTGAAAGGTTTCTGCCATAAAATTTGCCTTTCTTGTCTGGACAAAAGGCCGGTCGGACGCCCGCACACGGGTGCCCGACCGGTTTTACTTTCTTATAAATAAAATCAAACGAGGCGGGTCTTGCATCACTTTTTCGCAGAAATATCCTTTTCTTACAACAGGAACGCTACGCTGGAGATGGTGACCACGATTGTCATCAACAGCCACAGCGGCCCACCTAGCAGCGCAAAATCCTTAAATGTATAGCCGGCAGGAAGGATCTGCATATTGACCGCCGTACCAATGGGAGTGGCAATTGCCAGGTTGGTTCCCACGGCCACCACAATAACCCAGGGGAGAGGGCTAATGCCCATAGAAAGCGCCATAGGAATTACCACAGGAGTCAGCATAGCCGCCACACCACTGTTCTGCATGAAGAGAGTCAGTGCACTACACAGCAGACAAATTACCGCAGTCAATACCGGGATGGAGGCATTTTCACCGCCGAAGAGTCCCAGAACTGCGTCAGCCAGAACCTGACCACCACCGGACACATCCAGCGCAGTTCCCAGTGCGGAAATAGCACCAATACACACAAGAACATCCCAAGGGAGATTTGCAAAGGACTCTTTTACCGGCACCGTGCGGGTAATGAACAGGAATGTAGCGCCGATCATGGCAACAATGGCAATATCCAGCTTATCACTGAACGGCTCAATACCGCTCATGATAAACAGCACAATACAGACAACCAGCGTCACAATGGATAGCACGCCTTTCCAAGCAGGAACATCATTGTTTTCTTGAGGAACCGCAGCATTGCTCACTGCAAACGCGTTGTTTTTATCAAAGTCAGGGCTATTGGGTTTCAGTACCCAAATGAGCATATTATAGCCGATAGTTCCCCACCAGATAACCTGTACAATTGCCGCAGGTACCATGGCAATGCTCATATCAAAAATGCCCATGCCGGACTCATAACCTGCAAAGCCCTGTAGCACAGAATTGGCTGCGCCCTGAGAAACCGAGCCGACCAAAGTACAGGCTCCGCCAATCACGCAAGCGGAACCAGCGGGGAAGATAACCACTTTGGAGCGAATCCGACCGTTGGACCCAGCCGCCACTGCAGCAATAATAGGCATCCACATGGCGATGCAGGCCGAGTTACTGAGAAATGCAGACATAACCGTACAAATGATAACCACAGTCACTGTAAAAATCCGCTCATTTTTTGCAAAGGGGGAGTTGCAGATCTTTGCACCCAATTTTTGGGCGATACCAGTAACAAACAGCGCATCACCTACAATACACATACCGGCCACCATGACAACAGTGCTTCCGCCAAAGCTGGAATATACACTGGAACGGCTCATCTCCGGGATAAACAGCCCACAGGCCAATGCGGTAATACAGGCAGTAACGCTCATCGGAAGTTTATTGCTGAAAAACAGGACCATGGATATAACAGTGATAATAATAGCAATGGTACTGGATTGCATGACTTTCCCCTCCTATAACGTGTAATTGCATCTGTCGTTATGACTTTTTTTCTGTCTGCTTATGATCGCTATAATCATACCAACCTTTTCCAGTCTTTTTCCCGAATTCCCCTCGTTTAAATTTCTCAACGACTAGGGGATGGGGAGCATCAAAGGGATCCTGACTTTCCGCAAAGCGATCAACGCGCACATAATAATTGACGTCGATTCCAGTCAGATCCATTAGGCGGAAAGGCCCCATGGGGTAGTTCAGTCCCTTTTCACACGCAGTGTCAATGTCTTCTACAGAAGCGATCCCCTTTTCCAATAGGGACAGTGCCTCATGTGCCACAGCCGCATTGATGCGGTTTGCTACAAATCCCGCAATCTCTTTTTTAAGTACAATGGGGCTCTTTCCTGTGTTGACTGCAAAGGTTTTCGCCATCTCCACAGCAGCATCTCCAGTGTGGGGGCCTCGAACAATTTCCACCAGTTCCATAACCAGAGCAGGGTTGAAATAGTGAATATTCAAAAGCCGCTCCGGATGCTCCGTTACATCTGCCAGCTTTGAGCTGACAATATTTGAGGAGTTGGTGGCCAGTACTGTATCGGGTCTGCAGATCTTACTGATCCGCCCAAACAGTTCTCGCTTGGCATCCAGCTTTTCAATGATAGCCTCAACCACCAGATCCGCCTGTTCAACTGCCCCATCCACATCCTGTGTGATTGTCAGATTGTCTTTCACCTCATCTGCTTGCTCCTGGGTCAGGCGCCCCTTAGCTACCCGGCCGGCCAGATAGCTCTCAGCCCATTGGGACGCCCGCTCCAGCGCCGCTGGCATACTGTCACACAGTTTGACCTGATATCCGCTTTTGCGCCCCTTTATGGCTGTGTTCATGGCAATCTGCTGGCCCATGGCCCCTGCGCCGATTACCACAATGGTTTTCAGTTCCTCTGCTTTCATAATAAATGTAGCTCCTTGCATTTTAATTTAAATCAGGAGATTGCGTAATTGTTTATCTCCACGTCCGCAAAAGGAATTAGAATTACTGCATTTCAAGCACTGCAGCCATGGCTTGTCCACCGCCGATACACAAAGTGGCTAAGCCATACCTTCCTCCAGTGCGGCGCAGATTGTGCATCAAGGTAACCATCAGCCGCACCCCTGTACACCCCAGAGGGTGGCCTAATGCTATGGCTCCGCCGTTGATATTCACTTTGGCAGGGTCCAGTTTCAAATCACGGATGCATGCTACCGACTGGGAGGCAAACGCCTCATTCAGCTCTACCAGATCAATCTGATCTAAGCTCATACCCGTCCGCTTTAAAATTTTTTCTGTGGCATAGTAAGGACCATATCCCATAATAGCCGGGTCCAGGGCCGCTGTGGTTACATCCACAATCCGTGCCAGAGGAGTCAGTCCAAGCTCTTTCATCTTTTTCTCCGATACCAGCACCACAGCCGCCGCTCCGTCGTTCAGACCACAGGAGTTTCCTGCAGTCACGGTGCCATCCGGCTTCACTATGGGCCGCAACTTTGACAGCACTTCCACCGTCGTAGCTGGCTTTACAAACTCATCTGTATCAAAGACAAACTCCTGCTTTCGTTCCTTCACGGTCACCGGTACGATCTCATCCCGAAAGTATCCCGCTTTAATTGCCGTTGCTGCCCGGCGCTGGCTCTCTGCGGCAAAAGCATCCTGCTCTTGCCGTGTGATGTGAAATCGTTCCGCTACATTTTCTGCTGTTTTCGGCATACTCAATCCGGCCCCATAGATTTCTGCCGGAGCGGAGGTAGTCCCCGCCTCTATGTTGGAGTCTACCAGTGTGTTCTTATTGCCTCCCCACCGGGTTCCTCTCAAGTAAATGGGAGCACGGCTCATATTTTCCGCGCCGCCTGCCACAATTACATCCGCCTGTCCACACCAGATCTCCTGACACCCGCTGAATACTGCCTGCATGGAAGAAGCACACAGACGATTTACCGTATAACCCGGAACAGACTCTGGAAGCCCCGCTTCCAGCAGGGCACAACGTGCAAGATTAGAGGCCTCTGTACTTTGCCTGACCTCCCCCAGGATTACTTCATCCACATGCTCATCCGCTACTCCAGCCCGCTCCAGCGCATTACGGATAACCAGTGCAGCCAATTGATGGGCAGGCACACTCTTCAAAGAACCTCCATATTTTCCAATTGCTGTACGCACCCCACCAGCTATGTATATATTTTCTAATTCCATAGCCTGTATCTCCTCCTTCATGTCCGTGTCAATTCTTTTGGAAAGGACTCCTGTCTGTGCCTATAAAACACAGCAATCTCTGTGCCAATTTTCCAGACATGTCGGAACTTTTCTTTTTTATCTTAAGATAAGGCCTGATTCTTTGTATAGAGGAAAGATCTTCCTGCTCATTTTTTGCTGGTTATTTTCTTCATTTATCCATGTGCAATCCACATCGTGCACCGTAAAAGTGCAAAACCTTATATAATTTGTGCAATACCTTGTGCACGCTTGTGCAAAACCAAGCCGTGCACTTTTTCTTTGCACTTTTTTGCATCAAACTATCCATTTAGCAAGAAGCTTGCTGCAAAGAAATGTTTCAATCTCTTCTGAACGATTTGGTTCTTGAATCTCTAATTACATCTTTACCCTGGACACTATTCCTCGGCTGAACAAGCAGTTTGCCCAACTGCTCCCTTTGCCTCATCTACAAGCTGGCACTCTTTTTGCTTACATATACCGACAGGCATAATATAACGCAACTTTCACATGTGAGTATTGGCTGTCAGCACTCTTTACTCCTGTCGGTTTTTTATTTAGGAGGATGCAAACTCATGAAATTTGAGAACATTTTATACGAGAATCACGACGGCATCTTATATCTGACCCTAAACCGTCCCGAGGTACGCAACGCACTGTCTCCAGAAATGTGGAATGAGATCCGGCAAGCAGTGTCCTATGCCAAAGCAGATGATGCTGTTAAAGTAGTGATCATCAGCGGTGCCGGCGATAAAGCCCTGGCCAGCGGCGCTGATATCCGCGAAATTCATGACCGCTACTATATGGAGCAAATGGTCGGCACCGCTACCTTAGCCCTCAAAGACCTGGAAGAACTCTACAAACCCGTCATTTGTGCTATAAACGGCTACGCCCTTGGTGGTGGCTGTGAGCTAGCCCAGGCCTGTGACATCCGTATCGCCACCCAACGTTCCAAATTTGGCCAACCTGAAGTAAATCTGAGTATTATCCCCGGCGCAGGCGGTACTCAGCGTTTGGCACGCTTGGTCGGGGCCGGAAAGGCAAAGGAGCTGATTTTTACTGGCCGTATCATTTCTGCCGAAGAGGCGCAGCGGATCGGTCTAGTGAATGTTGTAACGGAGAATTCCCACGAGGCAGTAATGGCAGCCGCCGAGCAGATGGCCCTCCAAATCATGTCTAAAGGACCGCGGGCAATTATGATGGCCAAAATCGCCATTAACTATGGTCTGGAAACAGATCTCAACACCGGTCTGATGATAGAGCGTCTGGCACAAACAATCGCCTTCAGCACAGAGGATCGGAAAGAGGGAACTCAGGCTTTTTTAGAAAAACGCCCTCCTCAATTCACAGGCCGCTGACTCTTTTACCTATATCAATCGAATATATATACTTTTTCGAATTTAGATCAACTCAACGTTCAGGAGGTATGTTTTATGAAACCAATGGAAGGAGTCAAAGTAATCGAACTGTCTACTATGTTGGCTGGTCCTATGACGGCCCGCGTTTTGGCCGAGTGGGGCGCGGATGTCATCAAAGTTGAAACCTTAAACGGAGATGCTTGGCGCAAACAGGCAGGCACGACGCTCTCTCCCTGCACAGAAACAGCCAATCCCAACTTCGACATGCAGAACATGAATAAGCGTTTCATTTCTCTCAATCTCCGCACTGAGGCTGGTCGTGCAGCTATGATGAAGCTGTTGGAAACCGCTGACGTGTTTCTCACCAACTTTCGCGAGCAGGCCCTGGAAGGAATGGGGCTGGCTTATGAACAGCTCAAAGACCGGTTTCCCCGTTTGATCCACGCCGGTGTTTTGGGTTACGGCTCAGAAGGACCTGACCGGGACCGCCCTGGTTATGACTATACGGTATTCTTTTCCCGCACCGGTCTGATGGCCGACCTGCCTCCCGCCGGAGCCGGCCCCCTGGTTCCGATTGGCGGAATCGGAGACCACAGTGTAGCAGTGGCCCTGATTGGCGGAATCGCTGCAGCGCTCTACCGCCGCGAGATTACCGGGGAAGGGGACAAAGTGGATGTCTCTTTGTACCAATCCGGCATTTTTATTCTGTGCACCGGTATTCTCAACGGCTTTAACGGCCGTGTATTGCCCCGTACCCGGTATGACTGCGGCCATGCAGGCAGCAATACTTATCAGGGCTCCGATGGTGAGTGGTTCTATCTGGCCTGTATTGATTACCGCCGCTTTCCGGAGCTGTGCCGGCTGATTGGCCGTCCCGACTTGGCTGAGGATCCAAAATACTCCACCAATACGGCCTACTACGAAAACCGCACCGAGCTGACCAAAATTTTTGATGAAATCTTCAATAAAAAACCGGTTTCTTATTGGGACCAGCTGTTTAATGAACACGATATGCCCCACGAAGTGCTGCGGCACTTTAAGGATGTCCCCTACGATCCTCAGGCCCAAGCAAATCACTATACCTACTTCCATGAATATTCTGACGGCACAAAAACCGTATTTGCCAATGGCCCGGTTCATTTTGCCTCTGTGGATCCTGCTCAGATTCCCTGTAAGACTTCCGGTCCCATTGGATGTGATACAGACGAGATTCTAATGGAATATGGCTACACCGCTGAGCAGGTTGCCGCTATGCACGCGGCAGGGGAGATCAAATGATCAAAATACAAACTTATGCTGTATCAAGGAGGGAATCCACATGAGCGAGCAGGCAAATACTCAAACGCCCCAAGTCTCCAAGCCCAAACGTCCGAAAGCAAAATCCATGATTATGATTGGGGAGCAAACCCAGGCATTGTTCGATAGCGCCCGTTTGGCCAAGGAGCGTGGCGAAAAGGTGGGATGGTCCGCTTCTATCTTTCCTCAGGAAATCGCGGAAACCCTCGGTCTGGTTGTCCTCTATCCGGAAAATCACTCTGCTGGAATTGCCGCTCGCCACCAGGCAAATCCATTTCTCCAGGAATGCGAAGGGTCTCTGGGCTATTCCAATGATTTGTGCGCCTATGCAAAAGTTAATCTGGCCTATGCCAGTGTCTTGAATGGTCAAAGTCAGGTGGAGTTACCGGACGGCGGAAAAATGGTCCGTCCCGATTTTCTCCTGCTAACCAACAATATCTGCAATCAGCTGACCAAGTGGTATGAAAACCTGGCCAAGCAGATGAATATCCCCGTATTCTTTATTGATACCTGCTACAATCCCTGGGATTATGTAACTGAGACCCGCGTACGCTATGTCCGTGCACAGATCGATCAGCTCATTCACGATCTGTGTGCCTTTACTGGAAAGTGCTGGGACGAGAACCGTTTCCAGACTGTCATGCAGATTTCTCAGCGAAACAGTTACCTGTGGGAGCGTGCCAACAACCTGCTGGACCACACGCCCTCTCCCTTGAGCGGCTTTGAGCTATTCAATTATATGTCCTGCATGGTATGCAATCGAGGCAAAGAATCCACTACCGCTATTTTGGAGCAGCTCAATGCAGAAATTGAACAGCATATTGCCAACGGGACCTCAACCTATCCGGTAGAGGAAAAATTCCGTGTTTCCTGGGACGGCATTGCTTGCTGGCCCTATCTGCGCCACAACCTTCATACGTTAAAAGAGTACGGCATCAACATGGTCGCTTCCAGCTATGGCAAGGCCTGGGCCATTGAGTATGAGGATCTGGACGGCATGGCCCGCGCCTATTGCTTTGCTTCTACTAACGGTGATAACGTCACCACAATGATCGAACGCCGTCTGGAAGCATTGAAGCGGTTTGGCTGTGAGGGCACAATCTATCATGTTAACCGTAGCTGCAAGGTCATGGACTGCCAGATGATGGAGGTCCAGCGCCAGCTGTCCAAGCAGGCAGGCGTTCCATTTACCTCTTTTGACGGAGACCAAGCCGATTACCGAAATTACAGTGAGGCGCAGTTTGAAACACGCATCCAAGGTCTTGTGGAAGTCATGAGAGAGAAAAAGGAGGCACAGACCCATGCCTGATTTGAAACAGAACCTAAATCTGCTCGTCCATGCCAGCCAGCATCCTAAGCAACAGCTGGAATATTATCTGCACCAGGGCAAAAAGGTAGTTGGCTGCTTTCCTCCATATACTCCAGAAGAACTGGTCTATGCTAGTGGAATGATTCCTATGGGATTGTGGGGTGGACAGGCCGAACTGAAGTTAGTCAAGAGCTACCTTCCTCCCTTTGCTTGCCCCATTATGCAGTCTACACTTGAATTTGGTCTTAACGACACGTACCACGGGCTGTCCGCCGTAATTATTCCCGCTATTTGTGACACGCTACGCTGCATGACCCAGAACTGGCGGTTCGGCGTCACAAGCATTCCTATGATTCCCATCGTTTATCCACAAAACCGCACTTCTCCAGCCAGTGTGGATTATCTGATCAGCGAATATGAAAACGTCCTTGTAATGCTGGCAACCATTACTGGTAATATGATGTCAGAAAAATCCCTGTGTGCCGCCATTGACATCTATAACCGTCACAATGCTGTTATGCGCCAATTTAACCAGATTGCCAACAATCACTTAGACATCATTACTCCCAAGGTCCGCCATGCTGTCAACAAGAGCGCTCTGTTCTTTGATAAAAAGGATCATACCCAGATTGTGGAATCCATCATTGAGCAACTCAACCAGCTTCCGGTTCATCCCTATCAGGGAAAGCGCATCATCCTTACCGGAATTACCTGCGAGCCGGACGCTTTACTGGATATCTTTGAAGAAAATCATATCGCCGTTGTGGCCGATGACTTGGCACAGGAAGGCCGCCAATTTCGAACAGACACCCCGGAAAAAGGGGGCGGTGGTCTCAAGCGCCTGGCCCTGCAGTGGAAGGCACGCCACGGATGCAGCTTGATCCACGAACTGGGCAAGCCACGCGGTCCTATGCTGGTCAAGATGTGCCAAGAGTATCAGGCAGACGGCGTGATTAACTGCTTAATGAAATTCTGCGATCCGGAAGAATATGATCAACCATATTTTGAAGCGGACCTCCATGCGGCAGGGTATCCCTGTCTGACTATTGAGATCGATCCTCAAAATCACAGTTATGAGCAAATTCGCACCAGAGTACAAAGTTTTTGTGAAATGATCTGACCCTACAATATCTTTCTTGTTGCAATTAATTTTTAATTCCGAAATCCTAATTCACTTTAAAAATTCATATTTCTAATTCAGCAGATTATAAACATGAAATTACTTTATCTACGGCATATTTTAAAGGGCGTCTTATCCAAGGCGCCCTTTTTTATACAATTATATAATAGATATAATTATAGTTCTTTTTCCAAGCATTATATCCCCGTCATATATTATATCAAATAGACATGGGCTGTATAACAAACTCGCCCACGATTCCCCAGCTCAGATATAGGATGCGGTATACATAAGCCAATTTTCTCCAACATGAAATTCAATACTGAAAGTAGGAATGCAGCCAGTTGGACACTCCATTCACTCTGGGATATACCAAGGAATACAGAGAAGCTTTGAAAGCAGCCTACTGGCTCAATTCTATGGCGCTGGCTCAGCTGGCGTTAGGGGAGAGCATCACCTCAGAGAATATCCTGCCAGCAGGCAAATAATGGCCAAATCGTATTTTTCTAGGATTTTGCCGTTCAAAATGCTGCTTAACTCTAAATTATCTTTAAATAAACAAAATGTCGCTGCCGGTTTTGAAAAGACAAACTCAGCAGCGACATTTTGTATTTTATTCACATACAGCCCTGATGTGCTTACTTTTTCTGCACACGCAGTAACTTCTATAAAATCTGCTTACCCAACCAGTTCGGGCAAAATTGTGACTGTCTGCGGCACATATGTAATAATCAACAATACAATCAGCAGCACGCCCAACTGCGGAAGCAGATCTTTCATTTGATCTTTGAGGGAGACTCCCGCAATAGAACCAGACACAAACAGACACACACCCAGCGGAGGCGTACACATACCAATAGTCAGGTTTACAGCCATCACCAAGCCAAAATGGATCAGGTCAATATTCATGGCCTGTACCAGGGGCAGGAACAGCGGTGTAAAAATGACAATGGCACTGGTCGTATCAATAAAGGTTCCTGCAATCAGCAAAACAATATTGATTACCAACAGCAGCATATACTTATTGCTGATGGTGGCAGACAGGAACGCACTAACCAACTGAGGCACTTGAGCCACAGTAATGACCCATGTAAACAGAGATGCACAGGCCACCACCAACAGCACCTGGCCGGTGGATTTCGCACAGTCCACAAACAGGTCGAACAAGCTGCTCAGTTTCAATTCTCTGTAGACAAACAGGCCCAGAATCAAGGCATAGGCACATGCAATAGCACCCGACTCGGTAGCCGTAAAGATGCCAGACAAAATGCCGCCAATGATAATGATGGGCATAATCAAAGCCAGAGCTGCATCCTTACCAGTATGAAGAATTTCACGCAGCGTAGCTCTGGTTTCGCGTCCTACATAGTGACGCTTCTTACCAATGATATAGCTGTAGATCATCAGGCCAACACCCATGATAATGCCGGGAATAAAGCCGCCGATAAACAGCTTTCCCACACTAACACCAGCCATAGTTCCATAAAGCAGCAGGGGAATGGACGGGGGAATAATAGGTCCAATGGAACCACCACAGGCAATCAAAGGTGCAGAAAACGTGTTTTCATATCCCTTTTTCTCCATGATGGGAATCATAATGCCGCCGATAGCAGCGGTAGCCGCAATGGCAGAACCAGTAATGGCAGCAAAGAACATACACGCCAAAATACTTACCAGAGCCAAACCGCTGGGAAGGTGACCAATCAATGCGTCAGCAAAATCAACAATTCGCTTGGAAATGCCACCCTGTACCATCAGGCCGCCAGCAAGAATAAATAGAGGAATAGCAATCAGTGCCGTACTATCCGCACCGGTAAACATGCGCTGAACTGCTACTGTCAGAGGAAATCCACCAGCAACGATCCCGCTAATAGATACCAGGCCAAGGGAAAAGCAGATGGGAACGCCCACTAAAAAGAGGACGAACAGGAAAACAATATAAATCATTTTTCTTCCTCCCTATTAAAGTGAACAATCTGCTCTACCACTTGCTGGAGCATATAATAGAGCATGATTATGCCAGCTGTCGGCATACTGCAGTAGTAGGCAGTCATAGGCAGCGGCAGATAGGATGTAGTCTGTGTCAGCCCACTGGCTGCAAACTGGAATCCTACAGCAATCAAAAATACAAAGAATCCGCACAGGACAAGGTCAATCAGCAGTTGAACCAGCTTGCGCAGTTTACCAGGAAGAGCCGTCAAAAACACATCTACATTCAAATGGTTTTTATCCCGAACACACCATGCCGCGCCCCAAAATACCAGATAAGTAAATCCAAGGCGCAGAATATCCTGACTCCAGGGCAGGGGGGATTTTAACACATAGCGACACACAACCTGCGCAAAGGTAACACCAAATACGGTAAGTGCACTTAATCCCATAACCAAGCGCACAACCCAGTCCACAATAAGATTGAGCTGTTTCATAAAATCTCCTTTCCACACTCCTTCGGCATCCCCGGCAAACATGCCGGGGATGCCGTATGTTTCCCATATAAAATGGAAGCAGGTCGGAGTTACTTGGACGCGTTGAACTCCTCAACCTTAGCCATTACAGCCTCTGTGAGGGAAGGATCTACCAGTGCAGCAATTTCCTCACTCTTATACATATCCGCGGTAGCATCCTTAAAGGACTGGATATCAGGATCCTCACAGACAATTACACCACTGTCCTTAATCTGCTGCAGATATTCGGTTTCCATAGCGTCTACAGTCTCGCGCTGATAATCGCGGGCATATGCAGCCGCCTCATCTACCCAGCCTTTCTGCTCATCGGTCAGGCTGTTATACAGATCAAGATTCATAATGATGCTCTCAGCACCGTAGGTATGGCCGTCCAGGCACATGTACTTCTGAACCTCATTAAAGGCAGAGGTAGCAATCGAGGTGATGGGGTTTTCCTGTCCATCCACAGTACCCTGCTGAAGCGCAGTATACAACTCATTGAAGGGGATGGGAGTGGCAATAAAGCCCAGGCTGTCTGCCAGAGAGAACCACACGGTGGCCTCCTGAACACGGATAGACTGGCCAGCCAAGTCAGCAGCACAGGTAATTTCTCTGTTGTTGGTAGTAAAATGACGGAAGCCAAGCTCACAGAAGGCCAGATGCTTGAAGCCCTGTTCCTCAAATTTAGGAGCCAGCTCTTCCTGCAGGAAGTTGTCTAATACATAATAGGCTTCTTCCTTCGTCTCAAACAGATAGGGCATGGAGAGTACCTGAGTCTCAGGCACCCAGTTGGGAAGCGTACCATCTGTGGTAACCACAGTCATCTCCAGAGATCCCATCTTTACTCCCTCAGCGGCTTCACGCTCGCTGCCCAGAGAGGAGTTGGGATAAACTGTGGCGGTAATCTGACCCCCGGACAACTCAGCAATTTTATCTGCAAATGCCTGGGCCGCAATCGTGGACTGGTGCTTGTCATTTCCGGTGGTAGCAATCTTGAAGTTCATGTTTCCACCGGAAGATCCGCCATCAGTTCCGCCGGAAGATCCGCAGGCGCTCAGAGATACAACACCCGCTACCATAGTGGCAGCCAATACAAGACTCAGTACATTCTTTTTCATTACCGTTCCTCCTCAGAAATAGAAATCACGTTATAATCCATGCAGATTCTACGGTCTAATACTGTATCAACCATCTCGCAGCGGAAATTACTTCCATAGGCAAAGCCATTTAGCAGGGGCACTGTACCGGAAAAAATCACCACATTGTCAATGTCACCCACGCGCTCATCCAGTTCTTTTAAGATGTGCTCAGGAGGGAGAATATCGGCCAGAGTACCTTTTTGATACGCTACCTCTGTCCCGTTTACCACCTGATAGGAGTTGAGTTGGATGCCATCCCAATGATCTTTCAGCTCCTCATAGTCCCACAACACAGTGGCAATGGGTTTAGCACAAACCTGCTTAGCCTTGGGAACGCTGGCACTTTCTAACTCGCGATCAGTATGATCACTGCCCAAGCCAATGTAGCGCTTACCATCCTTAATAACGATCACATACTCCACTTCACCGCAAGTCTTTTCCCCTACAAAATGGAGATCGTGCTCTTGAGTCAGGGTATAAGTCCCGCACTGGAAGATAGTGGGGATTTTCTTTGGCGCAGGAACCCCAAGCTGTTCCTCCAACTCTCGGATATGTGCCATCGTTTTCTCCATGTTGCGTCCGGCATAACCAATGGCAAACACTCGTTCATAGTCCACAGTAATAGGCAGATTCCCATCTTTTGTGGACACTTCAAATTGCATCTTGCTCATGTCTAGTCTCCCTCTTTTACAGTTTCAGTTTGCTCGCAGGACATCTGTCCAACCACATTCAGCCCTGCATCGGCATACATGTTCGGGAAATATTACCCGATATGATAAAGATCTGGCTTACGATCCTTATACACATTGATGCTCTCACGGATTCCCTTAATAATTTCCAAATCCATATCAACCGTGAGAATCATCTCCTTTGCGCCAGCACTCCCCAAAATCTCCCCCCAGGGATCATACGCGACAGAAAAGCCTCCATATTGAGTTTCTCCTGCCGCTCCACAGGAGTTTGTTGCAACAACAAAACACTGGTTCTCAACAGCACGTGCCTGAGATAAGATTTGCCAATGAAGCTTTCGTGCTGCCGGCCACTGGGCTACGATAAACAAAACATCAATTCCTGGTACGGTCATAGTGCGAATTAGTTCCGGAAAACGCATATCGTAGCAGATAATAATGCCGCAAGATACCCCGTCCAAAGTAAAACGGGACACATGATCACCAAAGGCAAAGTAATCATGCTCATTCATAGGGGTAAACAAATGCGTTTTATCATACTCGGCCACGCATTCTCCCTGGCGATTAAACACATAGGAGGTGTTGTAAACCTTTCCATTTTTTACGTTGGAAACAGATCCCGCAACCAAATTCACATTGAGCTCTTTTGATAGCTTAGAACACATCTCCTTTACCCTGCAGCCATCCTGATCACTGAGTTCAACAAGATTATCTTTGGGAAAGAAGCCCACATTCCAGGTCTCGGGCAGGGTAATAACATCTGGTCCCTGCTGAGCTGCCTGGCGAATTAATTGCTCCGCCCGAGCAAAGTTGATATCCGGCTCGGCAAATTTCATGTCCATCTGTACCAAACTAACTTTCATAATCCCACTCCCTCTAAACTGCTTCTTATTTCGCAGTATTATTGAATTCAAAATATTGAATATTGTATACCAAACATCGTATGCAATTTGAATTTTACGAAATCTTATATCATTTGTCAAGATAACTTTTATGCTTCATAGCAATCTTTGGTTATTTTGTCATGGTATGTATTTTACTTTTCGAGAGGGAATACTCCTGACATCTCACTAAAAAAGGCAATAACTATCACTATTTCAAAATATCACTGAGATATATCCGCATGCTGCTGAATATTTTCTGTCGTTTTCTCCATGTGATATCTCATTGCCTGAATTGCTTTTTGAGGATCTCCCTCTTCCAAGGCATTTAAAACTTCTTTGTGCTCAGCCAACGTCTCTTGTCTACGCACATCAGATGTTAATGCTCGCATGCCGGCTACACAAATCATATCATTCAAATTATCCAGCAGAGAAATTAACGTCTTATTTTCACTTAATTTATAAATCGCCAAATGAAATTCTCGATCCATCTGAATAAATTGATAAACTGGCACATTTGTTTCTTCTACTGCCTGTCTTTGCACTTCAAACAGCCGCCGAATTTCTTTTAGATACTCCTCTGTAATATGCTTAGCCGCATCCTCAACGGCAGATACTTCTAATGCAGTACGTACCTTCATCAAATCAGACAAGTATTTGTGGTCAAAGCTTCTAATTACAGCTCCTTTATATGTCTCCAGCACCACCCAGCCATCATGCTCCAACATTTGAATTGCTTCGCGAATTGGAGTTCGGCTAACTCCTAATGTTTCAGACAGGGTACGTTCATTTAACTCAACACCAGCCTGATAAGTTCCATCGATAATTCCTTTTTTAATAATCTCGTATACTTTATACTTGTACGGCATTTGTTTTTCGATCATTACACCATTATAGCCCCTTTCAAAAATAAAGAAGAGTCTCGTCTCTATACTTGCTTTTTAAGCGCTGTTCGTTCTTCTTGTTTCAAGAATTTCTTAATGTGCTATGGTTTAAGATTAAATTGTCTTACCTCTTTATTTCAATATAGCATAGTTAAAAGAAAATTTCCAGAAGTGACGGCCTATACCTATTTTTTATCTTCTTCTTTCTTCTAATTTCAGTCTTATCTTTGTGGCATAACAATACTCCCTCCATAATTGACACTGTTTCATCTCACTGTCTCTCATAGAGGGAGCATATCACCATTGTACGAAGCCATGCTTCTATTTTCTTTTGTTGTATCCCAATCAGGAGTTAGCAACAGACTGGAGGACTGCTGCTTATAATAACACGCAGATCTTGTTTCAAAAAATTGTAGTTAACCAGAGCAGAGATCCCCTTTGCTTTAAAACCAACTTCATTACTTATAGTCTCCACCACATCCAACAACCTGCATCCATCAGACAAATAGTACAAGGTACATTCAGCAATTATTTTTCTCGCATATGGCCTGAAAGTCCAGCTTTCGAATCCGAAGATAACATAAAACTCCCCGTACAATCAGATCTGCTACCATGGCAATCCAGGCACCGGCCAGACCTGTTGGTATACGTCCAATCAAAAGTAATGCCAACGGAAGCCGAACACACCACATTCCCATTAATACCACAACAAACGGAAATCTGGTATTTCCAAGTCCGCGCAACACACCAGACAAAACAATAGAGAGGCTAAACAAGGGTTCCGATATGGCCACGATCCTCAGCATATCAGCAGCCAATGCAATAACAGCCGGGTCGGAAGAAAAAATTTGGGCCAGTGGTGTGGCTAGGAAAAAGAGGAACAACCCTCCCAAACACCCAGACCACAACCCAATCCAACCTGCCGCAGAACTAAAACTGCGGCTGTCCTTTGAGGAGTTTGCCCCCACAGACTGCCCAACCAATGCAGTGGCTGCAAAGGAAATACCTTGCGCAGGCAGATAGCTGATCCCTTCCGCTGTCACAGCAACATGGTTTGCGGCCAGGGCCAGGTTTCCTAATGATGTAACCAAACCAGTCATAATCAGCTGACCGCTGCTGATCGTTACTCGCTCAAGGCCAACAGGAATTCCAAGACGCAGTGCTCTGCACAAAATTTTGCTGTCTGGCCGCAGCGGGATGGAGAATGATAGCTTCACTGGGCTGTCACGGAAAAAAAGGATTAGGATTGCACACAGTCCAGCCAACGAGACAGACGCCGCCGTAGCAATAGCCGCGCCCGATACCCCCAGGCCCGCCCCCCATATAAACACAGAGTGCCCCCAAATAGTTATCGTTCGGTCTGGGAAAATAAGCAGGAAATTTAAAACCACATTGAGCAGGTTTGCTCCGGTATTCAGCAACAGGGGAGTGCGGGTATCTTTGGCACAGCGAAGAATAGCAGAAAAAACGGCCAGTGCAGATTGGAGCGGCAGTCCCAGGCTGTAGAAAAATAGGTAACGCTGCGCATCGGACAAAATCGTTGGATCTGCACCCAGCAGTTTGGGCAGCCAAGGTGACAGACAAAGGCAACAGGTCATAACCAGGAGTCCAAACAAAATACTGCCCCACAAAGCTTGAAGGGACACCTTGCGTGCAGCACCAAGGTTTCCACGACCAAGATTGTGGGCGGTCTGAACGGAAAACCCCACTCCCACAGCGGACAGGAGTCCTACAACCAGGAACACGGTAGAGGAATTAATTGCCACTGCCGCAGTAGCGTTAGCTCCTAAAGAACCGATCATCGCAGTATCAACATAGGTAGCCATAGTCAGCAGCAGTTGTTCCGCAATCGCCGGCCAAGCCAAATGAAAGGTTTGGGCCATATATAAGGTCTTTATTTTCTGTTCTTTCATAGGCATGACACTCCGGTGCATATATGCTTATAGATTCATTAAAACAAGGCTGACTAGAGTCAATATAAGGCCCGCTATTCTGGGTTTTGTTAACGTATCATGAAAGCGCAAAGTACCCACCAAAACAGTGACCAAAATAACACCGCCACTCATGGAGGGAAATACTACGCTGGCCGGAAGCTGCGTCAATGCACAAATTACGAAGTACGTTGCTCCTAAATTTGCTGCACCGATCGTCCAACCCAACAGGCATTCCCGCAGACGAATGTGCAGCGGGATTTTCCGTATATACAGCAGAATGCTGCTGATCAACAGGCATACTACAAAAACAACACAGTAAAAAAGATATTGATACCGAGTATCTCCATACAAGGTATAGATTTTTTTTACGATTTCAGAAAGCCCGCCAAACAAAAACACTACAGGGAGCAATCCATGAAAGCTAAGATGATCCCCATGAAACAGGAATAAAGCTGTACATGCCAGCAGAACTCCAATGATCCCAGAGAGCGTCAGTGGTTCCTGCCAAAGCAATGCAGCTGCCAAAACCAAAATCATAACACCAAGCTTAGATGCCAAAATCGTCAGACTGGGACCGCACGAGATAATACTTTGCTGGTTGATCAGGAATGTAATTAGGTATACCGCTCCCGTAGCGATTCCGAGCAAAACAGATTTGGCAGGCTGCTCGCCCCAGGCCATTGTAGGGGCTTCTTTGCAGTAGAACAGTACTGCAGACAACAGCGCAGCAGCTACATAATTGTGCCATACCACACGAAGGCCATTCATTCTCTGCCGTTCCGCCTCGGAAAGCCCTAAATTAACCATGGAAGCGGTCAAAATACTTACTATCAGCAGCGGCACATTTGTCCTCCTTTTCTCCTTAGCGCATGCGCTTCGGTGCTCTTTGCAAATTTACTTGAGCAACTAGGTCAAGGGCTCGCGCGGTAATCTCTTCGATCTGACTGGATGTAAAACGGGAGGACGGGCCACATATGCTGAGACTACCCAACGGGAAATTATCCGAGCCAAAAAGCGGGACAGCAAATGCGGAAACACCTTGGTCCAGTTCGCTGTGCGTCACACAAAATCCTTGAGCACGGATGGCTGCCATATCTCGTTGAAAATTGTCCAGGTGCTCAGGTGCTGGACAGCCCAGTATCCTTTGATTTTCTATACACAGGGCTGCTTCCTCTTCCGGTAGGTATGCGGTAACTGCTTTTCCAGTTGCGCCCTTCAGCATAGGAATATTGGCACCTATCTTGGATGTAATACGCAAGGCTTGCCCCGACTCAATTTTATCAATGCATATCAGGCGGCACTTCTGGTACTGGGTCAGCACAACTGTTTCCCCAGACAAACGCGACAACTCCAACATTGCCTTATGGGCAGAATCTTTTAAAAGCTGAGTTCTATTGCACAAGCTTCCAAGCCTGGCCAATTCACTGCCCACGGTATACTTCCCATTGGCATCCAGTTCCAGAAAATCCATCTCTGTCAAATTGACAAGGAGGCGATAGGTGGTGCTTTTGTTCAGTCCAAGTTGTCGGGAAAGTTCGGTCAAAGATATACTTCGCTGTCCATCATGAAAACAGCTTAATGCCATAAGCGCCCTTTGTACTGATCGGATACTGTAATCCTGTGCCATAAGGAGTCCTCCGCAAAAGGTTAGTTTTATAGTATAAAACTAAGTTTTATTTTTTACGCCTATAAATTATCATTGTGCGCAAAATTCGTCAACAAGTAAATCTAAACGCCATATTATTATGGCGGAAGTGCACAAAATAGACGTATTCCTTTCGTAAACTTTGCAAAGCATCGCAGCGTTCAGACACAACAAAAGGGCTTACCGCCTGCACATTGCAGCCGGTAAGCCCTTTTCAGGTACTGAAACTGCTTACAATTTGTCTTCCTTCATAAACTGGGCGTTGGTGCCGTTGATGGCAAAGAACTCCTCGGCGGCCCGCTGGCCAATGGCATCGGGATACTGAGGGATCGCTGCCAGGCACTCCTCCAGGTCCACGTTGGTGAATTTGCCGTCCCGCATAATGACCTTACCATCCACCGCCGCCAGGGCCACCTCAGGACCCCGGGCACTGTAGACCAGATTGGGGATCATATTGCGCATGGGGTAGGTATACACCGGCTGCATGGAGGGGCAGTTGAGATCAATGGCGATAAAGTCCGCCTGCT